>Ga0114945_10000110_pt1 | contig 47348 bp, 51 predicted proteins | sample OV2TP3_FD_87194 | JGI IMG/M metagenome (GOLD analysis project Ga0114945, IMG submission 87194) | Hot spring microbial communities from Beatty, Nevada to study Microbial Dark Matter (Phase II) - OV2 TP3 | ecosystem: Environmental > Aquatic > Thermal springs > Hot (42-90C) | place: USA: Beatty... | reverse complement strand
GACCGGGAGCCCGAGCCGTACCGCGGTCTCCAGCTCTCCGGCGCACATCCCGAAGCTGCCGTCGCCCATCACCGCCACCGTCTTCACCGCGGGACGCGCGAAATGCGCCCCGATCGCCGCCGACATCGCGTAGCCGAGCGCGCCGTGCGCGCGGTTCGAGAACACGCGCCGCCCGGTGCCGCGGATCGGGTAGAAGGCCGAGAAGTACGGGCAGGGCGTCCCCGGATCGAGCGCGAGCATCGCGTCCGGGTCGAGCGCGGCGGCCATCTCCGCCACCACCCGCTCCGGGCGGATCGGCGCCTCGTCGGAGCGCGCGAGCTGCTCGAACCTGGCGAGCTTTGCCGCACGGGCCTTCTGCACGCCGGCGGCATCGAGCGGCCGCTTCGTACCCTCCAGCGCCTCGTTGAGCGCCGCGAGGCCGAGCTTCGCATCCGCCACCAGGGGCACATCCACCTTGTAGTTCGCGCCGATCGCGCGCGGATCGACGTCCAGGTGCACGATCCTCGCGTTGCCGGGCGCGGGATGGCGCCAGCGCTCGGTGGTCACCGACCCGGCGCGGCAGGCGACGAAGAAGACGAGGTCGGCGCCGTCCACGACGGCGCGCGTCTCCGGCGTGCCGCCGTTGGAGCCCACCACGCCCACCGCGAGCGGATGCTCGTCTGGAATCGCGCCCTGCCCGCTCACCGTGGTCGCCACCGGGGCCGAGAGCAGCTCGGCGAGCTCGGCGAGCTCGCCTTCGGCGCCGGAGCTCACCACGCCACCGCCGCAGATGAGCAGCGGACGACTCGCGCGGCGCAGCAGCTTCGCCGCGAGCTCGACGTGCAACGGGTCGGGCGCGACGCGGCGCGAAGGCGCCTGCGCGAGGCTCGGATCGCCCCAGAGCTCGGCGCGCTCCACGGGCCCGTTCTGCACGTCGAACGGCAGCGCGACGTGCGCGGCCCCGGGCCGTCCCGTCGTGATCGCGTTGAAGGCGGCGCGCAGCGTGCGCGGGATGTCCTGCGAGCGCTCGATCACCGCGTTCCACTTGGTGACGGGCCTCATCAGTGCGCCCTGGTCGAGCTCGGTGAGCGTGAAGCGGCCGCGCGAGGCGACCGACACGTCGGTGTTGATCGCGAGCAGCGGCACCGAGGACTCGTTCGCCTCGGCCAGACCCGGGAGGATGTAGGTCGCGCCGCCCCCCGACGGCCCCTCGCAGACGCCGACCCGCCCCGAGACGCGCGCGTAGCCGTCCGCCATGTAGGCGGCGTGGCGCTCGTCGCGCGTCAGCACGTGGCGCATGCCGTGGGGCAGGCGCGCGAGCGCGTCGTACAGCGGCAGGCTGGTGTCGCCGCACAGACCGAAGATCACCTCCACGCCGTGCGCCTTGAGCACCGCCACCACGGCTTCGGCGCCCGTGACCGTCGCCACCTGCGGCTCGACCGGCTTGTTCACGCAAGTATTATAGGACCGTGCCCCGCCCCGTCCCGCCGCCCGGGAGCCTCGTGCTCGATCACGTTTCGCACTTCGTGCCCGACCTGGGCGCGGCGGCGCGCGCGCTGCGCGCCCTCGGCTTCGCGGTGACGCCGGAGTCGGCGCAGGCGACGCAGGACGGCCCGGCCGGAACCGCCAACGTCTGCGTCATGCTCCGGGAGGGCTACCTCGAGTTCCTCGCCCCGACCGCGCCGACGCCGAACGCCGGGCGGCTGCGCGCGACGATGCGCCGCTACCCCGGCGTGCACCTCGCCTGCTTCGGCACGCCGGCCGCCGAAGAGGAGCACGCGCGGCTCGCGGCGCACGGCTTGCGGCCGCAGCCGCCGGTCGAGCTGCGGCGCGAGACCGAGACCGGCCTCGCGCGGTTCCGGGTGATCCGCGCCGCGCCCGAGGCGATGCCCGAGGGGCGCGTGCAGTTCGTGCAGCACCTGACGCCCGAGGTGCTCTGGCACGAGCGCTGGATGGGGCACGAGAACGGCGTCACCGGCCTCGCCTGCGCGTTCGTCGTCGCGGACGATCCGTCGCAGGCGGCGGCGCGCTGGGCGGAGTTCGCCGCGCTCCTGCCGCGCCCGGCCGGGCCTTTCGTGCATCTGCGCAGCGAGCGCGGCGACGTCCTGATCGGCAGCGATCGCGACTGGCAGGCGATCTTCGGCGCAGCGCCTCCGCCCGGACCCGCGCTCGCGGGATACGCGTTGCGGTGCGCCGACCCGGCCGCGCTTGCGGCGCGCCTCGCGCAAACCGGTGCGGCCGTCAGAGCGCTGCGCCCCGCACTCTATGCCGCGATCCTGCCGCCGGCGCTCGCGGGCGGCTGGGTGTTCGGCACCCGATCCTCGCTCGCACTCGACAGGTGACCCGATGAAATCCTCCGATCCTTGTTCGCTCACCGCCACCGAACTGCTCGCTGCCTATCGGCGGCGCGCGCTCTCGCCGGTCGAAGCGACGCGCGCGGTGCTCGCGCGCATCGGGCAGCTCAATCCCGTGCTCAACGCGTTCAAGCTCGTCGACGCGCAAGCGGCGCTCAAGGCGGCGCGCGAATCCGAGGCGCGCTGGCGCAGCAACGAGCCCAGAGGCCTGCTCGACGGCGTGCCGGTCTCGGTAAAGGATCTGCTGCTGACGCGCGGCTGGCCCACGCTGCGCGGCTCGCGGACCGTGGACCCGAAGGGACCCTGGCGCGACGACGCGCCGAGCGTCGCGCGCCTGCGCGAGCACGGCGCGGTGATCCTCGGCAAGACCACGACGCCCGAATTCGGCTGGAAGGGGGTTACCGACAGCCCGCTCACCGGGATCACCCGGAATCCCTGGGATACCCGGAAGACGCCCGGCGGCTCCTCGGGCGGCAGCGCGGCCGCGGTCGCTTCCGGCATGGGACCGCTGACGCTGGGCACCGACGGCGGCGGCTCGATCCGCATTCCCTGCGCCTTCACCGGCCTGTTCGGCCTCAAGCCCAGCTTCGGCCGGGTGCCGGCGTGGCCGCTCTCGCCCATGGGCACGGTGGCGCACGTAGGGCCGATCACGCGCTCGGTGGCTGACGCGGCGCTGCTCATGAACGTCATTGCAGCGCCGGACGCGCGCGACTGGCACGCGCTGCCCCCCGATCCGCGCGACTATCGCGTCGGGCTGGAGGACGGGGTGCGCGGGCTGCGCATCGCGTACTCCGCCGACCTCGGCTACGCCAAGGTGGACCCGGAGGTGGCGCGCCTCGTGAAGCGCGCGGCGCGCAGCCTCTCCGAGCTCGGCGCGCGCGTGGAGGCGACAGACCCGGGGTTCGAGGACCAGCTGAGCGTCTTCACGAACCACTGGTTCCCCGGCGCTGCCGGCATCGTGCGGGCCATCCACCCGCGCAAGCGTCCTCTGGTGGACAAGGGGCTGCTCGAGGTCGCGCGCCAGGGCGAGAGAATCTCCACCAGGGACTACCTCGCCGCGGTGGCGCAGCGCGGCGCGCTCGGCGCGCTGATGAATCTCTTCCACCGGAAGTACGACCTGCTGCTGACGCCGACGCTGCCGCTCGCAGCCTTCGAGGCCGGCAAGGAGGTCTCGAATCTGCTGCGCGAGAAGCGCTGGACCGACTGGACGCCCTTCACCTACCCGTTCAACCTCACGCAGCAGCCGGCGGCGAGCATTCCCTGCGGCCTTACCGGGAAAGGCCTGCCGGTGGGGCTGCACATCGTCGGGCCGCGCTACGCCGACGCCCTCGTGCTGCGCGCCGCGCGCGCCTTCGAGGCGGTGCATCCGCTGCCCATGCCCGACCTCTCGAAACTCCGGAAATAGGGTCAGACCACGTTTTCGTTCGTGGAAAACGTGGTCTGACCCCGTTTCTCAGGGCTGGGTGAGCTCGATCGCCCAGGCCGAGAGCAGCTTCGGGCCGTCGAACAGCGCGCCGCGCGCGCTGTAGCGCCGCTCGTCGCGCCGCAGGAGGGTGTCCTGGCCGCGGTAGCGGCCGGTCGCCGACTCGAACACCGAGAGGATCGCGTCGCCGACGATGAGAAAGCGCCCGTGCAGCGTGCCGATGGAGGCGCTGCTCGAGGTCCAGCCGGTGGCGAAGTTGCCCGGCGGGAAGGGCTGGATCTCGTAGCGCGTGCGGTGCTCGGCCGGCTTCGCGCCGCGCGTGCGCAGCACGCCCTCGTAGATCCACTTCTCCGGATAGTGGCGGATGTGCGCCTCGCCTTCCACCGCACTCGACGTGCCGGCGCCGTCGATGAACTCCCCCTCGGCGCGCCACAGCCCTTCCCGCAGCAGAAAGCTGTGCTCCTGCATGTGCGGCTAATATACGTGCCGCCATGGAGCCCCGCCACTGGCGATTCTGGCCCAAGCACCTGCCGCGCTCGCTGACGCTGCCGCGCAGCACGCTGCACGGCATGCTCGAGGCGTCGGCCGCGCGCTACCCGGACCGGCCCTTCAGCCTGTTCTTCGGCGGCGTGCTCCGCTACGGCGCGGCGCTCGCACAGGTCGAGCGCCTGGCGGGCCACCTGCAGCAGGTCTGCGGCGTGCGCCGCGGCGACCGCGTGCTGCTCTGCCTGCAGAACAGCCCCCAGTTCCCGCTGGCGCTCTTCGCGATCCTGCGCGCCGACGCGGTGGCGGTGCCGCTCTCGCCGATGAGCGTGGCCGCCGAGCTCGGCCACTACGCCGAGGACAGCGACGCGCGGGTGGCGATCGTGGGGCAGGAGCTCTGGCCGCGTTTCGCGGGCCTGGGCCTCGCCCACGCGGTGGTCGCGGCCTACGCCGACTACGCCGATGCGGATTGCGACCTGCCCGCGCCCGAGGCGGTGACGGCGCCGCGACAGCAAATCGACGCCGCGGGCGCGGTCCGCTGGTCGGAGGCACTCGCTGCGGCGCGCGCGCCCGCGCCCTCGCGCGCGCAGCCGCGCGACCTGTGCCTCATGCCCTACACCTCGGGCAGCACCGGCCGCCCGAAGGGCTGCATGCACACGCACGCCACCACGCTGCACAACGTGCTCGGTGCCGCGCTGTGGGAGTCGATGCACCAGGACGCGGTCGCCCTGTGCACGGCGCCCATGTTCCACGTCACCGGCCTCGTGCACAGCCTGCTCGCCTCGGCGTGGAGCGGCGCGACGCTCGCGATCCAGCCGCGCTGGGATCCGTGGCTCGCCGCGCGCCTCATCGAGCGGCACCGCTGCACGCACTGGGCCAACGTTCCCACGATGGTGGTGGACCTGCTCTCGCACCCCGAGGCGCTGCGCCACGACGTCTCGTCGCTGCGCTGCATCTTCGGCGGCGGCGCGGCGATGCCCGAGGCGATCGCGCGCAAGCTGCACCAGGTCTGCGGCATCCATTACATGGAGGGCTACGGGATGACGGAGAGCATCTCGCAGACCCACATCAACCCTCCCCGGGAGGCACGGCGCCCGTGCCTCGGCATTCCGACCTTCGACACCGAGGCCGGCGTGCTCGACCCGCAGCGCGGCACGCCGCTCGCTCCCGGCGAGGCGGGCGAGATCGTGGTGCGCGGCCCGCAGCTCCTCATCGGCTACTGGAAGAACGACTCGAGCTTCCGCGAGTCCTGGGTGAACGTCGGCGGGCGCGACTTCTTCCGCACCGGCGACCTCGGGCGCATGGACGAGGACGGCTACTACTTCATCTCCGACCGCATCAAGCGCATGATCAACGCCGCGGGCTACAAGGTCTGGCCCGCCGAGGTCGAGGCCGCGATGTACCGCCACCCCGCCATCCAGGAGTGCTGCGTCATCGCCGCGCCCGATGCGCGCCGCGGCGAGACGGTGAAGGCCGTCGTGGTCCTCAAGGCGGGGGCGAGCGCGGGCGCACAGGAGATCCTGGACTGGGCGCGCGGCGAAATGGCCGCCTACAAGGTGCCGCGCGCGATCGAGTTCGCGCCCGCGCTGCCGCGCTCCGGCACCGGCAAGATCCAGTGGCGCGCGCTGCAGGAGCGCGAGTTCGCGGCGCGCGCCGGGGGGGCGGCGTGAGGCCGCTCGAGGTGAGGGCCGAGGTCGCCGGCAAGGTCTGGAAGATCGAGGCGCGGCCCGGCGCCGCGCTCGCGGCCGGGCAGCCGATCCTGATCCTCGAGTCCATGAAGATGGAGATCCCGGTCGCTGCGCCGCGCGCCGGGCGGCTGCGCGAGTTGCGCGTCGCCGAGGGCGATGCGCTCGCCGAGGGCGAGCTGATCGCGATCCTCGAGTAGCCTCGCTGCACTGCCGCATTGCGGTTCCGCATTCTTGGGTGTAGCTTGCGGGCGCCCCGTACGTACAACCAGCTCCGGGAGGAGATCGCAATGAAACGCACCGTTGCCGTGCTCAGCAGTATCGCCTTTTCGGTGGGCGTGGCGTGGGCGCAGGACAAGCCCAAGCCGCCGATCTGGAAGCAAGGGCAGCCAGCCGCGATGAAGGACTCGAAGCTCGCGCCGCTCGCCGGCAAGATGACCGAGACCGCGCCGGGCGACATCCCGCTCGACAAGCTCAAGCTGCCGAAGGGCTTCAAGGTGGAGCTCTGGGCGCACGGCCTGCCGGGCGGCCGCGCCATGGCGCGCGGCGACAGGGGCACGATCTGGGTCGGCACGCGCATCATCGGGCGCGTCTACGAGATCAAGGACGAGGGCGGCAAGCGCAGCGTGCGCGTGCTCGCCGACAAGCTCACCCAGCCCTCCGGGGTCGCCTACGCCAACGGCGACCTCTACGTGTTCGCGATCGACAAGGTGCTGCGCTACGACGCCATCGAGAGGAATCCCGGCGCGCAGCCGGTGGACATGACCGACAAGTTCAAGCTGCCGCCGCTGCAGCATCACAACTGGAAGTACGTCGCGGTCGGGCCGGACAAGAAGCTCTACGTGCCGTTCGGCGCGCCGTGCAACATTTGCGAGCCGTCGGCGGAATACGCGCAGATCCGGCGCTACAACCTCAACGGCTCCGGGATGGAAGTCATCGCGCGCGGTGTGCGCAACACCCAGGGCTTCGACTGGCATCCGAACACGGGGGTCATGTGGTTCACCGACCACGGCCGCGACTGGATGGGCGACGCGGGTCCCGAGGACGAGCTGAACCGCCTCGCCAAGCCCGGCCTCGACTTCGGCTACCCGTACTGCCACGCCAAGGGCGTGGCGGACGCCGACATCAGGAAGAAGGATCCCTGCAAGGGCGTCACGCTGCCGGTGACGACCATGGGCCCGCACGCCGCGGCGATGGGCGTGCTGTTCTACACGGGCGACATGTTCCCGAAGGAGTACAAGAACCTGATGTTCATCGCGCGCAAGGGCTCCTGGAACCGGACCAAGAAGTTCGGCTTCGACGTCGTGACCGTGTCCCCGAGCAAGGACGCGCAGCCCAAGCGCTTCATGAGCGGGTTCATGAACCCGGCGGAGCAGAGCTTCTGGGGCCGACCCGCGTACCTGCTGCAGATGCCCGACGGGGCGCTGCTGGTTTCCGACGAGCAGAACGGCGCCATCTATCGGGTGAGCTACGGAGGCGGCAAGAAGTAGGGGTGCGTTGCCGCCGGACCGGGCGGTGGGCAGGCCTGCTCGCCGCCCTTTTTCTTCCCGCCGTGCAGGCCCAGCACGCGCCGCAGAGCGCCTGCGCCGCCTGCCACGGCGCCGACGGCAATTCGACCACCGCGGGGGTGCCTTCGATCGCCGGGCAGCCGAGGGTCTTCCTCGAGAACTACCTCGTGCTCACGCGCGAGGGGCTGCGGGGCTCCGAGGTCATGCAGGGCCTGCTGCGCGGCCTGCGCGACCCGGAGATCGCCGCGCTCGCTGCGCACTACGCGAGGCAGCCCGCGAGGCCGCGGCCCGGCGCGGCCGACCGGGGGCGCTTCGAGCGCGGCCGCGCGGTCGCGGCGCGCAACCGCTGCGGCAGCTGCCATGGCGCCGGGTACCGCGGGCGCGAGCAGATGCCGCGGCTCGCCGGCCAGCGCGAGGAGTTCCTGCTCGCGCAGCTGCGCGCCTACCGCGCCGACCGCGTGCGCGGCGGCGACACCATCATGGCGGCTTCCCTCTACGGGATCCTGGATGAGGACTTCGTCGCCCTCGCGCACTATTTCTCGCGCCTGCGCTAGCGGCGCGCTCCTGCTGGCGCTCGCGGCAGAGCCGGCGCACTCGCAGCAGGACGCGATCACCGTGACCGCGACACGAGTCGAGCGGCCGAGCCTCGAGGTCCCGGCCTCGGTCGACCGCGTGCATGGCGAGGACATCGGCTGGGCGCGGCCGCAGGTGAACCTCTCGGAGTCGCTCGGGCGCGTCCCGGGGATCGTGGTGCAGAACCGGCAGAACTACGCGCAGGACCTGCAGATCTCCTCGCGGGGGTTCGGCGCGCGCGCCGCCTTCGGCATCCGCGGCATTCGCATCGTCAGCGACGGCATCCCCGCGAGCTTCCCCGACGGCCAGGGCCAGGTGTCGCATTTCGACCTCGGCTCGGCCGAGCGCATCGAGGTGCTGCGCGGGCCCTTCTCGGTCCTGTACGGCAATGCCGCCGGGGGCGTCATCAATATCGTCACCGGGAGCGGCGGCCGCGATCCCGGCGCCGGGGCGGAGCTCGCGCTCGGCTCCTTCGGCATGCGGCGCGCCGCGCTCAAGGCCGGGGCGCGCGCGGGCGCCGCCGACTGGATCGTGAGCGCCTCGCGCTTCGACATCGACGGCTACCGGCTGCACAGCGCCGCGACGCGCGAGCAGCTCAACGCGAAGCTCCAGCTCGCGCTCGCGCCCGCCTCCTCGCTCACGCTGGTGGCGAACAGCTTCGACAGCCCGGAGACGCAGGACCCGCTCGGCATGACGCGGGCGCAGATGAACGAGCATCCGGAGCAGGCAGTGGCCCCGGCGTACGACTTCGACACGCGCAAGAGCGCGCGCCAGGGGCAGCTCGGGGCGAGCTTCGCGCACCGCTTCGATGCCTGGCGCATGGAGGTCTCGGCCTACGGCGGCAATCGCGCGGTGCGCCAGTACCTCTCGATCCCGCTGTTCGTGCAGGTGGCGCCTACGCACTCGGGCGGCGTGGTCGACCTCGACCGCGACTACGGCGGTGGGTCGCTGCGCTTCGTGCGCGAGGCCGCGCTCGGGGGACGGCCGCTCACGCTCACGCTGGGCGGCGAGTACGAGCGCATGGCGGAAGTCCGCAAGGGTTTTCTCAACGTCGGGGGCAGCCTCGCGGACCTGAAGCGCGACGAGGACGACATCGCCGCGAGCACCGGCGCGTACGCTCAAGGCGAGTGGCGCTTCGCCGAGCGCTGGATCGCGCTCGCCGGGCTGCGCGCGAACCGCGTCACGTTCCGCTCCGAGGACCGCTTCGTCGTGCCGGGGAACGCCGACGACAGCGGCCGCGCGAGCTTCTCGGCCACGACGCCGGTGGCGGGACTCCTCTACCGGCTCGCGCCGGCCGCGAGCCTGTACGCCGGCCTCGGGCGCGGCTTCGAGACGCCGACCTTCGCCGAGCTCGCCTATCGCAGCGCGGGGCCGGGGCTCAACTTCGCGCTGGCGGCGGCGCGCAGCCGCCACGCGGAGCTCGGCGTCAAGGCGGTGCTCGCGGGGCGGCTGCGGCTGAACGCGGCCCTGTTCGAGGTCGGCACCAGCAACGAGATCGTGGTGGACACCTCCTCGGGCGGGCGCACCACCTTCAAGAACGCGGGCCGCACGCGGCGCACGGGGCTCGAGCTGGCCGCGGAGGCGGCGCTGCCCGCTGGATTCGAGGCGTTGCTCGCCTGGACGCGCATGGAGGCGAAGTTCCGCGACGGCTTCGCGAGCGGCGTGCCGCCGGTTGCGATTGCCGCCGGAAACACCCTCCCCGGGGTTCCTCGCAGCACGCTGCACGGCGAGCTCGCCTGGCGCCATCCCCCGAGCGGCTTTCGCGTCGCGCTGGAGACGCAACACCGCGCGCGCGTCTGGGTGAACGACCGCAACACCGAGGCGGCGGACGCCTTCACCCTGTACAACCTCGCCGCCGGCTTCACGCAGCAGTCCGGCGCCTGGCGCTTCTCCGGGTTCCTGCGCCTCGACAACCTGACCGACCGCCGCTACGCCGGCTCGGTGATCGTCAACGAGGCGAACGGCCGCTACTACGAGCCGGCGCCGGGACGCAACGGCTTCCTCGGCGTGACGGCGCGGCGCGCGTTCTAGCCGAGCTTGAAGTCCCGCATCGCGCGCTCGCGCAGGCGCGCCTTCTGCACCTTGCCGCTCGCCGTCATGCCGATAGATTCGAAATCCGCGACGACCTTCAGGTAGCGCGGCACGCGGAAGCTTGCGCAGCGCTCCCTCATCCACGCCAGCAGCCCCTCCTCCGAGACGGGCTGCCCCGATCTGAGCGTGACGTAGGCGCAGCCCACCTCGCCGAGCCTGGCGTCGGGCACGCCGACGACCTGCGCCGTCTCCACTGCCGGGTGCCCCAGCAGCACCTCCTCGACTTCGGCCGGCGCGACGTTCTCGCCGCCCACGCGAAACACGTCCTTCAGCCTCCCGGTCATGCGCAGCCGCCCGTCCGCGGTCAGCTCGCCGAGGTCGCCCGTGCGCAGCCACCCGTCCGGCGTGAAGGCCTTGGCCGTCGCCTCCGGGTCGTTGCAGTAGCCGCGCATCACGCTCCAGCCGCGCAGCTGGATCTCTCCCTCGGGCGAAATGCGCAGCTCGAGCCCCTGGTGCGGCTTCGCCAGTCCCTGGATGCGCATCTCCTCCGGCTCGCGCCAGTCGCTCATGACCACGTTGGGCGAGGCTTCCGAGAGCCCGTAGGCGGCGCACATCTGGCGCGCGCCGAGCTCCTCCACGATCCGGCGCATGGTCTGCGGGCCGGCGGCCGCCCAGCCGCCGCGCAGCGCGAGCCTGCGCTGCGGAAAATCGGCGTGGCCCATGAGCATCTGGAAGAGGGTGTCGTTGCCCGACGTGAGCGTGCAGCGCTCCTTCTCCATCGTCTCGAGCGCCGCGCCCGCCTCGAAGGTGGGCCGCGTGACCAGGCAGCAGCCGAAGACCAGCGCCAGCAGCGCCGAGAGCGTGGAGCCTCCTACGTGGAAGAAGGGCCGGCAGTTGAAATAGCGGTCTGCAGGCCGCACGCCGATGCGCGTGCCCGCGGCCCAGGCATTCCTCAGCATGTTGTCGTGCGTCAGCATCGCACCCTTCGGATGGGCGGTGGTTCCCGAGGTGAACTGGATGAGCAGCAGATCGTGAGGGGAAACGGGGATCGGGGTGAAGTCGCCTTCCGGAAATCCCCTCGAGATCTCCGCCTTGAGCACCGGCAGCTCGCGCACCATGGCACCGAACTCCTGGCCGAGGAAGCGCTCGACGTAGACCAGCGCCTTGCAGCCCGACTGCCGCACGCAGTGCGCGATCTCGGGCGCCTTGAAGCGCGTGTTTACCGGCACGGCGACGCAGCCCGCGAGGGCTGCGCCGTAGAACAGGCCCAGCCAGTGCTCGTCGTTCCCCATCAGGATCCCTACGCGGTCTCCCGGAGCGAGACCGAGCGCCTGCAGGCCGGCGGCGCTCGCGACCGCCTTGGCGCGAAGCCGCGCGTAGGTGAGCCGCGCGGTGGGAGTGACGAGCGCCTCCGCGCCGCCCCGCTCGCGCGCGCGCGCTTCCAGCACCTGGCCGAGCGTCTGCGCCGCCCAGCTCACGGCTTGCCGAGCCCGCCGCCCGCGGCGAGCTGCTCGCGGATCGCCTCTACCTCGCGGCGCAGCGCTTGCTCGCGCCGCTGCCGGTCGGCGTCGTCGAGCACGCGCTTGGCGAGCCGCAGCGCGGCCTGCGGCGCCCCGGTCACGGCTTGCGCTATCTCCGCCAGCGTCTCCTCCAGCCGCGCGGCCTCCACCACGCGCGCCACCAGGCCGTGGCCGGCTGCCTCCGCCGCCTGCAGACGGCGCCCCGTGAACATCATGTCCTTGGCGAAACGAATTCCGAGCGCCTGCGCGAGGCGTTGCGTCGCGCCAACCGTGCCGCGAAGCGCCTCCGGAGTCTGAAAGCAGGCCTCGGGAGTGGCGACGATGAAGTCGCAGGCGGCGGCAATCTCGCAGCCCGAGCCGATCGCCGGCCCGTGCACCACTGCCACGGACGGCATCGGCAGCGCCTCCAGGGCGGCGTAGGCGGCGAAGGCCTTCATGCGGCGTTCGAGCGTCCGGGCGCCGTCCATGCCCTTGCGCTCCTTCGTGTCCGCGCCGGCGCAGAACACCGGGCCGTTCGCTCGCACGAAGACCAGCTTCACGTCATCCACGGTCGCCTGCGAGCAGGCCCGCAGAAGCTCATCGCACATCGCCGCGTTCAGCGCGTTGCGGGCCTCGGGCCGGTCGAGCCTGAGAGTCGCCACGCCGCCGGCCATCCTGTAGCGGACCGTCATATCGCCTTCGCCGCGCGCAGCTCGCCGATGCGCTCGGCGGAATAGCCGAGCATCTCCGAGAGCACGCGCTCGGTGTCGGCGCCCAGCGCCGGCGGCGCCCCGATCTCCGGGTCGTCCCAGCCGAGGAACCTGTAGGGCAGGCCCAGCGCCCTGAATTCGCCCACCTCGGGATAGTCGAAGCTGCCCACCAGCCGCCGCGCCCTCACGTGCGCATCGGCCAGGATCTCGGCGACGTCGTGCACCGGCCCTGCGGGCACGTCGGCCGCGTCCAGCCGCGCGATCAGCTCGTCCCGCGGCAGCGCCGCGATCGCCTCGGTCAGCGCCGCCATCACCTCGTCGCGGCGCGCCACGCGCTTCGCGTTGTCCGAGAAATCGTGGTCTGACCCCATTTTCTCCAGGCCGAGGGCGCGGCACAGCGGCGCCCAGTGCTGGTCGCTCGCGGTGAGGTGCGCGTAGCGGCCGCAGGCGCAGCGGAAGGTGGCGCTCGGCACGCGCCCGGGATGCTCGGTGCCCAGGCGCGGCGGCACCTCGCCGAGCGCGAAGTAGCGCGCCGCGGCGAGCGTGAGGAGCGCCACCTGCCCGTCCAGCATCGAGAAGTCGAGGCGCGCCCCGTGCCCGGTGCGGCTGCGCCCCGCGAGCAGCGCCAGCAGCCCGATCGCCACCCACAGGCCCGAGCTGAGATCCGCGATCGGCAGCCCCGGCTTGACCGGGCCGCCGCCCTTCTCGCCGGTCAGGCTCATCAGGCCGCCCATCGCCTGGAACACCGTGTCGTAGCCCTTCCTGCGCGCGTAGGGTCCGGTCTGGCCGAAGCCCGTGCAGGAGACATAGACGAGGCGCGGGTTGAGCGCAGACAGGGTGGGGAAGTCCAGACCGTGGCGCGCGAGGCTGCCGACCGGGAAGTTCTCCACCAGCGCGTCGGCCTTCTGCGCGAGCGCGCGGATGATGGCGCGGCCTTCCGGGTGGCGCAGGTCCACCGTGATCGAGGCCTTGGAGCGGTTGCAGGCGAAGTAGTAGGCGCTGTCCCGGGCGAGGCGCGGCTCGAAGCCGCGCGTCTCGTCGCCCATGCCTGGCTGCTCGACCTTGATGACGCGCGCGCCGAGCTCGGCGAGGATCATGCCGGCGAAGGGACAGGCCAGCACCCGCGACAGGTCGAGGATCGTCAGGTGCTCGAGCGGCTTCACGGCGTCAGCGCAGCGACAGCAGCGCGATGCCGGCGAGCACCAGCGCCGCCCCGAGGATGGTGCGCGGCGCGAGCTCTTCGCGGTTGCGCAGCACGAGCACGCTCACCGGGAAGATCACGAGTGGCGTGGTGTGCACCACCAGCACCGCAAGCGCGATCTCCATGTGCGCCATGGAGAGCGTGACGAAGATCGAGCCGAGCGAGGTCGCCACGCCGCACCCGGTGTAGAGCAGGAGCGCCCCGGGCGGGGCGCCGCGCAGCTGGCCGCGGATCCTCGCCCAGTCGCGCGTCGCCAGCACCTGGCAGGCGAGCGCGGCGAGCGAGGCGATCACCGTGCCGAGCACCGCCTCGCTCCAGCCGCGCATCGCGAGTCCCCTCAGGACGTTGCCGAAGCCGAAGCCCGCGACGGTGGCGAGGCCCGCCAGCATCCCGGCGCGCAGCGCCGCCGCACCCGTCGCGCCGGCGGTGCCCGCGCGCGGCTGGGTGAACCACAGCCCCGTCCAGACCACCGCCAAGAGGCCGATCTCGTACAGGCCCAGGCGCTCGTCGGCGAGGAGCCAGGCACCGAGCAGCGCGAACGCCGGCGCGCTCGAGTGGAACACGCTCGCGCGCGAGGGCCCGAGCAGCCGCACCGTGTCGAAGAGGAAGCGCCGGCCGAGGAAGGTGCCGATCACGCCGCCCAGGGCGAAGAGCCCCGCGCCCTTCCAGTCCCAGGCATACGGCGCGGCGCGCGCGCCGAGCTCGAGCGCGAAGATCGCCGCAGGGAACAGCACGTTGGTCGCGAGCACGACGAAGAACCCGGACTCGACCGGGAGGCGCGCCACGGCGTAGCGCGTGATCAGGATGTTCACGGCGAAGCACACCATCGCGAGCAGGGCGAGCGCCGTGCCCATTCATGCCTGCCCCTTGCGGAAGGCCCGCATGCGCCGGTTCGCTTCGGCCCCGCGTTTGAGCGCTGCCTCCAGCGGCAGGTCCGCGACCTCGTGGAAGAGCTGCTTGGTGAGCGCCATCGCGGGGCGAGGCACCGCGGCGAGCTTCGCCGCGAGCGCGAGCGTCTTATCCATCAAACTGACTCCGGGTACCACGCGGTTGACCAGGCCGAGCGCGAGCGCGCGTTCGGCGTCGATCGGCTCGCCGAGCGCGAGCAGCTCGAAGGTCGCCTTGCGTCCTGCCTGGCGCGCGAGGTTCGCCATCGCGATCGCCGCGACGATGCCGTGGTGCGTCTCCGGGTAGCCGAGCGTCGCGCCTTCGGCCATCAGCGCGAGGTCGCCCGCGATCGCGAGCCCCGCGCCGCCTCCCATCGCGGCGCCGTTGATCGCCGTGACCACGGGCTTCGCCATCTTCGAGAACGCGAGGTGCAGCTGCATCGTGAGCTCGGCGCGCGCGTCCACCCGGTCCTGATGCTCGGGCGTGAGGTCCTTGAACTCCGCGAGATCCGCGCCGGCGCAGAATGCCTGCCCGGCGCCGGTAAGCACCACGCAGCCCACGGCCTCGTCCGCGTCGGCTGCGCGCAGCGCGTCGAGCAGCGCCTGCGTGAGCTCGGTGTTGAGCGCGTTGCGCTTCTCCGGGCGGTTCATGGTCAGCACGCGCACCGCCCCGCGATCCTCGACCCGCAAAACGGGGTCAGGCCACGTTTTCTCCGGTCCGGAAGCGGTGCTCTGACCCTGCTTCTTCACAGCGCGGCAAGCCTCCGCCTCGCCTCCTCCAGCTCCGCCACGAGGCGCTGCATGACCTCGGCGGCGGGCAGGATCTCCTCGACCAGCCCGGCCGACTGCCCGGCCTCGAGCTTGCCCCACTCGACGTCGCCGTCGAGCGCCGCCTGCCTCAGGCTCGCGCCATCGAAGATGGCCTGCAGCGTCTCGCGCGCAGCGCCCGCGCGCTCCGCCGCCTCGAACTTCGCCGAGAAGGCGTTCTTCAGCTGCCGGATCGGGTGGTGGCCGCGCGACACGATGGTCGAGCCGTCCACGTCCGCGGCGAGCACCGCGCGCTTGTAGTTCTCGTGCACGCTCGCCTCGGGCGTGGCGATGAAGCGCGTGCCGAGCTGCACCGCGTCCGCCCCGAGCGCGAGCATCGCCGCGATGCCGGCGCCGTCCGCGATGCCGCCGCTCGCCACGACCGGGAGCTGCGTCGCCCGCACGATCCGCCTCACGAGGACGAGCGTGCCGACTTCCGAGGGCGGCGGGTGGCCGCCGGCTTCCGCGCCGTCCACGACGAGCGCGTCCACGCCCGCGGCTTCGGCCTTGCGCGCGTGCTCCACCGACGCCACCACGTGGAGCCACTTCGTGCCGATGGCGCGAAAGCGCGCCAGGTGCTCGCGCGGCCCGCCCTGCGAGGCGACCATCACCGGGACGCGCGCCTCGTAGGCGATGTCGAGCAGTTCGCGAGCCCGCGGGTTGGTGAGCGGGATGTTGACGCCCCAGGGCCTGGCCGTGCCCGCCCTGATCTCGGCGAGCGCGCGCGCGAAGTCCGGCGTGCGCATCGGGCCGCCGGCGATGACGCCCATGCCGCCCGCGTTCGACACCGCGACCACGAGCGCCGAACTGGACGAGGCCCAGCTCATCGCGGCCTGGAAGATCGGGTGCTCGATGCCGAGCAGCGCCGTGATGCGCGTCCTCACGCCCGCCTGCCCTCCTCCCGGATGAAGCGCCGCGCCTCCTCGGCGAGCTTGGCGAGCGCGCGCTCGACGCAGGCGCGCTCGCGCGCGCTCAAGGCGCCGAGGAAGGCGTCGTTGCGCTCGGCCGCGGCGCGGATCAGCCCTGCGTAGAGCCGCTCGCCCGTACGCGTGAGCGCGAGGCGCACGCCGCGCGCGTCCGCCCCGTCGATCGCGCGCGACACGAGGCGCCGCGCGACGAGGCCGGAGACCACGCGGCTCATCTGGCTCTTGTCGATGCCGGCCGCGCGGGAAAGCTCGTTCAGCGACAGCGCCTCGCGCGATCCCCCGAGCAGCGCCACCGTGCGCCACTCCCAGAGGCTGACGCCGAACTCGCGCCGGTAGCGCAGCTCGGCGCCGCGCGAGAGCAGGTTCGCCACCACGTGCAGGCGGTAGGAGAGCAGCTCGCGAATCGTGGGCGTCGTGCGCTGCAGCATCAGTCCTCGAGGAACGGAGTTTCGTTCTCTCCCCTGAGGCGGATATCGAAGCGGTAGCGGCCGGGGCCGTCGGGCTGCGCCAAGAGCAGCGCACGCCTCGCTTCCGGCACCGCCGCGAGCACCGGGTCGGCGGCGTCGCTGAAGAACATCGTGGTGGAGAGGATGCGCATCAGGCCGGAGTACATCAGCATGAAATTGACGTGCGGGGCGCGGCCCCGCGGCGCGCCCGGCCGAAGGGTGCGGAACGCATAGCGGCCGTCGGTCCCCGTCGCCGCGCGGCCCCAGCCGAGAAAGCCGGGGTCGGCTTCGCGGTGCCGGCGATCGGCGGGATGACGATAGATGCCCGCCGCATCCGCCTGCCAGATCTCGAGCACGAGGTTGTGCACCGGCGCGCCGTCCTCCTGCGTCACGCGGCCGTGGATCTCGATCGGCTCGCCGCGCGCGCCCGTCGCAAGGTCGCTCGCGCCCGCGTCGGCGTAATGCGGCGGGAAGAACGGCCCGAGCGTCGCTTCGGGGGTGCGAATCATGGCTGCGCAGGCGTCGCGCGGCAACCGCGCAGGACGATCGCGTGCTCGTAGACGAGGGCATCGTAGGGCTCCGCCGCGGGCGGCACGAAGCGCGCGACGCAGCGCTCGCGCGCCGCCGCGTCCGGAATGGCGTTCAGGATGCGGTCCTGCGCGTTGAGCGGCTCGCCCGGGAAGTACATCTGCGTGACGAGGCGCGAAAGCCAGATCCTGCCGAACACCGAGAAGTGCACGTGCGGCGGGCGCCACCAGCCGTCGCGCGTCGGCACCGGGTACGCGCCCGGCTTCACGGTGTGCAGCTCGATCGCCCCCGACGCGTCCGTGGTCAGGCGCGCGTCGCCGCGGAAGTTCGCATCGAGCGGCGCGTGCTCGTCGTCCTCCGGATGCGCATAGCGGCCCGCGGCGTTGGCGTGCCAGACCTCGAACATCGCACCCCCGACCGGCGCACCGTCCTCGTCCAGGACGCGCACCCGCAGGTGGATCCGCTGCCCGATCGCGCGCCGCTCCCCGCTTCCGGCGAGCTCGCCGCCGTGCAGCGCGAGCCGCCGCGCGAGATCGAGCGGCCCGGTGCGCTCCGAGAGCGTCGGCGCGCGCCTCACCAGCGGCTGCGCGGGCGTGCGCTGCCGGGTCTGCGGGTAGCCCGCGACGAGCCGCGCCGGCTGGCTCGGATCCATCGTTGACAGCCTAGCGGCGCTAGTTGACAATGTCAACGAATATGGCGGACCCGGCCGGCGTCGTCCTCTGCGAGTGCTTCGCACGCGACGGCCTGCAGCACGAGCCGGGGTTCGTGCCGACCGCGACCAAGCGCGCGCTCGTCGAGCGCTTCGCCGCGCTCGGCTTCGCGCGCGTCGAGACCACCTCCTACTCCAACCCGGCCGTGGTGCCGCAGTTCGCGGACGCCACCGAGCTCCTCAGGTCGCTGCCGCGCCGGCAGGGCACGCGCTACAAGGCGACCTGCGCCAACCCGAAGGCGGTGAGCCGTGCGCTCGCCGACGCCGAGGCCGGCTTCGGGGTGGACGAGGTGAGCCTGCTCGTCTCGGCCACCGAGTCGCACACGCAGAAAAATCTCAAGCGCACGCGCGCGGAGCAATGGGCGAACGTGGAGCAGATGGTGCGGCTCGCCGGCGGGCGCTTCCGCCTCGTCGGCGTCGTCTCGGTCGCCTTGGGCTGCCCGTTCGAGGGGCGCGTGGACCCGGGCGCGGTGATCGAGGACGTGGCGCGGTTCGTGGGCCTCGGCGTGGAGCACGTGGCGCTCGGCGACACCACCGGCATGGCGACCCCGGGCGCCGTGAAGGCGCTCGTCGCGAGGCTCCCCGCGAAAGCGGTTCCCATCGCCCACTTCCACGACTCGCGCGGCACGGGGCTGGTGAACTGCGTCGCGGCGCTGGAGGCGGGCGTGCGGCATTTCGACTCCTCGTTCGGCGGCGTGGGCGGGCATCCCGCGAAGCTGAAGTACGGGGGCGGCCACACCGGCAACGTCTGCACCGAGGACCTGGTGAACCTCTTCGAGTCCATGGGCGTGACGACCGGCATCGATCTGGACGGGCTGCTCGGGACCGCCGCATACTGCGAGCAGGTGCTCGGCCGCGAGCTGCACGGCCGCGTGACACGGAGCGGACTCAACCCACTGCGATGAAGCCTCCCTTCAGAGCCGACCAGGTCGGCAGCCTGCTGCGGCCTGCGGAGCTCGCCGAAGCCCGCAGGACGCTCAAAGGCCCTGCCCTGAGAGAGATCGAAGACCGCTGCATCCGGGAAGCGGTGCGCAGGCAGGAGGCCATCGGCCTGCAATCCGTCACCGACGGCGAGATGCGCCGCGACTGGTGGCACCTCGACTTCCTCGCACAGCTCGAGGGCGTCACCCTCACCGCCAACCCGGGGCCGAAGTTCGGCGGCACCGAGGAGCAGCCGCCGATCCCCTCGGTCACCGGCAGGATCGGCTGCACGCGGCCCATCATGGCGGACCATTTCGCATTCCTGAAGTCGGTGACCGCGCGCACCGCCAAGTTCACCATCCCCTCGCCCTCGATGCTGCACCTGCGCGGCGGCCGCGCCTCGGTCTCGAAGCAGATCTATCCCGATATCGCCGAGTTCTGGGCCGATGTCGCCGCCGCCTACCGCAGTGCGATCGGCCACCTCGCCCGAGCGGGCTGCACCTACCTGCAGCTCGACGACGTGAGCTTCGCCTACCTGTGCGATCCGAAGATCCAGGAGAACTGCCGCCGCAACGGCGACGACCCCGGGCGGCTCCCGCGCCGCTACGCGGACACGATCAGCGCTTCGCTGAAGGGTCGCCCGGCGGGCATGACGGTGACCATGCACACCTGCCGCGGCAACTTCAAGAGCGCCTGGGTCGCCTCGGGCGGCTACGAGCCGGTCGCGGAGGCGATGTTCTCCGCGGCGGTGGACGGCTTCTTCATGGAGTTCGACTCCGAGCGCGCCGGCACCTTCGAGCCGCTGCGCTACCTGCCGAAGGGGAAGAAGGTGGTGCTGGGACTCGTCACCACCAAAGTGGGGGAGCTGGAAGACAAGGACACGCTCAAGCGCCGCATCGAGGCGGCGGCGAAGTTCGTGCCGCTCGAGGACCTGTGCCTTTCGCCGCAGTGCGGCTTCTCCAGCACGCACCACGGCAACGCGCTCTCGATCGGGGAGCAGTGGCGCAAGCTCGAGCGCATCGTGGAAGTGGCGCGCGAAGTCTGGGGCTGATCTGGCCGCGCCCGTTTGCGTAGCGCACGCGCACGTACACTCGATCCGCCTCGCCTCGGGGGCGGAGGCGCTGGTGGCGCGCGTGCTCGATGCCGCGGGGACCGCGGGGTACGGGTTCAGTCTCGGCATGCAGCCGGCGGCAGCCCGCGAGATGGCCGCGTGGGACCTGCATGCGCGCGTACGGCGTGCGCCGCTTCACGCCCTCCTGGGAAGCAACGGCGAGGCCGTGCCGCTCGTGCGCGACGAACTGCCCGCGCTCCAGCCCGACTGGGAGTCGCTGCGCCGCGCGCTACTCGAGGAGAAGCACCCGCTGCTGCGCATCGACCCCTTCGCCTGGGAATCGCTCGAGCGGGTGCTGTCGATCCGCGCCGCGGCGGCACACCTCGGAACGCCGCTCGCCCTGCTCGCGCCTCACGGCCATCCCTGGGAGATCGCGTGGTGCGCGGTCCTCGCGGGCGCCGGCTCGACGATCATCCTGCGCAACGACCCGCCCGCGGCTTCGGCCCCGCGCGCTGCGGGGGGCGGAACCGGAATCGACTGGTCTAGCGAGCCGGCCTTCGCTTCGCTGCGCTGGGCTTCTCCGGCATGAGCACGAAGTCGTAGCGCACGCGCGAGACGCCGTCCGCGCCTTTGCTGAAGTCGACGACCAGCTCGGGCTTGACACCGAACACGGCGTCCGAGTCGAGGTACCTGCCGCCTTTCACGAACAGGTGCGTGACGAGCGGCTTGCAGCCGGGCGCGGTGATCCAGAAGTGCAGGTGCGGCGGGCGCATCGGGTGGCGGCCGGTCGCCGTGAGCATCCGCCCCACCGGGCCGTCGTGCGGCACCGGGTAGAACTCCGGCCGCACGCAGCGGAAGCGGAAGCGCCCCTGCGCATCGGCGCGGAAGATGCCGCGCAGGTTCATCGCCTCGCCCTTCTGCGAATCGTAGAAGCCGTCCGCGCCCGCCTCCCAGACGTCGAGCTTCGCCGCCGCGACGGGCTTCCCCGCGGTGTCGCGCACGGTGCCGCTCACCTCGCAGGGCTGCCCGTCGGCCGGGCTCTTCGCGATGTTGGACCCGAGCGGGTACTCGGGCGCGCGCTCGCGGTGGAAAGGGCCGAGCACGGTGGACTGCGTGGCGCCGCCCGCGGCCCTGTAGTTGATCGCATCGACCAGCATCGAGACGCCGAGCGTGTCCGACATCAGGATCCACTCCTGGCGCTTGTCGTCGCACCACTGCCCGGTCTCGGTGAGGAACTGGATCGCCCGGAACCATTCCTCCTGCGTGGGCTTCACCTCGCGCACGAAGGCATGCGCGTGCCGGATGAAGGCCGTCATCACCTGCTTGAGGCGCGGATCGGGCGTCTTGCGGATGCGCTGCAGCACCTCTGCGGTCAGGTTCTTCTCGCTGAACTTGCGGATCGGCATGGCTCCTCCTCTCGCGGCGAGGCAATGCTAACATCGCCACCCGGGGAGGAAACGCCATGCTTCGCACCGCACTGCTCGCTGTCCTGCTCGCCCTTTCCGGCGCTGCCGCCGCGCAGGAGCGCACCGTCAAGATCATCCTCGGCTTCCCGGCGGGTGCCACCAGCGACATCCTGACGCGCCTGGTCGCGGATCACATGCGCGGAACGCTGGGCCACGCGGTGATCGTGGAGAACAAGGCCGGCGCCGGCGGGCGCATCGCCAACGAGACCGTGAAGGCGGCGGCGCCCGACGGCGCGACGCTCCTCATGACGCCGGTCGCGACGATGTCGATCTTCCCGCACTCCTTCGGCAACCTGCGCTACGACCCGTTCAGGGACTTCGCGCCGCTCACCCACCTCTCGGACTTCCAGCTCTCGCTCGGCGTCTCTACCAAGATCCCGGCGAAGACGCTCGCCGAGTACGTCGCGCTCGTGAAGCAGGACGCGAAGAACGGCTTCTACGCCTCGGCGGCCGCGGGCAGCATCCCGCACTTCCTCGGTGTCATGTTCGCGCGCACCGCCGGCATCGAGCTCACGCACGTGCCCTACAGGGGCACCGCCAACGTGCTGCAGGCGCTCGCCGCGGGCGAGATCGCCGCCGCGACCACGCTCGCCGCCGACATCGGCACGCTGGTGCGCGGCGGCCGCGCGCGGCTGCTCGCGGTTTCGGGTGCGGCTCGCGACCCGGCGTTCCCCGACGTGCCCACCTTCAGGGAGCAGGGCTACGACATGGAAGGCACCGGCTGGTACGGCCTGTTTGCGCCTGCCGGTACGCCGAAAGCGGAGATCGACCGGCTGTCCTCGGCCGCGATCGCGGCGATCAAGGACCCGGCCGTGGGCAAGCGCATGATCGATATCGGCCTGCAGCCGACCGGCCACGGTCCGGCGGAGCTCGCGCGCATCATGAAGGCCGACCACGACAAATGGGGACCGGTGATCAGGGCCTCGGGATTCAAGCCGGGGCAGTGAACGTCCTTTTCGCTTCGAAGAAGGAACAGCCCGAGTTCTGGCTTCCCCTGCTCGAGAAGGCGCTCCCCCGCGACCGCTTCTTCGCCTGGCCCGACGTCAACGGTGGCGACATCGACGTCGCCCTGATTGCGACGCACCCCGAAGGCACGTTCGAGAAGCTGCCGCGGCTGAGCTTCGTACAGTCGATGTGGATGGGCGTGGACAACATCATCGCCGATCCGTCCTATCCGCGCCACGTACCGCTCGCCCGCCTCATCGATCCCGGCATGGTGAACGCGATGGGCGAGATGGTGGCCGCGCAGGTGCTCGACTGGCACCGCCACCTCTATTGCTACCGCGAGTTTCAGCGCACGAAGACCTGGAAGATGCGCCGCCAGTACCTGCCCTCCGACCGGACCGTGGGGATCCTCGGGCTGGGCGAGCTCGGCGGCACCGTGGCGGCGCGCCTTCGCGGCATGGGCTTCAACGTCGCGGGCTGGAGCCGCAGGCCCAGGGGCCTCGACGGCGTACGCTGCTCTACCGACCTCGATGAGGTGCTCTGCGCGAGCGACGCGGTGGTATGCCTGCTGCCCCTCACCGCGCAGACGCGCGGGATCCTGAACCGCGAGCGGATGCAGAAGATCCGCAAGGAGGGTTGCGTCATCAACGTCGCGCGCGGCGGGCACCTCGTGGCGCCGGACCTCCTCGCGCTGCTCGACGCGGGGCATCTGGCGCACGCCTACCTCGACGTGTTCGAGGTCGAGCCGCTGCCGCCCGAGAGCCCGCTCTGGACCCATCCCGGGATCAGCGTCACGCCCCACATTGCCGCGCTCACCGAGCCGCGGACTTCCGTCGCCAAGATCGCGCAGAACCTCGAGCGGCTGCGCCGCGGCGAGCGGCCGGGCAACCTGGTGGATTTCGCCGCCGGCTACTGAGCCGTGGCGAGGATCGCGGCGGCGGCGTCCGCCAGCACCTCGCAGCCGAGCACGATGTCCTCGTCCCGGCTGTCCTCGGCGAAGTCGTGGCTGACGCCGCCGATCGAGGGGATGAAGAGCATCGCGCAAGGCAGCCGCGCCGACAGGATGCCCGCGTCGTGGAACGCCCCGCTCGGCATGCGCTGCCAACTCCCCGGCGCGTGCCGCTCGGCCGCCGCTTCGAGGTGCACCCGCAGCCCTGCATCCATGCGCGTAGGCGCGATCGGCGCACGCGCGCGCACCGCCTCGATGCGGACGCCGCCGCGGGCGTTGACCTCGGCGACCAGACGCGCCACGATCGCCTCGAAGCCATCGAGCGGCGCTTGCGAAGCGTCGCGGAACTGCAGGTCGAGCTCGGCGTACCCGGGCACGATCGAGGTGGCGTTGGGCTCGATGCGCACCCGCCCCATGGTCCAGACGCTGCGCTCGGCCGCCGCCGCGGGGAACTCCCGGTTGATGCGGTACGCCAGCTCGTAGAGCGCGGCCGAGGCGTCGCGCCGGCTCGCCATCATGGTGGTGCCGGCGTGGTTCTGCTGTCCCCGGAAGACGAAGCGGAAGCCGCGCAGGCCCACGATGTCGGTGACCACGCCGATCCTGCGGCCCGCCTGCTCGAGGTGCGGGCCCTGCTCGATGTGCGCCTCCACGAAGCCGGCGTAGCGCCCGGGGTCCAGGCGCAGGCGCGGCGCATCCGCGAGGCCGGCCCCGCGCAGGGCATCCGCAAGCGCCACGCCATCGGAATCCTTCGCGCCCTGCTCCATTTCCGGGCTGAGCGCGCCGATCAGCGAGCGGCTGCCGAGGCAGCCCAGGAAACGCGACTCCTCGTCCTGGAACGATACCGCATCCACGGCGAGCCCCTCCAGAGCGCGCACGACTTCGAGCGCGTAGATCACGCCCAGCGCGCCGTCCAGCCAGCCGCCGGTGGGCTGGGTGTCGGAGTGCGAGCCGAGGAGCAGCGCGCGGCCCGGGTTGCGCGAGCGGCCGAAGACGTTGCCGGCGCCGTCGATCGTCGCCTCCAGCCCCGCCTCCTCGAAGCGCGTCTTCAGCCAGCGCCGCGCCTGCATGTCGGCGGCACTGAAGGCGGGCCGCACCACGCCGCGCCCCTGCGCGCCGATGCCGCGCAGCGCGCGCAGGTCGGAGAGCAGCCGCCCGGCGTCGATCCTCTGCACCCTAGCCGGTGCGGCCGGCGGGCTCCTGCTTCACCACCTTGCGCATGGTGTGGCGGCGATTGCGCGTATGGGGGCGCACCTCCGTCGGCCAGCGCCCGAGCTCGACCGCCGCGGCCCACGCGGGGCTCGTCACCACGTCGATGTCGGTGAGCTCGTACACGGCGCTGTACTTGGGCTCGCCCTCGACCACGATGCTCTTGCGCTGCCCGCCGATGCTCATCTCCAGCGGCGCAAGGGTGCTGCGCGTCACCGCCAGCACCCCGGGGACCTTGAGCAGGAACGGGATGTGCTCGGTGTCGTAGACCTCGTTGAACAGGGCTTCCTTCTCGGGATCGACATCCATGCTGGCAGTGAACAGGTAGCGTGTCTCGGGGCGCATGACTTCTCCGTGGGCGTAGGTCAGCCCCCGTAGTCTAGCTTCGGATACCAGTCGGCGCCCCGGCCCTCGGGCGTGAAGTCGAGCAGGTTCCAGAGCGGCCAGATCATGTCGACGTGGCGGTCGTTCTGGCCCCTCTCGGCCCTGGCAAAAAGCAGCTCGGCGCCGTAGCAGTGCCGGATCGCCCCCTTGCGGCGCACGAACACGTTGAGCATCGGCCATTGCGCGCCGTCCGGCCCCTCGCCATGGTAGTCCCGGTTATAGGTGTTCTTCGCCGACGAAAGCAGCCGCAAGCCGGTCCAGCCCCGCGTCCGCGCATGCGCGCGGATGCGCTCGAGAGGAGACTTCGCGATCACCACCAGATTGGTCCGCTGCACGATGTGCCGCGCGTTGCCGTCCAGCCCGTCGAGCATCGAGGTGCACATCGGGCAGGCCTTCGCCATGCCCGGCCCGTACATGAAGCTGTAGGCGACCAGCGAGTCGCCGCGCTCGAAGAGCTGCGAGAGCCGGACCGGGCCGCGCTCGCCGTCGAAGACGTAGTCCTCCGGCACCGCGCCTCCCGCCGGAAGCTTGCGGCGCATCGCCGCGACCGCCTCGACCTGACGTCGAAGCGCCACCTCGGCCCGCAGCAGACGGTCGCGCGCCGCGCGGTAGCGCGGCTTCTCGTTCGGAAAGCGCTTGCCGTGCAATCCCATGTCAGCCTCTCTTCGCCGGCAGCCCAGCGACGTATTTTTCGGCGAGCGCGATCCAGCTCCGGAGCGCGCGCGCCTGGCACGCCGCCGGATCGACCCAGACGAAGCCTTCGAAGCGGCGGCCGTTCAGCGTCATCGCGCTCGCGCCCTTGCGCGCGAGCGCCTTGCGGTCCTGCGATCTTCCGACGCGGAACATGAAGCCGGGGCCGCCGCTGCCGCACAGCATGTTGCCGTGGAGCAGGAAGCAGACCCCGCCGAACATGCGCTTCTCGGTGATCGCACGCCGGCCTTTCAGCACCGCCCGGAGCCGCCCGGCGAGCGCCTGCGCGTCGTGGTCCTTCGCCCAGCGGCTCACTGCGGCTGCGTCTCCTTCCAGCTCGGCCGTTCCTTCACCGCGGCATGGGCGCGCGAGAGCTTCGGCAGGCGCCCGAGGATCGCCTTGGATTCGGGGAACATCTCGAGGTAGCCGACGATCGGCGCGAGCAGGAAGTCGGCCATCGTGGGCTGCTGGCCGGCGAGGAACGGCCGCGCGTAGCCCGCCTCGAAGACGGCGAGCTGGTCGGTGAGCTCCGCCACCGCCGGGCCGATCACCGAGCGGTCGGGCTTGCCGTCCGCCCCCTTCGGGAACACGTACTGCAGCACGTAGCGCCGCACCGCCACGTCGTAGAAGTAGCTGTTGACCGCGCTCACCCACTGCTCGCCGAGGGCGCGGTCGCGGATGTTCTGCGGCAGCAGGCTCGGCCCCGGAAACGCCTCCTCGAGGTAGCGCAGGATCGCGCTGGACTCGAACAGGCGCACCTCGCCGTCCCTGAACGCCGGGATGCGGCCGAAGGGATGGAGCGCGAGAATCTCGGGCGTGCGCGGCGCGCACTGCTGCATCGCGTACTTGATGCCCTTCTCGGCGAGCCCGATGCGCACGCTGCGCGTGTAGGTGCTGCGCGCGTCGCCGAGCAGCGTGACGCTCGCCGCCGTGCCGCGCGCATCGAGCGCGTCCGCCAGGCGGTTGAGGCAGGAGCCCCAGCCTTCCTGGTGCGAGTCGCACATGACCTGATCCGGGAATCCGGAATGCGTCATGCGCACCTCGGTGCCACCCTCGCGCTCGGCGAAAGTCACCGTGATCAGGGTCTCGATGTTCGGCATCCCCTCGCCCACCCACTGCCAGGTGTAGACGAGGCGCTCGGGACGCACGATCTCGCGATAGCTCGCCCGAGCGCGGAACGTGTCGCCGTCGCGCGCGCGCATCGCGAGGCGAAAGCCCCCGCCGACGCGCGCGTCGAGCGCGAGCTCCGGGATGGTCATGCCGCGCGGGCACATCCAGGCGCGCATCGCCTGCTCGGTGACGAAGGCGTCGAACACCTTCTCGCGCGGGGCGCGGATATGGCGGTTGAGGGTCAGCTCGAACGTCGCTGCGCGGTTCATGATGCTTCCTCCTTCTCCAGGTATTCGGCGAGGCGCTCGAGGCTCTCGTCCCAGTACTTGCGGTAGCGCTCCAGCCAGCCGTGCGCCTCGCGCAACGGGCGGCCCTTGATCCGGCACAGCCGCCACTGCGCGTCCACCTCGCGCTCGATCAGGCCCGCGCCGGCGAGCACCTTGAGGTGGCGCGAAACCGCGGGCAGCGAGATGTCGAAGGGCCTCGCGAGGTCGCCGACCGTCGCTTCGCCCTTCGCCAGGCGCGCGAGGATCGCGCGCCGGGTCGGGTCGGCGAGGGCGGCGAACGTCGTCGAAAGCTGGTCCACTACGCTCTTATTTAACATATCCGTTAAATACGAGTCAAGTGAAATCGGGGTCTGACCCCGATTCCTCCGCGAATGGTATGCCAACGCCCCGGCGCCGGCCGCTACTGCCCGGGCGGGGTCCTGCGCGCCTCGGCGACCAGCGCCTCGACGCCGCGGCCAGTGAGCGTCTTCAGGAACGCGACCAGCGCGGCGCGTTCCGCGGCGCTCAATCCGAGCGCATAGAGGAACGCGCTCTTGCCCGGATTGTCGATCCCGCCGCTGTCGTAGAACTCGATCACCGCCTCCAGCGTCGCGAGCGATCCGTCGTGCATGTACGGCGCGGTGAGCGCGACGTTGCGCAGGCTCGGCGTCCGGTAGGCCCAGCGGTCCTTCGGGTCGAGCGTGATCTCGAAGCGCCCCGCGTCCATCGGCGGCGGCTCGGAGAAAGATTCCACGGCCCGCCGCCCGAGCTCGGCGAAGACGCCGGGCACGAGCTCCACGCGCGTGCGCTCGGGCGCGGCGAACGCCCGCCGCCAGCCGATCCCGGTGTTGTGGAACTCGTGGTCGGTGAAGAGCGCGTCGCGGCTGCCGATGCGGTGGCAGACGTCGCACCTTGCCTTGCCCGTGAACAGCTCGAAGCCGCGCTGCTCGAGGGCATCGAGCGCGGAGCTTTCGCCTGCATAGCGCCAGCGGTCGAAGCGCGAGTCCCCGGCGACGAGCATCCGCTCGTAGGAGGCGATCGCGGCGCCGATGCGCTGCGCGGACGCGCTCGCGCCGTCGAACGCAGCCGCGAACAGGGCGTCGTAGTCGTGCAGGCCGCGGATGCGCTCGACGACCGCCCCGATCGAGGCGTTGCCCATCTCGTTCGCGGCGAGCAGCGGCGCCCAGATCTGGTTCTCGAGCGAGCTCTCGCGCCCGTCGTGGAACAACGGCTTCTGCCAGCCGACGTTCAGCAACGTCGGTGCGTTGCGCCGCACGCTGCGGCCTTCGATCCCCACGGGCGTCGCAAGCTCGTGCGCCGTGAACCCCTGCTCGGGCACGTGGCACATGGCGCAGGACATGGTGCCATTGGGCGACAACCGCCGGTCGAAGAACAGCTTGCGGCCGAGCGCGATCTTGGCCTGCGTGAGCGGATTGTCCGCCGGCACGTCGAGCCTTGGCAGGCCGAGCGCGGCAGGCTCCGGCACGGCGGCGTCGCGTGTGCAGCCGGCCAGCGCCGCGAACAGCGGCACGAGCATTGCGATCAGCGGCGCGCGTCCTCCTCCATGACCAGGGTGCGGATGTCGTTGAGCATCGCCTCCGGATGGAGGAACGCGGTGGAGTAGATCTCCCGCACCCGGCCTTCCCGGTCGATGAGGAAGAGCTTGAGCATGTGGCTGATGGTCCGCGTAGGCCGGCCCCGCGAGTCGCGCTCCACCTCGATCTCCTGGCCGAAGCCCTCGAGGATCGGCGCCAGCTCGCGCATCGAGCGCGTGGTGAGAAAGTGCCACGGCAGCGCTCCGCCGGTGCGCGCGTGGGGGCCCCCGTAGGCGCGCATCGACTCGTGCGTGTCGTTGAGCGGATCGAACGACAGGCTCACGAACTGCGCGCGACCGTGCAGGCGCTGGTCGGCCAGGACGCGCCGCTTGATGTCCACCCCGGTCTCGTAGGCGAAGGCGCAGCCGGTCGGCTCGGTGCAGTAGGTGTAGACGAGCGACAGCAGCGTGACCCGGCCGCGCGTGTAGCGCGCGAGGCGTTGCGGCCTGCCGTCGTGCCCGATGACCTCGCCGTCGGGCGCCCGCTGGATCACGTGCAGCGCGTAGCTGCCCGCCGGCGGCGGCACGTAATCCATCTCCGGTCGTACCGCGGCCGGGCGGTGCTCGGCGCGGTGGGCGAGCACCGCGCCCGCGGTCAGGGCGAGCGCAGCAAGGACGGCCGCGCTACGTCTTCTTGCCCTTGGCACTGAACTTCATGTGGTGGGCGCGGCCGAGCTTCTCCTTCGTGAAGTCGATCCGCCACTGCTCCTTCAGCTCCTTGCCGTCCCAGCTGTAGAGCGCCAGGAACTGCTCGTTGTCCTCGCCCTTCTTGTCCCAGTTGGCGAGCAGCGAGCTGGTGATGTATACGCGCTTGCCGTCCCAGCTCTGCGAGATCATGTTGACCTGCTTGCCGGTCTTCTTCGTATAGATCTCCTTCGGCGCCTCCGGGTTCGAGAGGTCGAAGTAGCGCGTCAGGCCGTCCATGAAGGTGTTGACCCAGAGGCCCCTGCCGTCCGCGCTGATCGAGATGTCCACCGGCAGCGGGATCTTCGACGGATCGCCGATCGTCGCCACGTCCTTCGCCTGCCAGCCTCCCTTGCCGTCGGGCTTGATGAGCCAGATCTTGGAGGTCAGGGCCGTCGCCGTCACCGCCCAGTTGTCCTTCGGGTTGAGCGACCAGCGGATCTCGAGCGGCGAGCCCGGAACGCTGAAGATCTGCTTCGGCTTCATCGCCTTCAGATCCCAGGCGGCCATGGTGCCACCGAAGCGCTTCATCGCCTCGGCGTCCTTCACCAGCTTGCCCATGTCCATCATGTAGTTGTTCCAGCCCGCGAAGCTGGAGGTGAGCAGCACGTTCTTGCGCGGGTTGATCGCGAGGTCGTAGCCGTAGCCGTCGCCCTTGACGCCGCCCAGCTCGCCCGTCGGCATGTCGTACCTGGCGACGAACCTGCCCCGGTTGTTGTACACCGCGATGCCGGTCACGCCGCCGTGATCCTTGCTGTTCGAGAGCGCCTGCACGAGCATCCGGCCGGGGAGCGCGTAGAAGGTATGCGGGCCGACGAATCCCGTCTTCTTCGGCAGATCGGCGATCGTGCGCACCAGCCTCGGCTTCGCCGGATTGGAGCCGACGTCGAAGACGTGGATCCTGGAGTCGTCCAGCCCGCCCGCCCACAGATGCTTGCGGTCGTCGGTGAAGCCCATGTGGTGGGCCTCGCCGCGACCCCCGACCGAGAGCGTGTGCACGACCTTGCCGTAGCGCTTCGACCTCGGATTGACGTCTACGGTCACCAGCTTGTCCGAGCCGTCGCCGAGGCCGTCCACGCCCAGGGTCCAGACGTGGACGTAGTCCTCCTGTCCCTTGATGAGGCGCGTCGTGTAAGGCGAATTGCAGGTCTCGTCGGCGAGCGCCGCGCCCGCGAACGCGATCGCGACCGCCGCTGCGACCATCAGCTTGCGAACGTCCTGTAGCGTGCCCATGCGCGCGCCCTCCTCCGGGTTGAACTGCCGCTAGTATATGCGCATGCACGACCTCGTCATTCGAAACGCCCTGCTGCTGGACGGCCTGGGCTCGCCGCCGCAGCATGGCGACCTCGCGATCGCGCACGGCAGCATCGCCGCGATCGGCCGCGACCTCGGCGCGGCGCAGGAAACGCTCGACGCCGAGGGCCGCGCGCTGATGCCCGGCATCATCGACAACCACACGCACTACGACGCGCAGCTCACCTGGGATCCGCTCGCCTCGCCCTCCCCCGCCCTGGGCGTCACCACGGTGATCATCGGCAACTGCGGCTTCACCATCGCGCCCTGCCGGCCGGCGGACCGCGAGCGCGTGATGCGCAACCTCACCCAGGTGGAGGGCATGTCGCTGGAGGTGCTGCGCGCGGGCATCCGCTGGGAGTTCCAGACGATCCCGCAGTACCTCGAGATGCTCGGGCGCGGCGGCCTGGGGCCGAACGTCGCCTGCTTCGCGGGCCACTCCTCGATCCGCACCTGGGTGATGGGCGAGGCCGCGGCGCAGCGCGTCGCGACCGACGGCGAGATCGCGCAGATGCGCGCGCTGGTGCTGGAGGCGCTCAGGGCCGGGGCGGTGGGCTTCTCCACCAGCACCTCGCCCGCGCACAACGGCGAAGGCGGCGCGCCGATGCCCTCGCGCCTCGCCGACGAGAAGGAGCTGCGCGCACTGGTCGGCGCACTGCGCGAGGCCGGGCGCGGCGCGTTCATGCTCACCAAGGGCGGACTGACGAAGATGACCTTCCTCGAGGACCTCGCCTCCGATTCGGGGCGTCCCGTGGTGGTGGCGGCGCTGCTGCACAACGCGACCAACCCCGGAGTGGTGTTCGAGGAGCTCGACGCCATCGAGGCCTCGCGCGCGCGCGGCCGCAGGATGGTCGGCGCGATCTCCTGCTGCCCCCTGAGCTTCGACTTCACGCTGCGCTCGCCCTATCCCGTAGAGGGGCTGGAGGCCTGGCAGCCGGCGCTCGGCCTGAAGGGCGAAGCGCTGAAGGCGAAGCTCGCGGCCGCGGCCTTTCGCCAGTCGGTGCGCGACGAGCTGGCGCGGCCCGCCGCCTTCCGCCTCTTCAACGGCGAGTGGGACAAGGTGCAGGTGGTGGAGACGCGCCGGCCCGAGCATGCGCGCTTCGAGCAGCGCGCGCTGGACGAGCTCGCGCGCGAGGCGGGGAAGGACCCGCTCGACTTCTGGCTCGACCTGGCGATCGCGGAGGACCTCGAGACGGTGTTCGTCGCGCTGACGCTCAACGCCGACGAAGCCGCGGTGGGCCGCATGCTCAGGCACCCGGCGAGCCTGGTGTCGCTCTCGGACGCCGGCGCGCACCTCACCTTCTTCGACGACGCCGGCTACGGCCTGCACCTGCTCGGGCACTGGGTGCGCGAGCGCGGCGTGCTTTCCCTCGAGGAAGCGGCGCGGCGCCTTACCTCCCATCCCGCGCAGGTTTTCGGCATCGCGCGGCGCGGCGCTCTCAAGCCCGGCCACCATGCCGACCTGCTGCTGTTCGATCCGGCGACGGTGGGCCGCGGGCCGAAGCTGCGCGTGCGCGACCTTCCCGCCGGGGGCGCGCGACTGACCACCCCCGCGCTCGGCGTGCACGGCGTCTGGGTGAACGGCGCGCGCGTCGCGGACGAGCGCGGCATGCGCACCGCCGAGCCGCTGGCTGGGCGCCTGTTGCGCGAATTCACCCCCTGAGCCGTCGCGGCGGCCCGACGGGGTGCGGCCCCGCAGTCATCGCATCTGCTTGATTTCACTCGTGCTCGCCGCCGGGCACGGCGCGTGCTTCCGCACGCTCTCCGATGTGGATGAGATCCAGCTTTAACTAGGAGAGCCATGATGCTGCAGAAGGACAGCTTTTTCCGCCGCCGCGACGAGCCCGCCTTGCGCCCGATGCCCCCTGCCTCCCCACCGAGCCGGGACGCCGCTCCCCCGCCGCCGCGCCCCGAGCCTGCGAAGCCCGCCGAGAGCGCGGAAGAGCGCAAGGAGGCGAAGCTGATCGTAGGCCCCGACATCAAGATGAAGGGCGTGGAGATCGCCGATTGCGACACGCTCGTGGTCGAGGGGCGCATCGAGGCGACGCTCGACTCGCGCGTGCTGCAGATCGCCGAGAAAGGCGTGTTCTGCGGCACCGTCGCGGTGGACAGCGCCGAGATCCACGGCCGGCTCGAGGGCGAGCTCACGGTGCGCAAGCACCTGCTCATCCACGGCACCGGCAAGGTCTCGGGCAAGGTCCGCTACGCGCGCATCAAGGTCGAGGAAGGCGCCGAGCTCGCGGGCGAGATCGGCGTGCTCGAGCGGCAGCCCGTGCCCGCCGCGCCGGCGCGCCGTCCGCCGCCCGGCGCGGCATAGAATCCTGCCCCGAGGAGGACTCGGGGCATGCTCTTTCCCACCACGCTCGTAGGCAGCTACCCGCAGCCCGACTGGCTCATCGACCGCGCGAAGCTCGCCGGCCGCTTTCCGCCGCGCGTGCGCGCGCGCGAACTCTGGCGCGTGCCGGAGCCGTGGCTCGCCGAGGCGCAGGACGACGCCACGCTGCTCGCCATCCGCGCGCAGGAGGCGGCGGGGCTGGACATCGTCACCGACGGCGAGATCCGGCGCGAGAGCTACTCCAACCGCTTCGCCACCGCGCTCGAGGGCGTGGACCTCGACCACCCGGGCACCGCGCTCGACCGCTCGGGGCACCCCAACCCGGTGCCGCGCATCGTAGGCAGGATCCGCCGCCGGCACCCCGTGGCGCTCGTGGACCTGAAGTTCCTCCGCCGGCACACCGAACGCAGGGTGAAGATGACGGTTCCCGGGCCGTTCACCATGCAGCAGCAGGCGCAGAACGACTTCTACCCGAGCGACGAGGCGGCGGCGCTCGACTACGCAGCGGCGGTCAACGAGGAGATCCGCGAGCTCTTCGCCGCGGGCGCCGACGTGGTGCAGATCGACGAGCCCTACATGCAGGCGCGGCCTGAGCAGGCGCGCCAGTTCGGGCTGAAGGCGCTCAACCGCGCGCTCGAGGGGGTGAAGGGCACGACCGCGGTGCACCTCTGCTTCGGCTACGCGGCGATCATCCACCAGCGCCCGAGCGGCTACTCGTTCCTTCCCGAGCTCGCGGGCTGCGCCTGCGACCAGGTCTCGATCGAGACGGCGCAATCGGGCCTCGACTGCGCCGTGCTGGCGAAGCTTCCGGGAAAGCGGATCATGGTCGGCTGCATCGACCTCAACGACATGACGGTCGAGACGCCCGAAGTGGTCGCGGCGCGCATCCGGCGCGCGCTCGCCTACGTGCCGAAGGAGAACGTGATCCTCGCCCCGGACTGCGGCATGAAGTACCTGCCGCGCGGCGTCGCCTTGGGCAAGATGCAGGCGATGGTCGCGGCGGCGCGGCTGCTACGGGCGGAGCTTGGCGGCTAGGAAGGCGATCGCGACCAGCACCACGGGCACCAGGAGCAGCGCGAGGTGGTCGGGCTCGGTGAGCAGGTGCAGCAGCTCGACGACGCCGTCGGGATGGTTCGGATGCGCGAACGCCGTGTCGGCGATCGCAATGAGAACTAACGCTGCGTGGCGCATAGCAGGCCCTCGGTCTCGATGAAGCGGATCACGGCGTCCAGGCCCTGCCCGGACTTGAGGTTGGTGAAGACGAAGGGCCGCACGCCGCGCATCTTCCTCGCGTCGCGCTCCATGACTTCCAGCGACGCCCCCACCAGCGGCGCGAGGTCGATCTTGTTGATCACCAGCAGGTCCGACTTGGTGATTCCGGGCCCGCCCTTCCTCGGGATCTTGTCGCCCGCCGCCACGTCGATCACGTAGAGCGTCAGGTCGGAGAGCTCCGGGCTGAAGGTCGCGGCGAGGTTGTCGCCGCCGGACTCGATGATCACCAGGTCGAGGCCGGGGAAGCGCCGGTCCAGCCGCGCCACCGCCTCGAGGTTGATCGAGGCGTCCTCGCGGATCGCGGTGTGCGGGCAGCCCCCGGTCTCCACGCCGATGATGCGCTCGGGAGCGAGCGCCTCGTGGCGCACCAGGAACTGCGCATCCTCCTCGGTATAGATGTCGTTGGTGACCACCGCGATGTCGAAGCGGCTGCGCAGCGCCTTGCACAACGCGAGCGTGAGCGCGGTCTTGCCCGAGCCCACCGGTCCCCCGATGCCCACGCGCAGCGTCATGAGCGGAACAGCCTCGAGTACTGCGTCTCGTGGCGCATCGAGGCGAGCGCGAGGCCCGGCGCGAAGTTGCCGAGCGCATCCTCCTCGAGCGCGAGCGCCGCAGCCACCACGGCGGGAAGCCTCGCGCCGAGCGCGAGCAGCATCTTCTGCCCCTCGGTCTGGCCCAGGGGCACCGTCTTCACCGCCGCCATGACCTGGCTCTCGAGCCAGGCCCAGAGATAGGCGGTGAGCGCCGCGCGCGGCTCGATTCCCCAGGCGCGCGCCGCCTGCGCGAACGCGGCCGGGAAGGCCGGCTCCTCCAGCTCCAGCGGCGCCACGCCGAGCTCCGGCAGCAGCCGATTCAGCGAGTAGCCCATCTGCACCGTCTCGGCGCGCAGCTCGGCGGTCTCGCGGCTGGCGAGGAACAGCGCGTTCCACTTCCGGACGCGGTCCGGCTCCTCGATCATGCGGGCGAGGATCGGCGCCTCCATGCGCCCCACCGGGTGCTCGAGCACCTCGCCGATCCAGCGCTCGGCCGCAGGCGCATCCTTCACCCACCCCGCCTCGATCGCCGCCTCCAGGCCCCCGGAGTAGCTGTAGGCGCCCACCGGCAGCGCCGGGCTCGCGAGCTGCAGCAGGCGCGCGAGACGCTCAATGCTTGTGGTCATGGCCGTGGTGCTCGTGGTCGTGGTCGTGCCCGCCGTATTCGTGGATCTTGCCGCCGTGCGAATGCGCCTCGCGGTAGGCGCCCGCCTCGGGCTCGAACGGCGCCTCGGCGTGCGTCACCTCGCCGCCGAGCTGCTTCACCATTTCCTCGAGAACGTGGTCGTGCGCCAGGCGCAGAAAGCCATCCCCGACCTGGACCGGGACATGCCGGTTGCCCAGGTGGTAGGCGATACGCGCCAGCTGCACGCGGTCCGCGCACTCGACGTGGAGCAGCTTCTCGGGCTCGGCCACGACCTCGATCACCCGTCCGTCGGAGGCGGTCACGAGGTCCCCGCCGCGCAGAACCTCGCCACGTGCCAGCATGAGCGCGACCTCTTCGCCGGACTCGAGCTTCGCACGCAGGCGGCTCTTCTGGCGGGCGTCGAACGGCAGCCGCAGGCGGCCCTTCACCTCCAGCTTGTAGGCGCCGCGCCGGATCTTAAGCTTCGACTTGATCTGCAGCATCAGAAAAGAAAGTATCTCTGGGCCATCGGCAGCACGCTGGCGGGCTCGCACACCAGCAGCTCGCCGTCGGCGCGCACCTCGTAGGTCTCGGGATCGACCTCGATCCTCGGCTGCCAGGCGTTGTGCAGCATGTCCTTCTTGCCGATGGCGCGCGTGTTCTTCACCGCCTCGAGCGGGCGCGCGAGCCCCAGCTCGCGCAGCGCCGGGTTTTCGAGCGCGGCCTGCGACACGAAGGTGACCGAGGTGCGCAGCGCCCGCCCGAAGGCGCCGAACATCGGCCGGTAGTGCACCGGCTGCGGCGTGGGGATCGAGGCGTTCGGGTCGCCCATGGCGGCCGCCGCGATCATGCCGCCCTTGAGGATGAGCGAGGGCTTGACGCCGAAGAAGGCCGGCTTCCAGAGCACCAGGTCGGCGAGCTTGCCCTCCTCCACCGAGCCGACCGCGTGGGCGATGCCGTGCGCGATCGCCGGGTTGATGGTGTACTTGGCGACGTAGCGCTTGACGCGCGCGTTGTCGTGCGCGGCCGGGTCCCCTTGCAGCGCGCCGCGCTGCAGCTTCATCTTGTGCGCGGTCTGCCAGGTGCGGATGATGACCTCGCCGACGCGCCCCATCGCCTGCGCGTCGGAGGCGATGATCGAGAACGCGCCCAGGTCGTGCAGGATGTCCTCGGCGGCGATGGTCTCCTTGCGGATGCGCGACTCGGCGAAGGCCACGTCCTCGGCGATCGACGCATCGAGGTGGTGGCACACCATCAGCATGTCGAGGTGCTCGGCGATGGTGTTCACCGTGTAGGGGCGCGTAGGGTTGGTCGAGGACGGAATCACGTTCGGCTCGCCGCACACGCGGATGATGTCGGGCGCATGCCCGCCGCCCGCGCCCTCGGTGTGATAGGCGTGGATGGTGCGGCCCCTGAAGGCGCCGATGGTGTTCTCCACGAACCCGGACTCGTTCAGCGTGTCGGTGTGGATCGCGACCTGCACGTCGAGCTCCTCGCCGACCGCGAGGCAGTTGTCGATCGCCGCCGGGGTCGTGCCCCAGTCCTCGTGCAGCTTCAGCCCCATCGCGCCGGCCTTCACCTGCTCGCGCAGCGGCTCGGGGAGCGAGGCGTTGCCCTTGCCGAGGAACCCCAGGTTCATCGGGAAGGCCTCGGCGGCCGCGAGCATCGAAAGGAGGTGCCAGGGCCCCGGGGTGCAGGTCGTCGCGCAGGTGCCGGTAGCGGGTCCCGTGCCGCCGCCGATCATGGTGGTGACGCCCGACATGAGCGCCTCCTCGATCTGCTGCGGGCAGATGAAGTGGATGTGGCAGTCGATGCCGCCCGCGGTGACGATCATGCCCTCGCCCGCGATCGCCTCGGTCCCGGCGCCGATCGGGATCGTGACCGCCGGCTGGACGTCCGGGTTGCCCGCCTTGCCGATCTTCCAGATGCGGCCGTTTTTCAGCCCGATGTCGGCCTTGACGATGCCCCAGTGGTCCACGATCAGCGCATTGGTGATCACGGTGTCGGCGACCTCCGCCGAGGCGCGCTGGCTCTGCCCCATGCCGTCGCGGATCACCTTGCCGCCGCCGAATTTCACCTCCTCGCCGTAGGTCGTGTAGTCCTTCTCGACCTGGATCCAGAGCCCGGTGTCGGCCAGGCGCACCCGGTCGCCCGTGGTCGGGCCGAACATCTCGGCGTAGGCCTGGCGCTCGATCTTCACTTGAGCCTCCCCATGACCTTGCCGGCGAAGCCGTAGACCCGGCGCGCGCCGGCGAGCGCGACCAGCTCGACCGTGCGCGCCTGCCCCGGCTCGAAGCGCACCGCGGTGCCCGCCGCGATGTTGAGGCGATGGCCGTAGGCCTTCGCGCGCTCGAAGCTGAGCGCCTCGTTCACCTCGAAGAAGTGGTAGTGCGAGCCGACCTGCACCGGCCGGTCGCCGGTGTTGGTCACCTCGAGCGTCACGGTCCTGCGCCCCGCGTTGAGCTCGATGTCGCCCGCCGCCGCCTCGATCTCGCCCGGGATCATGGGATCGGATGGTGCACGGTGACGAGCTTGGTGCCGTCGGGAAACGTGGCCTCGACCTGGATCTCCGGGATCATCTCGGGCACGCCCTCCATCACCTCGCCACGCCCAAGCAGCGTCGCGCCCCAAGTCATGAGCTCCGACACGCTTCTGCCGTCGCGCGCCCCTTCCATGATCGCCGCGGTGATGAACGCCACCGCCTCCGGATAGTTCAGCCTGAGCCCCCGCGCCCTGCGCCGCTCGGCGAGCAGCGCCGCGGTGAAGACGAGCAGCTTGTCCTTCTCGCGGGGCGTGAGCTCCATGTCAGATGATCCGCACCTTCGCCTCGCCGATGTCCGCGAACCGGGCGATGACCTCGTCGCCGGGCCGCACGGTCTCCAGCCCCGTCCAGGCGCCCGTGGTGACGACGTCCCCGGCGTGCAGGCCCAGGCCGCGCTTCGCGCAGTGCCGCGAGAGCCACGGGATCAGCCGGAACGGATTGCCGAACGGATGCGCGCCTTTCGCCTTGCGGACCGCGCCGCCGATGCTGAAGCGGGCCTCCAGCTCGCCGAAGTCGATGCTGCGCCAGTCCGCGATCCCGCTTCCCGCGACGAGCGCGCCGTTGTTCTGGAAATCGGCGAGCTTCCACGGGCTGGAGGACTCTTTCCAGTCCGCCAGGCGCGTGGCACAGACCTCGATCGCCACCAGCACCTCGCCGATCGCGTCGGCGAGCGTCTGCTCGGAGTAGGGCCTCGCGCGCGGCGGCAGGTCGCGCCGCAGGCGGAAAGCGATCTCGGCCTCCACGCCGAGCAGGTTGAGGCGCTTCGCCGCGATGCTCGCGGGGCTCGCGAGCAGCCGCTCCGGCGGGATCGGCGCCGCGGTCGGCTCCACCTTGTCGCTCGGCCCGCCCGCCTTCCACGCCGCCGCCCGCGCGCCGGGCCACAGCCGCGAGAAAACCGCGTCCTGCACCCGGTAGGCTTCCCGATCCGATTTGAGCGTGACGCCGCCGACCTGCGCGGGCCTGCCGCTGCCGTGGGCCTCGACCAGCAGCCTCACCGCTTCCTCCGACAGCCTGCCCCGGCGATAGGCCCGCACCAGCCGCTTCGCGGATTCTTCGGCGCTCATGTGCGCCAGATCCTCGGCTCGCAGGCCTCGCGCCCGGCGAGCGCCGGGCGCAGCACGCCCCACAGCGCGGTGAAGTAGCGCTTCGCCGCCTCGCTCGAGCCGCCGAGGTAGCGCGCCACCAGCACGCCTGGGAGCAGCGTCACCGCGCCCTCGCCCTTCGCGGGCGCCTGCCGCCTGCACTCGTCCACCAGGCCCCGGCCGAAACCCGGGGCCGAGGCGAGCAGCGTGCCGAAGACCGGGTGCCCCGCAAGGCCGGCCGAGGCGCGCAGCAGCGCAGCGCCGCCCTCGATGCTCGCGCGCTCGAAATAGAGCAGACGCTGCTCGCGCTCGAGCCGGGTCTCGATGCGGCAGGCGCCGCGCGCGAAGCGCTCCCCCGATCCGCTGCGCCCCAGGCATACGATCTCCCAGCCGATGTAGCGCGCCTGCCTCGCCAGCCGCACCCGCGTCTGCATGCGCGCGAGCGCGCCGTCGAAGACGATGCTCTCCTGCGGCAGCCACTCGAGCGTGCCGCTCGCCTGGATCTCGATCGCCTGGGCGGCCTCGGCGCCGGAGGATCGGTACCATTTCCCCGCTCCCGGCGTGGTCAGCAGCGCGTGCGCGCCCGGGCCCGAGTCGAGCGCGATCTCGAGCGCGTCGCCGCCCGCGACGCCGCCCGGCGGGTGCACCACGATCGCGTGGCACACCGCGCCGCCCTCGGGATAGAGCGGTTTCTGCACCAGCAGCGGGCCCTCGTGGCGCTTCGCTGCGAGCACGGTGCGATCGGCGCGGCGCTCGAAGCCGAGGGACAGGCTGGCGCACCAGCCGGCAGCGGCGACGGGCTCGGCAAGCAGCATGCGCCGATCATACCGCCAGCAGGCCCTTGACCCCGTCCCGGTCCATGTCGGCGCCGGCGCCGCGGCGCAGGATCTCGCCGCGCTCCATCACGAGGTACCGGTCGGCGAGCGACCGGGCGAAGTCGTAGTACTGCTCGACGAGCAGGATCGCCATCTCCCCGGTGGCGGCGAGTGCGCGGATGGCGCGCTCGATGTCCTTGATGATCGAGGGCTGGATGCCCTCGGTGGGCTCATCCAGTATCAGGAGCTTCGGTCCCATCGCGAGCGCGCGCCCGATCGCCAGCTGCTGCTGCTGGCCGCCGGAGAGGTCGCCGCCGCGCCGCCCCAGCATCTGCGCGAGCACCGGGAACATCTCGAAGACGCGCTCGGGCACGCGCTCGCCGCGCGGCCGCGTCGCGAGCCCCATCTCGAGGTTCTCGGCCACGGTGAGCCGCGGGAAGATCTCGCGCCCCTGGGGCACGTAGCCGATGCCCGCGCGCACGCGCTCGTAAGGCCGCGCCTGCGTCAGGTCCGCCTCGCCGAACACGATCGCGCCTGCGCGCGCCGGCACCAGGCCCATGAGCGTGCGCAGCAGCGTCGACTTGCCGACGCCGTTGCGCCCGAGCAGCGCGGTCACCTTGCCCGCGGGTGCCTCGAACGAGACGTCGCGCAGGATGTGCGAGCCGCCGTAGTACTGGTTGAGGCCGGAGACTTTCAGCATCAGCGTCCCAGGTAGACCTCGATCACCTTCGGGTCGTTCTGCACCTGCGCCATCGGCCCCTCGGCGAGCACGCTGCCCTCGTGCAGCACCGTGACCTTGCGCGCGATTCTCTCGATGAAGGCCATGTCGTGCTCGACCACGACCAGCGAGTGCCTGCCGGCGAGCGAGAGGAACAGCTCCCCGGTGCGCTCGGTCTCCTCGTCGCTCATGCCCGCGACCGGCTCATCGAGCAGCAGCAGCCTGGGCTCCTGCACGAGCAGCATGCCGATCTCGAGCCACTGCTTCTGGCCGTGGGAGAGCTCTCCGGCGGTCCTCGCGGCGCTGTCCTGCAGCCGGATCAGCTCGAGGGTCTCCGCGATGCGGTCCCGCTGCTCGCCGGTCAGCCTCGCGAACAGCGTGCTGAAGACCCGCTTGTCGGCCTTCATGGCGAGCTCGAGGTTCTCGAACACGCTGTGGCGCTCGAAGATGGTCGGCTTCTGGAACTTGCGGCCGATGCCGGCGTGCGCGATCTCGGCTTCCGTCAGGCGCGTCAGGTCGATGGTCTGGCCGAAGAACGCCGTGCCCGCGTCGGGCCGCGTCCTGCCGGTGATGACGTCCATCATGGTGGTCTTGCCCGCGCCGTTGGGGCCGATGACGCAGCGCAGCTCGCCGACGTCGATCGACAGCGACAGCCGGTCGAGGGCCCTGAAGCCGTCGAAGCTCACGCTGATGTCCTCCAGGTACAGGACCGCGCCGTGCGTGGTGTCGAGCTCGCCGCTCGAGACGCGGCCGAGCGTGGCGCTCTCGTTGGCCGCCACCGCGCTCGCGCTCATGCGCGCCTTTGCCGCCATTGCCGCGCCAGCCCCCCCAGGCCCTGCGGCAGGTAGAGCGTCGCGAGGATGAAGATCAGGCCGAGGAAGTACAGCCAGTACTCCGGGAACGCCTGGGTGAAGAAGCTCTTGGCGCCGTTGACCACGCCCGCGCCGAGCATGGGCCCCACCAGCGTGCCGCGCCCGCCGAGCGCCGCCCAGATCGCGATCTCGATCGAGTTGGCGGGCGACATCTCGCTCGGGTTGATGATGCCGACCTGCGGCACGTAGAGCGCGCCGGCGATGCCGCACAGCACCGCCGAGAGCGTGAACACGGCGAGCTTGTAGTGCACGGTGTTGTAGCCGCAGAAGGCGACCCGCGCCTCGGCGTCGCGGATCGCGGTGAGCACGCGCCCGAGCTTCGAGGTCACGATCCAGCGCGCCAGCAGCAGCGTGCCGAGGAGCGCCGCCGCGGTGGCCATGAACAGGCCGATGCGCGTCTGCGGCGTGGTGACGGCGAAGCCGAGGATGCGCTTGAAGTCGGTGAAGCCGTTGTTGCCCCCGAACCCCATGGCGTTGCGGAAGAACGCGAGCATCGCCGCGAAAGTGAGCGCCTGGGTGATGATCGAGAAGTACACGCCCTTCACCCGCGAGCGGAAGGCGAAGAAGCCGAACACGAAGGCAAGCAGGCCGGGGACCAGCACCACCAGCAGCGCCGCCCACCAGAACTGGTCGGTGTTCCACCAGTGCCAGGGCAGCTCCTTCCAGTCGAGGAACACCATGAAGTCGGGGAGCTCGGACTGGTACTGCCCCTCGCGGCCGATCTGGCGCATCAGGTACATGCCCATGGCGTAGCCGCCGAGCGCGAAGAACAGGCCGTGCCCGAGCGAGAGGATCCCCGCGTAGCCCCAGATCAGGTCCATCGCGATCGCCACCATCGCGTAGCACATGATCTTGCCGATCAGGGTCACCCAGTACTGCGAGACGTGCAAGGCGCTCCCCTGCGGCACCGCGAGGCTGAGCAGCGGAAAGACGAGGAACGCGATCGCGGCGAAGGCAGCGATCGCGCTCCAGCCCCCGGCGCCGTAGAACCGGTTCATGCCTCGAGGGCCCTGCCCTTCGCCGCGAACAGGCCCTGCGGCCGGCGCTGGATGAAGAAGATGATGAAGACGAGCACCGCGATCTTGGCGATGACCGCGCCGGAGACCGACTCGAGCGCCTTGTTGGCGAAGCCGAGCACCAGCGCCGCGTAGACGGTGCCCGCGAGCTGGCCCACGCCGCCGAACACCACCACCATGAACGAGTCCACGATGTAGCCCTGCCCGAGGTCGGGGCCGACGTTGCCGATCTGCGAGAGCGCGCAGCCGGCGAGCCCCGCGATTCCCGAGCCCAGGCCGAACGCCCAGGTGTCGACGCGCGCCGTGGGCACGCCGACGCAGGCCGCCATGTCCCGGTTCTGCGTCACCCCGCGCACGAACAGGCCCAGCCGCGTGCGCGTGAGCAGGAGCCACATCGCCGCGAGCACCGCCGCGGCGAAGCAGATGATGACGATGCGGTTCCAGGGCAGCACCACGTTGGAGAACGCCTCGATCCCGCCCGACATGAACGCGGGGTTCTCGACCTGCACGTTCTGCGCGCCGAAGATCGTGCGTACCGCCTGGATCAGCATCAGGCTGATGCCCCAGGTGGCGAGCAGCGTCTCGAGCGGCCGGCCGTAGAGCCACCGGATCACGCCGCGCTCGAGCGCCATGCCGACCAGCGCGGCGACGACGAACGAGGCCGGCACGGCGGCGAGCAGGTACCAGTCGAAGGCGCCGGGCAGGTGCGCCTTGAAGAGGTTCTGCACCACGTAGGTGGCGTAGGCGCCGATCATGATCAGCTCGCCGTGCGCCATGTTGATCACGCCCATCAGGCCGTAGGTGATGGCGAGCCCGAGGGCCGCGAGCAGCAGGATCGAGCCGAGCGACACCCCGGCGAAGGCGAGCCCGGCGCGCTCGCCCCAGGCGAGGCGTCCCTGCACCGCGCGCAGGCTCCGCTCGGCGGCGATGCGGATGTCCTGATCGGCGTCGTTCAGCGCGGCCGCGAGCAGCGTGCGGCTGTTGGCGCTGGAGGACTCGCCCAGGCGGGCGATCGCGGCGAGCCGCGTCTGCTGCGGTCCGCCCGCCACCTCCATCGAGGCCGCTGTGAGATCGAGCAGCGCCCGGATCTCGGCATCCTTCTCCTTCCCGAGGGCGCGCTTCACCACCGGCAGAACGCCCGCGTCCGCTCCCCCGGCGAGCGCCTTCGCCGCCTCGAGGCGCACGCCGCGCTCCCCGGAGAAGAGCTTGAGCGCCGCGAGCGCACCCTCGATCTCGCCGCGCAGCCGGTTGTTGGCGATAACCTCCTCCATGTCCCCGGGCACCGGCGTCACCGCCTCCCCCGTCACGGCGTCGGCGGCGCTCTCGCCCTTGGCGATCAGCACGCGCTCGCCCGCGGTGCGCATGTGCCCGGCGGCGAGCGCCGAGAGCACTTCCGCGGCGCGCGGATCGCCCTCGGCGACGAGCGCCGCGATCGCGGCGCTGCGCTCATCGGACTCCCCGAAGGCGAGCTTGCCGACCGCGGCGCGGTCCAGCCCCCAGGCGTGCCCGGCGAGCGCGAGCAGGACGATGGGAAGAAGCTTGCGCATACGTGAAGAGGGCCGGCGAGCCGGCCCTCTCCCCGCCTCGCGTCAGGCCGCCATCACTTCTTCTTCTCGGCCATCAGCGCCGGCTCGTCCTTCTTCTTGTCGTTGCCCGCGATGAACGGGCTCCAGGGCTGCGCCTTCACCGGGCCCTTGGTCTTCCACACGACGTTGAACTGGCCGTCCGCCTTGACCTCGCCGATGAACACCGCCTTGTGCAGGTGGTGGTTCTTCTCGTCCATCTTCGAGGTGATCCCCGAGGGCGCCTTGAAGGTCTGGCCCGCCATCGCCACGCGGACCTTGTCGACGTCGAAGGACTTGGCCTTCTCCACCGCCTGCTTCCACATGTAGATGCCGATGTAGGTGGCCTCCATGGGGTCGTTGGTGAGCGGCTTGTCCTTGTGGCCGGCGATGTTCTTCGCCTTGGCGTAGGCGGCCCACTTCTTGGTCCACTCGTCGTTCGCCGGCGCCTTGATCGACATGAAGTAGTTCCACGCCGCGAGGTGGCCCACCAGCGGCTTGGTGTCGACGCCGCGCAGCTCCTCCTCGCCCACCGAGAACGCCACCACCGGCACGTCGGTCGCCTTCAGGCCCTGGTTGCCCAGCTCCTTGTAGAAGGGGACGTTCGAGTCGCCGTTGATCGTGGAGACCACCGCGGTCTTCTTGCCTTCCGAGGCGAACTTCTTGATCTTGGCGATGATGGTCTGGTAATCGGCGTGCCCGAACGGGGTGTACTCCTCCATGATGTCGGCTTCGGCCACGCCCTTCGACTTGAGGAACGCGCGCAGGATCTTGTTGGTGGTGCGCGGGTAGACGTAGTCGGTGCCCAGGAGCACCCAGCGCTTGGCCGAGCCGCCGTCCTTCGACATCAGGTACTCGACCGCGGGGATCGCCTGCTGGTTGGGCGCGGCGCCGGTGTAGAACACGTTCTTCGAGATCTCCTCGCCCTCGTACTGCACCGGGTAGAAGAGCAGGCTGTTCAGCTCCTCGAACACCGGCAGCACGGACTTGCGCGACACCGAGGTCCAGCAGCCGAACACCACCGCGACCTTGTCCTGGGTGACGAGCTGGCGCGCTTTTTCAGCGAACAGTGGCCAGTTCGAGGCCGGGTCGACCACCACGGGCTCGATCTTGTAGCCCATCACCCCGCCCTTGGCGTTGATCTCGTCCACGGCCATCAGCACCGTGTCCTTCAGCACCGTCTCGCTGATCGCCATCGTGCCCGAGAGCGAGTGCAGCACGCCGATCTTGACGGTCTTGCCCTGGGCGTACAGCCCGCTGGAGCCGAACCCGATGGCGGCGACCGCGGCCGACATCGCCAGCTGCTTGAGAAAAATGCGTCGCTTCATTGGATCTCCCGTGTGCGTGGTAAGGATCGAGCCCTTGCGGCGGCCATCGCCGCCTCGGGATCGCTCAACGCAACGACCGTGCCATGCCGCCGGCAGGCCTCATCTGCATGAATCAGAAAGCGAAATGATGAGGCCGCGGAATCTGCAGCGGCGCCGCCGGCGCACCGCTTTGGGGCGGGGCACCCTAACGGTGCGCGAGCGCGCGCCGCAGGCGGGCGATGCCTTCTTCGAGTCGCTCGGGCGTGGCCGCGAAGCACCAGCGGACGAACCCCTCGCCTTCGGGGCCGAAGGCCGATCCGGGCGCCAGCCCGAGGCCGGCATCGCGCACCAGGCGCTTGCAGAACTCGAGGCTGTCCGCCACGCCGGCGACGCGAAAGAACGCGTACATCGTCCCCGAGGGCAGCGCCGCCTCGACCCCGGGCAGCGTGTTGAGCGCGCCGACCAGCCAGTCGCGCGCCGCGCGGAAGCGCGCCAGGGTCCGCCGGATCACGGCCTCGCCCTCGGCGAGCGCGGCGAGCCCCGCGCGCTGCACGAACACCGGGGCGCAGGAGGTGTTGTACTCGACCAGCTTCCCCAGGTCCGCGGCGAGCGACGCGGGCAGCGCCACCCAGCCCAGCCGCCAGCCGGTCATGAGCCAGGACTTGGAGAAGGTGTTGGTGCTGAGCACCCGCTCCTCGGGCGCCGCGAGGTCCAGGAACGAAGGCGCGATTCCCCCGTCTCCGTAATAGAGGCGCTCGTAGGCGTCGTCGGCGAAGATCCAGATGCCGTGGCGCCGGCAGTGCCCGAGCAGCACCCGCTGCGCCTCGCGGCCGATGGTCCAGCCGGTGGGGTTGTTCGGCGAGTTCACGTAAAGCGCGCGCGTGCGCGGCGTGAGCGCATCGAGCAGCCGGTCCAGGTCGAGCCTCCAGCCCTCGCGCGAGAACCCGAGCGGCACCGTCTCGACCTCGGCGCCCAGGATGCGGGGGATCTCCTGCAGGTTCGGCCACAGCGGCACCACCTCGACCACGCGGTCGCCCGGGTCGAGCAGCAGCTGCGAGGCGAGCATCAGCGCGTTGACCCCGGCGCTCGTCACCACCACCTCGCCGGCACCGGTCGGGCGGTGCAGGCGCGTGAGGTAGGCGGCGAGCGCCTCGCGCAGCTCGGGGATGCCGAGGTTGTGCGTGTAGAAGGTCTCGCCCGCGGCGATCGAGTCCATGCCCGCCTTGCGGATGAACTCGGGCGTCGGCTCGTCGGGCTCGCCGACCCAGAACGGCAGGATGTCGCCGCGCCCGAGGCCCGAGTTGAACAGCTCGCGGATCTTGGAGGCGCCGAGCGCGCGAACCGCGGGTCGCGCGGAGAGCATCGGCTAGTGTAACCTGCGCGGCCTCATGACCTCCGCCACCGCCGCGCGCTGGTCGCTCGCCGCCGCGATCGCCACCATGGCGGTCTGGGGGGCCAACTTCGCCGTCACCAAGCACGTGCTCGAGCACATCGGCGTGGGGCCCTTCCTCTTCTTCCGCTATCTCGGCATGCCGCTCATCGCCTTTGCGCTGCTCGCCTGGATCTACCGCCGGCGGCTCGGCTTCGCGCTGCCGCGGCGCGGCGACTGGGCGCGCTTCGCCGGGCTGGGCCTGCTCGCGCACACCGGGCACGTCGGCATCGTGATCTGGGGCATCCACCTCTCCACCGCGTTCTCCAGCGCGCTGGTGCTGACCAGCGGCCCGGTCTTCACGCTGCTCATCCTCGCGGCGCTCGGCGCCGAGCGCCTGCGCGCCTCGCAGGTCGCGGGGACGCTCGCCGCGCTCGGCGGCATCCTGGTGTTCCTCTCGGACAAGCTCGCGGCCGGGCTCGCCCGCGCCGGGCTCGGCGACCTCGCGCTGCTGTTCGCGGCGGCGCTGTTCTCGCTCTACACGGTGCTCGCCCGGCCGCTGGTGGAACGCTACGGGCCGCTGCTGCTGCTGTGCTGGACGCTCGCCTTCGGCGCGCCGCCGCTGCTGCTCGCCTCGATTCCGTCGGTGCTCGCGCTCGAGTACGGCGCGGTGCCCTGGAGCGCGTGGGCCTGGCTCGCCTGGGCCGTCTTCGTGTCCTCGTTCCTGGGATGGCTGGCGTGGGCCTGGGTGAACTCGGTGCGGGGCCTCGCGCGCACCGCGCCGCTCCAGTACCTGATGCCGCCGATCGCGGGGGTGGTGGCCTGGCTGACGCTCGGCGAGACCTTCACGCCGCTCAAGCTGGCGGCTGCCGGCGTCACCATGGCGGGAGTCGCCTGGGCGCAGTTCGGCGGCGGGCGCGCGCCGCCGCGCGAGGCGGCGCAGCCCGACGCCGGCTAGCGCTCAGGCTGCCGCGCGGCCCGCCTCGCGCGCG
>Ga0114945_10000109_pt1 | contig 47513 bp, 41 predicted proteins | sample OV2TP3_FD_87194 | JGI IMG/M metagenome (GOLD analysis project Ga0114945, IMG submission 87194) | Hot spring microbial communities from Beatty, Nevada to study Microbial Dark Matter (Phase II) - OV2 TP3 | ecosystem: Environmental > Aquatic > Thermal springs > Hot (42-90C) | place: USA: Beatty... | reverse complement strand
GTCCACGTTCGTGGACGGGAGCGGGACCCTGGTGACCAAGGAGGATCCGGATATGGAGCAAGTGATGGTTGCCGGTGTGGCGGGGGACCGCAACCAGGCCAAGGTCACGTTCATCGGCGTGCCGGATCGGCCTGGGGTTGCCGCCCGCATCTTCGGTCCGATCGGCGAGGCCAATATCCTGGTGGACATGATCATCCAAAACGTCAGCCAGGGCGACTTGACCGATCTGTCGTTCACCATCCCCCGCGGGGACGTGCATAAGACGGTGGACCTTGCCCATCGCATCGCCAAGGACATTGGGGCCCGGAGTGTGGAGGTCAAGGATCAGATCGCCAAAGTCTCCCTCGTGGGGGTGGGCATGCGATCGCACTCCGGTGTCGCGGCCCGCATGTTCGAAACCCTCGCCCGCGAGGGAATCAACATCATGATGATCAGCACCTCCGAGATCAAGATTTCATGCGTGATCGAAGAGAAGCACCTGGAATCGGCCATCCGTTCTCTCCATGAGGCGTTCGGGCTTGGAAAAGCATAAACACACACTCACCAACAGCCGGTCCATCGAGATCTACGACACCACCCTGCGCGACGGCGCTCAGGCCGAGGACGTGTCGTTTTCCGTGGAGGACAAGATCCGCGTGGCCCGAAAACTGGACGAACTGGGCGCCCACTTCATCGAAGGGGGGTGGCCCGGGGCCAACCCGAAGGATATCGAGTTCTTCCGCACGATCAAGACGATTCCCTTTAAGCAGGCCAAGATGGTCGCCTTCGGCTCGACGCGGCGGGCCTCCAACTCCGTCCACAACGATCCGACGCTGCGGTCCCTGCTCGACGCGAGCACGCGCTACGTGACCCTGTTCGGCAAGAGCTGGACCCTGCACGTGCGGGATGCGCTCGGGATCTCGCTCAAGAAGAATCTGGAACTGATCGAGGACTCGATCGCGTTCCTGAAACACAACGGCCGGCAGGTGTTCTACGATGCCGAGCACTTCTTCGACGGTTACAAGGCTGATCCGGAGTACGCGCTCGCGACCCTTGCGCGGGCGCAGGCGGCCGGCGCGGAACGGATTATCCTGTGCGATACCAACGGCGGGACGATGCCATGGGAGGTCAAGCGGATCGTCGCCGAAGTGGCTCGGGAAGTCGGGGTGCCGCTCGGCATCCACGCGCACAACGACGCCGAGATGGCGGTCGCCAACTCTTTGATCGCGATCGAGCAAGGCGTGCTCCAGGTGCAGGGGACGATTAACGGGATCGGCGAGCGGTGCGGCAACGCCAACCTCTCGTCGATCCTCCCGAACCTGAACCTCAAGATGGAACGGGAGGCGGTCACCGCGGAACAATTGACGCACTTACGCGAGGTCTCCCATTTTGTGGCCGAGATCGCGAACCTGGTTCCGAACAAGCACCAGCCGTACGTCGGCGACTCGGCCTTCGCCCACAAAGGGGGCGTGCACATTGACGCGGTTCGGAAGAACCCGATGACCTACGAACATATCAGGCCGGAGGCGGTGGGGAACCGTCAGCGGATGCTCATTTCCGACCATGCGGGAAAGAGCAGCCTGGCGGGGAAGGCCGAGGAGTTTCACATCAAGCTCCGCAAGCAGAATCCCAAGACCCAGGAACTGCTGGCGAGGCTCAAGCAACTCGAAAACGAGGGGTACCAGTTCGAAGGCGCCGAGGGATCCTTCGAGCTGTTGATGCGGAAAGTCCTCGGCAAACACGAACCCTCGTTTGAGCTGATGGGATTCCGCGTGATCGTCGAGAAACGGCGCGCGGATGAGGAGCCGATCTCTGAAGCCACCGTCATGGTCAAAGTAGGTCCGGCCGTCGAGCACACGGTGGCTGTCGGCACGGGCCCCGTCAATGCCCTGGACCACGCCTTGCGTAAGGCGCTGGAGAAGTTCTATCCCCAACTGAAGGAAGTGAAGCTTCTGGATTACAAGGTGCGTGTCCTGGCGGCCAACAGGGGGACCGCATCCCGTGTCCGCGTCTTGATCGAATCGGGCGATCATAAAGAAAAACGGGGAACGGTGGGAGTTTCTGAGAACATCATGGAGGCGAGCTGGCAAGCTCTGGCCGACAGCATTGAATATAAGATCAGGGTGAAGGAGCGGCGCCCATCACGGGACCCTTCCGCTTGACTTCTCGGGGGGCCTTTCGTACCCTAGTGAACTCGTAGGGGTTTTCGGCGGCAATGACAAAGCGGGGGTAGGCGATGAGGAAAGCGGACTTGGCAACCGAGATCTACGAAAAAGTCGGCGTCTCGAAAAAAGAAGCCGCTGACCTTGTCGAATTAGTTCTCGATATGATCAAGGGGGTCCTCCAGAAGGGAGAGTCATTTAAAATCGCCGGATTCGGCAACTTTGTCGTCAGGAGCAAGGGGGCGCGAAAAGGTCGCAATCCTCGGACTGGCGAAGAGATCGGGATTACTCCGAGGCGGGTCGTGACCTTCCGTCCAAGCCAGATCTTTAAGAAATATGTGAATTAGCCCTATCTCGCCGGCACCGATGGCCACCGGGACATCAGAATTCCAGAAGGCCCCCCGCGCTCCCATCGGCGAAAAGCTCTTCTACAAAATCGGCGAGGTGAGCCGGTTGACCGGCCTCCCCGCATATGTCCTGCGGTTTTGGGAATCCGAATTCAGCTTTCTTCGACCTCAGAAAAGTCGTGGCCGGCAGCGGGTGTATACGCAGAAAGATATCGAGACGCTTCTTCAGATCAAACGGATGCGGTACGAGCAGGGGTTCACCATTCAGGGCTTGCGGCTACGATGGAACACCCGGCAGGGCGTTCAAGAACGGAGGCCGTCCCGCGCGGCGGCTGATGTGGTGCGGCGCGTGAGGCACGAGTTAACCGAGATTCTGAAGGTCCTCGGAGATCACCAGTAAACGGCCGTGTAGACGGTCACGAACGGTTCGGGGCGTAGCGCAGCCCGGTAGCGCACTCGCTTGGGGTGCGAGTGGTCGTGGGTTCAAATCCCGCCGCCCCGACCAAACCAAACTCGCTCAACAGTGAATCCCTTCCTGAGATGATCAATCCGGACCGTACCCGGATGAAGATGGTCGAGGGGCAGCTCATCCCCCGCGGCATTACCGATCCGCGCGTTTTGCGCGCGATGGGGAAAGTGCCCCGTCACCGGTTCTTAGAAGAAGCCTTGTGGGACCGGGCCTACGACGATACGGCGCTGCCGATCGGCGAAAAGCAGACGATCTCGCAGCCGTACATCGTGGCCTTGATGACGCAGGCTCTGGCCATCCGTGAGACCGACCGCGTGCTGGAAGTCGGCACCGGGTCGGGGTACCAGACGGCGATCTTGGCCGAGTTGGCCTCGCGGGTGTACTCTATTGAGCGGGTCAAATTACTAGCGCTGCGCGCTCGTGCCACGCTCGACCGGCTTGGGTATGTGAACGTGGCCATCCGAAATTTCGATGGGACGTACGGGTGGAGCGACGAAGCCCCTTTTGATGCCATCGTGGTTGCGGCCGGGTCCCCCTCCATCCCGTCCCCGCTCGTGGAACAATTGCGGGAAGGGGGCCGCCTGATTATTCCGGTGGGAGACCGGAGCACTCAGGTCTTGCAGCTCGGGGTCAAGGAGCAAGGCCAACTGGTCTTGAGCTGCCTGACCGACTGCACCTTCGTGCCTTTTATCGGGGCCTTTGCGTGGACGACGGACGCATGCTGAAGATCTTCAACACCCTCACGGGCCGCAAGGATCCGTTCGAACCGCTGGCGGCCGGCCGGGTCCGAATGTACGTGTGCGGGGTCACGGTCTACGACGACTGCCACTTGGGCCATGCCCGCAGCGCCGTGGTCTTCGACGTCATCCGGCGGTATCTGGAGCACCGAAAGTTTGCGGTGACCTTCGTCAAGAACTTCACGGACGTGGACGACAAGATCATCAACCGGGCCAACCAACTGGGCATCGCCTGGGAAGACGTGACGAGGCGGTACATCGACGCGTATTATCGCGATATGGGGCGGCTCGGCGTGCTCAAGGCGACGGAGGAGCCCAAGGCCACCGAGCACATGGGCGACATCATCCGGTTGGTCCGCACCCTGCTTGATAAGGGCGTTGCCTATCGGGTCGACGGGGATGTCTACTTCCAGGTCGAGAGATATCCTGCCTATGGGCGTCTCTCCAAGCGCAAGCTCGACGAGATGAAGGCAGGTGCCCGGGTCGAGGTGGACGAGCGGAAGCGGCACCCGATGGACTTCGCGCTGTGGAAAGAGGCGAAGCCCGAAGAGCCCGCCTGGGAGAGTCCGTGGGGTCTGGGGCGGCCGGGCTGGCACATCGAGTGCTCGGCGATGGCGCTCCGCCATCTCGGCGAAACCTTCGACATCCACGGCGGCGGACAAGACCTTATTTTTCCGCACCACGAGAATGAAATCGCTCAATCCTGCGCGGCCACCGATAAGGAGTTCGCTCGGGTCTGGGTCCACAACGGATTCGTGACGGTGGATCAGGAGAAGATGTCGAAGTCGCTGGGGAACTTTTTCACGATCCTGGAGATCTTCGAAAAATTTCCTGCGCCCGAGAGGGTGACCGCCGAGGTGGTGCGGTTTTTCTTGCTCTTGACTCAGTACCGCAGCCCCATTGATTTCTCGGATGAGGCCCTGCGCCAGGCGCGGGCCGGGCTGAACAATTTCTATGATCTCTTCTTGCGCCTTGATGAACCCACTGATGCGAAAGGGGCTGCCGACAAGAAAGTCGAAGAACTGTTGAAGGAGTTTGCGGCGGCTTTTCATCGGGCCATGGATGACGACTTCAACACTTCCGTAGCCATCGCAGAGTTCCAACGCTTGCGCGGCGAGCTGAACACGAGCCTCCAAGTCGGGTTATCGCAATGGGCAAGGGCCGAGGCGCGCGAAACCTTTCGTCACTTCGGTCGGGTGCTGGGGCTCTTTCAGGTGCCGGTCAAGGAGTGGGAATTTAGAGACGCCCCCTCCGCCGCGGCGGAGGGGGGAGACGAGTCGGCCGTGCAGGCTCCCGCTGCTGTGACCAATCCCGAGATCGAGCGGCTGATTGAGGAACGAAACGAAGCCCGGCGAAGCAAAGACTTTGCGAAGGCCGATGAGATACGGAAGGTGCTTGCCGCGAAGGGCATCACGCTTGAGGACCGGCCAGACGGGACGACGCGGTGGAAGCGATGAGTCAGGACCGGCATGCTCACGATCGAATTTACGGCGTGCATCCTGTGCTCGAAGCGCTGCGGTCACAGGAGCGGGGGTTTGACGCGATTCACCTGCAGCGCGGACGCCGGGGGCGCGACGTGGAAGAGATTCTCCGGCTGGCCAAAAAGAGTCGGGTGTCCGTCTCTTTCGAGCCGCGCGCGCTGCTGGATCGCGAGGCCGGATCCCCGTACCACCAAGGCGCGGTGGGGCTCGTCGCGGCCAGGCCGTACGCGCACCTGGACGACCTCATCGAGGCGGCGGGTCGGCTCGAGTCACCCCTGCTGCTCGTGCTCGACGGCATCGAGGACCCGCACAATCTCGGCGCGATCGTGCGGTCGGCCGAGGCAGCCGGCGCGCAGGGGATCATCGTGCCCGAGCGACGGGCGGTCGGCCTGACGGCGACCGTGGCCAAGGCCTCAGCGGGCGCCGTCGAACATCTCCCGGTGGCTCGGGTCGTGAACGTGTCCCAGGCGATCGAGCGGCTCAAGGCGGCTCGCTTCTGGGTCTATGCGTTGGATACGAAGGGAAGCCGGAACTACTTGGATGTTGATTACCACGGCCCGCTGGCCTTGGTCGTGGGCGGGGAGGGGCGGGGCATTCGTCCTCTCGTGGCCGACCGGTGCGATGGGCGGGTCCGGATCCCGATGCGAGGCAAGGTGGCGAGTCTCAACGCTTCGGTCGCAACCGCAATCTTACTCTTTGAAGTGCTGCGACAGCGGACGGGGACCGGCGATCGCTCGCTTACGCACGCCGGAGGCGGATAAACCCTTCTTCGATGGCCGACTTGAGGAGCTGGGCGGCATTTGAAACCCGGAGCTTCTTCATCATATTGGCCCGGTGCGCTTCGACGGTCTTGACGCTGATCTTGAGGCGGGTGCCGATCTCCCGGTTCTTCAACCCATTCCAGATCAGTTGGAGGATTTCCTGCTCCCGGTCCGTCAGGGATGCGACCCCGTTTCTTTTTTTTCTCTCCATGGCTGCTATGCCCCCTTTCTCGATACGGCGCGTGGCCTTTAAGACATCGGCCCGTCGCACGCCCTACCTATAACTCCATTAATATATCGTAATCAAGTATTTGTGTAAATAAGAAGTTTAGTGTAGCGTCGCATTGGTCCTTGCTCCCGCTGGGGGCTTCCCATAAAATGGAATCGCCGTCGGCGTCGGGAGCCTGTGTCACGCGGGCGCTGTTGATGGGGCTGTCGGCGAGGGCGATATGATCGCGCACTGGCATGTGGGAGCGGCGATACTCATCGGCGCCGTCATCGGCAGTTTCCTGAACGTCTGTATCCATCGTCTTCCGGAGCGGGAATCCCTCGTGTGGCCGGGGTCCCGGTGTCCTCTATGCGCCGCATCCATCCGCTGGTACGACAATATCCCCCTCCTGAGTTATCTGTGGTTGTCGGGCCGGTGCCGGGACTGCCGGGGCCGCATATCGGCGCGTTATCCGCTGGTCGAAGCGTTGAACGCCGCCGGCTACGGCTTGATCATGTGGCGTGTGGGACCGACCGCGACGGCGCTCGCCTACGCGCTCTTGTTCTCGGCCCTCCTCGTCGTCAGTTTCATCGATCTGGATCACATGATCGTGCCGGATCGCATCACGTTGCCGGGGATGGTCCTCGGCCTCGTCGCCGGGACGCTGCTCTTGCCTCGGTGGTGGGAAAGCCTCGCGGGACTCTTGGTCGGCGGCGGGCTCTTGTATTTCATAGCCTGGATCAGTCCCTACCTGTTCGGCAAGGAGGGCATGGGAGGCGGGGACATCAAGCTCCTGGCCATGATCGGCGCTTTCCTGGGGTGGAAGCCGGTCTTGCTCACGGTCGTTTTGGGAGCGTTCCTGGGCGCCGTCGTGGGGGTGGCTCTGATCGCCGCTCGGGTGCTCGCTCGGGAGGCCTATATTCCGTTCGGTCCGTTCCTTTCGCTGGCGGCCGTCGTGGCCATGCTCTATGGGTCTGCCATCCTGGACTGGTACGGTACGGTTCTGGCGGGAGGAAGGTGAGTCCATGGCCACTCCTCGGCTGAAATACTTTCTGATCGGCTGGACCGCGCTCTTCATCCTGTTCCTCCTGACCTTGGCCTTGCATCTTGTCCTCATGCAGCGGGACCCTGGCCAGCAAGGAGTCGGCGAGGTCAAGGCCGTCACGGATCTCCTTCTGATGCTCTTGGCGGGCCTCCTCCTGCTGATCCCCGTCTACAGCGCGTTCGCCGGAACGAAGAAAGCGGGGCGCACGCAAGAGTCTTCAACGGGCGTGGTCATTGACGCCTTCCATGACGTCGTCCAGCGACTGCGCGAGAAGGAGCTGGAACTGGAGCGTCTGCGGTCGGCGGCGGAGGCGCGGGCGCAGGAAATTGAGAGCTACAACGAAAATATTCTTCGGAGCGTCGCCAGCGGCGTCATCACCTTCAACCAGGGTCGAGCGATAACCACCTTCAACGCCGCCGCCGCGCGGATTCTGAAGATGGACCCGCAAAGCGTGATCGGAAAGACCTGCGCCGACGTCTTCGGCTCCGACGGCAAGGTGGCGGCCCTTCTGGAGGACTGCCTCGTCCGCGGGGAGGTCATCACGCGGGAACAGTTCGAGTTGGAGTGGCCCGACGGCGGGCGGATTTGGGTCGGCGTCAGCACGTCTCTTTTGAAGGACCGCACGGGCCGCCTGATCGGGACCACGTTCGTCTGTACCGACCTCACCGAGATCAAGGACCTCCAAGAGCAGGTGGAGTTGCGCGCGCGCATGACCGTCCTGGGGGAGATGTCCGCCGGGATCGCGCACGAGTTCCGAAATTTTATGGGGACCATTCTGGGCGCGGCCAAGCTGATCGCCAAACAACTGCGGCCCGGCGATCCCGCCCAGGAGACTCTCCAGACCATCCTTCACGTGATCGCGGACATGGATCACCTCATCACGCAGGTCCTCAACTTCGCCCGGAAGACGGAACTCGATCTCAAGCCGGTGATGCTCGAACCCTGGCTCAAGCGGGTGGTCGAGCAGGTCCTGGGACAGGCGCCCGAACCGCATCCCCGCGTCGAACTCATGTGTTTCCCGGGGGTCCCCGATCTCCGCATGGATGAGGTCCTGATGCGCCAGGCTTTGGGAAATCTGGTGCAGAATGCGATCGAGGCCATGCCCGCGGGCGGACGTCTCACGCTGACGGCGGGCGTGCGACCCCCGGTCGGGCGTCGGCGTGAGGTCGAGCTGAAGGTCAGCGATACCGGCGTCGGTATCCCCAAGGCGCGTCTCGATAAGATCTTCCTGCCGTTCTACACGACAAAAAGCAAGGGCACCGGGTTGGGACTCGCCCTCGTCCATAAGATCGTCCTGCTCCACAACGGGCGGATCGAGGCGGAGAGCCGTGAGGACAAGGGAACGACGTTTCGGATCTGTCTGCCGATTACCTGAGGAGCGCACGTGGGCACGATACTGCTCATCGAAGACAACGAACGCATGGCGCAGGTGCTGGCCCGGCACATGGAGCTCGAGGGGCATACCGTGATCCTGGCGTTGAACGGGGCGGTCGGGCTCGAAGAGTTTCATCGGGCCAAGGTGGACCTCGTGCTGACGGATCTCAAACTACCCGAGAAATCCGGGCTGGAGGTGCTGCACGCCGTCAAGGATGAGAACCCCATGATTCCCGTCGTGGTCATGACCGCGCACGGCACGATCGAGACGGCCGTCCAGGCGGTGAAGGATGGCGCGTTTGATTTCCTCCAAAAGCCGGTGGACCCCGAACATCTGCTGCTCACCATCAGCAAGGCTCTCGAGACGCGGCAGCTCGTGACCGAGAACCTGATCATGAAGGATGAGCTGTCGCAGACTCGCTATGCGAAGCTGGTCGGCCTGAGCCCTCTTCTTGTGGAAGCCCAGGAGAAAGCGAAGAAGGTCGCGGCCGGCACCACGACCGTCCTCCTGCTCGGGGAGAGCGGTACCGGCAAGGAGCTCTTCGCCCGCATGATCCACGACCTCAGCCCCCGCAAGCACGGCCCGTTCGTCGCCATCAATTGCGCGGCGATTCCTAAGGACCTCCTGGAGAGCGAGCTGTTCGGTCATGAACGGGGGGCGTTCACCGGAGCGATCGGGCGTAAGATCGGCAAGTTTGAGCTGGCCGACGAGGGGACCGTCTTCCTGGATGAAATCGGCGATATGGACATGGGATTGCAGTCTAAGGTGCTCCGTGTGCTCGAGGGAGACCGTTTCATGCGGGTCGGCGGGATGTCGAAGGTCAAAGCGGACGTCCGCGTCGTGGCCGCCACCAACAAGGATCTGCAAGGGGCGGTGGCCAAGCAGGCGTTTCGAGAGGACCTCTATTACCGGCTGAACGTGTTCCCCGTCGTCATCCCTCCGCTGCGCGATCGCCGCGAGGATATTCCGCCACTCGTGGAGCATTTTCTGGCGATCTACGGCCGGGAACTGAAGAAGGATGTCCAGGCCGTATCCCCCGAGGCGCTGGCTCTCATGATGCGCCACCCGTGGACCGGAAACGTCCGTGAGCTCCAGAACTGCATCGAGCGCGCCGTCATCTTGTGCGACGGGCGGGCGGTCCAGCCCGAACACCTGGGGCTGAGCACCATCGCGCCCGTGGAGGAAGCATCGCCGCCGGTGAGCGGGAGTCTCCTGGAAGCCAGCAGTGCGGCGGTGCGGGCCGTCGAGTCTCGGATGATCGAGCGGATCCTGAGGGAGACCGGCGGGAACAAATCCAAAGCGGCCGAGATCCTCCAGGTCAGCTACAAGACCTTGCTGACGAAGATCAAGGACTATGGCCTCGAACGCGACTGAAACGGTTGTCGATCCCTGGGTCACGTGCTTTCTGACCGGCATGGTGATTCGGTACCTGGGCGGCCTGGGCGGAGTCCCCGAACGGATGGACTATCACCGTGTCATGGGGGTCGTGGAGGGGTTCGATCACATCCGGGATCCGAAGGCCTTCCTCCTCGATCCGAACAATTGGATCCCCCACGCGGTTCTCCGGGAGTTGATCCGCTGCAGCGAGGAGGCCAGCGGGCGCAAAGACGTCACCTACAGGGCGGCGCTGGCCTACTTCGCTTCCTCCGACGAACGGCAGCCGACCCTGATGGAGACCATCGCCCGGTACCTGGGTGATGTGGATACGGTCGTCCGTTGTTCCGGTTTGTGGGCGACGGCCTACACCAATTATCTCCGCATGCAAGCCTTCGCGCGCCCCGACGAATCGAACACGCTCTATGTCTTAGTGCGGTTCCTCCCGCCGGTGGACCCGCAGGTCGGCAACAGCCTGCTGGTACAAGGCAACATTGAGGGCTTTTCCCAGCTCTACCCGTTCGTGGAAACCGCCTCGTGCGAAGAACAATACTCGCAGCTTCGCCTCTCGTCCGTCGTCGCCGAGTTCGGAGGGTCGTACGAGTTGACGCCGGCCGGGGCCAGAGGAGCCTCGGCCGGGTGGACCGTCAAGGAGCGAACGACGGGGCGCACCGTGGCGACGGCGCGATCGTGCATGATGGGAAGGGAACCGGTCGCAGGCTGGGATGAAGGGCACGCCATTGCCTCCGATCTTCCGGTCGGTGGGTCGAAAAACGCCGGACGTTTGCTCCGGATCGAACGAGGCGGCGTGTTGCGTGCCGGCTCGTTGGAGTATCCCCTGCGAGAGGGTACCCTCTTCGATGCTCCCTACACGCGATATCGCTTCCGGTGGCAAGAGCGATCCGCGCAACGATCAGTGCAGACCGGATCGGGGGCCGGCGAGAAGGCTCCGAAGGACGTGATCTCCCGCCTGCTTTTCGAGCACCTGGTCGGCCTGCAGGCCACCCAGAGGCGGATGCTCGGGATTATCATGCGCAACAGGGAGCTGGCCGAGGAAAACACGTATCTTCGCGAGGAGCTTTACGGTCTGGCGGAGACCGGCGGGATGGCCGGGAAGAGCCGCGCCTTCCAGGATCTTCTGAGCCACGTGCGGAGCGTGGCCCTTTCGGACGTGACCGTATTGCTCACCGGGGAGACCGGAACCGGCAAGGAGATGACGGCCCGCCTCATCCACCAACTCAGTCCGCGGCGCGCCGGGCGATTTCTGGCGGTCAATTGCGGGGCCCTGGCGGAGACCCTCCTCGAGTCTGAACTCTTCGGCCACGAGCGCGGGGCCTTCTCCGGCGCCGTGGCGCAGAAAAAGGGGAAGTTCGAGCAGGCCGGCGGAGGCACGCTCTTCCTCGATGAGATCGGCGAAGTCTCCCCGGCGATGCAGGTGAAGCTGTTGCGGGTCCTTCAAGAGCGGGAGTTTCAGCGGGTGGGCGGCCAGGACGATATCAAGGTGGACGTCCGGATCGTGGCGGCGACCAACCAGGACTTGCAGGCGCTTGTCGCCGAGCGGAAGTTCCGCCAGGATTTATTCTACCGGCTCAATGTCTTTCCCCTCCACATCCCTCCTCTCCGCGAGCGAACGGAGGATATCCCGCTGATCGCCCAGCATCTCCTCTCGCGCCATGTCGCGGCGCAGAAGAAGGCTCTCCGGGGGTTCTCGGGCGAAGCCCTCGATATCTTGACCCGCTACCGCTGGCCCGGCAACGTCCGCGAGCTGGAAAACATCATCGAGCGCGCAGTCGCCCTGGCCGGACCCAAGACCTCACTGATTGACGCGGATTTCGTTCCCCCGTCCATCCGTGGGGCGCCAGAGCCTATTACTGCCAAGGGGCTCGATGACCTCATGAACCGGATCGAGTGGCCGCTCATCGTCCAGGCCCTCAAAGGTGGAAACGGTCTCACTGGTTTGCTGAAACGCATCGAATGGGCCCTGATCCAAAGGGCCGTCAAAGAGCATGCCGGCAACAAGACGGCGGCGGCCCGCCTCCTGGGCCGGACCTACCGCTGGCTCCGCAAGACCGAGACGGAAAGATAGTCTTCAAGTGATTGACTGCCATGTGCATCTGGCCGCGTTGCTGGATGGAGGGAACAGGTGTTACATCTCACCCCGGCTGCTGAACAGCCCGCTGTTCCGGTTTTTCCGGTGGAAGCACGATCTGCCGATCGAGGACCCGGCGCAGGCCAATCAAAAATACGTGGAGGGACTCCTCTCGGAACTCCGGCGGTCCAGGTATGTGAACAAGGCCGTAATTCTCGCCTTGGACGGCGTCTATGACACAAACGGCATGCTGGATTCCGGGAAAACGGATTTTCTCGTCGGCAACGATTATGTCCTGAATCTAGCCAAGTCGCACCCAAATGATTTTTTGCCAGGTGTGTCGATCAACCCACAGAGACGTGACGCTATCGAGGAGTTGGAGCGTTGCGTCAAAGCCGGTGCCACACTGGTGAAGGTCTTACCGAACTCGCAAGGGTTCGATCCCGCCAACAGTCGGTACATCCCATTCTACCGGAGGCTGGCTCAGCTTCGGATTCCGCTCCTCAGCCATGTCGGCTATGAGTTCAGCCTGCCCTGGAAGGATCAATCAGGCGGCGACCCCAACAAGTTACGGGTGCCTTTGGATGAGGGAGTCACGGTGATCGCCGCCCACGGTTGCAGCTACGGCCTGATGGTCTACGAGAGGTATTACCAGACGCTCTTAGAGCTTGTGCGACGTTACCCGAACTTCTTCGCGGATGTGTCCGCTCTGACGCTCCCTAACAGGTTCCAGATGTTACTGCGATTGCGACGGCATCCGGAGCTGCACGACCGGCTGCTGTTCGGCACCGACTACCCGCACTTGGTCTTTCATACGCCGTGCTGGGGGCGTGTGGGGGTGGGACGGCTGGCAGAAATCATCCGGACGACCAACCGCTTCGACAGACAGTATCTCATCTTAAAGTACTTGGGTGTCGGCTTTCGGTCATTCGAACACATCCACTCTCTCCCTGACTATCAGCACGTTCACCCTGAACATCCGTTCAGGGTTGGTTAATCGTTCCTTCCCCAAGGGATCGGGTTCAGCTGGCCAGGTCCGTCACCACCGCCGCCAGGCCGTCGGTCACCCGGGCGAGCGCGTCGTAATTGACCTTGTCGGGCGTGTCCCGCTCGGTGTGATAGTGCGGATACCGGTACAGCGCGGTGTCCGTGATCATGATCGCCTGATAGCCGTATTTCCAGAACGAGCCGTGGTCGGACCAATCCACCCCCGGCACCAGCGCGAACGTCGTAGCGCATTCGAGGGGAAAGTCCGAATGGGACTGAAACGCGGCCGCCGCCTGCTGCACCAGCGCGCGTGAGGCAAAGTTGCCGATAAACCCGATAAAATTTCCGCGGTCCGGATAAAACCAGCTAAAAAACGGCGGATACTGTTGACTGCCTTTTGCTTCGCTGTAGTACCCGATCGTCTCCAGCGACAGCATGGCGCGGATGTCGTCGCCGCGTTCGCGCGCCTCCTTGGCATAGACGCGGCTGCCCATCCCGGGGGTTCTGAAAAAGGGTGGCTCCTCGTTCACGAAGGCCACGAACCGCACCGTGCGCTCAGGTTGCGCGGACGCCAACCGGCGCGAGATCTCCGCCATCGCCGCCACGCCCGTGGCATTGTCGTTGGCGCCGGGACTTCCGATGACCGAATCGTAATGCGCCCCCACGACGATCACCTCCTGAGGCCGGCGGGTCCCGAGTCGCGTAACTTCCAGGTTCGCCCAACGCGCGCGCTGTAATTCATACTCATGCCGAGTGACCTCGTAGCCCTGCGCACGCCAAGCATCGGTGATGAACGCCTCGGCCCGCCGCAAGGCCTGCGGCTTGAACGCGTTGCGCTCGCCGATGTCTCCGGCCAGCACCTGCACGTACGTCGCCAGCCGTTCGCGCGCCAGCGCGGATGTTTCCGGGGACGAGCGACTCATATGACGTCCATCGGCTACGACCAACACCGCGCACAGCGCGAGTGCGATCGTACTTCGTCGAGTTGAGCCACGATCAAGTACCCGCACGACGGTTCATGCCTTGGAAGGATTCATTATACCGTCCCCTGAACGGCCGCGTCGGTCATTCTGAACACCTGTTCATAGGGTAAGCGATCCCGCAGCCGGATGAGGCGGTTCGTCCTGCGCTCCTTTTCCCCTGTTCATCGGCGGCACACGGCTGCTCGGCGGTTCTGAGCGCGCTGTTCGTGGATGATCCGCCGGGTACAGAGCAGGCGTCCACCATTGATGCGGGTCTGCCGGCTCTCGCCGTACACCGGCATGAATCTTGACCGTTGTCCCGGCATCACACGGCGTCAACCAAAGGAGGGCGGCCATGACGACCAATCACAGTCCGGGGGAGATGAAGCACGAGCGGGGCATGACCACCATCGAGTTGGCGATCTCCCTTGCCATCACGGGAACGCTTGCCGTGTTTCTCGGAACGGAGCTCGAGGCGATGACGGATCGCGTCTATCTCGATACGGCCGTCGCCGAGGTGCTCGGCGATCTCCGGTATGCCAGGAACCTGGCGGTGTGGGAACGGCAGGCGGTACAGGTGGCAGTGGATCAGGAGCAACCGGCGGTCACCATTCTCCGAACCGGCGTACCGGCGGAGGCCGTGGGGCCCACCCGGAACCTCGTGAATCGTGGCGTCCGCGTGCTCCGGTCTACGGGCGGGAGCCTGCTCTCGTTCAGCCCTCGCGGCACGAGCGCCACGCCGACGACCCTGACGCTGGAGAACCGGCGCGGCACTCAGCGGGTGTTGACGGTCAGCCTGACCGGAATTGCCAGGGCACGGTGACGATCATGCTGAAACCGGCGTTCCCTGCGGAAGGCGGCTTTTCCCTGGTCGAGACCATGGTCGCCTTGGTCCTTCTCTCGATCAGCCTACTGGGCGCGTTGAGCATGTTCGCCGTGGCGCAGGAGGGGATCTCCGGCGGCGCGAAACGGCTCGAGGCTCTGGCCCTTGCCGAAACGAAGATGGAACGCATGCGCGCGGCGGCCTATCAGACGCTTCAGACAGAGGACGTCAACGGCGACGGCCGCGCCGACGTGATCCTGGAGGATCGAGGGATGGACGGGGACGCGGTGGCCGGGGACGGCGAATACACGGCTCGCCGGACCGTCAACGGCATCGTGCTGACCACTCAGGTGCGTCCGGACCAGCCGGTGCTCGCCCGGTCGCGGGCCACAATGATCAGGGTGACGGCGGCGTGGTCCGACTATCGAGGCCGTCACCGGACGGTTCGGTTGGGGATGCGGAGGGCCAATCCGGCATACGGTGGTCCGGTGTACGGGGGGAGCGCGTCATGAGCAGCGTGGTATTCGTGAAAGCCCGGCGCCCCGACGGAGAGCGCGGCACGTCGTTGGTGGAAGCCATGGTCGCTGCGGCTCTGGGTGCGATCGTCATCGGCGCCGCGCTGGACGTGTTCGTGACGCACCACGGCCACTTCCGCACGCAGAGGACCAAAGCCGAGCTGCAACAGGATCTACGTGGCGGCGTCCACCTGCTGGCAAGCGAACTCCGGCTCGCAGGGTCGGGGGCCTCTCCGGCTCAGCCGTTCCTGACCGCCGTGGCCACGGACGAAATCACGTTCCGCGCCAACGTCAACGAGGTGCGGGGGACCTTGGTTACGGCGGCCTTTGCGGGTCAGGATTGGTTGATGGTCCGACCCGGGAGCGGGTGGAGGAAAGGGAAGACGATTGTGGTCTGTGGAGCTCCAGAATGCGAAGAACAGGTTCTCGCTCAGGACGGAACTTCGGGGCGGTTGGTGTTTACGGGATACCTGACCAGAGATTTTCCGGCCGGCAGCCGCGTCGAGGTGGTCAACCGAGTCCGGTATTACCTGAACCGGCGCGATCTCCAGAACTTCAAGTTGATGCGCGAGGTGGATCGCGGCGCCAACCCCCTGATCGAGCACGTCGAGGAGTTCTCATTGACGTACCTGAATGAGAGCGGGCGCAAGACAGGCCGAATGGATGAGATCCGGCTTGTCCGGGTCAATCTTCAGACCGGCGGATTTGATGGCAACGGGGGCCATGTCAGCCGGTCCCACACGCGGGAGATGGGAGTGAGGGCGTTATGAAAACTCTGGATGCAGAATCAGGCGGCGTACTGGTAGCGGCTCTCTTGGTGGGACTACTCCTCTCCATGCTCGGAGGGATCGCGATGAACCTGGCCGTGACGGAAACGGCGGCGGAAGGGCGACACCGCGAGGAGTCGGCAAGCCGCCTACTCGCGGAGGGCGGGGTGGAGGAAGTCATTGCATGGTTCACGCACGCCGACCTGCCCGCGACCGTCGGAAGTGCGGTGTCTTCCCCCTTTCATGGAACGGCGGAGGCCCCCGACGTGGACTTCGACGCCAGCCGACCGCAGGACGACCGGGTATTGAACGATCCCGACACGGGGGCGTTTCGGGCTCTCGCCGAACTCGGCCGCATCCTGCGTCTTCGTCTCTACGGTTCCGTCCGTCCGGAAGGGCTCTGTACGATCGAGGTGACGGCGGAGACACCAGGCGGGGTCCGCCGGACGGTGGCGCTCGAACTGGGCGCGCTCGAGATCCCTCCCTTGCACGCGGCCATCCAGGCGGGCCTTCCCGCAGACCCAACAATGGGGAGTCCCCGTGTGCTGGCTCATTGGGGTGACATGCTCTTGGCGGGGGACGCCCGCCTCGGCCGGTCCGATCAGTTTCCGCGAAAGTCCGAACTGGCCGAAGTCACGGGCCTTGGCTATGGTGAACCCGGCGCGCCGCAGGAAGATCGTTGGATGGAAGCCTGGATCGGCGGGACCCCGCAATTCGAGGATCCCAATCCCATTCTCCCGCAGAACGTGCAGGCGAACCAGGACCCTGTGCCGGGCTTGCCGCCCAGTCCCTGGCACTACTTGAAGTTCAAGGAGATCGCCATGCGTTTCGGGGCGTATTACGTGCCGGATCGTGAGGGGCGGCTGTATCGGAACGGCATGATGGATCCGGCGCTGGCCCTCACGCCGGCGGAAGTCTTCGGGTCGGCCGATGCCGGTGCCCATAAGGGACTGGTGTTCGTGGATACGCTGGATCAAGCCCCGCCGTCGGCCGACAACATGGCAACACTGGTCCTAGACTCGGCTTACATGGAGGGAATCTTTTACGTGAACGCGCATGTGGTGCTCAGGCCGGAAGGCCTCGGGCAAGCAGTCCCCGCACTGTCCCCTCCCCCTGAAGGGCGCGAGTCGGTCGCCTTGCGTGTGCCGGTCAGCATCGCCGACGTGAGGGTACAGGGAGTCCTCCATGCGGCCGGGAGCCTTCGCGTGGACAATCCCACTCGCGTGTTCGGCGCGGTCGTCGCCGAGGGTGGGCTGACCGGCGGTGGCCTCCTGGAAGTCTGGTACAATGACGACCTGAAACGAGGCCTTCTGCAAGGGCTCCCTACGGTCTTTCCCATCCGGGGAACCTGGCGGGAATGGGGAAGCTGACCCCTGCGTAACCTGTAGGCGGCTTCCCAGGATAGGAGGCCCACTACCCAAATCCAGCCTATCTGCACACATGTCCCTAGCCCTCTGAGGCTCGGCGGAATGCGCCGAACCGATTGAATTTGCGAAGTAGTTGTGAAATAATCCGCCCCGTTTACGCTGTGGTGCATATCTTGCTGGATCATGGGTACCTGCTGGAGGGCTGGGAGCGGATGACGGCTCGACTCAAAGCTGCCGGAGGATTCACGATGACTGAAATGATGGTAGTGGGCGCGATCATCGCGATCTTGACGGCCGTCGCCGTCCCGAACTTCCTTGTATGGAACAGCAAGTATAAGCTGAAGGCTGCGGTGGGGGAGCTGCATGGACAAATCAGTGTGGCACGGATGGCCGCCATGAACCAGAACACGAACGTCACCGTCACCGTGACGCAGGCGGCGACGACCAGTCCGGTAACCGTGACATACCGGACCACGGCGGGGGCCGACGTACTGCCCTCGCTGACGTTGGATTCGGAAGTTTCGCTCACCAATGCCGGCAGCGTGTCGGTGGGCGCCGGCGTCAATTCGCCTCAGGACGTGCGATTCAACGCGAAGGGGCTTCGCGTTGAGACGGGCAACGCCAATAATCTATGCATCAACGCCACGGGCGGCTATACGGGAGCGGCTTGCGACAACAATTTCAGACAAGCGTTCAATTTCCGGAACACCAGAGGCTTCAACTATCGGATCGTGGTCGCGACCACCGGAAAGGTGTCGTGGTGCTATACCAACACATGTGCCCAATAGGAAGGCCCGGCGCAGACATCATGGCGCGAGCGGGCGACAACGAGCTCCGTCTGGTGGAGCGGTGCCAGAAGGGTTTCACGTTGATCGAGGTGATGTTCGCGCTGGTCTTTCTCGCGATCGGTCTCCTGGGCATCGCCGCCATGCAAGACATCGCGATTTCGCGGAACGTGGATGGGAGGCGGCTCAGCATCGCGACGAGTCTCGCCGTTGAAATGATCGAGCGGATCCGGTTCAATTCGCCGGCCAACGCCACGGCCGTTGCCGGGGCGTATCCCTATAACGGCATCAGGGCCTGCAACTATGCCTGCCCGGGCGGGGAGACTGCGGGCAGTGCGACGATCAATGCGACGGCGAACGGGGATTACGAGCAGTGGCGGGCCCGTCTTCGGACGGCGGATGCTTCCGGCGCCATCTTCCTCCCCAATGCCACGGCCACCGTCACCTCCACGGCCATCGGACCGGCGTCTCTGGGACAGGTGCAGGTTGACGTCACCGTGGGATGGACGGCGGGTCTCCGTACGCCCACCTTCACCATGAGCACCATTGTGGCTCCGTTATGAGGGTTGAGGGCACCGTCATGCGCGACTCGTCAGAAAATGGCCCCCCCGCCTTCACCCTCCCCCTAGAGGGGGGAGGGGTAGGTGGGGGTGATTCTTCGGAACAGGGGCTGACCCTGATCGAGTTACTGGTTGCCTTAGGTCTCTTCTCGATCGTGTCGCTGGCCGCGTTCTCCGTGCTCAGCTCCAGCCAACAGGCCGCCGTCATGAACGACCAGACCGTGCAGGTTCAACAGAACGTCCGCCTGGCCATGGACCTGGTCTCCCGGGACATCCGCATGGCCGGCTTCGGGAACCCGCCGGCCGGATCGGTGGCGGGCTGCGCCAATCATATCAACGCCACGGACAACAACACGGCCGGAGCCGATACCGGTTCCGACACGATCAGCGTGGTGACGGTGGACCAAGAGATCGGCACGCTGGCGTCCGGCTTCTCCAACGGCAACGTCATCACGCTCAACACTCTTCCCTCCGACATTGCAGTCGGGCAGGTGGTGACACTGGAAGGCATCTTCACGGCCGGCGTAAGTGCGTTCAATACCGGCACCAAACAACTGACCTTGGTGGAGCCTGGCACGGCCACGCCGAAGAACATTCTGAGCCCCGTCGTCTTTGCCGCCGGCACGCAGGTGATCCGCCTGGCCTGCGTCTCGTACACCGTGACCGGAAGCACGGTCACTCCTCCCTTCCAATTGCTCCGCAACAACGTGGCCCTGGTTGACGGCATCGAGTCCCTGCAACTGGCCTATGCCGTGGATGCGGATAACGAAGGGACAATTGACGACCAGAACGCCAACAATGCGTTCGATTGTCTCGACTTCGTCCCGAACAACACGGCCTGCATGCAGGGAACGACCCTTCTGGCCGCGGGCACCGTCAAGACGATTCCCTCGTCCGTCAATACCACCCCCACCTCGGCCCGACAGATTCGTATCACGGGGGTGGGGCGGGCGATCCCCCCGGCCGCCGCCAACGTGGCGAACAACACGTGGAAGGATCCGACCTATAAGAGCAGTTCGGCTGTCAACGTTGAAGACCAGGCCATCGCCAACGCCGACGGCATCCGGCGGCGGACTTTGACAAGGGTCGTCAGCCTTCGGGACGCATCCGTCTTATGAGCAATGGAGCGTAAACAGATGACTGATATGAACCCCCAAACGCGCGGAATCCCCTCACCCAGCCCTCTCCCCCACTGGGGGAGAGGAGACGGTGAGGGGGGATTTTCAAGGCAGATGGCGGTGCTGGGGCGGCAAGACGGGCTTGCGATGCTGACGGTGTTGATGCTGACCGTGATCCTGACCGTGATCGGGATCGCCGCGATCACGACCACGAGCCTGGATATCCGGATGGCCGGAGGCGAGCGGTTGCGCGAGAGCAGCGTGAATGCGGCCGAGGCCTGCATGAGCAGCAGCGTTCAGATCATCCAGCAGACATTGGCGAGCTCCAAGATCCCGGCCACGTTGACGGCCGCAGGGGCCAACCCGGCCATTACGATAAACCCGCTTCAGGCGGAGATCATGGGGCAGTCCGACGAGAACGCGGACAGCGCGGACCCGAACGTGTCGGGCGTCGCGCCCAATGCCGTCCTCGCCCTCCCCGTCTTCACGGTGAACATTGACATTGATCGGCTCTATCTCAGGCCGAAGGCCGGAGGATCGCTGCAATTCGGCGCCGGCTATGAAGGGACGGCCGGCGGCGCGGCAGGCGGTGGCGTCGAGATTCTGTATAAGATTGATTGCTATGCCCGGAACACGTCGGGGGCGACGCGGGTCGCCGGCCGGGTCACCGGGGTCTATGCGTGCGTGGCAACGGGTGAGACCTGCCAACGGAAGATATAGAGGAGAGAGATCATGATACCGACTTGGATGAAAAAGACCCTTTTGGCGACCGTGGCGCTCATGGGAACGGGACTGGCCCCGCTCTCCGATGCCCGCGCGGTGACCATGGCGGACTACACCTCGTTCCCCATTTTCATCGGCCAGACCGTGCCGCCGAACATCCTGTTCATCGCGGACTTCTCGGACGCCATGCTCCCGGCCGCCTTCGGGTCCTATCCCCTCTCCTTCAGCACCACTGCCGGCAACTGTGCCGATTATTGCAGCAACCATGCCGGCCTCGGGCTCACCGTCACGGATACCGAGACGTTTAATCCGTCCAAGACATACTTCGGCATGTTCGAGCCCCTCAGTTGCTATTCGGTGGGCTCGGGCGATTTCAGGACGAGGACGGCCAAGTCGCCGGCGGTGACGTCAACCGCCTGCGCAACCGGCAAGTGGGACGGCAATTTCCTGAACTGGGTCTCAATGCGGAAGATTGACCAGGCCAAGAAAGTGCTGATCGGCGGGAGGACCCTCTCCGCGTCCAATAATGACGGGACCGCGAACACGCTGCTCGGCGAGCCGAAGACCGGCCTGAACGGCAGCACGAATACCTGCAGCAACACTTCCAATCCCTGCTATCGGTACGTCAAGTTCGTCCGCTCCAGCCTCTTGTCGGGTCACTACGACACGAGCCTCTCCGCGGCGGACACCGCCTGGCAAGCGACCGGTCAGGCGGCCGGTCCGGGAAGCGTGACGACTTTGGGGACGGCGGTGCTTGCCAGCGCCACCGTCTCCTCCACGACCTTCACCACCACCTTCAGCGTCGGCGACTCCATCACTATCGGTGGAGTGTCCCGAGTCATCACGGCAATCGCGAGCGACAGTAGCCTGACCGTGGCCAGCTTCTTCTCCGCAAGCGCGATCACCAATTCGGGCTACAGCAAAAACCTCCAGCCGGGATCGGTGGAGGTCCAGGCAGGATCGTTGAGCACCGTCCGCGGGACGGACACGTCGTTCAAAGCGACCGATGTGGGACGGGCCATCAAGATCGGCACCGTCATTTCCGAGGTCACGGCCGTCACTTCCGCGACCGAGCTGACCGTGAGCCCGGCCTTCTCCGCGGCGATCGCCGCCGGGGCGAGCTACTCGTTTTTTGACCCATCTGCGGCCGCCGTTCCGGGGAGCGTGTCGGTGGTTATTTCTCCTGCGAGCAAGGCCGCGACGGTCAACGGGACCTCGACCCAGTTTAAGAATGGGCCCTATAGCTTTGTCGCGAACGACATCATCAAGGTCGGCACGGGCGCGAGCGCGCAATTTAGGAGCGTCGCCAGCAATCCCAATAACGATACCAGTCTGACCGTCTCCGCCGACTTCACGGCCGCGTTCGCTGCCGGGACCGCCTATAAAAAGTTTACGGCGGGGGCGACCAGCACGGCGGGTCCGGGGTCTGTGGACGTGGCGGCCGGTTCGACGACCGTGACCGCGAATGCGACCGTGTCCCTGACGACCTTCACGACGACCTTCAAGGTCGGCGACACGATCCAGGTGGGGACGGGCGGCAGCGCCCAGAGCCGGACCATCACGGCCATATCCAGCGATGCCAGTCTGACCGTGGATACCGCCTTCTCCCCTGATTTTGCGACTGGGCAGACCTATTTCAACGTCTCGGTCAGCCTCGAAGGGCCTGGGACCGTCTCGGTGACCAGCGGCGGCACCACGGTCACCGGCGCCGGCACGAACTTCCTGACGAGGTTTGCGGTCGGCGAACAAATCAAAGTCGGCTCCGATATCCGGACAATCACCGCGATCGCGAGCGATACCAGCCTGACCGTGTCCGCCGCCTTCTCCGCGGACCAGACCGGCTCGAATTACAACGGTCCGGACGGCGTGTTCTTTGGCTCCGGGGAGGGGAAGATCTACGTCAATGGCGACAGCTCACCGGTTCCTTTCGATGCCGCCAGTGCGCGGCAATTTCCCATCCAGGTGGATCTCACGGCGGAGACCGATGCCTTCCGCATGCAGGAGTCGTTGGGCTTGCTGCAGAATCTCCGGACCGACAACATGCGCGTGGCGGTCATGTTCACCAATTCGACGAACGGCAAAGCCGCCACGCTCTTCCGAGAGTTCGACGGCATCTTCAACGCCTCGGCCATCACCGGCATCCGGAACCAGCCGTTGAGCCAATTCGCCGCGCTCGGCGAGTCTGCCTACGAAGGCCTCTGCTACTACCGGAACTCCCAAGGCGCCTGCTACGACAACAACCCTGCGGACTTTACCGCCAGCGTCGCGGCCCAGGGCGATCCATTCTTTTTCGTCAGCAACAACCAGAGCGTGTCCTGCTGCAAGAGCTTTATTCTCATGATCAGCTCCGGAATTCCGAGCGGCGACGGGGATGGTCCGGACAAGGCGAAGCCGTTCGGGAACTTGCTCGACACGTCCGAGTCCAACGTGGGTCTCGCGACCACGCAGCTTGACGACGTGGCGTTCTACGGGCAGACCCACGATGTCCGTGACCAGGCTTCCGGCACCACGGGGTTTCTGACCGGGACCCAGAAGGTGACCTTCTATGCCGTCAATGCGATGGGCGGGGTCAATGGGGCTGCGGTCCTTTCCTCCGCGGCGAAGTTCGGCGGATTCGAGGACCGCAACGGCGACGGGAAGCCGGATGAGAAAGGTCAGAATTGTACGTTTCCTGCCACCTCCAACCTGGGGACCGGAGCCGGCGTCAGCAGCCTCGAATGGGACCTCGATAAGGACTGCACACCGGACACCTTTTTCGACGCATCTGAAGGCGGCGACCTGGAAAAGGAGATCAACAGGGCCATCGCAGACATCCTGAAGAAAGCGGCGTCCGGGACCTCGGTCTCCGTGCTGGCGACGTCGTCCACCGGTGAAGGCGCGATCTACCAGGCCTACTTCTTCCCGTCGCAATTCGAGGGGCTCAACGAGGTCAAATGGTTCGGTTTCACGCAGGGCCTCTTCATTGACACGTTCGGGAACATCCGTGAGGACTACTCGGCGACGGGATGCTCGGGAGCGCCGGACGGCCGGCTCGTCCTGGAGCATGACTGCATCATCAAGCTCCGATTCGACACGACCACGAACGAGGTAAGAGTGGAGCGGTTCAAGGACGATGGATCTGCGCCCGGCAGCAAGGCCGGCGACGGCGTGGCCGACGGTCCTTTGGCGGTTGACACCAACGGCGACGGCATCCTGGATAGTCCGGCGCCGTTCGAGACGGTGGGCCTCAAGGATGTCAAGCCCATCTGGGAGGCCGGCGCGCGCTTGGCCTATACCGACCCCGGGGCGAGTTGTACGACCACAAACGCAGGAGTCTCCTGCCGCCGGATACTGACCTGGACCGACGCCGACAGCGACAAGGCCGTGGCGGCGACGGGCGAGGTGATCGAGTTCACCGAGGCCAACAAAGACAAACTCTGTCCCTACCTGGCCGGAACCAATGTCGCCACCTGCGTCAGCGGAGGAGCGGGTGGGGCGGGCCAGACCGAGGCGGCCAACATCATCAAGTTCCATCGTGGCGAGGACGGCGTCCCGTTCGGCCTCCGGGACCGCACGATCACCGTCCGGAACCCTGATGATGTGACCTCGACGGCGACCAAGGTCTGGAAGCTCGGCGATGTCGTGGATGCGACCCCCACCGTCGTGGGGGCGCCCCAGGAGCGGTTCGACATTATCTATGGGGACGACACGTATGCCACTTTCTTCCAGCAATACAAGACCCGTCGGCAGGTCGCTTATGTCGGCGCGAACGACGGGATGCTCCATGCCTTCAATGCCGGCTTCTTCACGGCGGGGGACGACACCTCGACCCCCGAGATCGAGCACGGCGCCTTCGGCACGGTCGCTCCCGCCTCAGTCACGTCCTACACCTCGGCGAGGAGTAATCCCAAGCGAGGCGCGGAACTCTGGGCCTTTATCCCCCAGGAACTCCTGCCGCACCTCAAGTGGTACACCCAAACGGACTACACGCACGTCTACTACATGGATTTGAAGCCCAAGGTCACGGATGCGCGGATCTTTAGCCCGGATACGGATCACCCCGGCGGGTGGGGGACGATCCTGATCGCGGGGATGCGGTTCGGCGGGAGTTGCGGCGCCTGCACGTCCACCCAGGGCGGGACCCCGATGACCGTTACGGCGGATTTCGGCAGCGGGGACCAGACCCGCGCGTTCTACAGCGCGTATATCGTGCTCGACATCACCAACCCGGAGAAGGACCCCACACTCCTCTGGGTTTTCACCGATTCAACCTTGGGTCTGACCACCAGCTTTCCGGCCGTCCTCCGAGTCAGCCCGACCGGGGATGGCAAGCTCGACAATACGAACGCGAAGTGGAGAGTGGTCTTCGGCACCGGCCCCACGGGCTACACGGGCGACAGCACCCAGGTCTCGAAATTCTTCGTGGTGGACATGCAGACGGGGCCCGGCTATACCCTCACCAGTCAGACATCCGGCACCCTGCACGGCACGGCGTGCTCGGGGGGCACGCCCTGCAAAGTGGCCGTTTCCGAAACCGCAACCGCAAAGGTCCGAGCATTTTCGACCGGTGATATCAGTACGAGCGGTTCCGGCTGCTCGTCCTCCGTCCCTTGTGGTTCCTTCATAGGCGACATCATCACCCTCGACGCCAACCTCGATTACCGCGTGGATGCGATTTACGCCGGCAATGTCATCGGCAACGGCACGGGCACGCCGAAATATTTCGGGAAGCTGTATCACATCACGACGGGATCCTCGACGGATACCGCAACCTGGGGGATCGCCAGCGGGCCGAACCGCATCCCGACCGTTCTTGTCGCGACGTTCGCGTACACCCCATCTCCGTCCCCCACCACCTGCGCGACGGCCTCGCCGTGCAAAGTGGGTCCCATCACGGCGGCCCCGGGCGTTTCCGCAGACGAAACCAGCAACATTTGGATCTTCTTCGGGACCGGCCGCTTCTTCACCGCGGCCGATAAAACCAGCACCGACCTGCAGCATTTCTTCGGGGTCAAGGACTGCATCGTGACCGGTATCTGTAAGGATCAGACCGTTCAGCGCAACAACTTGTTCAACGTCTCATCGGTCGAGGTCTGCATCATCTGCGCGGGCGACCCGCAGGTGACCGGCGCCGGGTCCGCGATCACGAGCTTTGAAGGGGACGCCACCAATTCCCTGGTCGGCACGATCAAAGGCATGGACGGCTGGTTCACGACGTTGCCCAATTCGACGACGGTGTCCGATAAACGAGAACGCGCGCTCTCGGCTCCGACGATCCTGGGCGGGACCGTTTTCTTCACCACGTTCATTCCGACGAACGATCTCTGCACCGCGGCCGGGGACGGGAACCTGTACGCGCTCTTCTTCACGACCGGCAGCGCCTATAAAGAATCCACCATCGGAGTAACCAAAGCGGGCGACAAAGAAATCTCGACCCGGTCCATCTCGCTGGGCACCGGCCTGCCGTCCCAGATGGCCGTCCAGATCGGCGGAAAGGGGACCGGGGGGTCGGGGACTTCCGGTTCCGGCGCCGGATGCGCCGGCCGGGTCACCGGCTTCATTCAGGCCAGCACCGGGGTCTTGGGTCAGGTGTGCGGCAAGCCGGCACTCTCGTTCTTCAGCCGCATGCTGGCGTGGCGGGATTTGTAACGGAGGTCACGGCGACGCCGCTCTCCCCACTCACGCTGTTCGTACGGGGCGCCGCGCGCGCGGCGCCCCTCGTCGTCTTGCTGTCGCTCTGGGGATGCACGGCCGAGCCCACCTCCCAAGCGCCGTCGTCCCCGGGCGGTCCGCCTCCCGGTTCCTCTGCAGGCCCTCAGGGCAACCAACCGCCCGTCGTCCGTGACGCCGGAATTTTTCCGGTTGACGTCACCGTTGACACCACCCTCCAGGTTGATCCGCAGAGCGAGGACATGGACGGCGATCGGATCACCTACCGGTACCAGTGGCTCGTCAACGGGGCTCCGGTCCCGGGGGCGACTGCTCCCCAGTTCGCCGCCGAGAATCTGAAGAACGGCGATCGCGTCGCGGTCGAGCTGACCCCGAACGACGGCAAAGTCAACGGCGCGGTCTTCACGTCCGGCCATGTGACGGTGGGGAACACCGCACCAGACATCGCCGAGATCCATCTGGAGCCGGTCCCGGTGCACCGGGGCGAGGTCATCACGGTCAAGGTGGTCGCGGGCGATCCCGACGGTGATCCGGTTACGCTCGCGTACAAGTGGCTTCGCAACGACAAGGAGATTCCAGGCGCGAAAACCGCCTCGCTGGACACAAAGGAGTTCCGCAAGAAGGACGTGCTGGCGGTCCTGGTCACGCCGTCGGACGGCAAGGCCACGCGGGAGCCCCGAGCGGGGCTGCCGGTGACCATCGAAAATTCGCCTCCCCAATTCACTTCCACGCCGCCTGCTGAGGTCAAAGACGGGCAGTACGCGTACGCGGTGACGGCGGTGGATCCGGATGATGATCCGGTGACGTTCGAGCTCAAGCAGGCTCCGCCCGGCATGACGATCGAGGCGGCGACCGGAAAGCTGATCTGGAAATTGACGCCGGAGAGCAAGGGCAAGCACCGAGTCGTCATCGTGGCGAAGGACAACGACAAGGCAGAAGCTCAGCAGGAGTTCGAATTGGACGGCCAGCTCCCCCAGCAAGCCGCGGGGCAATAGTGAACGAGTCCAAGAGCTTGTCTGTTTCCCCCCCGCCTGTTAGAATCCCTTCGTGATTGGTTCCCAACCGGCTCACCCTGCAGAGGAAGAATTCGGCGCGCTTGTCTAAGGTGGCCCTCCTCAAGGTTAAACTCAGAGAAGGCATTGATACGGCCAATCTCTTCGGCAGCCAGGACCTCCATCTCAAGATGATCGAGGGAGCGCTCGGGATTCGGGTCTCGGCCCGTGGTGAAGAGGTGTTGCTCGAAGGACCGGTTGCGGCCGTGCGCGGCGGTGAACGGCTGCTGGGCGGGCTCACGACCCTGATGAGCGAGGGCCTCGTCCTGAGCCCCGACGATGTCGCGTACGCCATCCGGAACGTCCAGGGCGGGGAGGACCTCTCGCCGAAAGAAATCTTTCGCGGTGGGGTCGAAGTCGGCACCGGCAAGCGCGTCGTCCTCCCCAAATCGCCTACCCAGAAGAGCTATCTCGAGGCCATCCGCACGCACGACCTCGTCCTGGGCATCGGACCCGCCGGCACCGGCAAGACGTATCTGGCCATGGCGATGGCTGTCGCCTGCCTGACCCGCCGCGAGGTGAGCCGGATCATCCTGGCGCGGCCGGCCGTGGAGGCGGGGGAGAAGTTGGGGTTCTTACCGGGCGACATGATCGCCAAGGTCAACCCCTATTTGCGGCCTCTGTACGACGCCCTCTACGACATGATGGAATTGGAGCGGGCGAACCGGCTCATCGAGCGGGGCGAGATCGAGATCGCCCCCTTGGCCTTCATGCGGGGGCGCACGCTGAACGACTCCTTCGTGATCCTGGACGAGGCCCAGAACGCCACCTCCGAGCAAATGAAGATGTTCCTGACCCGCCTGGGGTTCAACTCGAAGGCCGTCGTCACGGGCGACATCACGCAGGTGGACTTGCCGTCCGACCGGGTCTCAGGCCTGATCGAGGTGCGGAACATCCTGGCGGACATCCCCGGCATCGCCTTCGTGTACTTCTCCGAGAAGGACGTGGTCCGCCATCGGCTGGTCCAGGAGATCATCAAGGCCTACCAGCGGCGCGATGAAAAGCCGACCCGCCCGAATCCCTCCCGCCGCACGGATTAACTCGTTGCCCGTCCGCCTGCAGAACCGTCAACGCGCCGTGGCGATCAACGGCGCGCGGCTGCGCCGAACGGCCTCCGCCGTTCTGTCCGCTGTTCGCAACGAGAACACAGAACTCAGCCTGCTCCTGGTCTCGGACCGGCGCATGCGCGCGCTCAATCGGCGCTACCGTAAAAAGGATCGCCCGACGGATGTCCTGGCTTTTCCGCTCACCCCCCCCCATCCCTCCCACCCCGAGGGGGAGGGTGTGGGTGGGGGGGCACCCTCCCTCCAGGGGAGAGGGAAAGAAAAGATTTCCTCGCCCCCGCTTCGGGGGAGAGGAGTAGGTGAGGGGGAGAAACCGCCGGTGCTTCTCGGTGATGTCGTCATCTCGATGCAGACCGCACGGCGGCAGGCGGCCGAGCTTGGGCACGGGCTGTTTGATGAGGTGGTCCGTCTCCTGGTCCATGGCGTCTTGCACCTCCTGGGTTACGATCACGAACGGAGCCTGCGCGACGCGGCACGCATGGCTCGCAAGGAGCGGGCGATTCTGAGGAGGATTCGACAGGGTAACCGATGGGCGTATTGAGTCGTTTCGGGATCGGGCTGGCCAAAACCCGCGAGGGGCTCCTAGGGGCTGTTCGACGGTTGTTGCCGGCAAGCCGGCGGATGACGCCGGAGTTGTGTGATGAACTCGAAGCCGTGCTGCTGGCCGCCGACCTCGGCGCCCGATCGGTTGCGCTCTTGATGGATGCCGTCAAAGAATCGGTCCGCCACTCAGGCGAGGCGGATGCCGCCTCCGTCCGTGCCGTGCTGAAGGCCGCCCTCGCGGAGCGGTTGCGGATTGCAGGGGGCACGGGCGTGAACGGGGGTACGAAGGGCGTTGTGCGAGGAGACGGCGCATCTCCCCATGTGATTCTTCTGCTGGGTGTCAACGGGGTGGGGAAGACCACGACGATCGGGAAGCTGGCGGCCCTATACCGTAAGGAGGGGAAGCGCGTGGTCCTGGTCGCCGCCGATACTTTTCGGGCCGCCGCCGGAGAGCAACTGGAAGTCTGGGGCCGGCGGGTCGGCGCGGACGTCATCAAGCACCAGGCGGGGGCCGATCCGGCGGCGGTCGCCTTCGACGGGCTGGCGGCGGCCAAGGCCCGCAAGGCCGACGTGGTACTGGTGGATACCGCAGGCCGCCTGCACACCAAGTCCAATCTCATGGATGAGTTGTGCAAGATCAAGCGCACGCTCGACAAGGGGATGCCCGGGGCGCCGCACGAAGTGCTGCTGGTCCTCGACGCGACGGTCGGCCAGAACGGGCTGGCGCAGGCGCGGCAGTTCCACGAAGCCATCGGGGTGACCGGCGTGGTGCTGGCCAAGCTGGACGGCACGGCCAAGGGCGGCATCGTCGTGGCCATTGCCGGTGATGTGGGGATCCCCGTCCGCTATGTCGGAGTGGGAGAAGGCGTCGAGGACCTGCAGGCGTTCGACCGCGAGGCGTTCGTGGAAGCGTTGCTGGGCGAGGAGTCGTGAAAGGATCAGGTTATCACGGGGCGTTGGTCCTTTTGTTTCTGGTGTCGGCGTTTCCCGGTGTGTCCGCCGCGGAAGAACTCAGCTTCCGACTGCTGAGCCACGACCTCAAGGTGACGATCGAGCCCGCCACGCATCGCATGGCAGTGATGGACCGCGTGGCGATTGAGGCGGTCGCCCAAGACGTGAAGGAGATCGCCGTCACGCTGAACAAAGCCATGGTCGTCGCGTGGGTGTCACGAGAGGGCAAGTTGCTGCCTTTCCGTCCAAGGCCGATCCCCTCCACCCCACCCCTCCCCGGTCCGGCTCCTCAGCCAGATGCCCGACGGGCTCACCAGATCGTGGTCGTGCTGGATCGTCCCGTCCACTCGGGGGAGAAGATCATCCTGGATTTCGATTATGCCGGCGAGCTCAATGATCCGCCGAAGGAGCCCCGGCATCTCCGGTTCGTGACGCCCAGCGAGACGTCGGGGCATATCGGGCCCGAAGGCGTATACATCGGAACTGAGACGTACTGGTATCCGGACATGGCGGACTCACTGGCTTCCTATCGGGTGGCGGTCTCGACCCCGTTGGGGTGGGAAGCGATCGGGCAAGGAACCATGCTCGCACGGGAGGTGACGCCGAACGGGACCGTCACTACCTGGGACACAGGCGCCTGCGGCTTCCCTAGCCGCGAAGTCTTGGCTGAGCGGCTTTTCAATTGTCGGACCGAAGGGCTGACCCTGGCCGCCGGGCGGTTCATGATAGCCACTCGCAAAAGCGGGAGCACGGAGATTGCGACCTATCTTTATCCGGAGGATGCGGGCTTGGCGGACGAATATTTGACGGCTTCCGCAGCCTACCTCGAAGCCTACTCTGCCTTGCTGGGTCCGTATCCCTTCGCCCGCTTCTCCATCGTAGAGAATTTTTTCCCCAGCGGGCTCGGTATGCCCTCCTACACGCTGCTCGGCTCTGGTACGATCCGCCGTCACTACACGCAGCCCTACGCCCTGGGCCATGAGATCGTTCACTCCTGGATCGGCAACCATGTCTTCAACGACGGCGGCGGGAACTGGGTGGAAGGCCTGACGATGTACCTGGCGAATTACTATTGGCATGAACTGAAGGGGGACCAGCAGAAAGCCCGAGACGAGCGGCGGATGATGTTGTTGAACTATGCGGTGTACGTGGCGCCGGACCAGGACTATCCGGTCGCGCAGTTCAAGCGCAAGTCCGACCACCGCGACAATGCCATCGGCTACAACAAGACCGCGATGGTCTTCCATATGCTGCGGCGCGAGATCGGCGATGAGCGGTTCTTCGCGGCCCTCAGGAAGCTGACGGCCGAGTACGGGGGCAATCGCGTCGGCTGGCGCGAGCTGGAGGTGCTCTTCAGCAGGACGGCATCGCGCGATCTCCGTCCCTTCTTCGCGCGGTGGATCGAGCGGCCCGGAGCCGCGGAGGTGTCGGCGGAGGCCGACCCGGACTACCATGTGTTCCGGCGAATACCCCGCAACGAATTGCCGGCCATGCTCAATCTGTTCGTCACGGATACAAAACGGCTCGTCGTCGTTCCGAGCGGAGATCCCGCAACCGTGGCTCCCTATAGGGAGATCGCGGACCGGATGGCGAAGCAGGACTCGGTCGGGATTCGGTCGGCTGAAAAGCCGGCGCAGAATGATCTTCGCGGAACGTCGGTGCTGCTGCTCGGCGGGCCTGCCGCCGGACCCTCGTTCGAATGGGCCAAGCGGGGCTTGCCGCGCGGTGTGGAACTCAGACCGGACGGATTCCGGGTGGGGGGCCGGGACTATCGGGGGGACGGGATGGCGGTGCTGCTCTCCTTCAGGAACCCGGACGATCCCTCACACGTCGTGAGCGTGTTCTACGGCTTGTCGTCGGAAGCGGTGAAACCGGTCGCGCGCCTGCTGTTCTTTTATGGATGGAACAGCTACTTGGTCTTCGAGAACGGAAAGGTGGTCGCAAGAGGCGATGAATTATTGGGGCCCGAGCGGCATCTGCGCAATATCCGCCAGCTCACGTCGGGCCGCCAGAATGCCGAGGCCTATTTCTCATTCGACGGCCGCCACTTGATCTTTCAATCCACGCGGGATGGGCGTGACTGCTACCAGCAGTACGTGATGGGGCTGGACGGAGACGGGCCCGTTCGAATGGTCAGCACGGGTCAGGGCGCGACCACGTGCGGCTATTTTTTGCCCGGAGACCGCCGCGTGCTGTTTTCCTCGACGCATGTCAAGAGCCAGGCCTGTCCGCCCAAGCCATCGTCGCAGGGGCGGTATCTCTGGGGGCTGGATGACTACGACATCTTCTCGGCGAACTTGCGCGGCGAGGATCTCTTTCGCCTGACTGCCACGCCCGGTTACGATGCCGAGGCGACCGTCTCGCGGGACGGCTCGCGGATCGTCTTTACGTCGGTGCGCGACGGCGATCTGGACATCTATTCCATGAAGCTGGACGGGACGGATGTAAAGCGCCTGACGTCGGACGTAGGGTACGACGGCGGGCCGTTCTTCTCACCGGACGGCAAGCGGATCGTCTATAGAGCCTACCATCCCACCGATCCGGCCGAACTGGGCCGCTACAAGGAGCTGCTCGCGCAAAACCTCGTCGAACCGAGCAAGCTGGAAATCTATGTGATGGACGCCGACGGAAGGAACCAACGGCCTGTGACACGGAACGGCGCGGCGAATTTCGCGCCCTTCTTCCACCCGGACGGAAAGCGGATCATCTTCTCCTCGAATTTCCACGATCCGCAGCGCCGGGCGTTCGAGCTCTTCCTCGTCGGCGACGACGGGGAAGGCCTCGAGCAAATCACCTTCAGCGGAGGATTCAACAGCTTCCCGATGTTTTCCCCTGACGGCTCGAAGCTGGTATGGGCGTCGAACCGAGGGGCGAAGGAGAAAGGGGAGTTCAACATCTTCCTCGCCGATTGGGCGCCATGAAGCCGTGGGCGCGGCTTTTCTTCAGCCTCTCCTCTCTAGCCATCCTCACGACGATCGGCATCAAGCTCCACGAACTGGACATGCCGGTGGCCCGCTTTGTGCGGTCCTTCAGCATCCATGAAGTGAACCAACTCGGCGATGGGGTCGCTCTCCTCGGCCAGGGAGTGGTGATCGGCGGCGCGTTCGTTCTGATCGGGCTGATCGGGTGGAAACTCAAGCGCGATTATCTGAAAGAGTTGGGCGTCCGCGGGCTCGTCGCGCTGCTGGGCAGCGCAGCGATGACCCAACTGCTCAAGCATCTGATCGGGAGGCCCCGTCCGCGCTTTGCCCACGCTGATGAGTTCATACTCGGGCCGTCGCTCGACTCCGGGCTGGACGCCTTTCCCTCCGGACACTCCCTCAACGCTTTCGCGGCCGCGACCGTCCTGGCGTGGTTCGTGCCCGGTCTTCGGGCCCCGGTTTTTCTGATCGCCGGACTGGTCGCCCTCTCGCGTGTCGTCCGTGGCTCACACTTCCCGACCGATGTGTTCGCGGGCGCTGTCCTGGGCGTGCTGGTCGGAAGCCTTGCGGCAGCCGGATTGAAGCGCTGGCGTGAGGAGGTGTTGTCGTCGCTGATTCGGACCGGCATGCCTATTGTTGCATGTGTGTTCTTACTGGTGTGGGTCCTCTTGCACCAGATCCCGCCCTGGCCACAGGAGGTTTGGCACCTCAGTGCGGGCGCTGCGCTGATCCTGGCTGGTATGCTCGCGCGCGGGCGAGGAGACCGCCTGCAACGCGTGGGGGGCCAGGCCCTGATGCTCGGAGTGGCGGTGGCCTGTGGGCCTTGGTGGGTCGCAATCTTATTTGCAGCGGCTTTGCTACCAACGACCCTTGGCGTGCTTGGACATCCCCTCCCTCACCCTCCCCCCTCCGAGGGGGAGGGAAGGGGTGAGGGGGCACTTCTGGTGTGGGGACGGGAAGCCTTCGCCGTAGGTACGGCGCTTCTGGCCGTTGCCGCCATCCGGTCCGTGAAGGGGCTCTTACCGCTTGGTTAAGAAGGACCTAGTGTCATGCGTCTAACGCTTCTTTACAATTCCGTTCGCCCTGAGCTTGTCGAAGGGGTAGGCCTTTCAATCGGTTCCGTTCATGGTTCGACAGGCTCACCACGAACGGTAAGCATATCCATTTATGACGCACAACACTAGAAAGTCGGCTTTTTGGCCAGCAAGACATAACCGGACTCACTCCATGTGACCTGATAGGTCGAGGCTGGGGATGGGAGTTGGGCTCGCAGGCGGTTCTGGGTCAGGATCAAAACCTGACCGGGGCGGTCCAAGAGGGGATGGAGCTTTTCCTCCTCTCCCGTTTTGATGACCTCGATGCATCGCGTCTTCGAATCACAACGACGCTTGGCGTAGAAGAGGAGGCTGGGTTTCGGGCGGCCATATACAATCAGCGTTTCTTCGGCCTTCAGGTATTGACCGGCGATGTAGGCGAGCTTTTGCGGGGGCGCGATGAAGTACTGGTTGAACCTCGGCAACGCCACGGTGACGATGAGAATCACGATGCCGACCATGAGTCCTGACGCGATGCTGAAGCTCAGGCCGGGGTGTTCTCCCGTCATTGCGGCATAGCCGAAGAGACCCAATCCGCCCAGGATCAAAAATCCCGCCGCCACCGGCGCCCAGCCCGGGCCCACTTGCGCGGCAGCGGGGAATTCCAGCGCAATCTGATCATTGAAGCGCTCGTAGGCCCAGTCCAATCCGACGAAGGCCAGACCCAAGAGGCATCCGATCCCAAGCGTCAGCCAGAGGGAGATCGCGCCTGCTCGTCCGGCCTGATCCGACAAAACCCGATTCCACGAGGCGGCGACCAGCAGGGCCGCTGCGGGAAACAGGGGCGCGATGTAATGCGGGAGCCGCGTGGACGAGAGGGTGAAGAAGACGAAGACCGCGAGAACCCAGACGCCGCAGAGTATCTGCAGATTGCGTTGGATCGTTTCTTCACCGGATCCCCCCCCACCCTTACCCTCCCCCTCGAGGGGGGAGGGATGGATATGGATAGTGCGACTGCCGCGCAGCGCCTGAACGAGCGCGACCGGGAGAAAGCCGCTCCAAGGAAAGAACCCCAGAAAGAGGACCGGGACATAGAACAACACCGTCCCGCCGTGCCCTCCGATGACGGAAAAGAAGCGCGTGACCGTGTCGCCTCGGGCCGATGCGGCATACCCGGCCCCGTGCAGAAGAAACATGGCCGTGTACCAGGGCGCGGCCACCGAAAGAAAGGCGAGCGATCCGGCCAGGGGCCGGCATTCCCTGAAGACGTGCCATTGCCGTGTGAGCAACAGATAGGGGATGATGGCCAACAGGGGAATCAACCCGACGGGACCCTTGGTCAGCACGGCCAGGGCCATGCCCACATAGGACACCCAGTACCACCGCTTAGCGCGTCCCTCTCCCCACATCGCCAAGAAGAAACTGAAGATGCTCAGCGTGGTGAAGAACAGCAGGACCATATCGGTGAGCACCATGCGCCCGATGGCCAGCACTTCGAAATTCAGCAGCAGCATCAGCGCCGCTTTTAGGCCGGTCGCCGGACCGAGGATGCGTTTGGCGAAGAGGTATTGCATCACGATCAGCGCGGTCCCGAAGACGGCCGACGGGAGCCGCGCCGTGAATTCGCTGACGCCGAACGCGAGGTAGGACCCCGAGATGAGCCAGTACATGAAAATCGGCTTGGCGAAACGGGGGACCCCGTTGAGGGTCGGCGTGATCCAATCGCCGGACTCGATCATTTCGCGGGCGGCCTCGGCATTCGATCCCTCGTCGCGGTCCGTGAGGCCGAGTGTGCCGAGTCCCAGGAAGAAGAGGAGAGCGCAGAGGGCGAGCAGCAGTGCCGGGTGGGTACGGGAGGGGGACGCAGCAGCGTGGGGCTCCCTCCCGCTAGGGTGGGCGCGGGCGCCCATCAGGAAGCGACCATCAAACCGGGGGGCTGGACGGCGACCCGGCCGTTTCCGCAACGCCGGCGGCCGATCTGTTGCGGTAAATCAGCATGAGGTTTCGTAGATAGACGAGGGTCCCGACGGCCTGCCCGGTGATGAAGACCGGGTCCTTGCGGTAGATCGCATAGGCCAGGGTGATCAGGCCGCCGATCAGGCTGAGATACCAGAAGGAGAGCGGAATCGTGCTCTCTTGCTCCCGCTCTGAGCGGAACCATTGAACGATCCAGCGCGTGAAGAAGAGCCCTTGGCCACCGAAGCCGACGATCACCCAAATCGTTTCAGTGGTGGTCATGGTCCGGTTCCTTGTAGGCGTAACGCAGGCGACGTGACTGCATCCATCTGACGGCCATGAGGTCGTACAGGCCCTTGAACAAGCGGTTGCCGATGCCGTACTTCGATTGACCGTGCGCCCGAGGGTAGTGGCCGACGGGAACCTCGGTCACGGTGAGTCCGTGCATAAGGGCCAGAGCGGGAAAGAAGCGATGCATCCCCTCGAACAGGGGAATCCGTTCCACGACGCGCCTGTGAAAGACTTTTAACGAGCAGCCGGTGTCGTGGACAGCATCATGTACCACCGCGTTACGGACGGCATTCGCAATCCGGGAAGACAGCCGCTTCACGAGGGTATCGTGGCGGTCCCGGCGCCAGCCGCAGACGAGATCGTAGCGTGCCGCCAAGGGCAACAGTTTCACAATGTCATGCGGGTCGAACTGCAGGTCGCCGTCCAACGTGGCGATCAGTTCGCCGGCGGCCCGGCGGAAGCCGGCGACGAAGGCCGACGTCTGCCCGTAATTACGGTCGAAGTGGAGGACTTGGACCTCCGCATGGTCGCGGGCGAGTTGGTCCAGAAGCGGCCCGCTGCCGTCGGTGCTTCCATCGTTGACGTACAGGATTTCGAAAGACGGCACCTGCCCCGCAAGAGCTTTGAGGGTCTGGGCCGTAAGGGGATGCAGGTTGTCCCGCTCGTTGTAGATCGGAATGACGACGGACAGATGGGGCCGCCTCAACTCTGGCGTGGACTCGGACATACGGACCTTATCTAATCAAACAGGCTTGCCGCGCGTCAAGAAAAGAATTAGAATCCGGCGCGACGTATGACCCTACCGCCGGCGCTCATCACGTCTGAGGAGACACCCCCGCAGCTCATCGGTGCGCTCAAACCGGTGGACGAGTGGCAGGTCCACCTGAACGCCCTCTTCTACGGTCTGCGGGGAGGGCAGGTGCGACAGTACTACCAAACGATGGCCGGCGCCGACTACCGGCTGGCCCACGCCCTCGCCGCCGACTTCCATGAAGCCCACCGCGCGCGCAAGGACCTTCCCCCGAGGCTTGTGATCCAGGAATGGGGATGCGGAAACGGCAACCTGGCGGCCTGTTTTCTCTCTTACCTCAAGACGCTTGACGGCGCCGGCGATCTCTACCGCAAGACCCGGTATGTTCTCCTGGACAATAACCGGGAAACCCTTCAATCGGCCCTGACCCATCCGGACCTCCAGCCGCATCGGGAGCGGGTGTCCCTGGTGCAGGCCGACGTCGAGGACTTGGACGGCCTGAAAGACGGGAGCGTCCATTGGATTCTCTGCAACGAACTGTGGAACGACCTTCGCACCAAGATCGTGTTACGCAAGGACGGCGAGCTGATCGAGGAGCAACTCCGGCCGAACCTCAGTGACGCCAAGTCCCGGGAATTCGCCGACTGGTCCGCCTTCGTGAGGGACTTCGAGGCGCGGGACGTGGCCAGGCTCAAGGACCAGCCCTCCTTCCTCGATGAGATCATTTGGGAGAAGGACTACGGCGCGATTGATTGGAAGCGCGTGCCCTACCGGAAGGTCATCACCGAGTTCATGAAGCCGATTGACGATGTGGTGATCGTTCCGGTCAACCTCGGGGCCTTTGCGACGATCAAGGAGGCCATGCGGCTCTTGGTCCCAGGTGGGCGCTTCACCAGCCTTGATGCCGGCACCTCGGATATGGCGGTCCTCGGGGACCCCGACAAACCCTGTTACGGGCTCCACGGGGGCCAGTATTCCTTCATCGTGAATTTTGCCCTCTGTGAGGCGGTGGCTCGCCATCTGGGGGGCACCGAACTCACCATCGAACCCCAACGGGATTTTGTTTCGCGGCTGCTGGGCCTGCATCTGGTCACGGTGGTGGACCTGATGGAAACCTATCCCTTTCCGGGGAAGCTCAAGCCGTGGGAGTGGGATCGGTTGACCTTGAATACACTTCGGGCACTGGACACCGTCTACAAGTCGCCCTATCTTCGTAGGATTGACTACCCAATCCGGCCTGAGACCCCCGAACCGGACCGGACCGAGATGGTGTCGTTGCTGAATGATCTACCAGTCACGGGTGTTCCGGATACGATTGCGTACCTCAGCGAAGAAGAAGTGCTGGGAGCCTTCATGGAATTGGAGGCGCTGGGCTTCGAGCGGGCGAGCATTCAGGAGATGCTCGCGAGGGGGCCCAGGCGAGCGATCGAATACTATCGGTTTTCTTTCTCGCGATAACCGCATAACCGATGGAGTTGCCGAGGGAAGAGGGTCCCCCCCTAGAAATTATTTTCTTGTATTGACAAAACCTGTGTGCTAGCATCCGCCCGATTTTACTAGGATCGTGGAAATCCACGCTTTTTATATAATCGTTTCCCACAAGGGGAACGGCTGTAGAGAAAGGTAGCCTAAGGGGGTACAAGCGGTGTTTGGATTCGGCTGGATGGAGTTACTGCTCGTTCTGGTGATCGTGCTGATCGTCTTCGGAGCCGGGAAGCTTCCTCAATTGGGCGAAGGCCTCGGCAAGGCCATCAAGGGGTTTAAGAAATCAGTGCATGAGCCTGAACCCCAATTGGAGGCTCAGGCCGGCTCGATGCAGGCGATCCCGGCGGCGCCGACAGTTGCTGGCGCTTCCGTAGGCGCGACGACCCCGCAGGAGACGAGCACGGGTAAGGGATAAGTTTTCACCCCCTCCCATCCCTCCCCCCTCCGAGGGGGAGGGTGAGGGTGGGGGGGGAAAGTTTACGGCCATGTTTGGCCTCGGTGTTTCTGAGATTCTGATCATTCTGGTTGTGGCCTTCCTGCTTTTCGGGCCGCAGCAGTTGCCGGAGGTGGGACGGCAGGTCGGCAAAGCGGTCAAGGGCCTCAAGGAGGCCACCGACGATGTGAGGAAGTCGGTCGAGCCTGAACTGAACCTGATGCAGGCCGAGATGAAGACGGTGGAACAGGACCTGGAATCGTCGTTGAAGGAAGCCGAGGAGTCCATCCGGAGCGAGGCGGACTCGGAAAAAGAGCAGGAAGCGAAAAAAGCTTGATTTAAGGAAAATTTATGGTAAGAATACCGATCAATTTGGAGCTGGATGACCCCCCGGCGTCATGCCGGGGTGAATGAGGGACAGGGCACAATCACAAGAGGAGGGTTGCTATGCAGATCAGAAACAGGCTTGTAGGGTGGTTGACCCTGGCCGTGTTTGCAACGGTCGGGGGTGCGATGGTCGCCGCCGACCCCGCGTTCGCCAAGGTGGACGTGGACAAATTGACCGTCGGCGGTGAAGCGAGGATCCGGTACGAAATTCGGACGAACACGAGCTTCACGGGTCAAGAGGGTGTTCAGGCAGGCATTGGCGGAAATCAAAAAGCCAACGCGAGCTATGCGAGCCACCGGATTCGTGTGAACGTGGGCTATGACCTGACGCCGGATGTCTCGTTCTTCGCCCAGCTTCAGGATGCTCGGAACTGGGGGTCAGAGGGCGTCGCTGCTCTCGGTACTACTGGTATTCAGGCGGTTTCGCAGACGAACGCCAACCAAACCGGGGTGGACCTTCACCAGGGCTATATCCAGGTGAAGAATGTCTTGATGCCTGGTCTGAGCCTGAAGGCCGGCCGCCAGGAGATCATCTTCGGCGACCACCGGCTCTTCGGGAACTTCGGATGGAGCCAGGTCGGCAACTCGTTCGACGCGGTCCGGTTGACCCATTCGGCCGCAATGGCGGATGTGGATGTCTTCTGGGCACGCATCTTTGACACGGAAGGAACGGCCGGCCAGGCAGGAAATAACAATATCGTTTTCCCGGTGGGGTCCGCCGCGACCGCTACGAACGATCAGGATATCTACGGGCTGTATGTAACCCTGAAGCCGGTCAAGGGCTGGACGATCGAGCCATATTGGTTCTTGTTGTCTGATGGGCGGGCATTAACAGGCACTGGTGCTTCTGCTGCGGCTGCCTCCGCGAGCCTCGTCCAGGCGCAAACCCAGGGACAGACCAGGCATACGCTCGGAGGCCGGATCAACGGCAAGGCCGGTGGGCTGGACTTTACCTATGAAGGCGCCCACCAGTTCGGTTCGATCGCCAGCCGGTGCACAAGGCTCCAGTTGACTGCAGGTAATACTGGTCAGACGGGAATTTGCAGCGGCAGGACAAACAGGGGGCCGACGACGGGCACCCGCGATCTGCACGTCAACGCCCATGCCCATGCGGTAAGGACAGGCTATACGTTTGACGCTGTGCCGATGAAGCCGCGTCTCGGCTTCGAGTTCGACTTCGCTTCCGGCGACAATGATAACAACAAGACCAATTCTGGAACGAGCCAAGGGGACCAGGGCAACTTCAATACGTTCGACAACCTGTTCCCGACCAACCACTTCCATTACGGGTATATGGACCTGATGGCCTGGCGGAACATGGTCAACTACATGATCGTGTTCGACGTGAAGCCGTCGCCGGTGAGCAAGTTGCAGTTCAACTTCATCTGGCACCGCTTGGCCAATGCGAAGGACAACTGGTATCGGGCGGGGCAAGCAGTCTACGCCGTTTCCAATCAGTTCAACCAGGCGGCTTCTCTGGGCCAGGAGCTGGACATCCACTACTGGCACACGTTCAAAGAGAAGTTCAAGTTCGAGATCGGCTACGGCCACTTCTTCACCGGTGAGTACATCGAAAAGACCTTGACCAACATCAACGGCAATAACCTGCGTTCCAGGCAGGGAGCGGTAACCCTCAACGGCAATGCCATACTTGCTGGCGCCAACGCTGATATAAACGACCAGAACTGGGGTTACGTGATGGGGTCAATCCTGTTCTAAGGCATCTGTAGGGGCACGGCATGCCGTGCCCCTACATCAACCTAATCGAACCAATGGGGCCCGGTTCCGCCGCACGGCGGGCCGGGCCCCTTGTTTTTCTGCCGTGCTTTCGCGGGGACAGACCTCAGGTCTGTCCCCACAGGGTTTTGGCAGTGGCAAAAGCCTGGCGGGTTGCTGTAGTATGGTGTGATTCAAAGGTCCGATGATCCAATTTTGTTCATTGAGGGGCTACCTATGAAGGTCATGTTCAATCTTGCGGCATGCGGTGCGCTGGGAGGAACATTGCTGGCGGCGGCATTTCTCGTCTGCCCTCCGGCGCTGACTGACGGCATGGCTGCCGGAGTTCCCCCGCAGCTTGCTGAAGGGTTTTCCGGGATCGTCAAGGCCGTCACCCCGACGGTCGTCAACATCCAGGTCACACAGGGCGAACGCGCGCGCGCTCCGCGCGACCCGCGCCGGCGCGACCATGAAGGCCCGCCGGGACGTCCCGGTCCCGGGCCGGGTCCCTTCGGCGGGCCGCCGCCCGGCCCGTTCGGCGGGCCCGGGCCGTTCGGTCCCCCCGGAGAACAAGACGAGCCTGAGATGGGCCCACCCGGAGGTCCGCCCCGTCCCGACATGTCGGGCGGGTCCGGCGTGGTCATTGATCCGAACGGGTACATCGTGACCAATAACCACGTGATTGACCGCGCCTCGGACATCAAGGTGTACCTGCACAACAAGAAAGAATACCCGGCGAAGGTCATCGGTGCCGATCCCAAGACCGACCTCGCCGTCATCAAGATCGAGGCTACGGGGCTGTCGTTTCTGAAGTGGGGCGATTACGAGAAGCTCCAAGTGGGCGACATCGTGCTGGCCGTGGGAAGCCCGTTCGGCCTCTCGCAGACCGTCACCATGGGCATCATCAGCGCGCTCGGCCGCGGCAACGTCGGCATCGCGGACTACGAGGATTTTATCCAGACGGATGCCTCCATCAATCCCGGCAACTCCGGAGGTGCGTTGGTCAACATGAAAGGGGACCTGATCGGGATCAACACCGCGATCTTCTCCCGGACGGGCGGAAACGAAGGCATCGGATTCGCCGTGCCGGTCTCCATCGTTAAGAACATCTCCGAGAGCCTGATCAAGACCGGGAAGGTGGTCCGGGGGTGGCTCGGGGTCGGCATCCAGGAGATCACGCCGGACCTGGCCAAGGCGTTCAAGACGAAGGAGCAAAGGGGCGCGCTCGTCAGCGATGTGAACGAGCAGGGCCCCGCGCTCAAGGCGGGCGTACAGCGGGGCGACGTCATCGTGGAGTTCGACGGCAAGGAGATCCAGAGCGTCAGTGAGTTGCGCAACCGTGTGGCCCAGACGACGGTGGGCGCGAACATTCGGCTGAAGGTGATCCGGGACGGGCAGGAAAAGCTCCTCACGATCAATATCGGCGAGCGTCCATCCGACGCCGTGCTGGCCCGCGGGGGTGATCCCGGTTCCGCCGCGCCGAGCGGGGTCGAGCCGCGCAAGGCTCCCTTGAATGTCCTGTCGGACCTCCGGGTCAAGGCGCTCGATGAGGAGAGCCGTACGCAGTACAACATCGGGGCCAAGACGGTCGGTGTGGTGGTGGCGCACGTTCAAGCGGGAAGCCCGGCCGAGCAGGCCGGCTTGCAGCGCGGCGACGTGATTCAGGAGATCAACCGCCAGGCGATCTCGGGACCCAAAGACTACGACGCGGCCACCGCCAAGGTGAAGAAGGAGGAGAGCACCGTTCTCTTGGTGAGTCGTCAGGGCAACTCCATTTTCATCGTCATCAATCCGTAGTTGCCATGAGACATCGTCTCTCCTTTGCAAGAAGAGAGCACCCCCACCCATCCCTCCCCCCTCGAGGGGGAGAGTGAGGGAGGGGGGAGGAAGCAATGGCCGGTAGCCGTCTTCGAGGATTTTTCAAAAGCGTCCAGGATCGGGTGTTCGCCCCGCTCGAAGACCCGAAGATGCCGCTGGCCGAGCACCTGGAGGAATTTCGGGTCAGGCTGACGCGGGCGGTGATCGTTCTGGCCATCGTCTTTGCAGCGTCGTTCTATTACTCGGTCCAGGTCATGGACTGGGTGCGTATCCCGCTCCAGAACGCTTTTGTCTTCGTCAAGTTCAGCGACCAGTACACCCTCGACGGGATCATCAAGCATCGGAGCCTCAGCGAACTGGCTGCCTGGTTGTCCAGCGGTCAACTGGTCATGAAGTGGGAGCCGACGGTCCTCCAAAAGGTGCCGTTCGTGTTCCTGTCGCCGGCCGAGGCCATCTGGAACAGCGTCAAGGTCTCGATGGTATTCGCGACCTTTCTCGTCATGCCGTACATCCTCTATGAGGCATGGCTGTTCTCGGCTCCCGGCCTGCACGCGCACGAGCGGCGCTTCGTCATGCCCTTCGTGGTCATCAGCAGCGTCGCGTTCTACCTGGGCCTGGCGTTCTGCTATTTCGTGGTGCTGCCGTTCGCCCTGGGCTTCCTGGTGGGTTACGGGATTGAAACCATGGGACTCGTCCCCCAGTTGTCAATCGCGGCCTTCGTGGGTTTTATTCTATGGTTCCTGTTGATTTTCGGGCTGATGTTCGAATTGCCTCTGGCCATCACCCTCCTGGCGCGCCTGGGCTGGGTGGATGCCGTGATGTTGCGCCGGTACTGGAAGTGGGCCTTGGTCGGGTCGTTCGCAGTCGCGGCGGTCCTTACGCCGACGCCGGACCCGTTCAACCAGGCCATTATGGCCGTCCCCATGTACACCTTCTATGAGATGGGAATTGTCGGGGCCAAACTGTTCGGCAGGAAGAGACCGGCTCCGGAGGTCGTCCCGTCGGCCTCTACGGCGACGGCTGCGGTCGGGAATCGGTGATCAAGGTCGCGATCCTGGTCGTGAGCAGCAAGATTGCCGGCGGGAAGGAAGAAGATAAAGGCAAGACCGCTCTGGTGCAGATGGTCGAGGCGATTCCCGGGGTTCTGACCTCGTATGAGGTGGTTCCGGACGAGCGGCAGGTGATTCGGGACCGGATGGTGGCCCTCTGCGACGGCGGAGCGGCAGACGTCGTGCTGACAAGCGGCGGGACCGGCGTTCGTCCAACGGATGTGGTTCCGGAAGTCACCTGCGAGGTGGCCGAGAAGGAGATTCCCGGTATGGGCGAGGCCATGCGGTTGGAGAGCCTGAAAAAAGTGCAGACGGCGATGTTGTCGCGAGGCACCGCCGGAATTCGCGGCAAGACCTTGATCGTCAATCTGCCGGGGAGCCCCCGCGGCGCCAAGGAGAATCTCGGCGTCGTGCTGCCGGTGCTGGAGCACACCATCGAGAAGATACAAGGGAGATAGCGGACCATGCCTGGAGAAATTCCCCTCGTTCAACACTCGGCGTCGCAGCCCTGCACCTATACCTGGGCCTGCGCGCTGTGCGACGAAAACGAGACCTGCCAGAAGGACAAGGAAGGACACAGCCGCTGGTTGGTGAACAAGCGGATGGCGGTCGTCCGCAACAAGATCCTGGTCATGAGCAACAAGGGCGGGGTGGGGAAGAGCACCGTCACCACGAACCTGGCGGTGAGCCTGGCGCTTCTGGGCAAGGAGGTCGGCGTCGTGGACATGGATATCCATGGGCCGAACATCCCCAAAATGGTGGGAGGCGAGGGTCAGAAGCTCAAGATCAGCGCCGGGGGCGGCATCATCCCGTTCCAAGCATACAACATTAAAGTGGCCTCCATGGCCTTCCTGCTCCAGAACTCGGACGATCCGATCGTCTGGCGCGACGCTTACAAGTACGAGTTCATCAACCAGCTCATTGGGGGCGTGGAGTGGCAGGAACTGGACTATCTGCTCGTGGACCTCCCGCCGGGGACCGGGAACGAGTCGGTGACGACGATGGATCTCATCGGCGCTGTGACGGGCTGCATCATCGTCACGACGCCCCAGGAGGTGGCGCTGCTGGATTCGCGCAAGTCGGTCAACTTCGTGAAGGACAGCGAGCTGCCGGTGATCGGCATCGTCGAGAACATGAGCGGCATGCTCTGCCCGCACTGCCACAAGGAGATCGAGGTCTTCAAGAAGGGCGGCGGGGAGGCGTCGGCCCTTGACATGGGCGTTCCGTTCTTGGGGCGTATCCCTCTCGACCCGGAGGTCGCCCTCCATTGCGATGCCGGTGAGCCTTTCGCCATGTTCTGCTCAGACAGCGAGACGGCCCAGGCTTTTCATGATCTGGCCAACAAGGTGGAAGACTTCGTTCGCAAACGCGGCACTGGCCCCATCGCCGCGCCGCAGAAGAAAGGGTTCTCGCCGATCAAGCAATGAAGAACGACCTCACCCGACTCGAAGATGCGCTCAAGACCGTCTTGGAGACGGTTCCTGTTTTGGGCGTGGAGAAGATCGGCTTGCTTGAGGCCCTGGGGCGAGTCCTGGCCGAGGACATCATCGCCGAGCGGGACAACCCGCCCTGGGACAACTCGGCGATGGACGGCTTCGCCGTTCGCCACGAGGACATCAAGCAGCAACATGCCATCACGACGCCCACCGTGCTCCAGGTGATCGAGGACGTGCCGGCCGGCAAGTTCCCCGCCCAAAAGGTCGGCGAGGGCGAAGCTATCCGGATCATGACCGGTGCGCCCATTCCGGAGGGCGCCGATACCGTCCTCAAAGTGGAAGATACCGAGCACACGCCGGACTCCGTGAAAGTCTTCAAGGAAGAGCCGAGGGGCGCCAATATCCGACTGCGGGGTGAGGACGTCCGAAAAGGGGACTGTATCATCCCGAGCGGCAAGGCCATCCGTCCGGCCGAAGCCGGGATGCTGGCCATCCTTGCCAAGCCGTTCGTCTTCGTCTATCAGCGGCCGCGGGTGGCGGTCCTCTCGACGGGTGACGAACTGGCCGATCTCGACGAGCGGTTCAACGAAGAAAAGATCATCAACTCCAACAGCTACGGGATCGCGGCGGCCGTGCAGGAGGCGGGGGGGCTGCCGATTCTCCTGGGTATCGCCAAGGATCAGCCTGAGGCCTTGAAGGCGAAGATTCGGCAAGGTCTGAATGCCGACATTCTGGTTCTGTCCGGCGGTGTCTCGATGGGGGATTACGACTTTACAAAGCCCGTCTTTCAGGAATTGGGCGGCGAGATGAACTTCTGGAAGCTGGCCATCCGGCCGGGCCAGCCCGTGGCCTTCGGCAAGATCGGGAAGACCTTGGCCTTCGGCTTGCCTGGTAATCCGGTCTCCTCGATGGTCACCTTCGAGCAATTGGTCCGCCCCGCCATGCTCAAGATGTGCGGCCATACAGTCCTGCATAGGCCTGTGGTCCAGGCCTTGTTCCAGGAGCGATTCTCCAAACGGCCCGACCGACGGCACTTCCTCCGCGGCGTCCTTTGGATGGAGAACGACATGCTGATGGTGCGGACGACCGGCAGCCAGGGATCCGGAATCCTGACCTCGATGGTCAAAGCGAACGGGCTGATTGACGTACCGGTCGAGGTCGAGAAATTGAAACCCGGCGACGTCGTCAATGTCCAGGTGCTTGGGGGCGGTTTTTAAGCGATGACCACCGCCCCCCCACCGATCCTCTGCTTCGTCGGACGTTCCAATAGCGGCAAGACCACCCTGATCGAGCGCTTGATCCCTGAGTTGGTCAACGAGGGGTATCGGATCGCTACGATCAAGCATGCCGGGCATGGGTTCAACCTCGACACCGAAGGCAAGGACTCCTGGCGCCACAAGCGGGCCGGAGCCGGCACGGTGATCGTCACGTCGAAGGGCAGTCTGGCGCTGTTCACGGATGTGGACGAGGAAGTCCGGGTGGAAGACCTCCGCGAACGGTATGTCAAGGCGGGCACCGATCTTATCATCGCCGAGGGATGGAAGAGCGAAGGCTATCCCAAGATCGTCGTCGTGCGCGACCACTTCGGGGAGGTGGAGGTATCGCCCGAGGGTCTTTTGGCTCTTGTCTCGAACAAGCCATTGGCTCACACGATGGAAGTGCCTGTGCTCGATCCGGATGATATCCAGCGCTTGGTCGCCATTATCGTCAACCGCTTTCCGCGTAAGGCCGGTCGTCTTGTCTGATGCAATTCACAATCCCGAAAATCGCCCTGCTCGCGATTGCGCTGGCGGTTCTGGGGGCGGTTGGCGGAGCCGTTGCGATTCCCCTCACCAACGCGCCGACGTTCTGCGCCTCCTGCCATACGATCAAGCCTTCCTATGATTCCTGGGCGGCCTCTTCCCACAAGAATGTGACCTGCGTCGCCTGTCACGTTCGGCCGACGCTCGAAGGGTTCATCCAGGACAAGGCCATCAAGGGCACCCACGATGTTTGGGTGACGTTCTTCGGGACGCCCAAGAAACCGGACGAGCTGAAGGCAACCGTGTATTCCGAGGTGTGTCTGTCCTGCCATCAGAACATGCTGCGGATCTCGGAGATCGCGCAGCGGGATCTGCCTGAGCCGCTGAAAAAGCCCGGTCTGAAGATGGCGCATCGCAAGCACATGGAGGCCTTCAAGAAGCGTTGGCCCGAGGAGGGCTGCACGACCTGCCATGCCACGGTCGTCCACGCGAAGCCGTACAAGGGCTATCCGATCGTGGTCCCGCGCGGGCACATCAAGATGGACGAGATCCCGAAAGCGGAGCAGGCGACCATCGAGGCCGCCATGGTCAAGGCGCACCG
>Ga0114945_10000108_pt1 | contig 47961 bp, 34 predicted proteins | sample OV2TP3_FD_87194 | JGI IMG/M metagenome (GOLD analysis project Ga0114945, IMG submission 87194) | Hot spring microbial communities from Beatty, Nevada to study Microbial Dark Matter (Phase II) - OV2 TP3 | ecosystem: Environmental > Aquatic > Thermal springs > Hot (42-90C) | place: USA: Beatty... | reverse complement strand
TTTTACTTCCTGGGCCAACCCCATGACTTCCGAGTCCTTTTCCTTCTTCTCCTATTCGTTTTCCTCTCGCCGAATACTCTACCACAGGCGCGGCAAAACAGCTAGCCCCGATGCGCGGCGTTGACCAAGGAAAGGAATTCCTGGCGGGTGCGCGAGTTGTCGCGGAAGAGGCCGAGCATGGCGGAGGTGACGGTGACGGAGGATTTTTTCTCAACGCCGCGCATCATCATGCAGAAGTGGCGGGCCTCCAGGATGACGCCGACGCCCTTGGGCTCCAGCCGCTCCCAGATGGTCCGGGCGATCTGGTTGGTCAGCCGCTCCTGGAGTTGCAAGCGATGCGCGAACAGGTTCACCAGCCGCGGCAGCTTGCTCAACCCCACCACCTTCTCCTTCGGGATGTAGGCGATGTGGCAGCGGCCGAAGAACGGCAGCATATGGTGCTCGCACAGGCTGAAGAACTCGATGTCCTTGACGGTGACCATCTCGTCGTAGGGAATGGAGTAGTAGGCGGCGTTGATGGCCTTCTCCGGGTCCTTCTCGTACCCGTCGGTCAGGAAGCGCAGCGCGCGCTCCACGCGCTCGGGCGTGTGCCGCAGCCCGTCGCGGCTCGGGTCTTCGCCCAGCAGCTCGAGCAAGCGCCGCACCAGCGCGGCGATTTCTTCGCGCTTGGCCAGCGCTTCCGGTGTTTCCTTCTCTCGCGTCTTCATCGCCTTCATCTCCCCTAGCGTCCCGACTCCGTCGGGACAGTTTCGCGCACAGCAAGAAGAAAAGCCGGCTGGAAGCCGGCGCTACACAATCATTTTGCGGCAACCGCCGGGTAGTCGCGCCCTTTCCAGCGCAGCGGCTGCCCGCGCAGGTACTTGCGCGCCGAGGCCAGCATCAGCATGGCAAACAAGACGCTGCCCACGGTGTAGTAGAGCAGGCAGACCAGCGGATAGCGGTTGCGCTTCAGCGCCTGGAAGTAGCGGAAGTGGCGCCAGCCGATGATGCCCAGGTTCAGCCCCAGCACCCAGCGGCTGACCGGCCAGCCGTGCCAGGCGCCCCAGATGGCCACCAACGCCAGCAGCCACACCAGCGAGTCGAGCGCCGCACCCGCCACCGCCCCCGCCACCGTCCCGCGCCGCCGGCCGAAAAGCAGGAAGAGATTTTTCGTCCAGCCCTCGACCATTTCTTCAAAGCGCAAATACATCCGCGAGCGCGCCAGCCCGGCGGCGCGTGCGTAGTGCAGCCGGCAGCCGGAGCGCTTCAGCAGCCGCGCCAGCGCCACGTCTTCGAGGATTTCGTCCTTCACCGCCGCGTGCCCGCCCACGGCGTTGTAGGCCACGCGCGAGACCAGCAGCCACTCCCCGTTCGCCGCCGCCATCTTGTCTTGCGGGTCGCTGACGCGCTCGTAGGGATATTCGTCGGCCAGGCGGCAGTACACCAGCGGGATCGTCGCCTTCTCCCACCAGGTCGGCAGCTCCTGGTCGGGCGAAAACGAAACCATCGCCGCTCCGGTCTGCCGCGCCACCGCCAGACCGTTCTCGACCGCGGTGGGGGCGTGGCGCACGTCGGCGTCGGTGAGCAGCAGCCAGGGCGCGTGCGCGTGCTCGATGCCGCAGTTGACCGCGTGGTTCTTCCCCGTCCAGCCTTCCGGCAGCTCCGGCGTCGTCACCACGCGCAACTGCGGGATGCGCTGCGCCAGCTCGGCCAGCACTTCCCCGGTGCGGTCGGTCGAGCCGTCATTCACCACGATGATCTCCACCGGCACCGTCTGGATGGAGAGCGACTCCACCGCCGCCGCGATGTTGGCTTCCTCGTTGCGCGCCGGTACAACGGCGCTGACGTGTGGCTCCGGCATCGTCAGGTGAACGCGGCCCGCCGGGCCGCTGAACTAGTGGGTTGGCCGGGTCTCCCCGGCGCCCGTATCAATCCCCCGCAGGGGCTCCGAGCCCCGCGGCCAGCCTGGATAGACTTTTCACCCTGCTCCTCAGGCTGGGGTTCGGTACAATGAAGACTCGATTATACGGGAACAGGTGCCAGCGTGAAAGACAAGGTCACCATGGTGGCGGCGGGGCTGGTGCTGCTGGCGCTGCTGGTCGCGATGAGCGAGCCCGGCCGCCACACCGAGTCGCCCAAGCCGCAGGAGGAAGTCCCGAACTTCTCCTTCGAGCTCGCCGGGCAGCCGCGCCGGCTCAGCGACTTCCGCGGCCAAGTGGTCGTGCTCAACTTCTGGGCCACCTGGTGCCCGCCCTGCGTCGCCGAGATGCCCTCGCTCGAGCGCATTCATCAGCGCTTCAGCGCCCGCGGCCTGGTGGTGCTCGGCGTCAGCGTGGATGCGGACAACGCCGAGTACGAAAACTTCCTCCGCACCTACAAAATCACCTTCCCCAATTATCGCGACCCCTCCAAGGGCATCGCCACCCGCTACGGCACCTTCATGTACCCCGAAACCTACATCATCGACCGCCAGGGGCGCCTCGTCCGCAAAGTCATCGGCGCCTACGAGTGGGACTCCCCCGACATCCTCGACTACTTCAACCGCCTCGTAGAAACCAACTAGCCACCATGTTCAGCCCACAGGCCCCTGCCTGTGGGCTCCCCATTCGCGACCGAGCCAATTGACATCGGTCGGCCGTCCGTGCATCATTCGGCCCACATACCCTTGGGGTGGATGCGAGGGGGCATCCTCGAACCAATGGCCGTCGTACGCTTCAAAGACGCCAGCGTGCCCTTGCCGGCCGGCTACAATGAGTTTCGCCGGCCGCTGCTCAAGTTCCGCGACCACCACCCGAGGTACCTTTCGAATGTTTTTGTCATGATGTCCTTCGAGAACTCGAAGCAGAACAAGGCCATTGCCGCCGCGATTCGCTCCGCCCTGGCCGAGTACGGCCTCGTGGGGCTGCGGGCGGACGACGGTTCCTACTCGCCACGCCTGTGGGACAACGTGTCCACGTACTTGCTGGGGTGCCGGTACGGGGTTGCCGTCTTCGAGAAGAGCGCCAAGGCGGGCTTCAACCCCAACGTGGCCATCGAGCTCGGCTTCAGCCTTCTGCGCAACAACAAGGTGCTCATCCTGAAAGACAGCCGCATTCGCACCCTGCCCGCGGATATCGTCGGCAACCTCTACCATCAATTCGACCCCAAACAAATCACCAAGTCGGTCAAGAAGGAGGTCGGCAAGTGGGCGGGCGATCTGGGGTTCAACGAGAGGGCGCCTCAGGCTACCTGGAAGCAGCTTACGGCCAAAGAGAAACAAATCCTCGCCGGCGTCGCCGCCGCCTGGGAGAAGGCCGGGATTAGTTTTCGCTAGGGCAAAGCTGACGCTTTCTCCTCTTACAGCGCGGCGCGGCGGAGGCGGAGGGCGTTGGTAATCACCGAGACTGAGCTGAAGGTCATCGCCGCCGCCGCAATCATCGGGCTGAGCAGCAATCCGAAAAACGGATAGAGCGCGCCTGCGGCCAGCGGCACGCCCAGCGTGTTGTAGACAAACGCGAAGAACAGGTTTTGGCGGATGTTGCGCAGGGTGGCGCGGCTCAGCCGCCGCGCCCGCGCGATGCCCCGCAGGTCGCCCTTCACCAGCGTCACCCCGGCTGCTTCCATCGCCACGTCCGTCCCGGTCCCCATGGCGATGCCGACATGCGCCTGCGCCAGCGCCGGCGCGTCATTGATGCCGTCGCCCGCCATGGCCACCACGCGCGCTTCGGCCTGCAGCCGCTTGACGACTTCGTTCTTCTGCTCCGGCAGGACTTCGGCGATTACCTCGTCGATCCCCAGCCGCCGCGCCACCGCCTCCGCCGTCGTCTGGCTGTCGCCCGTAACCATCGCAATGCGCACGCCGTCGGCGTGCAGCAGCTGGATGGCTTCCGGCGTCGAAGCCTTGATGGGGTCGGCCACACCCAGCAGACCGGCAGGCTGGTCGTCCACGGCGACGAATACCGCCGTCTGGCCGTCGCGCCGCAGCGCTTCCGCCTGCTCGGGCAGGCTGCCCAGGCCAACCTTGAACTCCTCAAACAGCTTGCGGTTGCCCAGCGCCACTTTCCTCCCCTCGATTGTGCCCACCACACCCTTGCCGCTCAACGACTGGAACTCCTCGACGCGCGCGAGCTTCAGCCCGTTGGCCTTCGCGGCGGCCACGATGGCGGCGGCCAGCGGGTGCTCGCTCGCCGCCTCCAGGCTCGCCGCCAGCCGCACCAGCTCCGACTCGTCCGTGCCCGGAGCAGTAATGACGGAGCCCAGCTCCGGCTTGCCCGCCGTCAGCGTGCCGGTCTTGTCCACGATGAGGGTGTCGACCTTCTCGAGAATCTCCAGCGCTTCGGCGTTCTTGATGAGCACGCCCGCGGTGGCCCCGCGCCCGGTGCCGACCATGATGGACATCGGCGTCGCCAGCCCCAGCGCGCACGGGCAGGCGATAATGAGCACCGCCACCGCGTTCACCAGCGCGTAGGCCAGCCGCGGCTCCGGCCCCCAGAGGCCCCAAACGATGAACGTCAGTATAGCGACAGCAATCACCGCCGGGACGAACCAGGCCGCCACGCGGTCGGCCAGCTTCTGAATCGGCGCGCGGCTGCGCTGCGCCTCCGCCACCAGCCGCACAATCTGCGCCAGCAGCGTGTCGGCGCCCACACGCTCGGCCTGCATGACCAGGCTGCCGGTGCCGTTCACCGTCCCGCCGATGAGCCGGCTACCCGCGGCCTTCTCCACCGGAATGGGCTCGCCGGTGACCATGGACTCGTCCACCGAGCTCGTCCCTTCAAGCGCCACGCCGTCCACCGGGACTTTCTCGCCCGGGCGCACCCGCAGGCGGTCACCGGGCTGCACCTGCTCGAGCGGGATGTCGGCTTCGCTTCCGTCCGGGCCGATGCGCCGCGCCGTCTTCGGCGCCAGGCCCAGCAGCGCCTGCAGCGCGCTCGAGGTCTGCGACCGCGCTCGCAGCTCCAGCACCTGCCCCAGCAGCACCAGCGTGGTGATGACGGCGGCGGCCTCGTAGTAGACCGCCACCGCGCCGCCATGCCCGCGGAACGAATCCGGGAAGATGCCCGGCGCCAGCGTGGCCACCAGGCTGTAGGTGAAGGCCGTTCCGGTGCCAATGGCGATGAGCGTGAACATGTTCGGGCTGCGGTTGACGACTGACGCCCAGCCGCGCTCAAAGAACGGCCAGCCGCCCCACAGCACCACTGGCGTCGCCAGAACAAGCTGAATCCAGTGAATGAGCGGGGGCGAAAGGGCGTGCTGCACCGGTTGTCCCGGGATGAGGTCGGACATCGCCAGGAAGAACACCGGCGCGGTCAGCGCCACACCGACCCAGAAGCGCCGCCGCATGTCGGTCAGCTCGGGGTTTTCTTCGTCTTCCAGGGTCACCGTGCGCGGTTCGAGCGCCATCCCGCACTTCGAGCATGCGCCTGGCTTGTCGCTCACCACTTCCGGGTGCATCGGGCAGACGTACTCGGTTCGCACCGTCGGCGGCGCGGGCGCCCCCACCGGCTCCAGCGCCATCCCGCACTTCGGGCACGGGCCCGGCTTCGGCTGCCGCACTTCCGGGTCCATCGGGCAGGTGTACATCGCCGCGGAGGGCGGCGCCGGCTTGGGCGCAGGCGTTGGAGCCGCCGGCCCGCCCAGCGACACCAGCGACGCCGGCGCCAGGTACTTTTCCGGCTCGGCGCGGAACTTCTCCAGGCAGCGCGGGTTGCAGAAGTAATAGGTCTTCCCGCCGTGCTCGTGCTTCCCCGCCGCGCGCGCCGGGTCCACCATCATCCCGCACACCGGGTCTTTGACAGCTTCCACGATTCCCTCGCAGCCATTATAGCCGCACCCTCCCTCCAGCCCGGAGGCTCCTGCCTCCGCGTCTCACTTAGCAATCTGTTCAGCCCAGCGGCTCCCGCCGCTGGGTTCCCCGTGGCAGGAGCCACGGGGCTGAACGGATGGAGGCACCACCGCTTTTTCTCGACTATTGCCCTGCCTCTGTCGTACAACAATGGATAATCATCTCCGCGGAGAGGCGGCCATGAAGATACTCGTCACGGGCTCCACCGGGTTCATCGGCTCAGCCCTGGTCACGGCGTTGACCGGCGCCGGCCACCAGGTCACGCGGCTGGTTCGCAAAGCCGCAGCCTCCGGTGAAGTGCAATGGGACCCGGCCGCCGGCAGCATCGACGCCGGCGGCCTCGAAGGCCACGACGCTGTCGTGCACCTGGCCGGCGAGAACATCGCCGGCCGCTGGACCGCCGCCAAGAAGCAGCGCATCCGCGACAGCCGTGTCAACGGCACCCGCCTGCTCGCCGACGCGCTCGCCAGGCTTTCCCGCCGCCCGCGTGTGCTGGTCTGCGCCTCCGCCATCGGCTACTACGGCGACCGCGGCGAAGAAAAACTCCGCGAGTCGAGCCCGCCCGGCACGGGCTTTCTGGCCGAGACCTGCGTCGAATGGGAAGCCGCCGCCAAGCCGGCGGCTGACGCCGGCCTGCGCCTCGTCTACCTCCGCATCGGCGTCGTGTTGCATCCGGGGGGCGGCGCGCTCAAGAAGATGCTGCTGCCCTTCAAGCTCGGCGCCGGCGGCGTCGTCGGCAGCGGCCGGCAGTACATGAGCTGGATCGCGCTCGACGACCTGGTCGGCATCTTTCAACACGCCCTCGCCAACGACAGCCTCCGCGGGCCCGCCAACTCCGTGGCCCCCAACCCCGCCACCAACCGCGAGTTCACCAAGACCCTTGGCAAGGTGCTCTCCCGCCCGACCATCTTCCCCATGCCGGCCTTCGCCGCCCGCCTCGCCTTCGGCGAGATGGCCGAGGAGCTCCTGCTCGCGAGCACCCGGGTCGAGCCGGCGCGCCTGGCCGCCTCCGGCTACCGCTTTGCCTACTCCGACCTCGAGCCTGCCCTCCGTCACCTGCTAGGCCGGTAGGACAGGCATTCCTGCTGTCTTGCCCGCGAAGCGGGCACTTTTCTCGCTCCCGCCTCGATAAACCCGCCGCAGGCTTGCTATACTTTCCGGCACCCAAACTGGCCTGCCTGCGGGCAGCCAGGCGTCGGGCGGGGCTCCTCCCGTCCTAGGGCCCGGGGAGAGCGAGTGGATAACGGGGCAAACAACCAGCGGCCTTCGCCGCCCTCCGCACCCGTCTTCTGGCGGGTGGAGGGCAGCCTGCTCAACGTCAACGCCACCCACGCCGTGGCCTTTTTCTCCTGGAACGCCCACACCTTTGCCGGCCGCACCGTCCGCCGCACCCTGCTGGTGCTCCTGACCCTTCTCCGGCCGCTGCTCTACCTCCTCCACCGCGTCATGGCCACTCGCGCCCTGCACACCCTGCTGCGCAACGTCAGCCGCGACCGCTTCGACCTGCTGGGCGAGGAATACTTCCAGTACGTGATGAAGCGCAAGCTCAACCCCGACAGCGTCGAGCAGGTGCAGCAGCTCGTCGCCGACGGCGCCGAAGTGGTTCTGGTCGGCCAGGGCCTCGAGCACGTCCTGCGCCCGCTGGCCGAGCACCTGGGCGTCACGTGGCTGGTCGCCAACCGGCTCGAGTTCCGCGACGGCCGCGCCACCGGACGCCTGCTTGAGCCCGTCATCCGCCCGCGTACCATCTGGGCGCGCCTCTTCGGCGGCGGCCCCGACGGCCACATCGCCCCGGAGCGGCTGGTGCGCAAGCTCGGCTTCTCCAGCGTGCAGCAGTTGACGGAGGCGATTCAGCCCGCGCGACGGCTGCTGCCGCGCCTCGAGCCAGCCCTGGTGGTCTTCAACGGTAACCGCCGCGGCGAGCCGCTCTCGGTGCGCCGGGCGCTGGCCGGCAAGACCATCCTGCTCATCGGCGTGACCGGCTTCATCGGCAAGGTGTGGCTGGTGAAGCTTCTGGCCGACGCGCCCGAGGTGGGCAAGATCATCCTGCTAGTGCGCGGCAAGCGCTCGCAGAGCGGGGCGCGGCGCTTCGAGAAGATTGTCGAAGAGTCGGCGGTCTTCGAGCCGCTCCACGAGCGCTACGGCAGCGGCCTGGCGAAGTTCCTCCACCAACGGGTCGAAGTGGTGGAAGGCGACGTCTCCAAACCCGGCCTGGGGCTCGACCCGGAAACACAAGCGCGCCTGCGCGAAAGCCTCGACCTCATCGTCAACAGCTCCGGCCTCACCGACTTCAACCCGCCGCTGCCTGAGGCGCTCTCCACCAACGTCGACGCCGCCCTCCACATCCTCGACTTCCAGCGACAGTGCCGCCGCGCCGCCCTGCTCCACCTCTCCACCTGCTACGTCGTGGGCGCGCGCGACGGCCGCGTGCCCGAGGAGCTCGAGCCCGACTACACTCCGGCGCGCGTGCCCGGCTTCGATGCTGAGCGCGAGTGGCAGGCGCTCCACGGCGAAGTCCGCAAGCTGCAGGCGCAATCGGAAAGCGACGAGATTACCGCGCAACTCCGCGAAGAGGTTCGCAAGCGCACCAAGGGCAAGGAGCTGGCCGGCGACGAGCTCGAAAACCACGTCCGCCGCTACCGCAGCCGCTGGTTCCGCACCGCGGTCACCGACGCCGGCATGAAGCGCGCCCGCGAGCTCGGCTGGCCCAACACCTACACCCTGACCAAAAGCCTGGCCGAGTCGCTCCTTGCCCGGCGCGCCGCCGACTTGCCCGTCGCCGTCGTGCGCCCTTCCATCGTCGAAACTTCCGTGCGCGAGCCCTTCCTGGGCTGGAACGAAGGCATCAACACCTCCGCTCCGCTCTCGCACCTGCTGGGCAGCTACTTCCGGCAACTGCCCTCCAACGAGCGCAAGTGTCTCGACATCATCCCCGTCGACCTGGTCTGCCGCGGCATGGTGCTGGTGGCGGCGGCCCTGGTGGAGCGGCGCCACGCGCGCCTCTATCAGCTCGCCACCTCGGCGGTGAACCCGTGCGACATGCGCCGCTCCATCGAGCTCACCGCGCTTGCCCACCGCAAGCACTACCGGGCGCTGGAAGGGCTGCACTACTGGCTCCGCTCGCGCTTTGACACCATCCCCGTTTCCAAGCGCCGCTACCAGGCGCTCTCCGCGCCGGCCCAGCGCGCCCTCTACCAGGCCATCAACCGCACCACGCTCATCGTGCTGCGCAAGCCGCCCTTCGAAAAGAAGGAGCGCGAACTGGCCCGCATCGAAAAACTCATCGAGCTCTACGAGCCCTTCATCCTCCACAACGAGCACGTCTTCGAGGCGCAGAACGTCGAGCTGCTCTCGGCCTTGCTGCCGGCCGACGAGCGCGTTGCTTTTGCCTACGACCCCCACGGGCTCGACTGGTGGGAGTACTGGATCAACATCCACGTCCCGGCCCTGCGCCGCTGGGTCTACCCGCTCATCGAGGGCCGGCCGCTCGAGGCGCGCCCGCGCCACCCGCTGCAGGCGCCGCTCGAAGCCAAGGCCGCCCCCGGCCCGCGCGAGGCTCGCCCCTAGTTCTCATGGCCATTTTCCTCACCGGCTCGACCGGGTACATCGGCGCGCACGTGTTGGCCAACCTGCTCGAAGGCTCGAGCGAGCGCTTCGGCCTGCTGGTCCGCGCCAAGGACGACCGCGAAGCCGCTGAGCGCCTCTGGCGCGCGCTGCAGATTCACCTCGACTTCCCCCGCTTCCACGAACATCTGAAGTCCCGCGTGGCCCTCTTCCGCGGCGACCTCACCGAGCCGCAGTTTGGCTTGAACGCCGACGACTACCAGCGCCTGGCGCAGACCGCCGACTCGGTCATCCACGTGGCCGCCTCCCTCAACCGCAAATCCGAGAAGGCTTGCCTCAACGTCAACCTGCGCGGCACGCTCGAGGTCATCCGCCTGGCCCTGGCCGCCCGCGATCTCCACGGCCTGCGCCGCTTCAGCCACGTCAGCACCGTCGCCGTGGCAGGCCACCGCTTCAACGAAGTCGTCCAAGAAGACGAAGCCATCGACTGGGCGCGCTCCGACTACGACCCCTATGCCCGCACCAAGAAATTCTGCGAGCACATGCTCCGCCAGCTTCTCCCCGATGTGCCCCGCACCATCTTCCGCCCCAGCATCGTGCTCGGCGACAGCCGCCGCCCCGAAACCACGCAGTTCGACATGGTACGCGCCTTCGTCTTCCTCGCCGGGCTGCCGGTGCTGCCCCTGCGCGCCACCGACAAGGTCGACATCGTGCCGGTGGACTTCGTCGCCGACGCCATCGCCGCGCTGCACCAGAAGGACAAGCCCTCGCACGACATCTACCACCTCTCCTCCGGCGCCGCCTCGCAGACCTACCGGGAGTTGACCGATGCACTGGCCGGCGCCCGGCGCGCCTCGCGGCCAATCTATGCCCCTAGCCTTGAGCGGCCGTTCACCTGGACGGTCAACCGGCTCTCCAACTGGCGCGGCAGCGCCGTCGGCTACGGCGCCTCGTTGCTCAAGGTTTTCATTCCCTACCTGGTGTGGAACACGGTCTTCGACAACTCGCGCGTCGTGGCCGAGATGGGGCGCACGCCGGCGCCGTTTTCCCAGTACGCCTACGGCCTGCTGAAGTTCAGCCAAGATCACAACTTCAGTTACCCGTATCGTCCGTGGCCCGACGGGCCGCAAGGATGAGGGGATGACCGACGTGGCGCTGATGGGCTGGGTGAGCGCGCTCATCGAAGAAGTCCGCCTGAAGTGGATGCTGGGGGCGGGCGAGCACTGGAAGCCCGGGCGCAAGCTGCGCCTGCTCTTCGCCGGCTACAACGGCACGCGCAACACCGGCTCCGATGTGCGCGTCGAGGAGATGCTGCGCCAGGTGCGGCATGTGCTGGGCGAAGACCGCATCGAGCTCAGCGTGATGAGCCAGAACTTCGCCGCCTCGCGCGGCTACTTCGGCGACGCCCGCCAGGTCCACCTCCCCGACCTCTACCCGCCCTTCCTCTACCGCGAAGTGCCGGGCCACGACGGCGTGGTGGCCTGCGAGGGCTCGATGTTCAAAAGCAAGTTCGCTAACGCCCTCACGGTGATGATGATCGGCTCGCTGGGCATGGCCGCCGCCGAGAACAAGCTCTCCGTCGGCTACGGCGCCGAAGCTGGCGCCATGGACCCGTTGCTGGCGCGCATGTGCCGCCGCTACTGCCGCGACTCCTTCATCGTCACCCGCAACGAGGAGTCGCGCGGCGTGCTGAGCGGGCTGGGCGTCGCCTCCGAGCTCGGTACCGACACGGCGTGGACCTTCGAGCCGCTGCCGCCCGACTACGGCCGCGCGGCCCTGCGCAACGCCGGCTGGGACGAGCGCCAGCCGGTGCTGGTGGTCTGCCCCATCAATCCCTTCTGGTGGCCGGTCAAGCCGTCCATCGCCAAGCTCGCGGCGCGCTCGCTTATCGGCGCCTGGAAGGACAGCCAGTACCGCACCATCTACTTCCACACTTACGGCCCCGAGCGCCGCGCGGCCTACCGGCGCTACCTGGGCGCGATGGCGGCGGCGGTCAAGGCCTTCAGCGCTGAACGCCGGATGTTCCCCGTGGTGGTGGCGATGGAGCGCCTGGACGCGCGCGCCTGCCTCGAGCTGGCCCGCGAGCTCGGCGGCGCACCCGTCTTTACCTCCGACGAGCAGAACATGTACCAGCTCATCAGCCTCATCCGTTGCGCCGACCTAATGGTGTCGTCGCGCTACCACGCCATGGTCACCACCATGCCGGTGCTGGTGCCCTCCGCCGGAATCACTATGGACGAGCGCATCCGTAACCTGATGCGCGAGCGCGGCCACGAGCACCTGTTGCTGACCGTGGACGACGCCGAGTTGGAGGAGAAGCTTCTTGATGTGATGCGAAAACTGTCGCAGGAGCACGAGGCGGTGCGCGAGGGCATGGGCCGCGTGGTCGTGAAGAACCTCAAGCTGATGGCGCGCATGGGCGTCTACTTCGAGCAGCACGTCCAGCAGCGCTACCCCGACTTCCCCGCGCGCCGCGGCGTCTACGGCTGGGAGGACTACCTGCCCCCGCTCAGCCCGACGCTGCGCAAGCTGGTGGAGGCCTACGACGCTGCCGCCGAGCCGAAGACACACAAGGTCGCGAATTGAACTTCCTCGAGAACATCTTCGACCGGCTGCAGCAAGAACCCGAGCGGATTGTCTTGCAGGAAGTGCGCGACGGGCAGTTGGTGGGCGCCACCGCCGGCGACTTGCTGGCCCTGGTTCGCCGGGCGCGCGCCTTCGTCCGTTCGGCGGGGCTGAAGAAGCGCGACCGCTGCGCCCTGCTGGCGCCCAACAGCGTCCGCTGGGCCGCGCTGGACCTGGCGCTGATGGCCGAGGGCGTGCTGGTCGTTCCCCTCTACTCCCGCCAGGCGCCGAAGGAGCTCGCCGCCATGGTGCGCGACAGCCGCGCGGCGTTGGTCTGCTGCGGCGACACGGCGCTCAACGACGCCCTGGCGCTCGAATTGATCGAGGCGCCGAGGATGGCGCTCTTCGAGGAGATCTTCGCCGCCGCCGGCGCAGACATCGGCGACCTGCCCGCGCCGCTGGAAATCAGCAACGCCGTCACCATCATCTACACTTCGGGCACCTCCGGCGAGGCCAAGGGCGTCGTGCTCACGGTCGGCAACATCAACCACATGCTCGGTTGCACCGCGCAGCGGTTGGACACACTGATGGGCCAGCCGCGCGCCGAGCCCGAGCGCGTGTTCCACTACCTCCCCTTCAACTTCGCCGGCTCGTGGATTTCGCTGCTCAGCGGCCTCTCGCGCAACGCCGTCATCACCCTTTCGACCGACCTCACCAAGCTCGCCGACGAGATGCGCGTCGCCGCGCCGGAATACTTCCTCAACGTCCCGGCGCTGCTTGAGCGCGTGAAGAAAGGCATCGAAGAGCAGGTTGAAAAGCGCGCCGGCGTGGCGCGCGCCCTCTACGCGCGCGGAATGGCGGCCTGGCTCCGCAAGCGCGAGGGCAAGGCGGACGCGCTCGACCGCCTGTGGCTGGCGCTGGCCAACCACTTCGTCTTCCCCGCCATCCGCCGGAAGCTCAGCCCCAACCTGCGCGCGCTCATCTGCGGCTCGGCCCCGCTGGCCGTGGAAACGCAACTGTTCTTCTTCATGCTCGGCGTCCCCGTGCTCCAGGTCTACGGGCTCACCGAAACCACCGCCATCTGCACCATGGACGTGCCCGGCCGGGTCGAGCCGGGCGGCGTGGGTTCGGCCATCGAAGGCACGGAGATGAAGCTGGGCGAGAACGACGAAATCCTCGTCCGCGGGCCGCACATCTTCCCCGGCTACTGGAACCGCCCGCAGGAGACGGCGAAGGTGCTGCGCGACGGCTGGTTCCACACCGGCGACCAGGGCGAAATAAACGCGGCCGGCAACTGGCGCATCATCGGCCGGATCAAGAACCTGCTCATCCTCAACTCCGGGCACAACATCGCCCCCGAGCCGCTAGAGGACAAGCTCGTGCGTCTTATTCCCGGCGCGCACCAAGTGGTGCTGGTCGGCGACCAGCGCAGCTACCTGGCCGCGCTGGTGACCGGCGACGTGAAGCCCGAGGCAGTGGAAGCGGCCGTGGCGCGCTTCAACGACGGCCTGCCGCACTACAAGCGCGTCCACAGCTTCCATATTTGCCCCGAGGCGTTTACCATCGAGAACGGCTTGCTGACCGCCAACGGCAAGCTGAAGCGCGACGCCATCGCCGTGTGCTACCGTGCGGAAATCGAGGCCATGTACGAAAAGAAGACGGGATAAAGACTTCACCACACAGGCACAGAGGACACGGAGGAATCGAACCGCAGAGGCGCCGAGGACGCTGAGAAACGCAGAGATGAAAAGCTATGAGGGCAAGGCGGTGAGTTGGGAGTTGCGGGGCGGTGTTGTTGAGCTGGCGCTGCACCGCGAGCCGTGCAATGAGTTCGGCTTGGAATCGCTTGGGGAGATGGAGAAGTTCGTCGAGGCGTTGAAGGAAGTCGAGGGTGAGGCCCACGCGGTGATCATCTACAGCCGGCTCAAGCCGGGCTTCAGCGCCGGGGCCGACCTGCGCGAGCTTTACACCCGCATTCAGGAACTGGCCGTTGCGGAACGAGCCGCCAGTGTGCGGAGCTCGGTCGAGCGCGCCCACCGGGTGATGAACTCGATTGATGCTTCGCCGCTGCCGACTATCGCCGCGGTGCACGGCGTCTGCTTCGGCGGCGGCTTCGAGCTGGCGCTGGCCTGCGACCTCATCATCGCCGACAAGCTGGCGCGCTTCTGCTTCCCCGAGCTGCGCCTGGGATTGATTCCCGGCTGGGGCGGCATCCCGCGGCTCAAGCGCGACCTGGGCAACGGCGTCGTGCGCGACCTCCTGCTCACCGGCCGCAGCCTCAACGCGACGCGCGCCCACTCGGTCGGACTGGTCAGCCAGTTGGCCGCGGAAGGCGAAGCGCTGCGCCTCGCCCGCGCCACCGCGGCGCAGATGGGCAAGTTCGACCGGGAGACGACGGCGGCGGCCAAACGCTTCGCCAAGCCCATTCCCCACGACGAGCTGCGCCGCGAGATCGGTTTGTTCTGCGAGCTCTTCTCCCGCCCCGCCGTCGAAGCCGCCCTCAAGAGATTCGTGGAGAGCAAAGAAGCTCTCCCTTACTTGCCATAACATGACAAGAACCTGGCGAAACAAGCTGCTCTATCTACTCGTCGTGATGTTGCTTGCGGGCGGTTCGATGTACCTCCTTGCGGTCACCAGGCAACCTGTTAGTGTCTGGGTTCTGCTAGCGCTCGCATTCCTCTTGCCTGGTAGGATTCAAGGGTATTTCTGGCGGGACTTCTTTCGTGGTCGAAGACTGCTCGGAACTAGTGATTTCCCCAAGGCAGAAGAGCATTTCGAAAGCTTTTTGGCCCAGATTGCGCGCAAGCCATGGCTCAAGCGCTTGATTTGGTTAAGTTGGGGAATGTACACAAGAGATACCGAAGCGATGACGTTGAACAATCTCGGTGCATGCAAGCTCGAGTCGGGCAGCTTGGAAGAGGCGGAAAAGTTCTTTCGAAAGGCTGTGAGTCTCGACCCGCAGTTTGCCATCCCTTATTTCAATCTCGCGCTTCTGGCACAATTGAGGGGAGATGCACCTGCCACCAATGAACTGACAGAGAAAGCAAGGAGCTTGGGGTACACGCAGTCGACGGTTGACCGCCTCGTTCATGAAGCGGGATCGCTGCTGGCTCGCCTAGAGGGGCGTGGCACTTAGCTGTTTGGGGAGAGGGGCATGCGAACCAACGAACAAACCTTGGAAGAAATACTATCGCTGGCGGCGAAGCAGTTCGGGGTGCCGCGGGCGGAGCTTAGGCCTGAGGACGACTTCTTCAAGAAGCTGGGCATCAACAGCTTCCAGGCACTGGAGCTCCTGACGCGGCTCGAACAGCACTTCAACGTCGAGCTCCCAGACTATGAGTTTCAGGGAGTAACGGATTTCAAGACACTCGCAGAACGGATTCAATCCCGCCTCTGATGCTGGACCTCAGCAAGTATCAATCGTTGGGAGAAGCCCTCCGAGACGCGCTCGAACGTTGGCCAGATGAAGTGTGCCTGGTTGAGGACGACCGGGGGAAAGAGAAGGCCCGGCTGAGCTACCGCGAGTTCAAGCAGGCGGCGCTGCCGCTGGCGAAGGCGCTGCAGGACGCGGGCTTCGGGGCTGGCTCGCGCGCCAGCATCATCATGACCAACCAGTCGAAGTGGCTGATTTCCGCCTACGCCATCTTCCACTGCGGCGGCGTGCTGGTGCCGCTCGACTTCAAGCTAACCGCCGCTGAGCACATCGCCCTGCTCAAGCACTCGCAAGCCGGCGTGCTCATCACCGAGTATTTCCTCTGGCGGAACATTGTGGCGGCGGGCGGCGTGGCAAACACGAGCGTGAAGACCGTCCTGGTCACCGAAGCCCCTCCCAACGCCGAGCTGGCCGGTGCGCAACGGTGGGAGGAGTTCAAGGGCAGCGGCGAGCCGCAGTTCGTCGAGCGCCGACGCAGCGACTGGGCGAGCATCGTCTACTCCTCGGGCACGGGTGGCCGGCCGAAGGGCTGCGTGATGACGCACGAGAACTACCTCGAGCAGTGCATCGCCCTCACCGCCTGGTATCCCTTCTGGCCGGGCGTGCGCTACCTGAGCATCCTGCCCACCAACCACGCCATTGACTTCATGGTCGGCTTCATCGGGCCGTTCACCTGCGGAGCCTGTGTGGTGCACCTGCGCACGCTGCGGCCGGAGTTCGTGCGCGAAGCCTTCGCCCGCTTCAAGATCACGTATGTCAGCCTGGTGCCACTGGTGCTGAAGAACCTCGAGAAGGGCTTGCGCGAGCGCTTCGCGACGCTGCGGGCGCACAAGCGTCTGGCGCTCAACGCGCTCATCGCCCTCAACCGCGCGCTGACGCGCAGGCAGCCGAACTTGCCACTCAGTCGGCGGCTTCTGCCGCAGGTGCACGCCGGCTTCGGCGGCGAGCTGCGCGCCATCATCGTCGGCGGGGCCTTCGCCGAGCCTTCAACCCTGCAGTTTCTCTACGACCTCGGCATCCCGGTGGTGAACGGCTACGGGCTCACCGAAGCCGGCACCGCGGTAACGGTCAACGATCTGCGGCCGTTCCGCGCCGACACCGTGGGCAAGCCGCTGCCCGGGATGGAGGTGAAAATTCTCAACCCGGACGGTGACGGCATCGGCGAAGTCGCAGTGCGCAGCCGCACGGTGATGTCGCACTACCTCGACGACCCCGAGCTCACCGCCGAGACCCTGCGCGACGGTTGGCTCCACACCGGCGACCTCGGCCGGCTCGACGCGCGCGGCCATTTGCAGCTCTTTGGCCGCCGCAAGAACATGATCGTGACCGAGGGCGGCAAAAACGTCTACCCGGAAGACATCGAGAACGCCTTCGAGGGACTGCCGGTCAAAGAGTTCTGCGTTTTCGCGGCGAACTACCTCTGGCCGCAGAAACAACTGGGCGACGAGCAACTGGTGGTGGTGCTTCACGCCGAGGCCGGGCAGTCCGTCACCGACGCCGTGATGCGCGAGCTGGCCGAGCGCAACCGGCGTCTGCTTGACTTCAAGCGCGTGAGCGCCTACCTGGTGTGGGAGGACGATTTCCCGCGCACGGCGTCGCTCAAGATCAAGCGCGAGGCGTTGGCCGAGCAAATCCGCGGACGGATCGACCGCGCGGCCATGGTCAAACTCTGAAACGGTTTACCGATTCCCTGCCAAGTACCTCAGGGGCTAAAGCCCTGGGATATAGTAAGGCGCGGCTGACGGCGGGGCTAAAGCCCCGCCCTTCCCAAACTCTTGTCGCCACGACTAAAGTTGTGCGCTGACGGGCGAGCACAGTGAGCGATCCATACCTGGCGGTGGTGAACCCGGCGGCGGGCGGCGGCCGCTGCGGGAAGCTGGCGCCGGCGGCCCTGGACGAGCTGCGCGCGTGGGGGCTCCAGCTTGAAGTCGTCGAAGTGAAGCAGCCCGGCCACGGCAGCGAGCTGGCGTGCGAGGCTGAGCGGCGCGGCATCCGGAAGTTCCTCGCCGTCGGCGGCGACGGCACGGCGTTTGAAATCCTCAACGGGCTTTTTCCCCGCGCGGCCGAGGCGCCGCGGCCTTCGCTGGCCTTTCTGCCGCTGGGCAGCGGCAACTCCTTCCTGCGCGACTTCAGCCGCGACGGGCTGGCCTACGCCCGCCTGGCGCTGCGCGAAGGGCGCGAGCGCCCATGCGACGTCCTGCGGCTCACCCACCGCGGCGGCGCGCTGCACTTCATCAACCTGCTGACCTTCGGGTTCGCCTCGGACGCCGCCATGCTGCGCGACCGCAAGTTCAAGGGCCTAGGCAAGCTGGGCTACTGGCTGGCCGTGCTGGTGTGTCTCGCGCGCCTCCAGCGGCGGCCCTTTCCCCTCCGCGCCGACGGCGATGCCCAACTCGACGCGCGGCGGTGTCTTTTCCTCAGCTTCAGCAACACCAAGTTCACCGGCGGCAACATGATGATTGCGCCCGACGCCGATCCCTTCGACGGGCTCATCGAATACGTGCGCTGGGGGCCGGTGGGGCGACTGCGCCTGGTGGCCAATCTGCCGGGGCTCTACAGCGGCGCTCACATCCGCCACCCGCTGGCCGAGCGGCGCGGCGTGAAGCGGGTGGAGTTCGCGCTCGACGCGCCCGTGGACATCATGATTGACGGCGAAGTGACGACGGTACACCCCGAGCGGCTGGACGTCCTGCCGGGCGCGTTGATGGTGGCGGCATGAGAACGCTCTGGCTCTGGCTGCGCTCGGCCTTCCTGTGGTTGGTGAGCGCGCTGCATTTTTTCCCCGTCTGCACGGCGCTGGTCATTCTCGGCATCTTCATCGACCCGCGCCGGAACGACCGGCCGCAGCGCTGGTTCTTCCGCAACATCCTGCGTTTTGCCGGCGTGGGCTTCGAAGTGCGGCGCGCGCCGGGCTTCGACCCCGAGCGCACCAGCGTGTTCATCTCGAACCACGTCAACCTGTTCGACGCCTTCGTCATCTACTCCGCCATCCCGCAGTTCGTGCGCGGCTGGGAGCTGGAGTCGCACTTCAAGATTCCGGCCTACGGGTGGATGATGGGGCGCTTCGGGAACATCCCGGTGCCGGCGGCGACGACGCCCTCGGCGGTGAAGCAACTCTTTGAGCGCACGCGCTTGGCGCTCGACTCAGGCGTCAGCTTGATTGTCTTCCCGGAAGGCTCGCGCACGCTCGACGGCCGCGTGGGTCAATTCCGCAAGGGCATCTTCCAGTTGCTGCCGCAGCTCGAGTACCCCGTGGTGCCGATGAGCATCGTGGGCTCGTTCGAGTTCAACCGAAAGGGAAGCTGGCTGTTGCGGGCGTCGAAGGTCGTCGTCCACCTTCACGACACCCTCGAGACCCAAGGCCTGACGCGCGACGATGTCGAGCCGCTGATGCAGCGCGTGCATGAGATTGTCTCGAAGCCGGTGGAGGAGTTCTACGCCCGCGGCGGCCGCCACGCGGAAGAGTGACGCAAAGAGAAAAAGCAGATTCCTCGCCCGCCCTCCCGCAGCCCGAGAGGACAGGCTCGGAATGACAGGGTATAGGGGTCGGCACGTTCGGCCGCGCTCCCCGCAAAATGCGCGGGGTCTCCGCTCGCCCGTAGGCTCGCTCCGAAAAGCGCGGCCCTGACAAGAGCCGCCACTAGCCGCCAGCCACTTTAAGTTCCTCGGGCTCTTTCGCGGACGGCGCAGCCTGAGCGTTGGCGAGGGTGCGGCCGGCGGCGATTTCACGGTAGGTGTACACGATGCGGTGGATGACGGTCACGGTGGTGAACCCCGCCAGCATCCACAGCACCGGCGCCATGCGGTTGAATACCCCGCCCAGGATGAGCAGCACCAGCCGCTCCGGCCGCTCCATGAAGCCGACGCGGCAACTGGGGATGAGCGATTCGGCGCGTGCGCGGGTGTAGCTGACCATGAACGAGCCCGCCATGGCCACCGCCGCCAGGATGACGTAGAAGAAGCGGCCAATCTTGGCGTAATAGACGATGATCCCCATGTAGAGCAGCATGTCGGAGTAGCGGTCGAGCATGGAGTCGAGGAAGGCGCCGTAGGGTGTGGTGCGGCCCAGGCGCCGGGCCACGTGCCCGTCGGCCAGGTCGAAGAAGCCGGCGAGAAAAATCACCGCCGCCGCCCAGCGGAATTTGCCGGTGGCGAAGAGTACCGCCGCCCAGGCGGTGACGCCCAGACCGATGTAGCTCAGGATGTTCGGATTGACGCCGGTAGCGGCGATGAGGCCGACCAGGCGGTCGAGCAGCCAGCCCCCGCCCTTGCCGATCCAGCGTGTGTACATTGCTTCCGAATTCTCCGCAGCTTGTAGCGCGCGCCTGCCCGCCTCAGGCGGGCATCATACGCCAGCCGCCGCAACGCCTCAAGCAGGGTTGGTTATCGGCTTATTAGTTCGTCGGTTGATAGGTTTGTCCAGCCGAGGGAGGCCGCGACTTCAGCCGGGCCGCTCAGCACCGACACCGGCGCCGCGCTCGAGAGGGTCGGCGGAAGAGCGCCAGAAGCACGGCCGTCCGCTGTTTTCGGAGAAAGCTCGGCGCAGCCTCGTCGGTCGCTCGTTACGCAATTCCCGCCACAGCCTAGCATTCTCGCATTCCTGCGGCGAACCACAAATGCCGCTGTGGAGGTGGGCTCCTATGAACTCCAGCTCAACCGAGCACCTTCCCCCGGTGAACGTTCCCCTGCTGTTGGGCGTGCTGGGCGCAGTGCTGCTGGGCGAAGGCGTGATGCTGTTCATCTCGTCGAACTGGCGCGCAATCCCCATGGGGGCCAAGCTGGTACTGATCTTCGGCAACGTTCTGGGCTCCTATCTGCTCGCGTACCGGATGAAGTTCGCGGCGCGGCCGAGGTCCGGCTTCGCCTCTGCGCTCTTCCTGAAAGGAGCCATCGGATACGGGGCGGGAATCTTCCTGATCGCGCAGATCTACAACTTCCACGCCGACTGGCGCGCCGGACTGATTTACTGGTTCGTGGGCGCGCTGCCGCTGGCCTATGCGGTGGACTCGCGGCCGGTGCTGGCCCTTTCCCTGGGCACCCTCGTGCTGTGGACGATTTCGAAGTTCGACTACTTCGGGAGGGAGGTGTTCCTGCTCCTGCCGTGGCTCGGCGGCCTTCTTGTGCTGGCGGCGGTTGTGCATTGGGCGAGGCTCTTCCCGCGGTTCGGCGGAACCTACTTCATGACCGGCGCGTGTCTGATTCTGATTCCTACGCTGTTTCTGTCCTGGGGCAACGTGGCCCGAGGGTGGGTGGGTTTTGAGTGGAGCGCGGAGTTCCAGTCGCTCGCGGTTGCGTTGGCGGGGGTGTACGTCATTCTGCTCGTCGCCACGGCGCTGGTTCTCCGCACAGGCGGCGACCGAGCGCTCCGCCTGCTGGTCCTCTTTCTCCCGATCGCGCTTCTGCCGACGATTTTCCTCGCTTCCAAGCCGTCCCGAGAAGCCGTCGGGGACGGATTCCTCTTGTTGGTGAATCTGCTCCTGTTCGCCGAATGTCTGGGCTTAATATTCCTGGGCGCGGCCGGGCGTACGAGGGCGGTGGTGAAGCTCGGCGGCACCGTCCTGGTCCTGCTGACCGTCTGTCGGTTTTTCGACGGCTACTGGTACTACCTGCCGCGCTCGGTGGTCTTTCTGCTGCTGGGGCTCAGCCTGATGGTTGCTGCCTTCTTATGGGAGCGGGGCCGGCGAAAGACGGCGGAGGCAGAATCATGAGCCGGCGAACTCTGGTGGCGCTGATCATTGCGGGACAGCTGCTTTTCATGGCCGGCCTGATTGCCCGGCAGGAGTACAAGTGGCGCGCCTGGCGCACGATTCAACTGCGCGTCGTACCCCTCGACCCGGTGGCCCTGTTTCGCGGCCGCTACGTGCACTTGACCTACGACTTCTCGGTCCTTAGCGCCCGCGGCGAAGACTGGAAGAGAGGGGAAACGGTCTACGTACGACTGAAGCCCCAAGGTGATGGAACCTGGAAGGCAGCGGAGGTGAGCCGCACCCTCGACCAGCAGCCGGAAGAGGTCCTGCTGCGGGGCATGGTAGTCCACGCCTACGGCGGCAGGGTCTTCCTCCGGACAGGGATTGAAAGCTACTTCATGTCCGAGCGGAAGGCCCCGGAGATTGAGCGGCTCTCCCCGCAAAAGTACGACATGCGGGTTGACGTCGCGGTTTCGAACGACGGCAGGGCGGCTCTGAAGCAACTCTATATCGACGGCATCCCTGCCGAGGATTTCCAGCCTCGCCCTAGGGAGTGAGATTGCATGGGAATCTCGGTAGCCAAACCGTTTGTTTTCGACGGGTGCGGGGCGCCGCTAATCGCCGGGGGCGGGAGAGAGCTCGGGCTCGGGGGCGGGCTCGGGGAGGCGCGGGGCGAAGACCTGGCGCAGGGAGCGGCGGTAGCCCCACAGAGCGCCGAACCAACTGCGCACGCTCATCTGGCGGAAGTAGACGCCGCGGAAGACCATGGTGGCAAACAAATAAATCAGCCGGTGCACCCAACTGCGGCTGCGCATCCGCCCCATCCGCCCCAGGACGCTGCCGGCGCTGTAGGCCATCTGCCAGGCGGCGCGGATTTCCTTCTCCAGCTCCTCCGCGCTCATCTGACGGGGCTTGAAGGCGGCGCCGTAGGGGCGGTAGCTCAGCCAATGCTTCTCTTCCAGGCGCCCTTGCACTTGCAGGCTCTTGAAGAGCGGCGTGCCGGGCAGCGGGGTGAGCTGGCTGAAGATGGGGAAGAAACCCGGCGGCCAGGCGTTGAGCACCTCCCAGGTCTTGTGGGCCACGCCGGGGCGGTCGGCGTCAATGCCGAAGATAAAGCCGGTGACGCAGTAGATGCCGCGGCGGTGGAGGTCACCGATGATGCGGGCGTACTCGGCGGGCTTGTTGAAGCTCTTGCTGACCTGCGCCAGGCTTTCGGGCAGGACGGATTCGAGGCCGATGAAGACGCCGATGCAGTGGGCGCGCTTCATGAGGTCGAGCAGCTCGGGGTCGCGCAGCAGGTTCATGGAAATCTGCGCCGCCCAATAGATGCGCGTCTCGGCCTTGATCATGTCCCGCATGAGGGACTTGGCGCGCGCGGGGTTGATGGCGAAGTTGTCGTCCACGAAGAAGACGAAGGTGCGGCCCATGCGCTCGAGCAGCTTGAGCTCTTCGACCACGTTCTCGTTGGTGCGGAAGCGGACTTTCTCGCCGAAGAACGGGCTGACGGTGCAGAAGTCGCAGCGATAGGGGCAGCCGCGCCCGGTTTCCATGGGAGTGACGTTGATGTCGTACTTCTCCCAGCCCAGGAAGCGGAAGAGCCTATAGAGCCAGCGCGGGAGCAGGGTGAACTGTTTGAAGTCCATCGTCTCCCAGGCGATGAGGGGATAGTGCTCCAGGCTGGGCTTTTCTTCGGCGCGGTAAATCCGTTCCAGCCTGCCGGCCTCGAAGTCAGCCAGCATGCGCGGCCAGAGGTCGTCGGCCTCGCCGCAGGCGACGGCGGTGCAGTGCTCGAGCGCCTCCTCGGGCTCTTCGGTCACGTGCGGGCCGCCCATGACCACGGGCACGCCGAGGCGGCGCAGGCTGTCGGCGACGTCGTAGGAGCGGTGGATGGTGCGGGTCATGCCGCCGATGCCGACCAAGTCGACGCGCTCGCGCTTCACGTAGTCGGCCAGCTCGTCGGGACTCAAGCGGATGACGTTGCCGTCGACGGTGATGACTTCGTGCCCGGGCGGCGTCAGCGCCTTGAGCAGGTGCGGCCACAGCGTGGGCATGTAGCTGTGGGTGATGCAGTTGTCGGGAACGTAGAAGAGTATGCGCAAGCGCCTCAGCCCCAGGCCGGCCCTGTCCCCTCCGGCAGTCGAAGTACTCTACTCCCCGGTGCGGGCGGGGTCAAACGGTTTTTCACACGGAGCTAGCTTTCTGCCCGCGAATCAGGTAGCCTGTGCGGATGAACGCGCTGCTCATCTACCCCGAGTGGCCGGATACCTATTGGAGCTTCAAGCACGCACTGCCCTTTGAGGGCACGCGCTCGGCCTACCCGCCGCTGGGCCTGCTCACCATCGCACCGCTGCTCCCCCAGCACTGGAAGAAGCGCCTGGTGGACACCAACGTGCGCCGGCTAACCGACGCCGACCTCAAGTGGGCGGACGTGGCGCTGCTGAGCGGGATGCTGGTGCACAAACAGGACCTGCTGGGGATTCTGGCGCGCTGCCGGGCGCGCGGGCTGCGCACGGTGATCGGCGGGCCGGTGTGCAGCAGCGTGGAAGAGCTCCCGCAACACGCCGACCACGTGGTGGTGGGCGAGGCGGAAGAGTTGGTAGGCGAACTGGCCGCCGACCTCGAGCGCGGAACGGCGAAGCCGCTCTACAAGGCCGCGGAGATGCCCGGCCTCGACCAGACCCCGCTGCCCGACCTGAGCCTCATCACTCCCAAGTACTACAGCGCCATGGCCGTCCAGTACTCGCGCGGCTGCCCGTTCAACTGCGAGTTCTGCGACATCATCGAGATCTACGGGCGCAAGCCGCGCACGAAGTCCCCGGCGCAGATGGTGGCCGAGCTCGACCAGCTCTACGAGCGCAGGTGGCGCGGGTCGGTGTTCATCGTGGACGATAACTTCATCGGCAACAAGCGCAAGGTCAAGGAGCTGCTGCCGGTGCTGGTGGACTGGAACGTGCGCCACAAGCGGCCCTTCACCTTCTTCACCGAAGCCTCGGTCAACCTGGCCGACGACGCCGAGCTGCTGCAGGGAATGAAGGACGCCGGGTTCACCCGGGTCTTCCTCGGCATCGAGACGCCGGTCGAAGCCAGCCTGAAGATCGCGCAGAAGATGCAGAACACCCACCGCAGCCTGATGGAGAGCGTCCGCCGCATCCAGAGCTACGGGATGGAAGTGATGGCGGGGTTCATCGTGGGCTTCGACACCGACCCCGACGACATCTTCGACCGGCAGGTCCAGTTCATCCAGGAGAGCGCCATCCCGCTGGCGATGGTGGGGCTGCTGCTGGCGCTGCCGGGCACGCAGCTCTACCGCCGCCTGCTGCGCGAGGGCCGCATCGTGGACGAAGGCCACGGGAACAACTTCGAGTGCCGGCTCAACTTCATCCCCAAGATGAACGCGCAGCGGCTGGTGGAGGGCTACCGCTCCATCCTGCAGCGCATCTACAGCCCGGACGCCTACTACGAGCGGGTGCGCAAGTTCCTGGCCACCTACCGCCCGGCGCACCACCGGCGCCGCTCGTTCTCCGACTACGTCGCCCTGGGCCGCTCGATGCTCAAGCAGGGCGTGCTGGGCGAATCGCGGGGAAGCTACTGGAAGTTCGTTCTGGAAGCGGCCACCCGCTACCGGCACGCCTTCGACACCGCCATCACCCTGGCCATCATGGGCTACCACTTCCAGACCCTGACGCGCACTGTCTGCGAAATCGAAAGCTAGGGCTGCTGCAGCCGGGAGAGGGCGCGGGCTGCGGCGCGGCGTACCGCCGGGTTGGGATCGAAGTAGCGCCGCCAAGTCAGGGTTTCCACGGCGGACTCGCCCCGGCGCTCTGCGAGTCCCTCAACCGCTTTCTCTCTCACCCGATTGTCTCCATCTTCGAGGGCGGCGAGGAGGAGTCCGGAAGCTCGGGGATCGTTCCACTTCCGGATGAACCTTACGGTCTCAGTGCGGATGCTGGAGTCCTTCGCTTGCAGGAGCCCACGCAGGATCTCGGCGAGGTTCGGGACGTTCGCCTCGCCCAGGCTCTGGAGTGCTTGTAGGCGGACTTCGGGGGCAGGGTAGCTCAACGCCAGTCGCAGCGCGTCGCGCGCCGCCGGCTCCTCCCGTCCGGCCAATCCGGTCGCGGCCTCGACGCGAACGGGTTCCTGGGAATTCTTCAGCGCCTCGGCCAGGACCGCCACCGCGCGCGGGTCGCGCAGGGTCGCCAGCGCCCGGACGGCATTCTTCCGCACGTCAACGTCTGCGTCCTGGAGGGCGGCAGCCAGCCTGTCTACAATCCGCTCCGCCGGCAAGGAGCGCACACCCCAGCAGGCTGCCTTGCGTACTCCGGCATTGGAATCGCTCAGGAGCGGCAGCAGCGCCTCGCCCGCGCGCGGGTCGTCGAATTCAGCCAGGCCCTCGGCTGCGCTTTGACGCACGAATGGATCCGGGTCCTTGGCAAGCTCAGCCAGGGGCTCGAGGGCCCGGCTGTCGCCGATCTTGCCGAGGCTCTGGGCAGAAAAAGAGCGGACGAAAAAGTCCTCTTTCTTGTCGCGCACGACCGCGATGAGGCTCTTGACTCCGCCGGGAGCCTGAAAGCGGCCCAACTGGATGATCGCCTCCTGGCGAATCTGCGATTCTTCGTTCTTGTTGTCCACCACCGTGGCCAGGCCCTCGGCCCCAGCGGGGTCGCCGAGGACGCCCAGGGCGCCAATTGCCCCCAGCCGGACTCCCGGCGCGGGGTCGCGCAGCGCCTGAACCAGCGGGCCGACGGCGCTGGCATCGCCAATCTTCCCCAGCGCCACCGCGGCTTCGTAGCGAATGTGCCGGTCAGGATCACCGAGCAGGCTCAGCACGGCGGGCACGGCCCGGCCGTCCTTCAGGTGGGCAATCACCTCGAGTGCCGCTCTTCGCGTCTTGGTGTCGCCGGAGGCCGTGAGCGGCAGGAGGGAGCCAAGAGCCTGCGGGTCCTTCACCTCGCCCAGCGCCCGGAGGATGAACTCGGTTCGGACTTCCTTGAGAAGAGCGAGGACCGGCTGAATCTTGGCGGGATCGTTAATTCGGCCCAAGGCATCCGCCGCATAGTACTTGACGTTTTCATCCGGGTCGCGCAACGCCTGGGCCAGCGGAGCGAAGACACGAGGGTCGTCGAATTGCCCCACCGCCTGGACGACTTCCCGACGGACATGTAATTCCGAGTCCTGCACCAAGGCCAGAAGCAGCTCCAGCACCTCAGTCCCGGCCATGTCCGCCAGCATCCAGGCGGCGGCGGCGCGGCGCGTGGTGACCGGTTCCTGCAAGGCGGCGCGAAGCGCCGGAATCATCGGCTTTACGGCGCGCAGGTCGCCGCGCTCGCGCAGGCTTCCGATGGCCGCCCAGCGAACGTCCGCATGGCTGTCGTTAAGGAGCGGCAACAGGGCATCCACGGCGGGTTGCTTCTCGCCCACATTCTCGAGCGCGGTCGCGGCCTCGGCTCGCACCGCGGGCTCAGCATCGCTGGCGGCCTTTGCCAAAGCTGCGAACGCGGCCTGTTCGCGGGCCAGGCCGAGGACGTGCGCGGCGCCGGAGCGAATGCGCGCGTCGGGATGGTTCAGCGCCGCCAGCAGAGTTTCGGTGCGGCGGGGATCGGACGTGCCCACCAGGGCTTCCATCGCCAGGGTGCGGACGTAGCTGGTTTCGTCGGCCAGCGCGCCGACCAGCGGACCCATTGCTCGAGGATCCTTCCGCGCGCGGAGACCCTCGGCCGCAGAAACACGGACGGAGTCACTGGAATCCTGCAGGGCGGTACAGAGCAGCTCCACGGTGCGTGGGCTGTTCAGCTCACGAATGGACAGGATGGCCTCGTGGCGTACGTAGCCCTCGGGGTCGTGCGTCAGCGCGGCCAGCGGATCCAGGAACCGTTCCTCTTTCAACTTGCGCAGCAGTTGGATGGCTTGCAGCCGCACCTGTGGATCGCTGCTGCTCAGGGCACCGAGTACACCGGCCACGGCTTCCTCTTTCCTAGCCGGGTCGGCCAGGAGCTTCTCCACCAATTGACGGCCATACTGGTTAGTGCGCCCCTGGCTTGACTTGAGGGCTCCCATGGCGGCGGGCACCGGCCAGCGCACCGCCAGGGCATCCGCCAGCGCCGCACCGAAATTGGAGCTCGCCAGGGCCGCGGCATACGGAATCCCTCCCACTGGTGTGACCTGCGTGCTCCCAGATTCGACTCGCACTTCCACTCGTGACGGCGGCCGGACGGTGCCCTCGAACGCTACTGGGGTCAGGGTGTTGCCCTCCACTACCAGCGTTACTGTCCCCGAGAGCCAGGCTCCGGTCCGCAGCGTAATTCTGTCTGAGACAAGAGCGAAGTCGCCTGCGAGCGGGAAGACGAGCCCGGTGCCGGAGTAGCTCTGAGAAATCCCGCGGCATTGCGCTTCAATCCTCACAGTGCAGGAGATAGAGGGAGCGCCGGGGTCGACGAGGGCAAGCCCGCCATCAGACAGGAATTGGCCCGCCTGCTTGGCAAGTAGGGCGCGAGAACTTCCATCATCATAGGTTTCTTCAACCACAACCGCGCAGGCTGCCGGAGGAGGTTGATTGAGTGGCCCCTGGCCGATGGCGACAATCGGCAGTGCCAGCGCGCCAGCCGTCAAGAAGAAGACGGGCACGCCGGCGGTCCGCAGGGGGTTCCGGCAGGAGCTCTGAGCCCCTCTGGTCATCCTTAATTCCTCACTTGTCGCTGGGGGGGGAACTGCCCGACCCTGCGGGGCCATCTTAGGGCGGGGCCCTCGGCCAAGTCAACGCATGGCCCCTACCCTCACATTCGACGTGACCGCCGTTGGTCGCGTATACTCTTGATTACCATCAGGCAGGCGGAAGGAATAGGAAATCGCAACCTGAAGGCGCCATTTTCCGTCGAAACAGGGTTGAGACGAGACGTGACTAGGAGTCCCGAGCTTACTATCGGTGTGCCCCTGCGCGGGCGTGTTGCGCCGGTGCTGCTTCTGCTGGCCGGATGCGCCGCGCTGGGCGCCTGCTCGTCGTCGCCGGAAGGCGCGGCGCGGGGCGACACTGCGAACCCCATCGCCGTGCGCATCCATCCCGTTGAGGAACAGCTCCTGCGTCGCCCGGTGCAGGCCGTGGGCTCGCTCTACGCGCTGGAGGAGAGCACGCTGAGCGCGGAGGTGGAAGGGCGTGTGGAGAGAATCCTGGCCGACGTGGGCGACAACGTGAAGGAAGGTCAGGTGCTGGTCACGCTGTCCCCGGTCGAGCTCAAGCTGGAGCTGGACCGCCAGCGCGCCATCGTCAGCCAGGTGCGCGCCCGGCTGGGCCTGGCGCCGGACGACCCGCTCCCGCGCGACCCCAACAAAGTTGCTTTCGTCGTGCGCGCCGCCGCGCAACTGTTCGAGGCCGAGCAGCGTTTCCGCCGCGCCGAGCAGCTCCAGCGTGACGGCCTGGTTTCACAGGAGCAGTACGACGAGGCTTCCGCCCGCTTCAAAGGCGCGCGCGCCGCGCACGAGGAAGCGCTGCAGGAGGTCGAGCAGCTCAAGGCCCAGCTCCAGGCCAGCGAGGCGGCGCGCGACCTGGCCGCCAAGAAGCTGGAGGACGCCTCCATCCGCGCTCCCTTCCCCGGGGCGGTGAAGGAGCGGCGCGTCAGCCCAGGCGAATTCCTGCGGGTGCAGAGCCCGGTGGCGGTGATTGTCCGCACCGACCAACTGCGCGCGCGGCTGGCGGTGCCGGAGAAATATTCAGGCTCGCTTCAGATCGGCGCGACGGTGGAGGTCAAAGTCGAGGCCTATCCCAACGAAGCCTTCAGCGGGCGGCTGGTGCGGATCAACCCGGCGGTCGAGCAGGAGAGCCGCAGCTTCGAAGCGGAAGCCCTGCTGCCCAATCCCACCGGCCGGCTGCGCCCCGGCTTCTTTGTCCAGGCCAGCATCCCCAGCGAGCTGGAAGAGAAGGCTCTGACCATCCCCGCGCCCACGGTCTACTACCGCTATGGCATCTACAAGGTTTATGTGGTGAACGGCGCGCAGGTGGAGGAGCGAGAAATCAAGATCGGCGCGCGGCAGGACAACCGCGTCGAAGTGCTGGAAGGGCTGCGCGCCGCCGACCGCGTCGCCGAAGCGGTCCAGGGGGAGCTCTTCCACGGCGCGCAAGTGCGCGCGTCAAGCGAGTAGACCATGAAGCTGGCCCAACTGTGCGTGCGCCGCCCCGTCTTCGGGGTGATGCTCATTTCCTTCCTGGTGGTTCTGGGCATCTTCTCTTACCGCGACCTGGGCGTGGACCTCTTCCCGCGCGCCGAGCCCGCTACCGTCTACGTCGGCGTCAGCCTGCCCGGAGCCAGCCCGGAAGAGATGGTGGCCAGCGTGGTGCTGCCGCTCGAGGACGCCGTCTCCACCGTCAGCGGCCTGGATGAAATCAACGTCTGGGCCTTCGAGGGCAACGCCCGCATTGTCTGCACCTTCGTGCTGGAGCGCGAGATCGAAAGCGCGGCGCAGGACATCCGCGAAAAAGTCGCCGGGGCCATGAACCGCCTGCCGCCGGGCGTGCTGCCGCCGGTGATCGCCAAGGCCGACCCCGACTCCGACCCCATCCTGACCGTGCTGGTCGCCGGCCCCATGAGCCGCCGGCAGCTCACCGAGGTGGCCGACAAGGAAGTGCGCCGCTCGCTGCAGACCGTCTCCGGCGTGGGCGAAGTCAGCTTGAACGGCGGCCAGCGGCGGGAAATCCGCATCCTGCTCGACGCGCGCCGGCTGACGGCCCACAACCTGACCGTGCTGGACGTCCGCCGCGCTATCCAGAGCGAAAACATCGAGGCCCCCGGCGGGCGGCTGGTGCACGGCGCCGAAGAGCTGGGCGTGCGCACGCTCGGCCGCGTCACCACCGCCGAACAGTTCGCCGACATCATCGTCGCCAACCGCGAGGGCACGCCCATCCGCGTGCGCGACGTCGCCCGGGTGGAAGACGGCGAGGAGGAGATGCGTTCCTGGTCCATGCTCCACGGCCAGGACGTGGTCAGCCTGGAAGTGCGCCGGCAGACGGGCAGCAACACCGTGCGCGTGGCCGAAGAGGTCAAGGAGCGCCTGGCCGTGCTGCGGCGGACGCTGCCGCCGGGCATTGAGCTCAAGGTGGTGCACGACGACTCCGAGTTCATCAAGGCGTCGGTGGATTCGCTGCTCGAGCACCTCATCCTGGGCGCTTTCCTGGCCAGCCTGGTGGTGCTGCTCTTCATCCGCAACTGGCGCGCGGTCATCATCGCCGGGCTCGCCATCCCCACCTCCATCATCGCCACCTTCACCCTGATGCGCTACATGGGGTTCACGCTCAACAACATGACGCTGCTGGCGCTGACGCTGGCGGTGGGCATCGTCATCGACGACGCCATCATTGTGCTCGAAAACATCTTCCGGTACCTCGAAGAGAAAGGCGTGGAGCGCAAACGCGCCGCCGTCGAAGCCACGGAAGAGATCGCGCTGGCGGTGATGGCGACCACGCTCTCGCTGGTCATCATCTTCCTGCCCATCGCCTTCATGACCGGCTACGCGCGGCGCTACGTCAACGCCTTCGGGTGGACGATGGCCATGGCCATCCTGGTCTCGCTGCTGGTGAGCTTCACGCTGACGCCGATGCTGAGCTCGCGCTTCCTGAAAACGCGGGAGAATAACGGCCAGGGGCACGCGCGCAGCCGCGAGTTCGCGTTCGCGCGCTGGATCGAGACCCATTACATGCGAGCGCTCACCTGGGCGCTCGACCACCGCCGCGCCGTCGTCGGCATCTCCGTCCTGACGCTGGCCTCCACCTTCGTCTTCTACAGCCTGGTGGGGCGCGACTGGATTCCCGCCGACGACCAAAGCGAGCTCAACAGCTCCGTCAACCTGCCCGAAGGCACCGCGCTCGAGCAGACCATGGCCACCATGACCGATATGGTGAACAAGGTCGAGGCGCTGCCCGAGATCGACTTCGTCCACGCCTACACCCACAGCCGCAGCAACCACGGCCACCTCTACATCCGCATGGTGCCGCAGGGCGAGCGCCGGCGCTCGCACGAGCAGATGGCCGAAGCCGTCCGGGAAATCCTGGCCGGCTACCACAACGTCACCTACAACGTGCGGCTGCCCTCGACGCTGGGCGGGGAGAACTGGTTCCCCATCCGCGCCGTCATCCGCGGGCCCGACCTCTACCAACTGGTCGAAATCTCGAAGCAGGTGGCGGACAAGATGCGGCTGAACCCAGGGCTGGTGGACGTGAACCCCATGCTCAACCTGGCCACGCCGGAGCTGCAGGTGAAGGTCGACCGGCAGCGCGCCGCCGACCTGGGCGTGCGCATGAGCGACATCAGCTCCAGCGTGCGCCTGATGTTTTCCGGCCAGGACGAGATCTCCACCTTCAAGGAAGGCTCGGAGCAGTTCCCGGTGACCATGCAGCTCCTGCCGGAGCAGCGCGACGACCCGGTGATCCTGGCGGCGCTGATGGTGCCGTCAGCGAAGGTGGGCCAGGTGCGGCTCGAGAACTTGGCTACCATCGCGCGCGGCGCCGGCCCGGCGTTCCTGCAGCGCTACAACCGCGAGTTCCAGGCCTCGGTGGGCGCCAACCTAGCGCCGGGCTATCCGCTCGACGCCGCCGCCTCCTCCACCGCCGCCACCATCCGCGAAGTCGGGCTGCCGCCCGGGTACTCCTTCGTTTTCTCCGGGCAGGTGCGCCAGCTCGAAGAGACCACCTTCAACCTGCTGCTGGCCATGCTGCTGGCGGCCATCTTCATGTACATGGTGCTGGCGGCGCAGTTCGAGAGTTTTTCGCACCCGTTCATCATCATGCTCACCCTGCCGCTCAGCATTCCCTTCGCGCTGTTTTCGCTCTGGGCGACCGGGCGCACGCTCAACCTCTGGAGCGCGCTGGGGGTCTTCCTGCTGCTGGGGATTGTGAAGAAGAACGGGATCCTGCAGGTGGACTACACCAACCGGCTGCGGCACGACGAAGGCTACCCGCTGCGCGAGGCGATTCTGGAAGCCAACCGCGTGCGGCTGCGGCCGATCCTGATGACGACGTTTTCGATTGTGGCGGGGTTGATTCCGGTGGCCATCGGCATCGGGGCGGGCTCGGAGCAGCGCGCGGCGATTGCGGTGACCATCATCGGCGGGCAGACGCTCTGCCTGCTGCTGACGCTGCTGGTGGTGCCGGTGGCCTACGACTACCTCGCCGAGCTCCAGGCCACGCCCTGGCGGCAGACTTTCGGCCTCGCCTGGAGCCGCCTGCGCTCCTCCGCCACCCGCATGTTTACCTCCTGGCTCTGATTGAAGCTCCGCTTGTCGGGGATTCGTGCGACACGCTTGGTCCAACACACGGCCGACGTAATGCATAGACCCCGGCTTCGATTCCACATCGATAAACACCACCGCAAAGAGCACCGTCCCACCAGCAAGCACAAGAAAGACCATGATGCGCCACTTCATCGGCCCTTTGCGAAAAAAGAATATGGCTATCGAGCTCAGCATGACGACTAGTAGCGCAAGAATTCCCAGATGGCTCTGGGCTGCCTGTTTGATTATTTCAGGAAGCGTCTTGATGACTGGCTCTATTAGGTTAGCGTCTTGGAGAAACATCGGCACTCCTTCCCTGCGCCGGACTGCTAAGCAAAGGGAGACTTGGTTGATGCAATTGTTGCGCCAAGGCTATATCAATTCAGTTTCGCTTGCAACTCACAAGTGAGAACTGCCGGTTATGCCCACGTGGCAAACCAGGAACAAAGGACGTTGGTTGAGTGGCGCGCCCGGAGGGACTCGAACCCCCGACCTTCTGGTTCGTAGCCAGACGCTCTATCCAGCTGAGCTACGGGCGCGCCGGAGGGAATTCCCAACTCATTCTAGGGGCAGCGACGGAAGTCTGTCAACGCAGCGGGGAAGGCGGCGGAGTTTTTCCCGAAGAGGCAGGGAGAGTTCCAAGATGGGCAGGAGCGGGTGCGGACGCGGGGAAACGGCCGGGCGTAAGTAGCGTCCGCAGAGCCAGATGCGGGGAGGCGGGGTTTGGAGCGAGGCGTGCAAAGCGGACGAGAGGAAGAGTGGCGGCTCGCGCTCTGCGGAACCGACAGCCAGGCAGCCGGCATGGCGAGCGCAACCCTCGCATCCGGCTGCCGGCTGTTGGTTTGCTCTCTTCCTGGTTTCGGCCAGGAAGAAACTGACTCGCCAACCCCCAGTCCCGCTCTGCGCCGCCCTGGGTTGAAGGTGAGCTACCCGCCACAGGGAAGCTCACACGGCAGGGACGACCCAGGACGCAGCAGAGCGGGACCCCAGTCGAGTTCGGGCCGCCCCTTCCCTTCTTTTCTCTCGAGGACTCCTTTTGAAAGCTCAGGCGGCAGTGGGCGTGTCGGCGGGGGCGGTGAGGGGGAGGCCGGCGCGGCGGACCCAGTGCACCACCTCGGTTTCCTTCAGACGCGAGGCGTCGAACTCGATGCGGGCCACCTGCTCGCGCTCGTCGAGGCGGATGCGGCGGATGCCGTAGCGGCCGGGGAGGTCGCCGATGCGCTTCATCTGCTCGAGGGTCAGCGGCCCGGCGTAGCGGTAGGCGACTTCCAGGTAGGTCATTGGCTCTCTCCGCGAAAGAGTATAGCGCAGGCACGACAGCACGCGTACACGGTCAAAGGAAAAAGCAGATCCCTCGACTTCGCGCCGCCCTTCCTGCGAAAGGCGGGCGCTTCGCTCGGGATGACAATCGTTGGAACGCTGGTTACTGCGGGCGCTTGCGGATGCGGTCAAGGATGTCGCCGAGGGTGCCGCCGGGGCTGGTGGTGCCGCGCTTGAGCTTCATCTCGGCCAGGCGGGCGGCGTCGAGCGTGGGCTTGGGCTGAGCGAAGGTCCCGCGCAGCAGGAAGGGAACCACGACGCGCCCCTGGTCGTCGACGAAGACGTTGCCCACCACGCTGCCGAGGCTGCCGAGCAGCCCGCCGAGCGGCCCCCCGGCAGAGCTCTGCAAGCGCCGGCTGGCCTCCTCGGTGAAGACGGCGGTGCCCTCGAAGGCGAGCTCGTCGTCGAGGCTGAAGCCGCCCACGGCGGCCATGGTCATGTCGGGCGTGCGCATGGTGAGGTCGTTGGTGCGCACCCAGCCGTTGGCAATCTCGAAGTTGGTGGTCATGTTCTCGATGGGCGTGTCGCGGCCCTCGTAGCGGAAGCCGGCGAGCTGGCCCACGAGCAGCAGTTCGCGGCTGAGGTTGATCTGCGCCAGCCGGCCGTTGACGAGCGTGAGCTGCCCCTGGCCGCGCGCCGACTGCTTGACCCGCGGCCAGGCGCTGCCCAGGAAGCGCGCCTCCACCGTCCCGCCCATGCGGCCGTAGAGCGTGTTCTTCGACTTCGAGTTTTCGGAGAGCAGTTTGTTGGCGTCCACGTTGCGCAGCAGGGCGCTGAAGTCGCTGGCGGGCTCGGCGCCGCGCAGGTCGACCACCAGCCGGCCGCGCCCGCCGCCGTCGTAGAGCCCGAAGTCGATCGGGTCGCAGGTCACTACCTGGTGGGCGAGGGCGACAGTGGAGCTGAAGGGCGCGAGGGTCAACGTGCCGTTCCGCACCCGTTCGAATTCGACCCGCCCGCGACCGGTCACGCGCGCGAACCAGTCCGTACTTCCGCGTGTCCTGGCCTGCGCGTGCACCGCGGGCAGGGACAACACGCTGCTGCGCGGCTGCGGCTGCGGGGTCGCCGCGGGCGGCGGGGCGCCGAAGAAGGCCTGGAGGGCGTCGACGTCCAGCGTGTCGCCGCGGAAGTTGAAACTGACGTTGGGGGCGTCGAAGTTCTCGAGGCGCAGCGAGCCGGAAAGGCGCGTGCCTGCCGCGGCCATGCGGAAGCTGGTGACGTCGAGGCGCGCCGGAGTGAACTCGAGCGCGGCCTGGTCGATGACCAGCGGCTCGCGCAGCGCCGCCGGCTGCACGCGCGCGCCGGAAAGCTGAGCGCGGCCGCTGACGTCGAGCGGGGGCGCCTTCTCGCCCAGGGCGCCCGACAAGTCAATCGTCGCCGCCACCTGCCCGCTGCCGCGGCCGCCAGGCAGCGGGTCGGAGCCGAGCGCGCGCACCAGCCCGAGCAGCGCTTCGAGCTCCGTGGCCTCGGACACGATGCGCGCCGTCAGGCGCGGTTTGGTCTGGTAGTCGTCGAGGCGGAAGTTGGCCCGCGCGCGCAGGCGCTCGCCGAGCTGCACGGGGACGTTCTCGGCCGAGAGCCGCGCCGGCGCCAGCGCCACCTCCGCCGCGGCGACGCGCACCGGCTCGGGCAGCGGCGGCATCTGGAACGAAGCCTCGCGCAGGCTGAGCGTGCCGCGGAAGCCGAGCTTGTCGAGCTCGCTCAACGTCCCGCTCAGCTCAATCGCCGGGCGGACGCGCCCGGTGAGCTTCTGCCCTTTGCCGAGCGGGTTCTTGCCGAGCTGCGCCAGCAGGCCGAGCAGCGGCTCGAGGGGAATCTCGTCGCTGGTGATGCGCGCGCTCAAGCGCCCGGCGCCGCGGTAGTCCATTACGCTGCCGGCCACGGTCAACTGCACGCCCGGCTCCAGCACCAGCGCGAACGGGGCGGCGCTCAAGCGCTGCGGGTTGAACTCGAGCGCCACCGCCGGCGCCGTCAGCGGCCGCGCCAACTGCGGCAGCGTCAGCGAGAGGTTGCGGAACTTGAGCGTGCCGCTGTAGTGCATTTTCGCCGGCTCGCTCAAGGGCCCGCCCAGCTCGACCGCCGGCTCGACGAACCCGGCCAGCTTCTGCCCCTCGCCCAGCAGCTTGACGCCGAACTGCGTCGCCAGGCCCAGCAGCGGTTCCACTGGCACCTCGCCGCCGCTGATGCTCAGTTGCGCCAGCGGCGCGGAGCGGTAGTCGCGCACTTCGCCCGCCAGCGTCAAGCTCAGGTTGCGTTCCAGCGTGACGTTAAACGGCGCCGCCACGATGCGCTCGGGCTCGAGAGTCAGGTCGACGGAGGCGATGCGCGCCGGCTGCGCCAATCCTTCGAGCGGCACCGTCAGCTCGCGCAGCCGCGCCTGCCCGGCCAGCTCCCAGCTCTCCGGCGTTCCTTTCACCGACAAGTCGGAGGTCAGCTTGCCGGTGCCCGGGACCTTCACCGGCAAAGGCACGCCCAGCCGCGGCGGAATCGCCGCCAAATCGGCCAGCTCGGCGTCGGCGGTGTTGGCTTTGAAATCGAACTGAACCTCGGGCGTCAACATCGCGCTGCCGCTGGTCGTCAGCCGCGCGCCGCGGAGGGAGAGGCTGGTGTCGCGCCAGTCGAGCCCGCTCAGGTCGGGCGGGAAAGTCGCCGCCAGCTGCACGGCCAGCTCGTCGCCGCCTTGCGGCGGGACCAGCGCGGCGGCGCCCGACAGGCCAATCTCGTTGGGTTTCGAGTTGAGCTCGAGAGTGCCGCTGATGATCCCCAGCGCGGCGAGCTGCGGGGGCACGGCGAACAGGCTGCGCAGCGAAGCCGGCTGGAACTTCTCCAGCGTCACCTCGGCTTCGAGCGGGCTGCGCTCGATCGCTTCGAAGTCGAGCGGCCCCAGGATGCCTTCGGCGGCGATGCGGCTCTCGGGCGAGAAGTTGACCGCGAGCGCGAAGGGAAAGGGCCGGGTGGTGCTCAGGTCGCTCAGGGCCAGCTCGACCCCAGTCAACTGCAGCGGGCGCTCCGCGGGCCGCTCGACGACGATGGTTCCTTTCTCGATGCGCCAATTCGCGATGGGCGGCGGGCCCGGCGGGGCGGGCGTCGGCGGCGCGCCTTCCGCGGGCGCTGCGCCCAGCGTGGCCACGTTCCAGCGGCCTTCGGCGTCCTGATGAAGATGGATGGTTGGCTCGACCAGCTCGATGGCCGTTACCTGCACGTCGCCGCTGAGCAGCGCGCCCAGGCTGACGTCGAACTGCACGGCGGCGGCGCGGAGGAAATCGTCCTGAGCGAAGGCCGGGTCTTCCTTCACCCGGACGTCGTCGAGGCGCAGGCGCAGCGGGAAGATTTGCAGCTTCAGCTCCGAGGCCTCCACCGGGCGGTTCAACAACGCGCTCAATTGCTCCACCACCAGCCCGCGGTACTGGTTGGCGTCGAAGGTGGCGACGAAAATCCCGGCGGCAATGACCAACACCACGATCACCGCCACAACGGAGAGAAGAATCTTTCGCCCGAGACTCATGCGATTGCCCTTCGACTCTCACTCACCCCACTAAGAGGTACACCCCGACGCTTGGGGTTGGCAAGGAATTTCGAGAGCTGCAGTGTGCTAGAGTTGATTTGTGAAGCATCGCTGTCCAGTTTGTTTCTACGACGGTCTTCCCTATCCGCCCAGGGATTACCATATCTGCCCTTGCTGCGGGACAGAGTTTGGCAATGACGATGCCGAGCTCACCCATGAACAGTTGCGCGAGCTGTGGATAGCCAGTGGGGCCAATTGGTTCTTTGGAACACCGCCCGTCGGATGGAATCCATCGGTTCAACTGGCCGCCGCGGGCAAGGCAGCCAACGACTGAAGTACACCCCGCCCCTCAGGGTTGGCAAGGAATTTCGAGCGAGTGCCGCGGCTAGTCTTCAAGGGCGGCGAGAATGTAAACGGACAGTAGACGGTCGGTCTGCTCATGCATGCCGCGGGTGTTGTAGTTCGTGCTGGTGATTACGACCACCAGAGCCAGTTCCGGGAACACAACCACCTTGTTCCCGCCGTTGCCGCTCATGTAGTAGGCAGAATGCTTCTCGTCACCGGAAGCAAACGCGCGCAGCCACCACAAGTACCCGTACTCGGTCTGGTCGTCAATGCGGGCGTGCGGCCGCGTGGAGGTCTTCACCCAGTCCTCCGAGACAATGCGGCGGCCGTTCCACCGGCCGCCCTGGGCATACAGCATCCCCAGCTTCAGCAAGTCGCGGCTGGCGAGCCGCAGGCCGCCGCCGGTCTGCGCCAGGCCGAGCGGAGAAAAGACCCAGCGTGCCTCCTGGATGCCCAGCGGAGCAAACAAGCTCTCGCGGGCGAACTCCTCCACCGGCTTGCCGGTGACCCGCTCCAACACCCGGCCAAGGGTGAAAACTCCGGCCGTACAATAGCTGAAGCGGCGCACGCCGAGCTCCGGCTTCGGCTTCTTCTCCGAGGAGGCGAAGCCGCGGACGGGCAGGTCGAGCGTGAACTGCGTCCAGTCCTCGACCAGGTACATGCGCTCCTCGTTTCCGCGGGAGGAATCGTTCCAGTCGTTGCACTCCAGGACGGAGCTCATGGTCAGAAAGTCCTCGACCGTAATCTGCTCTTTGCGGGGGTCAGGGTTTTGGACGGGCCGCTCGTCGGCCAAGAGCGGGAGCACTCGAGTGTGCACTCCGGCCAGGCGTCCGTGGTCAATCGCGATCCCGACCAGCATGCCGGTAATCGCCTTGGTGACGGAGCGCGTGTCGCGGAGAGTGGCGGCGTCGCCCTCGAAATAGGATTCATAAATCAGCTTCCCGTTCCGAGCGATCAGAACGCTGGTAATCTTCTTGAACTCCTCCGACCGGATGGCGTCTTCCATGGCCTGCAACCGCGCCCTGGAAAAGCCGGCGCTTTCAGCATCGGCCGTCGCCGGCTCGTTCCGCGATGGCAGGGGAGCGGAGGACGGTTTTGTGTCTTGCGCGCAGAGAAGCGGCGCACCGCCAATCAGCCAGAGAGCCGCCAAGAACGGGGGGAACCTCAGTGCCATGCGGTAGCCCATCTTCAGCGGTTGCTGGCCGGCGCGGAGCCGGCGGCGGCGGTGCCGGCCAACTGGTGGGTATCGGCTAGACCTTTGTAGATTTCGGCGGCGATCTGAGCCGCCTTGCTGCCGCTGAAGGAGCGGCCGCCGCGCAGCAGCACCACCACGGAAACCTTCTTGCCGCTGGGCAGCTCGCCATACGAGGCGAACCAACCCAGCTTGGCTTTGTCTTCGCCGCAAGTACCGGTTTTGCCCAGCATCTGCCCTTCGGAGAAGGACGCCGTGCTGACGCGCGCGGTGCCGTAGACCACGGCCGCCTCCATCCCGGCGCGCAGCTCGGGCAGCCAGCGCTGGATGGGCAGGTGGCGCTTCACGCGCGGACGGAAAGACGCCCGCTCTTCCTCCGTGCGCGGGTACTGCAGGTAGTAGAGCCGGCCGCCGTTGGCGAAGGCGCCCATCAGCGCCGCCAGTTGCAGGGGCGTCACCTTGATGCCTTCCCCGAAGCTCGACATCCGGCCGACGCCGCCGTTGGCCGGCGGCGACATCGGGAACGTGCCCGGATACTCGCCGTCGATGAGGTAGCCGGCCAGCTCGCCGAAGCCGAGCAGGCGCGAGTAGGCCGAGACTTTTTCGAAGCCCATCTTCTTGCCCAGGATTTCAAAGAAGGGATTGTTGGAGCGCGCCATGGCCTCGGTCAGGTTCATCTCTTCGCGGCGCGCCACCTTGAGGGTGGTGTCGCCGGTGATGAGCCCTTCTTCGAGCGCGCCCAGGCCGACCGCCACCTTGATGGTCGAACAGGGCTTGAAGCCGGAGGAGAGCGCCTGGGGCTGGTTGACGATGGTGAGGATGCGCCCGGTGTCGGCCTCGCTCACCACCACGCTGCCGTTCCAGTTCCCCAGCGCCTGCACCGCCAGCGCGCGCACGGCCGGGTCTTCGCCCGCGGCGACGTCTTTTTCAGTGGGATTGCCCACGCTGGGCACGGTGTAGCGCGGGGCGCGGCGCCGCTTCTTCTTCTTGGCGGCTGCGTGCAGGTCAAAGACAGGAGTGAGAGCCAGCAGGAAGACTAAGAGGACACTCCAGCTACGCGCGCTTGAACGCCGCATGCACCTTCTCCCCAGGTTGTAGTCGTTCTGGCGCGCGGGCCAACAGATTCTAGAGGCTCCCCGCCCGGCGACGCAAGCTTTTTTTCGCAGCCCGCAGTGTCTAAGTCTGTTCAGCCCAGCGGCTCCTGCCGCTGGGGCCCCCGTGGCAGGAGCCACGAGGCGGAAGATTAGCGTGAACTCGCCGGCGCCGGCATTCAAGCCCGGAAACTACGTCGCCCGCTAGCGGGACTTGGCCTTGGCGGCCTTCTCGGACTCTTCCGCTACGTCCGGCGCCACAGGCGCGGGAATGGAGAGGCCGAGCTTCTGGCGGAGCTGGAGCTCGAGCTTGTCGCGGGCGTCGGGGTTTTCGCGCAGGAACTGCCGCGCGTTCTCGCGCCCCTGCCCGATGCGCTCGCCACCGAAGGTGAACCAGGCGCCGCTCTTGTCGACCATGGCGTGGGTGACGCCGAGGTCGAGCAAATCGGTCTCGCGCGAAAAACCTTCGCCGTAGATGAGGTCGAACTCGGCCTCGCGGAAGGGCGCCGCCAGCTTGTTCTTGACCACCTTGGCGCGCACGTGGCTGCCGATGACGCGGTCGGCCTCCTTGATGGCAGCGATGCGGCGCACATCAATGCGCACGTCGGAGTAGAACTTCAGCGCGCGCCCGCCGGGCGTGGTCTCCGGGTTGCCGAACATCACGCCGATTTTCTCGCGGAGCTGGTTGATGAACACCAGGCAGGTGCGCGACTTGTTGACGATGGCCTTGAGCTTGCGCAGCGCCTGCGACATCAGCCGCGCCTGCAGGCCCATCTGCGGGTCGCCCATGTCGCCGTCGAGCTCGGCCTTGGGTACCAGGGCCGCCACGGAGTCGATGACCACGACGTCGACCGCGGCCGAGCGGATGAGCGTCTCCGCCACCTCCAGCGCCTGCTCGCCGTAGTCGGGCTGCGAGACCAGCAGGTTGTCCACGTCCACGCCCAGCTTGCGGGAGTAGTTGGCGTCGAGCGCGTGCTCGGCGTCAATGAAGGCGGCCATGCCGCCACGCTTCTGCGCCTCGGCGATGACGTGCAGCGCCAGCGTGGTCTTGCCGCCGGCCTCGGGGCCGAAAATTTCCACCACGCGGCCGCGGGGGAAGCCTCCGACACCGAGGGCGGCGTCGAGCGAGAGGCAGCCGGTGGGGATGACCGGCACCTCAACCACGACGTCCTTGGTCCCCAGCCGCATGATGGAGCCCTTGCCGAACTGCTTCTCGATCTGCGTCACCGCCACTTCCAGGTTTCGCTTGCGCTCGTCCGCCATCGCTCGCTCCTTCTTATTAGGCCTCGGGGCCGCCTTCTTCTTCCTCTTCGATTTCTTTGTCGAGCTGCTCGCTCATTTCGTCTTCGAGCTCCTGCACCAGGCCGCGGGCGCGCGCCTCGTCGGCCTTGCTCACCCAGACGCCGATCTCGCCCATTTGTCCCACGGGCAGCATCTCCACGCTGCGGTCGTGGAAGCACTCGACGCCGTTTTCGAGCAGCATCTGCTTCATCATCTCTGCCTGCAGCGGGTCGAGGCCCACCCAGACGCGCACGGTGTCTTCGCCGGGCTTCATCACTCGCTTCGCTTGAAGCTCTCTTTCACCGAGTTCAGCCTTGTGGCTTCTGCCACAGGGCTCCCAGCGGCAGGAGCCGCTGGGCTGAACTATTGAGGGAGACTTCTATCTTATCTCCCACAGCAAAATCAAGATTGCCACGTTCACGACGTGGCCGAGCATTCAAAGCCGGCACCAGGTCTTGAGCTGGGCCAGCAGCGCCCAGATCAAGTACGGCGCCAGCAGCACCGAAAGCACGGCTCCCGTGAAAGTCACCGGCCACAGCCACGCCGGCGCCGCCCCGCTCGTCAAACTTAGCGCCGCCACCGCGCCGACCAGAAGATACAGCAGCAGGCCGAGCACCGAGTTGGGCACGCCGAACACGCGCGCGTACGGCGTCTGCAGGATGGTCAGGCAACTGCGCTCCTCGCGCCGGCAGAAAGCCGCCGGCAAGGCGCGGGCTTCAATCCAACCGTAGTAGGCGAGCGTGAAGTAAAGGGAGAGCGCGAGGCCGACGCCCGCCAACCCCAGCAGAATCCACGGCGTCAAATCCGGTTACCGCTCGACCGCCAGCGCCACGGCGTTGCCGCCGCCGAGACACAGCGCCGCCACGCCGCGCTTCAGGTTGCGCGCCGCCATCTCGTGCAGCAGCGTCACCAGGATGCGGGCGCCGCTGGCGCCGATGGGATGGCCGAGCGCGACGGCGCCGCCGTTGACGTTGACCTTGGCCGGGTCAAGCCCCAGCTCGCGCATCACCGCCAGCGCCTGCACGGCGAAGGCTTCGTTGAGCTCGATGAGCTCGACGTCTTCGATCTTCCAGCTCACTTTTTTCATCAGCATCCGCACCGCGTCCACCGGCGCCATCATCACCCACTTGGGCTCGACCCCGCTGACGGCGTGGCCGAGGATGCGCGCCAGCGGCGCCTTGCCTTTCTGCTTGGCCCACTCCTCTGAGGTCACCACCAGCGCCGCGGCGCCGTCGTTGGTCCCCGGAGCGTTGCCCGCGGTCACGGTGCCGTCCTTCTTGAAGGCCGGCTTGAGCGTGGCGAGCTTTTCGACGGTCGAGTCTTCGCGCGGGCTTTCGTCTTTCTTGAAGAGGATGGGGTCGCCTTTCTTCTGCGGAATCTCCACCGGGACGACCTGCGACTCGAAGCGGCACTCCTTGATGGCCTTCACCGCCTTCTGGTGGCTCTCGAAAGCGAAGCGATCCTGCTCCTCGCGGCTGATCTTGTACTTGTCGGCCACCAGCTCGGCGGTCATCCCCATGTGGAAGTTTTCGTAGACGTCCCATAGGCCGTCCTGGATCATCGAGTCCTGGAGCTGCCCGTGGCCCAGGCGGTAGCCGGCGCGCGCCTGCGGCAGGAGATACGGGCAGTTGGTCATCGACTCCATCCCGCCGGCGACCTTGACTTCGCCGTCGCCCACCGCGATGCCCTGCGCCGCCAGCGCCACCGACTTGAGGCCCGAGCCGCAGACTTTGTTGACGGTCATCGCCGCTACCTGCGGCCGCAGACCCCCGCGCAAGCCCGCCTGCCGCGCCGGGTTCTGGCCCAGGCCGGCCGTGACCACGTTGCCCATGATGATTTCATCCACGTCGGCCGCGTCCACACCGGCGCGTCGTACGGCCTCGGCGACGACCTTCGCGCCCAGCTCGGGGGCGGAGAACGGCGCCAGCGAGCCCTGGAATTTCCCGATGGCGGTACGGACGGCGGACAAAATGACTGCCTGTTTCATCGCTCTCTCCTTTTCCCTGGATTATAGGCCGATTGGCAGGCCGGGGCAACTCCGCTAAGATGAGGGCGGAAACCGACAAGATGGGTTCGTCCCCGGGCGTCGCTCATACCGTGCAGTTGAACCCCGCGCAGCGCGCCGCGGTGGAGCACCTGCACGGGCCGCTGCTGGTGGTGGCGGGCGCAGGGACGGGGAAGACGCGAGTCATCGTCGAGCGGGTGCTGCACCTGCTGCGCACCATCCCGGAGCTCGACGGCGAGAGCGTCCTCGCCATCACCTACACCAACAAGGCCGCGGCCGAGATGGCGGCGCGCATCCGGCGCTTGGGCGACCGCCGCGCGGAGCAGGTGGGCGTCAACACCTTCCACGACTTCTGCTACAAGCTGCTACGGCGGCACGACGAGGCCCTGCGCATCCTCGACGGCGTGGACTACTGGATTTTTCTTCGCCGGCGGCTCGACAAGCTCGGGCTCGACCTGTTCAAGAAAATCTCCGAGCCCGGGCGCTTCCTCAAGGCCTTCACCGAGTTTTTCTCGCGCTGCCAGGACGAGCTGGTGAGCCCCGAGGATTACGCCGCTTACGTCACCGGTCTCGAGCGCGCCTTCGAGGAGGAGAAGGAGCTGCTCTCCGCCGACGCGCGCGCCGTGCGCGAGCAGGAGCTGCGCAAGCAGCAGGAGTTGGCGCGCGCCTACGCCGCCGCGGAGAGGCTGCTGGCCGAAGCGCAGCGAACCACCTTCGGCGGCTCGCTGCTCTCCGCCGTGCAACTGCTCGAGCGGCGCGCCGACCTGCGCGAGCACTACCAGGAGCGCTTCCGCTACATCCTGGTGGACGAGTTCCAGGACGCCAACATCGCGCAGATCCGCCTGCTCGAGCTGCTGTCGGCGAAGCACCGCAACCTGATGGCGGTGGGCGACGACGACCAGGCCATCTACCGCTTCCGCGGGGCGTCGTACGCCAGCTTCGACAAGTTCGACGAACTCTTCCCCGGGGCGCGCAAGGTCACCCTCACTCAGAACTACCGCTCGACGGCGCGCATCCTGCGCGTGGCCGGGCAGCTCATCGCGCAGAATGGCCCGGCGCGCTACAAACAGGACAAGCGGCTGGTGCCTACGGCGGGCGAAGGCGAGAAGGTGCGGCTGGCGGAGGTGGATGACGCCGCGCACGAGGCCGCGTACGTGGTGGGCGAAATCGAGCGCTACCGCAAGACAACCGGGACGTACACCGGCTGCGCGGTCATCTACCGCAACCACGCCCACCGCAACGCGCTGGTCAAGGCGCTGGTGCGCGCCGGGATTCCCTTCGTCATCCGCGGGCTGTCGGTGACGTACAGCGTGGTGGTGCGCGACCTACTCGCGTATCTGCGCTGCCTCCAGTCGCCGCAGGAGAACGTCAGCCTGGCGCGGCTGCTGGGCATTCCCGCGTGGCAGGTGACGCCGGAGCAGTTGCTGGAGCTGCTGGAGAGAGCGCGGCGGCAGCGCGACGAGCAAGGGAACCGCTCTTCGCTGGCGCAGGCCATCGCAGCCGCGCCGGAAAGCTTCCGCGACCGGCGCACGCGCGTGAGCGAGCTGATGGCGCTGCTGGCCGACCTGCGCGGGCGCGCGGCCGCGCTGCCGGTCAGCGAGCTCTTCGAGCTTCTGCTCGAGCGGCTGGGAGTGCGCCTGCTGCCGGCCGACCCCGACCGGCCCTACCTGGAAGCCTTCGCCGCCTTCCTGCGCGACTGGGAGACCGACAAGAGCGAGACCAAGCGGCTGGGCGAGCTGATCGAGTACCTCGACTACTTCGAGGAAGCCGGCGGGGCCATCGAGCTGCCCGACGAGCCGCTGGAGCGCGACGCCGTGCATCTGATGACCGCGCACACGGCCAAGGGGCTCGAGTTCGACGCCGTGTTCGTGCTGCGGCTCAACCACAACCAGTTCCCGGTCTCGCACCGCGCGCCGCTCTTCGAGTTCCCGCTCAAGCTGATGAAAGAGGCCAAGCCGCCGCAGGGCGACTTCCACACGCAGGAGGAGCGGCGGCTGTGCTACGTGGCGCTGACGCGGGCGCGCCGCCGGCTGACGCTCTCGACCTACAAGAAACCGTCCATCTTTCTGGACGACATTCTGAGCGACCCGCGGGCCAGCCGCGACCTGGAGCAGTTCACGCCACCGGCCAGCGCCCCGCCCAGCGGGGCCGAGCGCGCTGCCACGCTCTTCGCTTCCCCCGGGGCCATCTACTCGCGCATCGCCGCCTGGGCCGCAAATGCGCAGCCGCCGGTCGAGGACGGCGAGCCGGTGACGCTGAGCCACTCCGGCATCGCCGCCTATGGCGAGTGCCCGCTGCAGTACAAGCTCGGGCAAGTGTGGGGCCTGCGGGGCGGGTCGAACCCGGCCATGGTGTTCGGCCTCATCATGCACCGCAGCGTGGTGGAATACTTCAAGGCGCGGCAGAAGAGCGGCGAGGTGTCGCCGGAAGAGCTGCTGCACATCTACGAGCAGGAGTGGCGCAAGGCCGGCTGGCCCTTCCCCGACCCGTACCAGCAGGAGCAGTACCGCGGCAGCGGCTGGGAGCAACTGCAGGCGTTCCACCAGCTCCAGTCCGGCCGCACGGTGGCGGTGCTGGAGCTGGAGAAGACGTTCAAGTGGCCGTGGGAGGACGACCTCGTGCTGACGGGGCGCATCGACCAGATCAACCGGCTCGACGGCCGGGCGGTGGAAATCGTGGAGTACAAGACCGGCGAGCCGCCCACGCCGGAGAAGCTGAAGAAGAACCTGCAGCTCCCGCTCTACGCGTTGGCGGCGGAGAAGCACCTGGGGTACGTGCCGGCGCGGCTGACGCTGCACAACCTGACCGCCAACGACCCCATCAGCTTTGTTCCGGAAGAAAAACAAACGGCGAAGGCGCTGGAGAAGATGCGCGAGGTGGGCGCGGCGGTGCGGGCCGGGGAGTTCCCCGCGCAGCCGGGCCACGCCTGCCGGCGCTGCGCCTTCCCGCTCATCTGCCCGGAGTTTGAGCAGTTGGTGTCCGCGCCGGCAGCGGAAGAGGAAACAACCACGGAGGAGAACAGCGCGTAGATTGTCACCCTGAGCCCGCCGCCGGTCAGGTGAGCTGCTTTGGGGTAGCGCCGCCTTCCAGCCGGCTTTTCTTGCGGTGTACGAAACTGCCGGCAGGATGCCGGCGCTACAGAATGCGACAGAACAGGTTTTGAGACAGTTGTAGACAATCCGAAAAAAGAAGCGGGGGAGCCGCGCAGCTCCCCCGCCGGTGCGTTCCGTTGGCCCGAAGGCTTACTTCTTCTTCGTCGCCTTCTTTTTCTTCTTGGCCATACCTACTTTCCCCCTTGTTGAAGCGACTGCGGCTCGACTGCACCGCACTCACGATGATGTATACGGTTGCGCGCGGGCGGTGTCAAGAGGAAAAGAGCGGCGCAAAAAAATAGTTTTCCGCGCCGCGGAGGAGATTTCTTCTCTGTCAAGCGGCCCAAGAGCGATAAGACGCCTGACGTTCAACCCCGCAGCTCCGGCCACGGTGTTCCCAGCGGCGGGAGCCGCTGGGTTGAACATGCATTGGGAACGCAGCGACGCGCGTCGACAAGAACTGCTCGCTGAACAAAGAAGCTAGTCCGGTCAATCGAGGGGCAAGCCGGCGAAGTAGCCTTCGGGGGCCAGCAGTTTGACCCCGGAACGGCGCACGCGGACCTGGATGCGGCGGAACTCGCGCGCGGCGGGCGCGCGAGGAGGAACGTAGGCGAGGGTGTACTGGTAGCGGGCCTGCTCGGTGACGCGCGCGAGGGCCGCGGCCAGGGCTTCGGTGTCCTTCGGGGTGAGGACGTCGCCGCCGGTGGCGCCGGCGTAGTCGCTCAAGCCGGTGGTGCCGAGGGCGAAGCGAGCGTTGTCCACGCCGACGGCGTAGACGGAGACGCCTTCGGCGAGCAGCAGGTCGCGGGTCTCCTCGAAGTTGTGTACATTGAGGCGCGAGTTGAGGCCATCGGAGACGATGAAGACCACGCGGCGGCGCCCGCGCTCGCGCTGGCGCAGCACCATGCCGGCGGCGAACAGGGCGTCGTGCAGGCATTTCTGCGGCGTGGCCGGTTTCGGGGTGAGGATGGGGACGCCGGGGCCGACGGGGGCCTGGTTGATGCGCGGCCCGGTGGAGCCGGAGGACATGGGGCCGCCGGTGAGCCCGACGGGCGCCGCCGGGGTCTCCTCTTTCAGCACGCGCGGCAGCGCCTGACGGAGCTGGTCGGCCTCCTGAGTGAACTCGAGCTCCTGGCGCGGGTAGGTGTCGAAGGCGAAGAGCGCGACTTCATCCTGCGGGCTGAAGGCGCCGGCGAGCACGGGCAGGACCTGGCGCACCGCGCGCTGGCCCGAAGCGCTCAGGGCTTCGTCCACCAGGACCACGGCGGAGAGGGGGAAGGGGTCGACGGAGAAGTAGCGGATGGGCTGGGCCACGTTGTTCTCGGTCAACTGGAAGTCTTCGCGCTTGAGGTCGGTGACCAGCTCGCCGCGGCCGTCCTTGACCGTGACCGGCACGACGACGAGGTCGATGCGCGTGCGCAGGTGGTAGCGCACTTCTTCGCCGGAGTCGGCGGGCGACTGGGCGAAAAGGGCGAGGCTCGCGGCGCCAGCCAGCGCCGCCCCGGCGAGGGTCAGCCGCCAGCGATCGGATCTGTGCACTGGGTTCCTCATCCCTATCTACTTGGATGCGGCGCCGGCGCGGCCGGCTGTCATCCCGCGGGCTTCTTGCATCCAAGTCAAGTGTGAAGATGACCGCGGGGACGATTATACTTTCAGCGATGAGCGGCCACAAGAAAGCGCCGCGCGCAACGGCGCTGCTGCTGCTAGGGGCGCTGGTGTGCGTCGCGGGCGGGGTGTGGTGGGCCGCGGCGCAGGAGCCGCCGCCGCCCTCCGAGCACCGGCTGCGGGTGGAAGTCGGGGTGGTCAATATTTATTGCACGGTCAAAGACAA
>Ga0114945_10000107_pt1 | contig 48286 bp, 35 predicted proteins | sample OV2TP3_FD_87194 | JGI IMG/M metagenome (GOLD analysis project Ga0114945, IMG submission 87194) | Hot spring microbial communities from Beatty, Nevada to study Microbial Dark Matter (Phase II) - OV2 TP3 | ecosystem: Environmental > Aquatic > Thermal springs > Hot (42-90C) | place: USA: Beatty... | reverse complement strand
GATTTGCTAAGATTCCGGAATGCCCGAAGCGCTGAAATCGTCCGAGATCTACAACGTCATCATCGGAACGGCGGGCCACATCGATCACGGCAAATCTACGTTGGTGAAGCGCCTGACGGGCATCGATCCCGACCGGCTGCCGGAGGAGAAGGAGCGGGAGATGACCATCGATCTCGGCTTCGCCCCCTTCACCCTCAAGAGCGGCCAGCGGGTGGGAATCATCGACGTTCCCGGCCACGAGCGCTTCATCAAGAACATGGTCGCCGGGGCGACCTCCATCGACATCGTGCTCTTGGTGGTGGCCGCGGACGAAGGGCCGAACATCCAGACGCGCGAGCATGTGACGATCATGTCCCTCCTCGGGCTCAAACGAGGCATCATCGTCCTTACGAAATCCGATAAGGCCGATTCCGATCTCCGGGAGCTGGTGTCGGAGGACGTTCGTAGTCTCGCGAAGGGGACCTTTCTCGAAAACGCTCCCCTGCTCTGCGTCTCCGCTCTGGCCGGAGAAGGGATCGAAGCGCTGGTGGAGCTGATCAATCGCATGGTGGCGGAAACTCCGCCGCACGAAGTCAGCGGCGTCTTCCGGATGCCGGTGCAACGCATCTTCTCCGCCAAGGGATTCGGGACCGTCGTCACCGGCGTGCCGATGAGCGGACGGGCGCGCATCGGCGACGTGCTCGAGATTCTCCCCCTCGGAAAGACCGGCCGCATCCGGAGCCTCCAGGCCTACAAGTGCGAGGTGACGGAGATCCGCGCGGGACATTCCAGCGCCATCAACGTTTCCGATCCTCCTCACGAGGAGATTCGCCGCGGCATGGTGGCCGCGACCCCGGGGTACTTTCGGGCCGCCCACTACGTGGAGGCGCGCTTCAGGTACGTCCCGGATCGCCCCACGGTCCTCAAGAACCTGACTCCGATCAAGCTCCACGCCGGGACCGCCGAGTGCGACGGAAAGATCGTTCTCTTGGACAAGAAGGAGATGCAGCCGGGCGAGGAGGGGTACGTCCAGTTCCGCCTCGACGAGCCGATCGTGGTCGTCGCGGGAGATCCCTACATCGCGCGCCTCCAGACGCCGATGTACACCATCGGAGGCGGAACGATCCTCGATACCGGCGACCAGAAGCTCAAGCGGCTTAAGGACGAGATTACGCTCCGACTCGTCGAGAAGGAGCAGGGACTGGCGAGCGAGGAATCCTGGGTCGAAGTCGCCCTCAAGAATGCGGGGATGAAAACGCTCAACGTGCCGGACCTCTCCGTGATCGCGAAGAAGCCTCCTGCGGCATGCGAGGAGGCGCTCAAGAAGATCGAGTCCAAGCTGGTGCGGTTCGACCCGAATCGTTTCCTGCATCGCGCGGCGTTCGAGGCGACGCAGGACCACCTCGCGGTCCTGGTGGAGAACTTCCACATCAAGAATCCGCTGCGGGCGGGAATGGAACTCCTGCCGCTCAAGAACGCGGCCAAGCTGGAAGCCGCCCTCTTCGACCGGGCGCTGGCGGCGCTCGCGGAACGGGGGACGGTCGTCGTCGAGAATCAGAAGGTGCGGCGCTCGACCTTCGCGATCCGCCTCTCCAAGGAGGATGCGGAGGCCGCCGCCGAGATCGAACGGCTTCTTCGCGAAACGCGCTTCCAGACCCCCCGCCAGGACGAGCTTTATTCCCGCTTCAAGTACACGAAGGACCGCATCGATCGAGTGCTGGGATTGCTCGTGGACAACGGCTCGGTCGCCTCGCTCAAGGACGGCGTCCTTCTCCACCGCGACACGGTGAAAGAGGCCATCGAGGTGGTGACGAAGGCGATCCGGGAACGGGGCGCGATCGAAGCCGCCCAGTTCCGGGATCTGGTGGGTACGACGCGGAAATACGTCATCCCGCTCCTGGAGCATCTCGACGATCTCGGGGTGACTCAGCGGGTGGAAAACAAGCGGGTTCTGCGCAAGAGTCCGAAGTGACGGGGGAGCGATCGATCCAGGACGGGGACGTGGAACTGATGCTCCGTCTGCAGGGCGGAGACGAAGCCGCCTTCGAGGACCTCGTTCGCCGTCATCAGCGCAACGTCCTGAACCTGGTGTATCGATATCTCGGCAACGCCGGCGATGCGGAGGACGTGGCTCAGGAGGTGTTTTTCAAGGTCTACCGAGCGCGGCACCAGTACGAGCCGAAGGCCAAGTTCTCGACGTGGCTCTACCGCGTGACGGTCAACCATTGCCTCAACGAAATCCGCTCGCGCAAGTCGCAGCCGGCGAGCTCGGAGCTCTCGGACGATCTCCTGAAAGACTCCGGAGTGATCAACCCGGACGCCAACCTCGACCGGGAAGATCTGCAGCACGCGGTCAAGGCCGCGGTCGACGCGCTTCCCGAGCATCAGCGGATGGCGGTGATCCTCGCCCGATACGAAGAGTTAAGCTACGAGGAGATCGCCGAGACGATGGGGATCTCCCTCGAGGCCGTCAAGTCCGTCCTGCATCGTGCGAAGGAAACGCTGAAAGAGAAACTGCTTCACTTCGTCAAGCGCTGATGTAATGCGCGGATGGTTCGCTCGTTAAACCTCCTGTGGAGCCGATGGCGCCCGTTCAAACGGATCTTCCCGCCGCCCTACGTCGCGTCGCTCCGGCTCTCTACGCCCTTGCCCGGGCGCGACTGGGGAATGAGCACGACGCGCAGGATGCGGTGCAGGAGGCCTCGCTTCGAGCGTTGCGGGCTCAGGAGACATATCGTCCGGGGGCGCCCCTCGAGCACTGGATCTTCCGGATCGCCGCGAACGTCGTGAAGGACATGGCGCGCCGGAATCGCGTCCGAAGGGAGGCGGCGTCGCACGGGCCGAATGCGGACTTGTTCCTGGAGCCCGCGAAGGCAATGGAGCGGGAGGAAGACATCGGTCGAATCCACCGATGCCTTGGAGATTTGGATGCGGAGGAGCGCGCGCCTCTCCTTCTCCACCTCGTCCACGGCGTTCCCCAGGCCGAAGTTGCCGAGCTGATGGATCTCTCGGTGGAACATCTTCGAGTCCGTCTCTACCGCACCATTCGCAAGGTGCGGCGAGCTCTCGGGATTGCGGAGTGACTCATGAGCTGTCCAAGGGGTGAAATCCAAGACGACGTCTACGGTTTTCTGGGACCGGACGAATCGCGCCGGGTTCGCGAGCATCAAACTACGTGCGCATCCTGTCGCACCGCGACCGAACGCCTCGGACGGGAGCGTCAACTCCTCCTCCAAGCGGCCGAACTGCTGATCCAGGAGAGCCCGAGGAACCGGCGCCGATTCCCCTGGATCTGGACCGGGGCGGCCGCCGCAGTGATGTGCGCGGGGACGCTCTGGATCGCCCTCGGAAACCTCCGATGGCCGCTCCCTCGCAATCCCGAGCGTTGGCTCGTTACTCCTCTGAACGACTCAGGGCAAGACCGGTCCGCCGGCGATGTGATCTCGCGGACCCGGGCGCATCGCGCATACCGGGGGAGTTTCGAGCTGGTGATTCGGGTCGGGAGGGCGCGGGAACCCGTTGTCTACCGAGGAGAATGGCTTTGGATTCGGCCTGGGATCTTGTATCTGAACTTGTCGGGTTCGGATGGGACTCGTCGCCGCCTGATTCGGGTCGGAGACTCCGCCTGGTTGTATCACGAACTTGCGGGCGAGTGGCGGACGGCGGCAGATCTCGGCGTCTCGAAGGCCGGTCGGGGAGCGGAAAACCCCGATGATGTTCTTCGTCTACTGGCGCGCCATGTTCCCAACGCCCAGGGGGACATTCAACTCCGTCTTCCGGATCGGGAACTCCTGGGGCCGGAGTTCGACCACGTGCAAATCAGAGCGAGAGCGGTCGGAGGCCGGATAGAGTCCTACGAGATCACCGCGGAGAACACGTCGGCCGGCGTCCAATGGACGTACGGAATCCGTTTCCTCGCCTTCGATGGCGACGAGAAATGGGAGTTTCGGAACAAGGGAGTCGTCCTTCCCATCCCGGAGCTAATCGAGAAGGAGATTCGTGATGCGCGGCGACGGTCTCAATAGATCTCGCCACCGACGACCGAGCGGCGTTTAATAGCGGTGACAAAGCGGAGGAATCGATGACCCACCTCTTGCTGGCGGCGGCGGTACTGGTTCAGGATCCGGCTTCCGACGCGGATAAGGCGATCAAGAAGCTTCGGGGCGAGAAAAGCTATCGCACGAAATTCAAGGCGACGATCGAAGCCCCTGGAAGCGACCCTCTCGTCGTGCAAGGGGAAAGCGTCTGGGTAAAGCCGGGTGTCCTCTACATTCAGTATTTGGGTTCCGGGGGAGACAACAAGCGGATCATTCGCGTGGGCGACAAAGTGTGGGTCTACCACGAACTCCTGGCCGACTGGGTTTCCGGCGAGGAGATGGGAACCCCAGGCGCCGGGCGGGGGGTCCAAAACCCGGACGAGGTTCTCGCCGTGCTCCTTAAATATGCCCAGAAGGCGAAGACGGCGGACGGCGCACTGGAGATCGGATTCGCCGGAGGCGACATCGAGACCATCATGAAAGAACAAGCCAATTCGGGGAGCTTCGATTGGAGGAAATCCAAAGCGGCGGCACGGCTCTTTCTCAAGGCGGGGGAAGTCCATCGGTTCACCAGCACCGCCGAACTGATCTCGGTCGAGGAGAGCCTCCGAGGAAAGATCGTGAAGTACTCCGCCGAAGTCGAGATCGTGAATACGAGTAGAGACACGAGTCTTAAGTTCACCATTGTGGATGAACGGACGAAACGGCCCGTAGAAGTACCCGTGCCCCCCTTCATCGAGAAGGAGATCTCGGGATACCTCGTCAAGAAACCGTAGCGTCCGTCGAATACGGCGACGTCCGTCTCTCTCGCATGGCCTCCACCCGGCTGGTGGTTCGACACCTCAGTTCGTGCGGGTTGCTTGGCCCTCGGGCCTCCGCAACCCCCAAGATCAAGCGCGACTCACCACGAGGGCAAGCAACTTATGGAATCGGTGCCCGGCAGTCGGGCCTCCCGCAATAGCCTCAGTCCCGGCATCGCCGGGACTTCGTTCACGGTACTACTCGATCATGCTTTGACTCCACTCTTCGTCCAGGGACTGAAGATCTCCTAGGGATCCGCCGCGCAGTAGGGCTCCGATCGGATCTGCATGGACATCGCCTCGCTTGGACAAGAGGACACGAATCAACGCCCAGGCCTCTGCGTAGGCGAGAAGAACGTTTCCGGAGTAGAATTCTTCTCTCGACATCGCGATCAGTCGGCGCAGAGGGATCAGCGTGCCATCCTTCCGAGCGGCACGCAATCGTTCGCGATGGGCCGGAGAATCGGCACCCGGCACCAGCCTCCCTATGCCGACGGAATAGAACGTGAAGTACTCGGCCAGACCTTCCGTCAACCAGATCGGACGGGTCACTCCGAAAACCCGATGGAGATACTGGTGACAGAACTCATGCATCAGGGCGCAGACGAGGCCGTTCCGATTTCCTGAGTAGGGCACCACGACCTCGGCTCCACCCGGATCGTAGAAAGAGGCGGCTTCCGGCACTCCGCGACACTGGGCGTAGATCCGGAAGTCCTTCTCCTGGCGGAACACCCGGACGGAGAATCGAAGATCCGACGAATCCCCTCCCAGCATCTCCCGATGGAGCCGATGCGCCTCCTCCAAATAGACTCCGGCCGCGCGCAACTCCGCGGGCGGGCCGTCGCTTCGAATGGCGAAGGAATCGGTCATCAGGAGAACCCACCCTGGGATTTCCAGTCGAAGCACCTCCCACTTTTCCGATCTTCGGCGAATCTCGCGCTCGGTGAAGGGGGAAGGCGCCCGCCGGCTTCCGTCGACGGGCGCCAGTGAGGAGGACCTGGAGCTTTTCGGCGCTTCCGGAGTCGGCATCCGAACGGGAATCTCCGGATGGGTCCGAAGAGCGAAAGGGGTCACAGGAAGGATCGGCACCAGCAGGATCAAGATCAGTTTCATCAGCGCCACCCATTTGTCCATCTGGATGGGCGAGGGATGCAAAGGGCATGCCGAGGAAAAGGGCACGGCGTTCCGCGGGAGTCGAGGAGGGAGGTTACGATTCGTAACTGGAGAGGGGTAGAATCGTAACGCGGCCGCGGTACAATCGCGAAGTGAGACTCTCTCTGGTTCTCCTGGCGCTCGTCGGCTGCGCGAGCGGCCCCACGTTTCTCGCCGGAACGGCCGTCACGAATCTCACGCCGGATCATGCCGTGCCCTTGGGAGGCTATGGGGCCAGGAAGGGCAGACCCATGACGGGACTCCACGATCCCGTCCAGGCGAAAGCGCTCTGGCTCGAATTGGGGGAGCGGCGCATCTGCCTCGTCACCACCGATCTCATCGGGACCTCCGACGAATTCCGGAGCGAGGTCGTGAAGCGGCTGCCTGCAGAATACCGCTGCGACCTGATCATCGCCGCCAGCCACAACCACTCAGGCCCTGGAGCCCTCACGCGCAATCCGTGGCTTCAGATTGCAATGGGCAAGTTCGATCCCGAGCTCTACGAAACTTATGTTCGTAAGATCACCGATCTCATCGTCTCTTCCGCTCGAGCTCGATCGCCGGCCCGCGTGGGGTTCGCAACCGGAAGCGCTCCCGACCTTCAGCGCAACCGGCGATCCAAGCACTATCCGGGCGCCGCGCCCCTCGACCCGGAAGTGCTGATCGCTCAAGTCGACGGCGGAGTCTTGGTCAACTATGCAGCGCACGGTACGGTGCTCGGGAGCGACAACTTTCTCCTTTCCGGGGATTGGCCGGGGGCGTTTCAGCGGGCCCTGGAGCGGAAGATCGCCAAGACGGTCCTCTATGCCAACGGAGCCGAAGGAGATCTGTCGCCGGTGCCCCCGGGTGGAACCGACGACTTCGAGCGCTGCGAGCGGATGGGGGAGGCATTGGCCGCTCGCGTCGAATCTTGGATTCGGGAGGTCCGGCGAAAGCCCGCTCGACGACTGCTCTATATAGAGGAAGCCGTTTCCCTTCCCAAGGCGACGCTTCCGCTCCTCCCCTCTCGAAGCGTGGTCGGCCTGCTCGTCGTCGACGAGACCGCCTTTCTCTGCGTCCCTGGGGAGATGTGCGCGGATCTTGGATTGGAACTCAAGCGCCGATTTCGCGAGCGGGGATTTCGGTTCGTGGCGATCTTGGGGTTGGCGAACGACCATCTCGGGTACTTCCTGACCGAAGAACAGCATCGGAAAGGCGGTTACGAGCGCGACATGAGTCTCTATGGCTCGGGAATGGGGCCGTTTCTCCTCGAGGCCTTCGACCGGTTGGCGGCACGCGCGCGATAGCGCCTCTACTTTTTCGCTTCGAACTCGAGACAGACATGAGTCACCTTGCCGCTGGGCGAGGTGGTTTCCATTCGTACGATCCAACCGGGAACGTCGCGGGAATACCAAGCCTGGGCGCGTCCGATTTCCTTTCCCTGGCAGTCGTAGACGACATCGGTGACGATGACGCATCGAAGTTTTCGTCCCGCTACCTCTAGCTGCTCCGTCCCACGCTTCGGATTCGATCGGTGGAGATTCTTGCAGGTCGCGCAAGGCTCGGGGCGGGAGCTCGGCGGCTTGAGCTCGATCGGCGTCGGTTCGGTTTCAAACTCGCCGTCCCCGACTTTCACCTTCTGGACCGACTGGAGGAGGATGAGCTCTTCGTTCTTGGCCTGGAGGACGGTTCTCCCGGTGATGGTCGCGGAAGGGGACTCCACCCGATACCGGACCCAGGATCCTTTTTCGAATCGAACCCAGGCGTCCCAAGGGACGAAGACGATCGCGTCGTCGTCCGTTTTGGGGGAGTCTTGGAGGAAGAGGGAACAGACGAGCGTCAAGACCATAGCCAGATCATACCTCAGATGGAACTTCAGGGGGTAGCTCGCCGGCGCTCCCGGTCTACTGGAGCGCTCCCCGTCCCCGCTTCTGGGCCGCCTGGGTCCCGGAAGAGCTCAGCCAAATCGGTGTCGAGAGCCGGTCCTCCGTCCACGGCAGGACTTCGGCGGGAGTGACCTCGGCGAGGATCGGCACTACTCTCTGGAGCGCTTGCGTGAGACGCTCCTGGCGAGCCAAGTTGCCCTTTTCGGAAGGAACAACCGCCGATCCGTCCTGCGAAAAGAGATCCGCATCTTCTGCGGCAACCCGGTATGCGATCGCCGATTTCCAGAGATCCGATATGCGGTCGAGATGGGTGATCGCCAGACCGTCGACGGGACAGACAACGAGGGCGTATCGTGCGAGAACGAGGTCGGGCCAACCGACGCGAAAAGGTCGTGGCCACCCGCCTTCCTCCTGAAGATGCGGTTCGGGGAGACGCACGGCGAGTTCGGGCGACTCGGTCGGGAACGGCCCCTCGCCATGGCGCGTGAGATACGTTCGCAGCACGCCGAGGCGGCGAACGGGCCCGTCGAATTTCGACAGAAGCGACTCCGTGCCTTCGCCGGTGCACGTGCTCCACGTGGTGTGCGGGTGGAAGCCTCTCCACTCGTCCAGGAGCACTCCCTGCGCACCCTCGAAGACGACCGTCCCTTCGATATCGTGCAGAGCCTCCTCGACGACCGCCGGCCCGACTGGCCGGATCGCCTCGAGCCACCGGTCTACGACATTGGGATCCTCAAGCATCGCCCGCTCGGTGCGCGCGAGAGTTCCGTCGGGGAATCCGCGGAACTCGGCATGCAGCCGTTGCTGCGCCTGAGAGGTCTTGCGGCGCAGATCGGCGCCGCCAACGGCGAGATCCCGGGCGCGAATGGCATCCTCGGGATGATCGAGCGCGTCGCGGACCGCCTCGCCGATTCCCACCCCGCAGCTTCCGTGGCGCGCGGGGCCTCGCGCGAGCTCCCGAAGCCGGCCGGCGGCCTGATGGAACGGCGTGACGATTCGAGCGCGGTCTGCTATCGAAAGGCGCTGTAGGGCGTCGGGAACGCCCACTTCCTGGAGTCGGCGGGCTTCGACCAGGAGCGCGGTGGGATGAACCACGACATCCCGAGCCAGATAGGTGCGGACTCCAGGAACGAAACTTCCGGCGCCAAATTGGGCGAAGACGTGCCGGCGCCCGTCGGGAGCGACGACGGTGTGACCGGCCTGCGCGCCGCCGTTCCAACGCACGATGAGGCGAGCTCCTCGCGTGCGTGTCAGCCAGTCGACGACGGTTCCTTTGCCCGAATCGCCGAACGCGAGGTCGAGGACGATCCAGGCTTCGTTCACGGAGCCGTCGAGGCGTCGGTATCCAGTCTTGGAAGAGGGACGCCGTCTTTCCCGAGAGTCGCCGCCCACGGCGTCAGCGCTCGGACGACGGCCCCGATGCGATCGGGCGGATGTCCGCGGCGTTCCAATTCCTTCACGAGCGCCGCCACGTCCGCGAGAGCTCCCTCTCCGAGGGCGACGATTCCCGCCGCGACGGCGCAGGTGTCGGCCGGGCTTTCCATGGAAATGACTCGATCGCCCAAGACGTTACGCCAGGCGCGCTCGCACCGGACGCGGCGGTCGAGGTCGGGGATGAGGAAGAAGGGTTCGAGTGCGCGCTGCGCCTCGTCCACGACGACGGCGAGGGGGAGATCCTCCTCGAGTTCGTCGCCGAGGAGGCGTCGGACCGCCTCGCGCGAGAGCTGCGGGTAGGGTTTTTCGTCGCCGGTGAGGAAGAAGTAGCCTCGCTTGCCGCGAAGTCTCCGGCAGTCCATCTCGAGATGGCGCGCGGAGAAGTAGAGGGCGAGTTCGTACGACTCGTGGTCCCCCGGACCTCCGTGTCCCTCGAGCCAGCACCAGGTGAGCCACTGATCCATGAGCTCGCCGGTCGACTCGAACTGTCCTACCTGGAGCGGCGCTTGATCGCTGAAGGCGTCTCCCACCGCCATGAAGAGCACTTGCGGGTCGGCGATCCCAAGGTCGAGGAGCGTCCTGACGAAGCCCGGGAGCTCCTTCCGCGCGAGCCTCTCGGGGATTACTCCCATGGAGCCGGTCACGTCGAGGGCGAACGCGATCGCGAGGGATTGCGGATGTCCGACGCTGTCGCGACTTTCCCGAAGCTTTACCCCGAAGGGTTTCATCAGATCGTGGATGCGTTCCTGACGGAAGACCTTCTGGATCGGCAGATCGGCGCGCTTTCGCGCGATCGCTTCGTGAGCCTCATAGCTGTATCCGCCGAATCCCATCGTCTCACCGGGACAAGGAAAACGGGATGTACTTGGGGGGGCCGAACACGGTGCGGGCGACGGCATCGACTTGGTCCTTCAAGGCCCAGGCGTCGGTGGCCGAGCTCGGATCGGCGTTTCGTCGGAGAAGCTCCGCGAGCTCGGAGGGCACGACGGCCGGATCATCTCCGAGGGCGTAGAGGACGGCCCGAGCGCTCATCGCCACGTCGGCCGCTCCCTGCGCGGGTGCGGTCGCGCGAGACCAACCGACGAGGGCGACGCCGTGGTCGCGTGCGTGGACGAGAAGGTGCGGCGGGACGATCGCGCCGTGGGACCAACCCGCGCGGTGGAGCCACCCGAGGACCTCGAGCATCCGTTTCCAAAGCCAGATCGAGTGTTCCGGGGGGACTCCGCCGGGGTAGGCGGCCCGCACGTCCTCGAGGGTGTGGACGAAGCCGCTTCTCCAACGCAGCACCAAGACGGGGCGCTCCCCCTCCTGTCCGTTCATGCCGAGCCTCGCCGGGCCGCACGCCACCGGCTGAGGGAGGAGTCTCGAGAAGTGCGGAGTTCCCGGAGCCGAACTCTCCGGGATTTGTTCCAGCACCGCGAACTCGCGGGCCAGGACGCCCGGGTCCGCCGGCGCGCGAAGGACCTTGATCACGACCAACTCGGTCAGCCGCGAGTCGCGCCGGGCGAAGAAGACGTCCGAGCTCTCGCCGCGCGCGATTCGTCCGAGCACGCAGTAGCGGGCGGAGCCGACCCAAAGGCGCGGTCGAGCGGGATCGAGGAGAGCCTCCTCTTCCGGCGACGGCGCGGTGGCACGCCAAGTTCCCGAATGGACCGCGAGCGGCGACGCGCAGAACGAACAGCGGACGGTCCCGGACGGCGGAGGCGGCGGCAGAGGCGCGCCGCAGTTCGGGCAGCGGTGTTGCTGGTAGCTCATTGGGGACTGCGATATCCGCGACTCTCCAGCGTCGGAGGGACGAGGTGGTATGCCGGAATCCCGCCGCCGCCCAGGGCCTCGCGGCAGAGCCGCTCCCGATGGATCGCACGAGAAAACGCTTGGCGCACCCGTTTGTCGTCGAACGGCTTCCCTCGAACGTTCAGCATCAGGAATGCGGTTCCAAACGTGACGGTCGAATGGAAGTCGGATCGGCCGCGAAGGCGCGCGAGCGATTCCGGCGAGACGGTCTCGAGATAGTCGCAGTCTCCCCGCTCGTACAGCTCGAGTGCCCGGTCGGGATCGTCGATCGGAAGCCAGCGCACCAGCTCCTGCTTCACGGACGCCGCGTTCCAGTAGCGGTCGTTCTTCGCGAGCAGGATGTGCTTGCTTGGGACATGCTCGACAAGCCGGAACGGTCCGTTCGCGACGACCGTATCGCTCCAGACCGCGTCCGACCGGGCCGGGTGGAGCGGATACCGCGAGGCGAGTTCGAGGAAATAGGGAACGGGCGCTCGGAGGCGGACGACGAGCGTGCGGTCGTCTTGCACAGCGACTCCTACCGAAGAAGCGTCCCCCGTGCCCTTGTGGAATTCCTCGGCTCCGGCCAGCACGAAAAGCGCGGAGGCGCTCGGGGACTCCGTCGACGGATCGAGGATCCTCTTCCAGGCGTATTCGAAGTCTCTCGCGCGGACGGGCTCGCCGTCGCTCCACGCGGCCTCGCGGAGATGGAAGACGTACCGCAAGCCGTCTCCCGAGATCTCCCAGCGTTCGGCGATTCCCGGAACGGGCGCCAGGGTTCTGGGATCCGGACGCACCAGGCCCTCGAAAAGGCAGACGACGATGCGCTCCTCGGAGACCTCCCGGACCTGCGCGGAATCGAAGACGTCGACCTCCCCACCGTTGTTGAGCACGAGCACTCCGGATCCGGATCCCTTGGCGACCTCGTTGAGCGGATGGAGGTCGTACCAGTTTTGGTAGATCCCCGTCACCTCGCGATCGCGGTAGAGGTTTTGACTCGCGAAGAAGTAAAGCGGGATCACGGGCAGCTCGTCGAGGAGGATCTCCTCCGCTCGCTGGAGCAGCCTCGTTCGCGCGGCGGCGTCCTGTTCGCGGGCGGCGCGGTCGAGGCAATCCTCGTACTCGGCGTTGGACCATCCGGTGGTATTGAACGGATTTCCCTTTCGCATCAAGTCGAGGAAGGCGACGGGGTCCGGAACTTCGCCGACCCACGCTCGACGGAGGATCTCGTACTCGCCGCGATCCGCGGCGGCGAGCAGACCTTTCCAGTCCTGGATCGAGTGATGGATCTCCACCCCGAGCCGCTCGTTCCATCGCTCGATGAGGCTCGTGCTCAGGCGGGTGGTCGTTCCGGTCGGATGGATCGTGAGGAGGACCTGCGGGAAACCCTTTCCCTCGGGATAGCCGGCCTCGGATAGGAGGCGGCGGTCTTCGTCCGGAGCCTGAGACCTCGGCGACGACGAACAAGCAAGCATCGACAGGATCAGACCGGCCCGCAGTGTGCGCATGCTATCGCCCCATCTCCCTTTCCCACGCGCCGACGGATCCTTCGGCGTCGTCCACGAGCGCCTTGAACGCATCGCGGTCGCGCGCGGCGTCCTTCAGCTCCTTCTCCAGCTTCTCGTTCGTCTTGTTCAGGTTCTTGATCTTCTCGTCCAGCACCCTGATTCCGGACTGCGCGGCTTTCCACTTCTTCTCCGCAGCCTCCATATCCTTCTTGAGTTTCTCTTTTTCCTTCTTGTCCTTCGCGCGGTCGTACTTGAAAGCGGCCTGTTTGAACGCCTCCTGGAGTTTCTTCTCCGCTTCGACGGCCGAGTTGTACTTCCGGAGGATGTCGTCCGAGTACTTCGGAAAGTCCTTGAGGGCCTTGTTGCATTTCTCCCAGCGGACGAGCGCGCTTTCATGTTTGGGCTTGCGAGTCTCGAGCTCTTTCTTCCAATGGGCCAGACGCTCCTTGCGATACTCGTCGATCGCGTCCAGGGCCTTGCCGATTTCGTCGAACTTGCCGATCCAGAGCTTGGCGATCGCGATCGCGCGATTGAAGAGGACCCCGCCGGTTTCGCGGTTCTTGTCGCCGGGCATCACGCTCCGCGCGAAATAGTTCCGGATGCACTCCACGTCGTCGCTCGAGAACTTCTTGCGCACGGCGGAGGCCAGCTCGCCGGGCTCTTTGACCCGTTTCCGGTACTCGCCGAACTCGGTGCCTTGCTTTTCGTGGAAGTCGGTGGCCTCTTTGGCCAAGTTTCCAAGGCTCTGAATGAGGCTGGTCAGGGAGGAGCCGACCTGTTCCGCAAGCGTGCAGCAGGGGTCCGCGATCGACTTGTCGACCGTGTCGTCCTTCACCGGCTGCTCGCGCTTCGCGGCCACGGCCACGGCGGCCTTCCGCGCCTCGGAGAGGTGTTTCTTCGCTTCGGCGACGGAATCGGAGAAAAGGAGGGTACCGGCCAGGCCCAGCCACGCGTTCGCCATCATTTGTGGACGTTCTCCTTCAGGATCTCGAAGCCTCCGCCGACGCCCCAACGCTGGAGTTCGCCCCATCCACCGGAGGTCTTCATTCGCCGGAAAGTAAGAACATAGACCCAGCAGCAGTCCCCGCGATCCACGGCCGCGTTGACTTGGATGAACTTGAAGTGCTCCCATACGTTGTTGTTCCCGTATCGAGCCCACAGGGCGCGCTCCGTCCAGTCGCTGTAGATTCCGACGCGCAGGATCGTGCGCTTGAGCTCTTTCCATTCGGTATTGAGAAGAGCCACGATCTCCGTTTCGATCTTGTCCCACTCGCCGCCGGTCATCGTCGGCTTGGCGAACCGCGCGTTGAGAATGCGCAGTTTCCTCGCGTCCTCTTCCTGTTTTAGAATCTTCGCCGCCCGCACGCGGACGGCGTCCAGTTCGGTCTGGGCTTCTCCGGCCCGCTTGGCCGCGCCCGTCATGCGATCGGTGAGCTCCCACTTGATCTGGCCTTCTTCCGTCTGGAGCGGGCACAGTACCTGAATCAGGAAAATCATGTTCTGGGCGGAGACCGCGTCCGTGACGGCCTGCTCCGCATTGCTTTTCGCGTGCTCGCCCTTCTCCGCCCTCTCGACGGCCTCCCTTGCCACCTTCAGATTCAACTCCAGGCCGTGTTTCGCCTCTTCTGCCGCTGCAGTTTCGAGGATCGAGTAGACGGTCTTTCGCTCGCTTCCGATTCTCGAAATCTTGAGAATGGCGTCACCCACGTCGAGCCCGAACTTCTTGCCGGTCTCTGCCGGATTCGGGTATTCCTTTTGAAACAGCTCGATCACTCCGGCCGCCCGATTCAGTTGCTCGAACACGTCGGGCAAGGTCGATCGAACCTTATCGAGATCGGGTTTTTCGCGCGCCTTGAGGGCCGCAGCAATGGCGTTCTCGAGGGCCCCCCTGGCCTTTTGGATGGGTTCGATTGCGGCCGCCAGTCCCTCGACAAGCTTCTGGAACTTGTCCTTTTCCGCTGACACGCCGCCTTCCAGGCCGGGGATGACCGAGTCATAGTACTTCGCTACGTCATCGAACTTCTCCATCGCCCACTTGAATCTCGGGTGTCCGGCGATCTCCGGCCGGTTCGAATAGTCCTTCAGGAACTGCTCGCGTTTCTTCTTGAGTTCGACGTACGCGTTCTTCACCCACCGGACCTTGCTGTCGACTTCCTCCCTCGCTTTGCCGGCTTCCTCTATCTTCTTGCGCAGAAACTCGATCTCGCCGCAGAAGTTTCCGAGCAGGCTCTTCTCGTTGCTGGGAATGCGTTTGATCGGCTCTCCCTCATGGACCCGGATTCCGGCTTCTTTCGCCTTGGCCTTCGCCGCGCTCAGGAGCTTCAATACGGAGACCACTTCGGAGTGATCGCTCGAAAATTCCTTTCCGTCTTTGTCCTTCGCTTCACCCCAGGTCTCGTCGGCGGACACAAGAGCCTCTTGCGTCGCGTCCAGGTCCTTCTTCTCCAGGGCTTTCAGCGCCTCGTCCACCAAGCGCCTGATCGCACTGAGGCCGGTCTTTACCCGGGCCGGAAGCTCCGGTCCCAGATTCACCCCGGCCTTTTGAGCCTTGTCGCGGAGATCGTCGAGCCGGTTCTTGGTCTTTACCACGGCCTCGAGGGCTTTCTGCTCGGCAGAAAGCCCCTTGTCCAGTTCCTCCCAGTATTTTAGGGCTTCGAGGAAATACTTGCGGACGAGATCGGGCTTCTTCTTGGCCAACTGCGTCTCGGTCGAATCGAGGCTGCGCTTGATCTTTCCCAGGAGGTCTCTGGACTTCTGGTCCAGATCCTGCGCGTGGGTCGGTGCAGCGACGAGAGCGGCGGCCACCAGAAGCGAGGCGCAAGTCATTTCGATTCTCCTATGGGGTGATCGATTCCACGACCCATCTTCCGTCTTCGAGCGTCACCAGTACGGACGTGTCCTTGCCGACGCTCTTCCCTTCGTCGCTGACGCGCCGGAACATGATCTTCTTGCTCCAATGCGTGTCGGCCTTGTGGGGCGCCGACGTCTTGGTCTCCTCCCCCTTAAGGCTCCCCTCATGGATGTGCAGGAATTCGTATTTCTTCAAGGAGAGTTTCTCCGCCATCTTTCCGATGTTGTTCCAGGCGGTCTTGCAATCCATGTGCTTCTTCGCTTGCTGGCGGTCCACCCGGCTCCAGCAGGAGACGAATCCGTCCCAGTCGTTTTTGAAAACGGAGTCGTAACACTTCTCCGCGACCGTGAGCCAGGCCGTCAGGGATTTCGGGGAGACCAGATGAAAGGCTCCCTTTCCCGCTTTGAGCAGGGGCGGAAGAGTCGAAGTCTCCACGCCGTCCAGCGTGACGAGATCGTCCTTGGCATAGGCGGGATACCGGGGGTCGTAGCTGCGCAATTTCCATTCCCCTTCGCTCGCGCCGGAAGTCGTAAGCCAGGCCGCCTCCTGCTTGTCCAAAGTCAAAGGTCCGGAGACGGCACGGCGGACGTTCGCGGCCAGAAATTTGATCCGAAGTTCGAACGAGGGTTTTCCGACCTTGACCACGAGCTGCTTGTCGGGGGTGGCCTGCGCGATCTCCGCCTTTCCGTCCTTCACTTCCACCGCGGTGTCGCCCCAGAACACGGCGAGCTCCTCGGCGCCGAAGGGTTTGAGGGCGGAAAGATCGACCGTCACGGTCTCCCCCGCCGGGTCGATGCGCAGATGGGGGTCCCGTTCCTCCTCTTGACCTGAAAACGCGGCGGACAGGAGAGCCCAAGCCATCAGCATCGTTTTTCTCCCTGGGGCTCGAGAAGGCGTAGGCCGGAGGCTGGGGAAACGAAGACAAAGCAGTTGAGCTGGACTTCCCTCCCGACCCGCATTTCCCGTTGAATACTATCCCAGGGAATGAGATCGGGCAATGGAATCCGGGAACTTGCCGGGGTGACGAGAAGGCGAAGAGGGGAGCCACGGAGCGCTCACGATGGAATCTGCGCCTCCCAAAGTGGAGAATCCTCCGACGCGTAGTCCCGCAGCCTTCGCTTCCGGGGAGGGTGATTCGCCCGGCGGACTCGCTCCCGTGCCCCCGGACGCGCCGACATCTTCCCCTGGTGTGCCAAGGTCCCGAGCCCGTTGCCGCCTCCTCGTGGTTCTCCGGCAGATGGGGGACCGTTCCCACTGTGGAGTGCGCCCAGGCCTAGTTCGGGGGCAACGTGTACGCCGAGCGAGCGCCTTTTCCTTCGTGCCCTTGCGCGCGTAGGCGCGGGGAACAAGGCCTCGGCCGGCGGCGCTGTTCTTGGCAATATAACTGCCTTTTATGGTATAAAAACGGCAATATGATTTCCCGAACCCTTCCCCCCCCGAAGGGGAGCTTCTTCCTGTTCGGGCCGAGGGGGACGGGCAAGTCCACCTGGGTCGGAGCGACGCTTCCCAAAGCGCTTCGAGTCGATCTCCTCGATCAATCCACGTACCTCGATCTCCTTGGACACGCAGATCGTCTCGAAGCCCTGGCCGACGCGCGCGGCGTACGGGAGATCGTCGTGGACGAGGTGCAGAAACTGCCGGCGCTCCTGGACGAGGTCCACCGGCTGATCGAAACCCGCGGGTTTCGATTCGCGCTGACGGGATCGAGCGCGCGCAAACTCCGGAGGTCGGGTACGAATCTCCTGGCCGGCCGGGCCCGCACCTTGACGATGCATCCGTTCACGGCGAGCGAACTGGGGGACCGATTCAATCTGGCCCGAGCGCTTCGATACGGGATGCTTCCGGCGGCGTGGACCCAGGAAGACCCCGCCGGGTTCCTGCGGAGCTACGTCGGCACCTACCTCCGTGAAGAAGTGCTGCAGGAGGCGCTCGTCCGGAATCTCGCGCGCTTCAGCCGGTTCCTCGAAGCGGCGAGTTTCTCCCAGGCGGCGGTCCTGAACGTCCAGGCCGTGGCGGCCGGCTGCGGGATCAGCCGGAAGACGGTGGAGACCCACTTCGAATTGACCGAGGATCTTCTTCTGGCCGTGCGGCTGCCGATCTTCCAGCGCCGCGCCAAGCGGAAAGTCACGGTCCATCCGAAGTTCTACTTCTTCGACGTGGGCGTCTATCGGGCGCTGCGGCCGCGCGGTCCGCTGGATCCGATGGAGGAACTCGATGGGGCCGCGATCGAGACGCTTCTCTTTCAGTGCCTGCGCGCCGAGAACGCGAATCGCGAACTCGGATACGACCTGTATTACTGGCGGACCACCGACGGAACCGAGGTCGACTTCGTGCTCTACGGCGAGCGCGGTCTCCGGGCCTTCGAGGTGAAGCGCTCGTCCCGATTCCAGGAGAGCGATCTCGCGCCGCTCCGAGTTTTCCTGGAAGACTATCCGATGGCGAAGGGCACCCTCCTCTACGGCGGAACGCGCCGCTACAGGTTCGGAGCGATCGCGGTGATCCCGTTCGGCGAGGCGCTCCTGGAGTTGGGAGAACTTCTCTAATCGACGCAGGGTCCCGCAGCCTTTGCTTCCGGGGAGGGTGATTCCCCCGGCGGACTCGCTCCCTAGACGCGCCGTCTGTACCACGGTCTCAAATCCGGTTCCGGCGCCGTTGTCGAGAAGGCGAGCCACGAAGCGCTCACGATCGAAGCTGCGCTTCAAGCCGTACCTATTTCCTGACGTGCATCCGCAGGAGCAGTCCCTCCGCGCGCGCCCGAAGTTCCGAGTCCCGAGAGGTGCGAAGGACTTCCTGAAGCGTCGGCTCCGCGAATCGGCCGTAGCCGAGGATCTTCCGTTCCGCGTCATTTCGAACGTCGAGCGACTCGGAACCCAAATCCCGAATGTGCCGCCGGACGCGCTCCGTGTGCTCGGGCTCGAGAATCTCCACGCGGCCCACCAGGACCCGCCGGAGCTCGACCGGCGCCGGAGAAACCGAGAGCGGCAGAAGGTCGTTCGTCATCGCCGGAGGAAGGACGTACAGAACTCGGGTTCCCTCCTGCTCGAAGTAACTGTCCGTCCATGTCTTGATCATCGCCTTCGCTTCCTTGCGGAAAAGACCTTCCGCCACGAGACACCCCTCCAGCTCTTCGCCGATCCGCCGGATCAGCTGATCTCGCGTCAGCCAGTTCTCGGAGAGGTCGAGAGCGACCTCGCGAGACTGACCGGATCGCACCGATTCGAGGAAGGCATACTTCCCCTTCCCGTCCTTCTTGACGGAGATCACGAAAACATGGGGCAGATCGGCCGCCGTAGGATTGGTGAGGACGAACTTCCCGTTTCCTTGAGCCTGGATGCCGAGGGGCAACTCGAAGTTCCCGACGCCGCGATAAAAGAGGAACTTCTCGTGCTCCGACTTTTCGTAGTCGTCTCCCCCGGGACAGACGCGGACAAAGGCAGAGTCCGTTTCGCGGGCAGGGTAGTAGTGGCTTTCGCCCTTCTCGCGAGGAAGATCGGGCTTGAGCTCTCCCTGGGGAATAATCCGGATCCGGCCCCACCGGAGATAGCCGTCGGCGATCGGGAGAGGGCGAGAACCGTCGCTCAACGGAGGGGCGTATTCCCGTACCCGGGGATACCATTCGGTGATGAGACCTTTGGGGAATCGGACCGACACATCGACCGTCATCTCGCGGTCGGAGTAGAAGTAGAGAACCGGAGTCTCCATCCGGGCCGTCGACTTGATCTTTCCCTCGTAGAGGCGGAACGACCCTCGGGTGCGATCGTAGACGAAGGAAGGGAGGTCGCTCGTCTCCAGAGGACGCCACTCGAGCATCGTGCCGTCGGATCCGTACACCGCGGTGAACGTCCCCCATTCGTGCACGATGAGGCGGTTCCGCTTGGCCTCGTCTTGACCGGCGACCTCGGTGGAAAGGGGCAACATCATCGCAAGGGCCACGACGCGTTTCATCATCGACCTCCGTTCTCCGTACCCGAAGTTGAGTAGAGTGAGAAGCCGCGACTACTACCGCTATAATCAGCCGCGTGTTCTTGGCCTTCGCGCGATGGTTCCTGCGGCTCCTGGGTCGGCTTGACCTCGTCTGGCTTGAGCTTTCGGGGGACGAGTCTCATGCGTGGGTGATCGCGAGAACGGAAACCGGGCCGCTCCTCCCGGAGGGCCTCGCGCGAATTCGAGCCTCGCATCCCGCCTGTCCGTTCCTTCGCGGGCTGAAGGAGCATGAGGGAAACGGCCGCTACCGACTTGCCGGAGATCAAGTCTGGGCGTTCCTGGATGCGGTCGCCGGCACTCGAATGGCCCGGCTCGAAGCGGTCGCTCGCGTCCCCTGGAAAAAAGTCGCGTTCCGACCGCTCGAAGTCGAAGCGGCGATCGATTCGGCGGTGCCTTCCCTCGCGGTCCGCTACTCCGGTCAAGCCCGATGGGCGCGCGGGCGATGGATGCGACTCGGGGACGAATGGTGGGACGCGAGGCTGACCGACGAGCACGCGGAGCTGGTTCTCAAAGGGAGCGTGACGTACGGCCCTGAGAGACTCCGTCACGTCCTGGCCGATTTCGCCCCTCTCTGGAACGTCCGGGGCACGATCTGGAAGTACGATCCGAATCGGTCGCTGACCCGCGCCTCCGCCGAGCCCGCCGAGGACGGTTCGATCGCGGTTCGCTGCGAGTACCTCGTCCGGCGCGAAGAGATTCGGCCGCTCCCCGGCGATGCGGGATGGGCCCTCGTGGGGGATTCGGTCGTACCTCTCCCCAAACTCACGCCGCTCTTGGATCGCGCGCTTCGCGAGGGACCCGTTCGACTGGATGCGGACGCGGCCGCCGCTTTCCTCGAGGGCGAGGGTGCGGCGCTCCTTCCGGGGGCCCGCGTTCTCACGAAGTGCCTCCCCGTCTTGACGGCGAGGATGGACGGGCAGGATCTCCTTCTCGAGATCGCGTTCGTCTGGGGAGAATCTTCCGTCGCTTCCGAGGGCGATCTCGCGGGGCGCCGGACCGTGCGGCGCGGGATGAACTGGTGTCGACTCGAGCCGGCGGCGCTCGAGGAGGCACGGTCCGCCCTTACCGCCGCGCTCCGGCGTGCCTTCGTGGACGCGCGAGTCGAGGGGACTCGGCTCCGCCTGCGAGAGGACGACGTCCCGGAGTTCCTCGCGCACGGGACCGGATGGCTTCCTTCGTGGAAGGTTCTCGTTCCCAAGGCGGCCCCCGCGGTAGTTCGGCCGCCGACCCGTCCGCAGTTCCGCGTAATTCCGATCCGGGAAGACGGGCTGGGAGGGATAGGACTCGAAGTCTCGTTCGATCTTGGCGGAGAAACGTTTTCCCTGGCGGAGTTGGCGATCGCGCGAAGAGAGGGAAGTCGGTGGGCGCGGAGGAACGACCGTTGGATCGAATTCGATCGCGGGATGGTGGCGCGGATTCTCGAACTGGCGCCACCCCGAGCGCCGATGGACCGCCCCCTCCCGGTAGACGCCCACACCCTTCGCACGCGAGTCGAAGGATGGAGGAGGATCGGCGCGGTCACCGTGGATCCCGAGGTTCTCCGCTTGCGAGCGGTGATGGACGCCGGCCGGCCGCCGCTCGCGTGGCCTCCGGCGCTCGCCGCCTCCTCGACCGGCGCCATGCGGATCCACGCCTGGATGGAGGCGTGTTCGGCTCTCGGGGTGAATCCGACGATGTATGCTCCTACGGATCGCGATACGTTCGCCGCGATGACGGGATTCCTCCTGGCGCGGAAGGAGCGTGGGGGACGGGGGCCCGTTCTCGTCGTCGCGGGAAACAAGCGACTTTCGGCCTGGACGTCGGGGCTCTCGACCCTTCTTCCGCTCCGGAGCCTCGTCCTGCGACGGAAGGCTCCGTCGCAGGAGGAAATCGCGGCGGCGGACGCCGTGTTGGTGGCGCCGAACTCCCTCGACACGGCGGTGTATCGCGCCGTCGAAACGCATTGGGCCGCCGTCCTCTTCGATCAGATCGATCGGACGTTCGCCACCGACGAGTCCAAACCGTACCGAGCGGCCTCCCGGATTCGGGCGAGATTGCGCGTGGGTCTCGTGTCGGATCGCAAGGCCTTGGCGAAGGAGCCGAAGATGCGGGCCTTGCGCGGGCTGGTCTATCCCGGGATCGAGGACGAATCGCCGGCCATCTTCTCGCACGATCCGGAGCAAGGAGCGCATCTGATTCCCGTCTCTTCCCTCGCGACACCGGCGAGCCGGCCGGGGTCGGCGGCGCCCGGACCTGCGTATCTCGCTTGGCGCGATCAGTGGCGTCGCGGCGTGCCGACCCTCGCCCGGCCCGACTGGCTCCGCCGTCATGCCGGCGAGATCCTGAACCTCGAGGAGGATTCGGATTCGAAACGCGCCATCGGCAAGCTCCAGGCCCTGTGGCGCGCGTACCGCGCGACCCACGCGCGCATCGATGAGTTCATGATCGATTGGATCGCCGATCTCTACTATCTCCATGTGGGAGCCGAAGCGGGGTTGGCCTGGCAGTGGAAGCATGTCGATCTCGCGCCGAGTTTCCCCGAGATCGATCTCTTCGTGGAGTTCCAGCAGGGGCGCGCTCCTCTGGCGGCGTGGAGGAGATTGGCGGGGGTCCGTCCCGCCGGGAAGTTCTACGAGGAGCACCGAGAACTCGTGGATGCCGCCTGCGCCCGAGCCGTCGAATCCGCAGGGCTTCGACCGCCCGAGGGAAGTCGTCGCGTTCGACGAACGCTCTTCCAGGGAGCCGCGGTCCGAGCGGACTTCGCCCGGGAGATCGTTCTGGGACGCGCGCACCGGTGGAGTACGCTGGCGCCCGAAATCGCGGCGATCTTGAAACGCGCGGAATCGGAGCTTCGGTCCAAACCGGAAGCTCCCGTGCCGCCGCCCGTCCGGCTGGAACTCGACTTCGGTCGTGTCGAGAAGCTGAAGCAGGAGAGCGACGCGGTGCGGGAGATCCTCGCCGCGCCCGAGGACGAGCCCGTCGTCGAGGAGGAAGAGACGATCGGACCGGTGCGCACCGCCGACGGTCGCGTGCTCTACGCCAGTCTCGCCGCCACGCGCGCCGTGTGGAGGGACCTGGACTTCATTTCGCGTCAGGTGGTGACGGACGTCTACCGCGGTTCGGTGCGCAACGTGAGGGAACTCGAGATCCAGCTCCGGCCCACCGGACGGATGCCTCTGGCGACGCTCGAAGAGATCAACGAGCGCGCGACCGAGCGTGTGGGAGATGCGCTCCTGGTGCTGGAAGGAGAGACCCTCGCGGCCAACGAGGAGTTCCACGACGAGCTCGAAGTCCTCATCGACGGCCGCGTCGTTTCGGCGGAGGAGTCGGACCCCTACCGCGCGCTGGTGGGTCGATTGACCGAGGCCGAGAAGACTCTGGTCGACGCCTTATGCCGGGAAGGATCTCTTCCCTCCTCGCGCGCGGACGGACTCTTGCGACCGATGGGGGCGATGGCGTCCCTGACGGCCGAATCGATCAACGAGAAGGCTCTCGAGACGGTGGGGGATATCGTACTCGCCGCGGACGGAGAGGCCTTCGCGGTCGAGGAGGACGATCTCGAGCCGTTGCGGAAGGCTACTTCCACTCGTTGAGGGAAAGCGCCTCGACCTCGTCTCGAGGTCCGAGCCCGTGTCCGGTGCGATGCCGGACCTCGGCCAAGAGGGCCCGGGGCTCGATCCTGTCGCCGAGAAAACCGATGTCCCAAAGCAGGAAGTTCTCGCGTCCTCTCGCCAGGAGTCGCGTTCCGCCCGCCCGAAAAGCCACGCCGGCGATGTCCTCGCCCTGCCGGAGACTTCCCTCGACGGGTTCGCCCGTCTCGCACTCCCAGAAGCGGACGAACGGGTCGTCTCCGGTCGTGGCCAACCATCGTCCGTCGGGGCTGAATTCGATTTCCATGCGAGAGCTACCGTGGCGGATCGTGCGACCCACGAGTCGGCCGGTTTCGGCGTCCCACATCCGGACGAATCCGCTCGGAGTGCGGCCGGCCAGTCTGCGGCCGTCGGGGCTGAAACGCCAAACGCGGGGTTCCTCGTCCTTCGCGATGGCGTCGCCGATGGGCTCGCCGGTCTCCGCATTCCAAAGTCGAGCGGACCAATCCTTGCCCTCGCACAGAAGTCTTCGGCCGTCCGGACTGAACCAGACGAAATTCACCGGGATCGAATGCTCCAGAATCTTGCCGGGGGGAGAGAGCGCCGGAGCGTCCCACAAACGGACGCTTCGATCCTCGCAGGCAGCGGCGATTCGGGTGCCGTCGGGACTCACGGACCACTGGAGGATCTTGGCGGGGAGTTTGAGCGGAGTACCCCGTGGGCGTCCCTGAAGATCGAAGGCCGATAGGGTATCCCCCGAAGCCTCGAGGAAGAGGCGGCCGCCGTGGATGGCTCGCCAGTCTCCGAACTCCCCCGCTTGAGGGTTCGTCTTCACGCGGAGGCCCGACGCCAGGTCCCATAGAGATTCCACGCCCTCCGGAAGTCGGTGGGAGATTCGTCGTACGGCGAGCGTCACGAGGTGGGAGCCGTCGCCCGCGAAGCGAACCGAGGTGACGCCGCGGTCGTGTCCCAGTTCCGCCGAGAGAGCCTCCCCGGTCTCGACGCTCCAGACGCGTGCCGTCCGCCCGGTTCCGATGGCGAGTCGCTTTCCGTCCGGGCTGAAGGCGACGTCTCTGACTTCGTCGTCCAGAGGGAAGAGGCGGAGTCGAGAACCGTCGGAGGCGCGCCACAAGGCCGCGGACTTGTCCCAGCTTCCGGTGACGATGAGCGATTCGTCCGGACTGACGGCGATCTTGTCGATGTACGCCTCGTGTCGGAGGGGAGAACCGACGACCTCCCCGGTGGAAGCGTCGCGGAGTTCGAGGGTGGTGTTGTCGGTCTGCGCGACCAACCGCGTGCCGCGGAGAGCCGTCTCCCAACAGCCTTGTCCCCGAAAGGCGGAGCGCGGCGCGGGTTTTTCCACCGTCCAGACTCGGACCGGACCGCCGATTCCCCAGACGAAGAGGAGATCGGAGTCCGAACCGAATTCGATGCGGCCGACCGGCGAGTCCAGTCGCAGCGCCGATCCGAGCGCCTCGCCCGTGGTCCCGTCCCAGAGTCGAACCCGGCGATCCTGACTTCCCGTCGCGATAAGGCCTCCATCCGGGCTGATCGCGACGGCCGAGACTTCATACCGGTGGCGCATCGCTGCGCCGATGGGCTTCCCTTGCCCCAAGTTCCACAGGCGCGCGGTTCCGTCCTTCGCGCCGGTGACGATCTTGGCGTCTCGAAGAGCCAGGCTGGTCAAGGGGGCGTCGGTGAGGAGAGGCTCCCCGACGGGCTTGCCGGTCGCCGCGTCCCATTTCCGGATCGATCCTCCCTTCCCCGCCCCGAGAAGCGTGGAGCCGTCGGAGGTGAACGCCACGGCGCACAGGTCGCTGTCGTTCACCTGTCCGCCGATCGAGCGATGCGACGCGAGATCCCAGAGTTCGAGATAGCCGCTGGAATTGACCAGGGCTATGCGACGACTGTCCGGAGCAAACGCGACCAGGATCGGCCGGCTGATGAGATCGAGGTCCGGTTCCTCGCGCGCACCGGTCTCCGCATCGCACATGCGCGCCGAGTAGGTCGGCATGCGGCGATCCAGCAGGAGATCGCCCGAGGAGGAGATCACGACGGCTTTCTTCCCGTCCGGAGTGAAGGCTGCCATGGCGGGATCGAGGCCGGGATGCCAAAGAGACAAGGTGGAAATTTTCTTGCCCGATTCCGTGTCCCAGAGTACGGCCCCCTCCCGTTCTACGGCGACGAGTCGTTTTCCGTCCTCTCGCAACGCCAGCGACTTGAGTCCCTTCGCGCGAACTTCGACGGAAAGTTTGGTCCCGGTTCGCGCGTCCCAGAGGGAGACCGAACCGTCGTCGCCGGCGATCGCCACTCTGCTCGACGCTCGCGCAATGGAGAGGAAGGGCGGGGTGCCGTGAGGTCCGAGGATGGCACGCAGGGACGCCGTCGATCGGAGCATCATCGCGGCGCCCGCGCGGTAGCGTGGCAACGGGTCCGCCGCGAAGGCCTCGGCGAAATGCACCGCCGCGGCGGTGGCGTCGCCGCCCTCCGCCTCCTGATGGCCCATCAGGGCGAGGCTGTAGGCAAGCTTCTGTTTTGCGCGGCGTTCGCCCGATTCCGCCAACCGGCGCTGCTCCTCCGTCCGATCCCGTTCGGCGGTGACGTCTCGGACCCGTTGCTCCGCCTCGCGTTGCGCCCGGAGGGCCTCTCGCCGGGCGCGGAGGAGCTGACTGGTCCCGAACGCCGAACCGCCGAGGATCGCGAGGACCATCGCGGTCGTCGCGGCCCACAAGAGCGGCTGCTTTCGGATTTTCTTCGCGACGACGTAGGTCCACGTCGGGCGCCGAGCGTACCGGAGAGGGTCATGTCGCCGGAACGCGGCGATGTCTTCCGCGAGCTGGTCCACGCTCGCATACCGCCTGCCCGGATCCTTCTCGATCGCCCTGAGGATGATGGCTTCGAGGTCGGGAGCGAGCCCCGGCGCGAGTCTTCGGGGCCACAGGGGCTCGGACGACAGCACTTGGGCGAGGATGTCCGCGGAAGTCTCTCCGACGAACGGAGGTCGCCCCGTCGTCATCTCGTAGAGGATCGCGCCGATCGAATAGACGTCGCTGGGCTTGTCCGCCCTCCCTCGCGCCTGCTCCGGCGCCATGTAGTTCGGCGTCCCCACCACGGCGTTGGTTTCCGTGAGTCCTGGGACGCTCGTTTCCTTGGCGAGCCCGAAGTCCATCACGTATACCTGCCCGTGCCGATCGATCATGACGTTCGACGGCTTGAGGTCGCGGTGGATGATTCCCTTGGAGTGCGCGTAGGACACCGCCTCGGCGATCTTCGCGACGGTCTCGAGCCGGTCGTGCTTCGGAGCGAGGGTCACGCCGTCCACGAGGTGCATCGCGATGAAGGGCGCGCCTTCGTGCTCTCCCACCTCGTAGATTCTCGCGATGTTGGGATGGTCGAGGGAAGCCGCGAGCTGCGCCTCGCGGCGGAAGAAGGCCCGCGCCCGGTCGTCGCCGATCGATTTCAGGAACTTGAGCGCGACCCACCGGCGGAGGTCGGGATCCCATCCGCGATAGACGAGTCCCATGCCGCCGGACCCGATCTTGTCGACGCGCCAGAAGCGGCCGACCTTCGCGGCGGGGTCCTTCATCGCCTCGAGCGCTTCGGGCGGCACTCGAGTCTCGAGCGAGCGGATTTGCTCCGGGGTGAGAGGGAGATGCGCGAGGAGTCGCGTGCCGTGCGAGCGATCGTAGGATCGGATCGCGGACTCGACCTGTTCCCGCCGGATCCATCCGCGCTCGACGGCGAGCCGAGCGAGGTCGAAGTCGGCGTCGGACGTGTCGGCCATCCTCTACGATCCCAGTCCCTGCTCCGCGAGCATCGTGTCGAGCGTGGCGGACACCTCGAACTTTCCCGTCGCTTCCGCAATCCTCCGTGCCCAATCGCGGAGATAGGCCATATCGAGCTTGGTCCCTTGGCGGATGATGATGTCTTCGATATGGCCCAAGTCCTTGCGGCGATAGGCGGCGAGTTTGTAGAGGATGAGATCCTCGGCGGAGACGATGGGAACGGCGCGTTCGTACATCCGGATTCTGACGGAGCGCGCGAAGGCGCTCTCGTCGAACGGCGTAGTTCCCAACGCGAAATCAGCATCCCGTCCGCCCAGGGAGGCCACGAACCAGGTATCGATGAAGAACAGAGTCTCGGCTCTGGAGTTAACGTGAAACCCGTCCTGTCGCAGGACCCCGATGAGCCGACCCACCTCCTCTTCTCGGACCCGGAGGAGGAGATCGACGTCCTTCGTCGGGACAACCTGCCCCCAGGCGGGGAGGGCGAGCCCGCCGTAGACTACATAGGAAACTTTTTCCCGCTCGACAAGGTCGATCACGCGACGGAAGAGCTCGGCGAGCGCGATCTGGGTCACGACCGCTTCCAGAACTTGGCGAGTCCGGGGGAAGGATCATGCCGCACGGGGACCTCGGGGAACCCACGATGGACCTCCTCGCAGAGCGCCTCGAATTCTCGGATGGACTCCTCCAGAGTGAGGCGACGAAGGCGCTCGCGATTTGCTGCGGCGTTCGCGGCCGCTAGGCGCTCCAGACTGCGGACCCATTTCTCGTCCATGGCGGCTATCATGATACTTCCAGGGCGTTGGGGAAGCTACCGGCAGAGCTCTGCCAGCCTACGCTCCACGGAGGACCGCTCGCCCCATTCTCGGGGAGCGGAATCGAGGCAGAATCGAAAATCCGCTGCGGCCGATTCGAGAAGGACGGGGGCCGCGGCCGGATCCATTTTGGAGAGATCGATGGAGAGGTTCGCTCGATCGAGTCTGGTCTCGAGAATCCGGGGGGCCAGCGCGATGGCCTGTCCATAGTTCTCCAGGGCCTGTCGCCAGGCGACCCGGGTCTGCTCGGGGTAGCCGTCTCGCGCAAGAAGGCTTCCGAACATTCGAAGGGTGTGGGCGCGGCCGATCCACGACAGTCGGTATCTCGGGTTGATGCGGATGGCCACCTCGTGGTCGCGCACCGCCGACGTCCATTCTTCTGCGGACTCCTTGCGCCGTCCCGATGAGCCCAGACGGTCGGCCTTCGCGCGTCGGGCCCGGCCGCGCTGATTGTATCCGTCGGGATCTTGGGGACGGAGGTGAACGACTCGATCCAGGTCGCGGATCGCCCCGTCGAAATCGCCGAGGGCAAGTCGAGCCTCCGCGCGCCACCGCCACGAGTCCGGAGCGTCGCTTTGGAGAGCGATGGCATGGGCGAAATCGCCCAGGGCGCCGAGCGCATCGCCGAGCGAGAGTCGAGCTTGCCCGCGGGTGAGACGGACCCCGGCTCCCAGAGGGCGGAATCGTTCCGTGGTGTCGATCAGGGAGAGCGCGTCCGCATGTCGGCCTTCGTATTGGAGAAGGGCCGCGCGGTTGCTCCAACTCTCGATGCGCGAGGGGTCGAGGGAGGAGGCCCGGGCGAAGTCGATCGCCGCCGCCGCCGCGGCCCCGTGCGAATAGAAGAGGGTCCCTCGATTGGTCCACGCCTCCGCGCGCCGAGGATCGAGCTCGATGGCACGGGAATAGTCACGGAAGGCTCCGGCCGCATCTCCATGCGCCTGCCGAACCGAGCCTCTATTCAAGTGAGCCCACACATGACGAGGGTCATGATGGATGGCGTGCGACAGATGGCGGAGCGCCTGTTCGAAGTCGTAAAAGGCGCTTCCCTGGAGTCCGGTGACGTGTCCCCGAAGGAAATACAGTTCCGCTTGACGGGATCCCTCTCGCTCCGCTCGATCGCAAAGGCTCAAGACTCGCGCGAAGTTGCCTCGGATCCGCGCGACCTGCGCCTGGCCGAGGAGGGCGAAGGCGTGCAAGGAGTTGGACTCCTCCACCGCCTCGAACTCGCGCAGCGCGTCCGAGGGACGATGAAGGACCTCCAGAAGAATGCGGCCGCGAAGGTACCGGGCTTCGCCGAGCTTGCGGTCGAGACGAAGCGCCGCTTCATAGGCCGACAGGGCTTCTTCATATTCGCGGCGATTCTCGTGCAATCTGGCCTTGCGAAGCCAGGCATCCGAAGAGCCGGGATGGCGCCGGAGCCCTTCGTCCAGGAGTTCCAGAGCCTGCGCCCAATCGTTGGGCCGGTCCCGGAGCAATGCGAGTTTCGTTCGGATGGGACCGAAGACGGCCTCTTCCGCGGCCGTCGATTCTAGTCGGGTTCGATGAGCCGCAAGCTTGGACTCGCAGAGTTGGTACAGGCGAGGATCGATGGAAATGCGCACGGCCGCGCGGTCCAGGAGCGTCTTGGCCTCCTCGTAGCGTCCCTCTTCTGCCCGGCGACGAGCTTCCGCCTCCCACGCCCGCGCTTCGCGGCGCTGGATCCCGTCATGAATGAGGAGAGCGCCCGAGGCGGCCAGGGCGGCAAGCGCGGCTCCCGCGAGGACTCCCCACCTGCGGACTACCGCTCGGCCGAGGCGCCGGACCGTCGAGGGCGGACTCGCCTGGATCGGTTCGCCGTCCAACCAGCGCGTCAGGTCTCCGGCCAGCGCGGCGGCGCCGGCGTATCGACTCGCGGGCCACTTCTCGAGACACTTCAGGATGATCGTTTCGAGATGGGCGTCCAGTCCGGGATTCCGTTTCCGAGGAGCGGGGGGCTCTTCCTGGACGATGCTGCGGAGCACCTCGAAGGCGTTCTCGGATCGGAAGGGAGGGCCTCCGCACAGGAGGTCGTAGAGGGTGGCTCCGAGGGCGTAGACGTCGCTCCGAGGTCCGATGGCTCGAACCTGGCCGGTGGCTTGCTCCGGAGGCATGTACGAGGGAGTTCCGGCGACCAATCCCGTTCCCGTGACCGCAGGATCGAGAAGGGTGTGCTTCGCAAGCCCGAAGTCCATCACGAACACTCGAGGCCGGCCGTCCCGTTCCTCGACCATGATATTGTCCGGTTTGAGGTCGCGGTGAATCACGCCTTGTTCGTGAGCGTAGTGAACCGCCGACGCGGCTTCGCGTACCAGCGCGACGATCCGTCGAACGTCTCCCTTCGGGTGCCTCGCGAGCGTCTTCCCCTGGATGAGCTGCATCGCGATGAAGTGGCGGTCGTCGGTCTCTCCGACCTCGTACACCGCGGCGATGGCCGGATGGTTGAGGCGCGCCGCGGTCCGCGCCTCCCGGAGGAACCGCGCGAGCATGGCCGGGTCCTCGTTCCGCAGGAACTTGAGCGCCACCCATCGCCCTAGCGGCGTGTCCCACGCGCGCCACACCTCTCCCATTCCCCCGCACCCGATCTTCGAGACCCGCACATATCCCCCGATCCGATTCGCGGGGATCTGCATCGCTTCGAGGACTTCCGATGGAACCGGCGGGGGGGAAGGCCGGGTGACCTCCCGTCCCAGGCGGAGCGCTTGTTCCGTGTTGGGTTGGAGTGCATCTTCCATGCACTACCAGTATATACTCGCCGCGGGAGAATACTGCGGGTTCCTGCCGATAGAACATGAAGAAACCAGGAAGGGACGGAACGGAGCAAGGGCCTGGAGCGCGATGATCTGACGGGCAGAATCGTGGTCGAGCTCAGGACCGTGAAGGCACTCCACTTCGCCATCGGACGCCGGCATGGGCTTTGCCAAGCCGACGCTGGAGGGGAAGAGGGTTCTTGCCTCCGAGTGGCCGACACCGTGACGGCCGTTCCTGGTTTCCTCATAAGACCAGAGGTTGTTCCCCGTGCGTGGTATACCGCGAGGGTCGGCGAGGCCGGGTCGGAATCCTGTTCCGCCCCGGCACGGTTTGGATTAGACTTCTCGCATGCCCATCCCCAAACGCGAATCGACTCAGATCCTCTCCGCCCTCGCCGCGGGAGTCGTCCCGCGCGTAGGGCTCTCCCACGTCGCCGTCGGGCGCCTCCCCGAGATCGCGGCCCTGAAGCAGGACCTGGAGGCCGTCGGCGCAGGCGGCGCGGCGATGCGCTTCATCGTCGGGCGCTACGGGTGCGGGAAGAGCTTTCTGCTCCACCTCGTCCGCACCGTCGCCTTCGATCACAAGTTCGTGGTGGCCGACGCGGACTTCACGCCGGAGCGGAAGCTCTATGCGACCGACGGGCAAGCCGTCGGGATCTACCGCGAGCTCATGAAGAACCTCTCGACGAAGACGATGCCGACGGGAAACGCGCTCCCGGCGATCCTCGAACGATGGATCTCGGACGTTCAGGCAACGCTCGCGACTACCGGACAGGCGCCGGAGCCCCAAGCCGTGGAGTCGAAGATCGTCGAGACCGCCAATGCCATGCACGAGCTGGTCCACGGGTACGACTTCGGCGTCGTCCTGCGGAGCTACTATCGCGGCTACCTCGAAGGCAAGGAGGAACTTAAGCGGGAGGCCCTCCGGTGGCTGCGGGGGGAATTCTCGACCAAGACCGAGGCGCGCGAGAAGCTCGGCGTCCGCGTGATCGTGGACGACGACAACTACTACGACTATCTCAAGGTGATGGGGCGCTTCGTCCACGACATCGGATACGCGGGGCTGCTCGTCAATCTCGACGAGGGCGTAAACCTCTACAAGATCACCCACGCGAACTCGCGGTCCCGGAACTACGAGAAAGTTCTCTCCATTCTCAATGACTGTCTCCAAGGCGGGGCGTCGCACCTCGGATTCCTGATGAGCGGAACCCCGGAATTCCTCGAGGACACCCGCCGAGGGCTCTACAGCTACGAGGCGCTTCGGTCCCGCCTCTCGTCGAACCGGTTCGAGAAGGAGGGGATGCGCGATCTCTCGGGCCCGGTGGTCCGGCTGACGACGCTGACGAACGAGGAGGTCTTCGTCCTCCTGACGAAGATCCGCGACGTCCACGTCCAGCACCACGGGACGCCGAAGCCGCTCGAGGATGCCGCGCTCCAGCGATTCATGGAGCTTTCCCTGCAGCGCCTGGGGGCGAAGGAATTCCAGACTCCGCGCGACGTGGTGCGCGATTTCGTGAATCTCCTGAATCTGCTCCAGCAGTATCCGGACAAGAAGTGGGAGGATCTCCTGGGGCAGGTGCCGCCGGCCGCCCCTCCTACGTCGTCGGAAGCGAGCCCGGCACCGCCCGAAGAACCCGCGATTCCGGCCGCGGATCCGATGGAGCGCTTCAAGAACTTCCAAGTGTGATTTTGGGAATCTTCCGGCTTCTTCCGTCGTAGTATTAGACATCGATTTGGAGGGTGCGGAATGCATGCGATGATGTTGGCGGCAGCGATGGCCGTCTCCGGGGCCCAGGCGCCCGCGGACGACGAACCCACCTATACCGTCGTCGTTCAAGTCGACGGGATCTGAGGGCTTTCCTGAATCGAGGCCATTGCGAACGGCCTCGGATCCCTGGAAGGGGTCAAGGTGGACGCCGCGCACGACGGAAAGAAAAATCTGTTCAAGCTCTCGGTGAAGGAGAAGCAGGCGCTTACTCCGCTCAAGATTAAGGCCGCGGTGCCCGAGGGGTACGACTACAAGGGGGCCACGGTCACTATCACCGGAACAGTCTCGAAGGAAGGAGAGGAGTACTCCTTCAAGGCGCGGGGCTCCGGCCAAATCTTCACGCTCAAGCCGAACGAGGCCGTGAAAAACGGCGCCGGCAAGGTATGGACGATCACGGGAAAGTGGTCGCAAGCCCAGGAGAAGAAGCCCGCGGTCATCGAGGTGACTTCGGCCAAAGAACCCAAGTAGTTCTTCGGAATCCTCCGAGGCGCGAGTCTCGGAGGATTTTTTTCTAGACGGGGTGGACGGGATCTCCGGCGCGGATCCGGCCGGTAACCAATATCTCCGCGCGCAAACCGCCGCGATGGGTGAGGGCCTGCTGGACCCCGGGGACCGTCAACCGCTCCAGAGTGCCGCAGGGCTCGCAGAGCTTGATTCCCCGAAGGCGCGCTTCCCCGACCAAGAACTCGCGATCCACCAGATGGTTCAAGGGCACGCCTTCCGTGAGGATGTTTCGGCGGGATCGGAGCCCGGTAACCTCAATTCGATAGTCGCGGCGGATCGCCTCGAGCGCCTCCGATTCGATGAGCGTGACTTGCTTGGGGGGCGGCTTCTTCGGGAGGTGGAAGTAGCGATCCCCCTCGAGCCCTAATCCCTCCACGGCCACGACTTCCGAGACCGCCACGGGATCGGACCCCTTCGCGGGAGCGATGTGGATAGAGAGAACGCGACCGCTCCAAGTCATGGCGCGGCATGATACTCTTAGGGGAACGAATGGTCGAACCCTTTGAGCGACTCGCCCCGTTTCTCCGCGAATTCGCGTGGACATCCGGATGGACCGCGCTTCGGCCGATGCAGGCCGCCGCGATCGAGGCGGTGCTCGACTCGGAGGACGACGTCCTCATCACCGCCGCGACCGCGGGAGGAAAGACGGAGGCGGCCTTTCTCCCGATCCTCTCGATCGTCCACGAGAGACCCGCTTCGTCGGTCCAGGCGCTCTATGTCGGTCCGCTCAAGGCGCTCATCAACAACCAATTCGAACGCCTCGAGGATCTGTGTCGGAAGGCGGAGATCCCCGTCACCAAGTGGCACGGGGACGCCGCGGACGGGGCGAAGGATCGACTGGTGGAGGACCCGCGCGGGGTCCTCCAAATCACGCCCGAATCGATCGAGAGTCTATTGGTGAACCGGACACGATATCTCGAAAGTCTCTTCTCCGGCTTGGAGTTCGTCGTCCTCGACGAGCTCCACACGTTCCTCGGATCCGATCGCGGCGGTCAACTTCGTTGCCAGCTCGAGAGACTTCGGAAGTACACCCAGCGACGCCCTCGGCGCCTCGGACTCTCCGCCACGCTCGGCGATCCGGAGCAGGCCAAGCGGTGGATGAATCGGGATCCGGCGCGCGTCCGTCACGTCGGCGCTCCGCCGGGAGTCCAGGAGGTGCGGTTCGATCTCGATCACTTCGAGGATCGAGACGCGATGGCGCGGGATCTGTTCGCGCTGACCCGAAATCGCAAGAGCCTCATTTTCTGCAACTCGCGAGGCGAGGTCGAGGAACTCACCGTGAAGCTCAACGGTCTCGGTCGAGCCGAGGGAATCGAAGACCGATACCTTCCGCATCACGGGTCGGTCTCGAGGGCCGTGCGCGAGGATGCGGAGGCGCGGATGAAGGATCGGGAGCGTCCTTCGAGCGTGGTATGCACGAGCACCCTTGAACTCGGGATCGATGTGGGCCGGATCGACCTCGTGGGGCAGATCGACGCCACCCATACGGTCGCCGCGATGGTGCAGCGTCTGGGAAGGAGCGGTAGGCGCGCCGGGCGAGCGCAGACGATGAAGGTCTACGCGACCGAGCGGGAGTCCTGGCAGAGCATTCCGTTTTCGCTCCTGCAGGCCGTGGCGGTCGCCGAGTTGTGGCGCGAGAAATGGTGCGAGCCTGTCCGGGAGCCTCGCAAGGCCTACCACGTTCTATTCCAGCAGCTTGTGTCGCTGGCGACGGAGCGGAACGGTCTGCCGCCGGCGGAGCTCGTCGGACACTTCTTCCGGAGCGGGGACTGGCAGGGAATCGAGGCCGAAGACTACGAGCTTCTCCTCCGTCACCTCGTGAAGGAGGACCTCCTGCAGCAGATGTCCGACGGTACTCTCCTACCCGGTCTGGCGGGAGAGCGGGTCGTCCGAGCGTACGATTTCTATGCGATGTTTCAGACGCCCCCGGAGCTCGAGGTGCGGGCGGGCGACCGCACGATCGGCCGATTGGCGGCCTCGCTCAAGCCGGGAGCCTGCTTCATGCTGGCCGGGGGCGTGTGGCGCGTGGAGAGCATGACGCGCGACGAACTTCGTGTCGTGCCCGCGTCCGAGGGGGAGCGTCCTGCGTTCCGCGGGGTCGGAGGCCCGTCGGTTCATCCGCGCGTTGCGGCCCGGGCGAGAGAAATCCTCTGCGGGACCTCGGAGGTTCCGTATCTCTCGGCCGGAGCGCAGCGGAGACTGACGGCCGCGAGGGCGACGGGGCGCGAATTGGGAATGGACCGTCGGGTACTCTTCGAAGGCGGGATCCTCGTGCCCTGGCTCGGCTCCGACGCGATGGAGACTCTGGCGGAGCTCTTCGCCTGGGCCGGGCTCGGCGCGGATTCCTCCCGACCGCCATGGATTCTGGATCTTCGGGGAGACGTGGCGGAGGCCGCGAGGCGGATCGTCCGCGCGCCTCCGGCGGCCTCGGAATTGGCCGAACGAAGGGAACGCGAGACGCTGACTTCGAAGAAGTTCGACGAGTACCTTCCTACCGAGCTCCTGCGGAAGAGACATGCCGAGGACGAGCTCGACCTCGCGCCGGCTCTCGAGTTTCTCCGCTTGCTACTTTCGGATATCCGCTAGCCACCTCTCGACTTGGGCTCGATGGGGCCAGCCGGGAGGGGCGACCTCCAAGGCCCGCTCGAAGTCGGCCGCTGCGCCCTGCTTGTCGCCGAGCTTCAGGCGCACTCCGGCCCGGTTGGCCAAGGTGTCCGGAGAGGAAGGGTCGAGATCGAGGGCGGCCGTGAAGTCGCGGATGGCTCCCTCCAGATCCCCGAGTTTAGACTTGGCGATGCCGCGGTAGAGGAGCGCTCCGAAATTTCTCGGCTGGATCGCGAGAGCTCGATCGAAGTCTGCGATCGCTTCCTGCACTCGGGCCAGTTGGAGAAGGGCCGAACCGCGTTCGACGAACACCTCGGCATCTCTCGGATGGAGTGCGATGGCTTGCGTAAAGTCTCTGATCGCCTCCTCGGTCCTTCCCAGGGCCTGGTAGACTCGAGCCCGAAGACGTAACGCCCGCGGCAGTTTCGGTTGAAGGCGGATAGCTTCTTCGGCGTCTCGAAGGGCGTGGTTCCACGCTTCCTTCGCGTCCAGTCTCCGGCTCTCTTGAAGTCGGGCCACCGCGATCCACGCCTTGCCGAGGCCCAGCCAGGCCTCGACTGAGCCTGGCTCTTTGGCGATGGCCGCGTCGAAGTCCGTCGTTGCCTTGGCCAGCGCGCTGGTCGGATCCGCGTCGAATCGGGCGGCGGCCAATCGGACATGCCCGCGCTCGACGAGCGAGGCGGCCGAGCCGTCCAGCTCCACGGCGCGACTCGCATCTTCGATCGCCCGCTCCAAGGCCTGCTTGGATTCCGCTCCGGAATCGCGCGCCAAGCGAGTCCAGTACCGGGCTCGCAGTCGGAAGGCGTTCGCCGATCTTGGGTTCAGGCGGATCGCGCCATCCAGATCGGGTCGGGCATCCTGACCCAGTTCGAATTTCAGTTCGGCGCGGAGTTCCCTGTGGGCCGACTCGTTGGGGGCGAGTTCGATGGCGCGGTCGGCGTCCGCCAGGGCTTTCTCCCCTTCCCCCAGCCCGGCGTACGCGCGGGCGCGCCCCGTGTAGGCTTGGGCTCGGTGGGGGTTCTCCGAGAGGCGTTTCGTGAAGTGCTCGAGGGCTCCGCGGAAATCGCCCGCCTGGAGCAACTCGAAGCCGCGGGCCAAGTCGTCGTTGGTTGCGAGGGATTCTCCGCACTGGGCGCAGAAACGGTCCTTCGGTTCCGCCGCAGTTCGGCACTTGGGACAGGAAGGCGGGGTGGACTTCTGCCCGCACTGGGTGCAGAACTTGGACCCCTCGCGCAGAGGGGAGCCGCAGCGGGTGCAGTCGTCCGCGAGGACCAGGAGGAGCGACACGAGGAGAGCGATCACGGTTCACCTCTCTTTCGTCGGGCTTCATCGCGGAGGGGGGCCAGCCGGGCTCGCAGTGGAGGGCGGAGTTCGATAGCCCGTGTCCAGTCGGCGATGGCCGGATCGTACCGCCGGAGGGCGAAGTAGGCGGCGCCGCGCGCCTCGAGGGCGTCGCCGTCGTTCGGGCGGAGCTCCAGGGCGCGACTCAGATCGTCGATCGCGAGGAGGGGCTCGGCGCCGGCGAGCCGCGCTCGTCCCCGTCCCACGAGGGCATCGGCGTGGTCGCGTCGGCGGTGAAGGACCTCGGAGTACTCGGCGACCGCGTCGGAGAAGCGGCCGAGCGAAATCAGGAGACGACCCCGTGCGAGGCGCGCCTCGGCGGATTCCGGCGCCAAACGCACGGCCTCGTTCGCGTCCTCTAAGGCTTCGGCGAAACGGCGCTGGGCGGCTCGGGCGCGAGCGCGAACCAGATGGGCGGGGGCGGTCTTGCGGATCGCGAGGGCGCGCCGAGCGGCCTCGGTCGCTTCCGCGAATTCACCTCGGAGAATACGGAGATCCGCAAGGCGAAGCCACAGCCCGACGTCCGCCGGGTCCAAGTCGAGCGCCTCCTGAAGGAAGAGGAGAGCGGCGTTCCGTTGAGGCACACCGTTCTCGCCTCGAAGGTCGGCCAGCCGAATGAGGGCGTCGGCGCGGGAGGCGCGCGCTCTCGTGCTCTTCGGATCCAGCCGAAGCGCCTGGGCGAAGTCCTCGATGGCGGCGCGGAGATCGACTTCCTCCTGGGCGGCGAGAAGGTGGATCCGTCCCCGGTCGAGCCAGAAGGAGGCGCGGAAGCCATCGAGTTCGAGGGCGCGATCCGCATCCAGGCGCGCTGCGGCGAGATCGCCCCGGGCGGCCCGGGCGCGCGCCCGCTTGGCCCACGCCTCGGCGTTCCGGGGGTCCCGCTCAATCGCCGCGCCGGCGTCCCGCTCCGCCTCCTCCGCGTCCCGGATGGGGGTACCGCACGAGGCGCAATACCGCGCCCCTTCTCGTGCCGATTCGCCGCACAAGGCGCACTCCGACACGAGGAAGAATAGGAGAATCACGATTCCCGAATCATAGGGTACGGGGATCCTTGGATCAAGGAGACCCGATGATATAGAAATAGCCAGGCTTCTTTTATATCATGATATAAAAGAAGCCTGGCTATTTCTATATCATCGGACGGAAAGGCGGCTGGGACGAGAGGAGCCGCGCTGCTCCGGCGTGTAGTACTCGTAGACGCTGGAAACGGGCACGGTCGCACGAAGGGGGAAGCGGGGACGGAGCGTGTATTCGAATTCGAACTGTCGGCCCTTGGCCACGCGGCCGAAGTAGAGCGCGATCTGGCGGCCGGCCAGGGTGTACTTGTCGATGGTCTTCTCGCGGACCATCTCCTCGAACGGCTCACGGTCGACGTCGAATCCCGGCGGGATGCCGAGATCCACGATCACCATGAAGGTCCCCTCGCCATGGTAGGCCATCCGGGCTCGTGCCTTCAGCGGCTCGTTCCGTGCCATTTCGGTACGATCGTATCGAACCTCAATTTCCAGGGGAGGTTGCGTCTCCGGCGGCACCCGGTCCCAGGGCAGATAGTACCGCCCCGTCACCTGTACGCTCGCCCGCAAGTCTCCGTCCGCGTCGATCTCGACTTGGTTTACGCCTGGGCCCGTAAGCGCCGTTACATCCACGGCTTGGGCGACATCGAAGTTCGTTCCGTCGATCGGCCGGAATCCCTCGCCGACCTCACGTCCGTTGACACGCAGGCGAAGAGCGACCCCCTTCGCGGGCGGTTTCGACTTGCCCGCCTCCAGGAGAGCCTTGAGCGCGAGAATGGTGGCCTGTGTCGACCCCCAGGCGCCGGTCGCGTCCTTGTCCCGGGCGATTGCGGACAAGCCTCCGTCCGCCACGGGAGAATCGCGGAGCGCCATCGTTGCCAAGGCCGTCGTCTCGACCCCGCCGGACTTTCCCCAGGAATAGAAAAGTCCTTGCCCGGGCATCGTCCACCGGGCCGCACCCTGCTCCCGCGTAGCCATTCCCTCGAGCCGAGCCAGGATTCGCGGGTCGGGGTGGGCGTTGGCGATGAGAGCGAGCGCATATGGATCTTCCAGCTTTTCCCATCGCGATTGCAGGTACGCGACCGCTCGGGCGTTCGGACGACCCGCCGCGCGGAGCGCCCAGGCCACGTACGCGGTTGTCGCGACCGGGTCCGACCCACTCCATCGTTTTTCGCCCGACCAGGATCCGTCGGAATTCTGTCGCGACAGGAGAAGTCGTACCGCCCGATCGATGACGGCCGAATCCACGGGGTGGACCTTCGCCATATCGACGAACTCGAGAACACCGTACGCCGTGAGAACGGTGTTCGCCGGCGCCTTTCCGTACCAGTCGAACCCGCCCCCCGACACCTCGAAAGTAAGAAGCCGCTGGTATCCCTGGCTCAGCGCCTGCTCCAACTTCATCTGCCACTCGGGCGTCAACTGACGCGTCTCCTTGAGATAACCCATCACGAGTACGTTCGGATAGGTCACGCTCGTGGTTTGTTCGAATCAGCCGTAGGGCATCCGCACGAGCGCTTCGAGCCCGGTGACGATCTCCGAGAAGCTCGACGGATAGAGGCGCACCCAGGTGCGGTGCGCGCCTTCGATCGACTCGCGGGGAATCTCGACCTGGAGCCGCGAAGAGGTGCGAAGTCGATCTCCCGCGGCGAAGGGGAAGGCCTTGCCGTCGGGCATGACCTCGAGGGTGCGCGCGACGCGATCCGCGAAGCTTGCCGCGGTGGCCAGGACCTCGAGCCGATGCGTCCCGAACTTCGCCGCGCGGATCCGATAGAGGATCGAAGTCACGCGCTGCGGCTCGACTTCGACGGACTTCTCGGCCGGATCCAGAAGATCGATCCCCGCCTCCGCGGTAAAGCGAAGCGTCACGGTGTCGCGCTTGTCCGTAAAGTTGTACACCGCGACGGGAACCCAAAGCTCGTCCCCTTGCGTCAGCGAAACGGGCAGATCGAGATCTACGAAGAAGGGCTGGAAGACTTTGATGCCGTCCACCCCGCTCCCCAGCCGACCGTCGCGGGAAACCGCGCTCATCGTCATTCGCCAGGTGGTGATCGAGTCGGCGCCTCGGAACCGCACGCGAGCCCGGCCGTGTTCGTCCGTGAGGATTTCCGAGTTCCAATAGAGCGTTTCCGGGAACCACTCGCGCAGGCGCGGGGGATCGGACTTGGCGGGATCCGACTTGGATCCCGTCGCGCCGCCTCCCCCCGTCGTTTCCGATCGCAAGGCCATGCCTTTGGGGTGTTGCGAGAACAAGGCGAAGAATCCTCCGCACAACAGAATCCCGCACACGACTGCCTCGGCGACGATGCAACCGACCCGGCCACGGACGGCCTCGCGCACTGCGTACACGAACGTCCCGATCACGAGGACGAGGAAGAACGCGATGCCGGCGATCGCTCCGGCGATTCGCGCCCGCTCGTTGTGTCGATTGATCCACCGGTTGATGGTGTCTTGCTTGTCCCCATGTCGGCAGCGCGCGACCGCACGGTTCTCCTCGGATTCCTGCGCCGCCGCGGCCCGGACTCGATCCGTCATCGGCGCTTTGAGCTGGTACCGCGGCTTCAGGAGGTCTTCGACGATTCGGAAATAATCCCGCTCCAGCCCGGGCCGCGCCTCCGCAAGGGCGTAGACCGCCTCGTCCACGACTCCCAAGGTGATCGCCGAAACGACCGGCCGACCCGTGGAGTCCAGGACTTCGAACTCGATGGAGATTTCCTCTCCGGGCCGGTACTCGCTCTTCGATAGCTTCGGCCGGATCTGAAGCTCCGTCGGAAGATCGACGATGACCACTCTCGAGTCGCGGACGATGTCGCCGTCCTCACGGATACGGTAGGCCGAAAGTCGCACGGTGCCGGTGAGTTCCGTCGGAAGATCGAGAGGAAGCACGCCCCGGCCGGCCCTGACCTCAAGCGTGCGGGTCAGGATCGTCTGGTCGTTTTTCACCAGGTCGACGAAAAGCGTGAGATCGCGCGCGGCATACGCCGTGACGGAGAGCGTCTCGCCGGCCCGGGCGGTGGGCTCAACCTGGAGAGCGAAATCCTTCGCCCCGAGTCGGCTGGAAGGGTGATACGTGAGAGAGGCACGCCGTCCGGCTCCGTCTTTCGCGTCGATCCGAACCGGATCGAGCCGTCGTCCGATCGCGACGACTCCGACTCCCGCGGAATCGGTCGCGACCGACCCCCCCGGAGTGGTCAGCTCGCATCGGGCGGGCCGTCCGTCCGGATACGTCGTGATCACGAAGAGCGAATTGTCGATTCCGGCGACCACTTCTCCGAACACCGGCACGACCTCGATTACGATCGGGTCCCGAGAGACGGGGATGCGGATCTTCTTCCGCTCGGTCTGCCCCGCTCCGTCCACCACCGTCGCTTCGAGCGGGACGTCCCCCTCGTGGGGCGTCAGACGCATCTCGAAAGTCCACCGCCCGTTCGAGTCGAGCCGTCCCGACAGCCGCTCCGGGCCGGAAAGCTCGACGCGGCCGTCGGCCACCGGCCGGGGAAAAAAGTACCGCGCCTCGACCGTCCCCCGAATCGTGTCGCCGGGCGCGTAGAAGGAAGAATCCGTCGTTACCGTCACGCCGAATTTCGGAAGGACATATCGACTCACCTCGACGGTGCGTTCGCTCTCGACGGCGGCGACGCGCGCCCGGATGCGCCATCGTCCGAGGATTACCTCGTCGGCCAGGCGGAAATCGACCGCGAAGATCCCGAAGTCGGAGGTCGTCCCTTCCTTCTTGTAGACCTTCGTTCCGTTCGGGTCCTCGATTTCGATGACGGCCGACGTCCGCGCGTACGGCTTCATCCGGAAATTGTCCATCGTGAGGGAGCGGATGTGGATCTCTTGCGTCGGCTGATACACGGGCTTGTCGGTGGTGAGGAGGATGCGGGCGGGTCGTTCGATGCGGATCGATCCGGTGAGCGTATCCGATGCCAGGGCGGAAGAGACTTCCACCGTGAGCGTCGCGGCGCCTTCCAGGTCGCTCGGAAGATCGAAAGCGAGCTCCGCGGAGCCGTTCGACGCGGTCTGGGCCGCCGGCGATTCCAGAACGCGCTCGCCGATTCGGACGCGCCCGCGAACGCTCGCGCCGGCGACGGGCCTCCCGCCGCGGTGATCCGAGACGAGGACGCGCGCCACGGTGCGCGTGCCCGAATGCCAGAGCGTCCCCGCGACGACGTGGACCTCCTGCGGATCCGCCTCTTGGACATTGACCCAGACGAGGCCCGCCGTCATGGCGACGAGGACGAGCGCGGCCGCCACCGCCGGAATTCGCCACCACCGGCGGCGCCGAACGAGCACCGGCTTGGCGCCGGGGGGGGCGAATCGTCCCGCCGCCCGTTCCAGCTCCGCGTCGGCTCCTCGGAACTGTTCGAGACGGCTCCGGCACTTCGCGCACTCGGAGAGATGGCGCTCCATCTCCTCGCGGTCGGCGAGCTCGCCGTCCAGGTATAGGCTGAGCTTGAGGTCGTCGCAATCCATCTTCACACCTTTCCCGAGATCATCGCGCGAACTCGGTGGAGTTTTTCGCCGACGGCGGTCACCGTCATTCCGAGAACTTCCGCAATCTGGGCGTACGGCATCCCGTCGACATATCGAAGAAGGAGAATCCGGCGGTAATCCTCCCGAAGACCGTCGACGAGCCGCATCACATGGGCGATGCGGTCGTCCGGTTCCTCGGGGCGGGGCGCGGCCAGGTCCATCGCGTGCTCCTCGATCGACACGGTAGCGCGGCGGGACCGGAGGACGTCGATCGCCGCGTTCCTCGTCAGCGTGTACAGCCAGGTTTTCCGATGGAGGACGCCGTCGACGGATTTCCACGCGCGGAGGAAAACCTCCTGCGTTAGGTCGTCGGCGGCGCTTTCGTCGCGGAGGTACGCCCGCGCGAGAGCGCGAACCATGCGTTCATGCTCGCGCACGAAGGCGTCGAAGTCCGCGCCGGTCATCGGATTCTCCCGGCTCCGAAAGTGGGACGAAACGGGGCGGGGGGATCTTAGAACAAAAGTCCCGCGAGAATCAATCCGTCGGAAGGTCCGCCGCCAGACGTACTCCGATGTGCATGCTGGCGGTCCGGGGCGGGAAGGTGGCGCGGGAGGCCGATCTGCAGTAGCGGGAAGAGCTGCTCCACCCTCCGCCTTTCACCGCCCATACGGAGAAATCCTCCGAGCGGGTGTTGAGCCAATTGGCGATCACTCCCGCCATGTCCCGCACTCCGAACGGAGACTCGTCCGCGGGAAAGAGCCCGATGCGTTCCTGGACGCTCTTGCGCTCCAGGTATTCCATCGGGCGGGATCGTTCGGAGGCGGCGAACGCGAAATCGAACCGGTCCCCCCAGGGAAAACACCGCCCGTCCGCGCCACGGGCCGCCTTTTCCCATTCCTCCTCCGTCGGGAGTCGAAAGCGCCACCGGTTGTTCCGCTTTTGGGAATACCAGCGCGCATACGCAATCGCATCCTCGAGCGAGATCCCGACGAGCGGTTCATCGGGATTCCAGTAGAGAAGCGTGAACTTCTCCCCCTCCGTATTCCAAAACGTGCCTCCGTTGTCGAGTCGCGGCTGGCGCTTTCGCGCCTGCGCCGCCGTGTGCGCGGAGCGATCGTTGAGAAAGTCCAGATACTCGCCGGCCGTTACGGAGAATCGAGCGAGGAAGAAGGAGCCGACAGTCCGGGGGCGGCGCTCGCCCGGACCTTCGAGTCCTTCTGCCTCCGGATCGCTCCCCGCGATCGTCGCTCCTTCCGGGACGTAGACGAATCCCGCCGGGATGGCGTCCCCCGGGAGGAGCGCGATCTCGGCGCGGACCGGTCGATCGGGTTCCAGGAGGACGGGGAAACGAGCCTGGGCGAACCCCGCCTTCTCGAAGAGGACCAGATACGAACCCGGCGGGAGCGACAAGGGGAAGGAGACCTCGTTTTGTTCTCCGGTGTGGAGCCGGTAGGCGCTCCCGTCACGCGCGCTCTTCTTGGCCTCCTCGGGCGAGTCGAAGGGGAGCGCATCGACTCGAGGGAGGTCGACCTCGCGGGTTCTTCCCTTGGAGTCGCAGGGCAGCGGATGGAGTCGGACGTTTCTCTCTTCGTACCGGAAAAGCCATGCGCGGGCCCCGGCGGGACGCGTGAGGAGAGTGAGGGACACTCGAACCTCGAACCGAGCCCGATGTTCGGGACCGCCATAGTGCAAAACCTTCTTCTGCCACCACTCGGCTTCGGCGCGATTCCGGCCCGCGACCGCGCGCTCGTAGCGGGAGAGATAGAGATCCGCCAGAAGGGTGCGGGCCTCGAGGATTCCCGGATCGAAGGCGAGCGCCGTGAGGGCGGAGAGTTCGGACTCCTGCTCTCGGGCCGCGGCTTCGCGCCGAAGGACGTCGATCCGCGCCTCCAGCTTCCACACCTGTTCCTTTTCCGAAGCGGGGGTGGAAGAGGTCAGCGAAGGTTTCCGGATGGACGAAAGCTCGGCGAGGAGTCGGTCTCGGGAGACCAAGGCTTCTCGCGCCCGGATCATCTCCTGGGCGATTCGGGCGCCCCGTTCGGCCGCCGTCCGATCGGGATCCAATCGTCGGGTCTCGGTGTAGCACTCCAGCGCGCGACTCCAGCGCCCGTCTCGGGCGGCACGGTCTCCCTCGGCGAGCCAACGGCGGGCGGCCGCCTCACGCCCGGCGGAACGGTAGGAGGAAACACCGCCCGTGCCTGCGGCGAAAACCGTCGCGGCCAGGAGAAGCGTGGTCCAGACCTTGTGCCGGCGCACGAAGCGCCCGAGTCGGCGAAGCACCCCGATGGGTCGCGCGAGAATGGAGGCGCCGTCGAGGAACCGGCGCAGGTCGTCGGCGAACGCCTTGGCCGTCGAATAACGGTTCGTGGGCCTCTTCTCCAGCGCCTTGAGGACGACGTTCTGGAGATCTCTCGGAACCGCGGGATTGAAGCGGCGGAGGGGCGCGACTTCTCGCGCCCGAACCCGGTCGAGAATGACGACGGGATTCGGTCCTTCGAAGGGGGCCTGCCCGGTGAGGAGTTGGTAGAGCGTCGCGCCGAGGGAGTAGACGTCGCTCCGGGCGTCGCAGTGTTCCCCGCTCGCCTGCTCCGGAGACATGTAGGCGGGAGTCCCAATGATCACGCCCTGGCTCGTGATCGTGGTTCCCCTCTCCGCCACGCGGGCGAGACCGAAGTCCATGACCCACACGTGGCCGTTGCGGTCGAGCATCAAGTTGAGCGGAGTCAGGTCGCGGTGGACGATTCCCTTATCGTGCGCGTAGTGAACGGCGTCCGCGGCGTCCCGGACCACCTCGACGGCCCTCCGGAGCGGCAATCGCAGCTCGTGCAGCGATTTCCCGTCGACGAACTCCATCGCGATGAAGGGCTTCCCCTCGATCTCGCCGACTTCGTGGATGGGGACGAGGTGCGGATGGCTGAGCTGCGCCGCGAGTTGTGCCTCGCGCATGAAACGCTTGGCGTCCTCCGGATGGGGAGAGTTCAGGAATTTCAGCGCGACGATGCGGTTGAGCTTGAGATCGCGCGCCCGATAGACGATCCCCATCCCGCCCCGCCCGAGGAGTTCGAGGTCTCCGTACCGCGCGGGCGAGGGAACGGAGGCGGATCGCTCGCGCTCGTGCTCGAGGAGGCCCTCGACCACTCGGTCGAGCGAGGGTTCAAGCTTCGAATAGCTCATTCCACTCTTCCCGGAGAGTGGCTTCGTCGGTCACCGTATCCGTGAGCTCGGCACGGATCTCCGCCCGAATCATCTCCCGGACTTCGAAGAGGTAGTTTCGAACGTCGCTCTCCTTCACTCCGATCTTCTCGGCGACTTCGGCATAGGTCGGACGAAGCCCGGAAGAGGCCAGCTCGTACTCCTCGTACGCGCGGTAGAGGACTTCTCGTCCCCGCGATAGCAGCCGCTCGCGCACGCGTCCGAGGGCGAGCCTCACGACCTCGGCGGTCCAAGTGCGATCGAAGATCTTCTGGGGATCCGTCGTTCCGTCGGGAATCTGGTCTTGAAGCACGAGGTTGGGATCGTCCAGCGGGAGGATCTTCTTCCCGCCTCCCCGCTTGAGCCGTTGCAGGGCTTCGTGCTCGTGCCCCAGGAATCCGCCCAGGAGGATACGCAGGTATCTTCGGAAACTGCCCCGCTCCGGGGAGTACTTGGTCAAGGCCTCTCCCTCGAAAAGCCAGAGGAAGAAGGCCTGCGTCAGATCCTTGGTATCCTCGTTGGTCTTGGCCCAGCTCAAGCGGATGAAACGGTATACCGGCTTCCAATACCGCAGGCAGAGCTTCTCGAACGCGACGCGGTTTTGGTTCAGCGGCTGATGGATCTTCGAAATCAGGCTCCACGTCGTCACCGGGAAGGTGGAGTCGCGGCCGCCGATCGAAGTGTCGTCGAATTCCATCTGCGCTCGAGTGTACGACAGGAACGCGCGGTTTGGTTACCCATTCGAAGAGGACGCGAAGCCCTCCAGCAGCTCCCGCGCGCGCGCGAAGGTCTCTTCCGCCCCGTTCCGAGCCTCCTCGGGCAGCTCGCCGAAGTCGGCCAGGGCCTCGTCGACCCCCGGCGGATGTGGGGCAGGATGAAATCGAGGCGGAGCTATTCCGGCGGCAGCGAGGCTGCGAGGCGAATGCCGATCGATCCGAGATTGGTCTTCTTGTTGTAGTAGTTCCGAAGGGTCGCTCGGGCATAGTGCGGGGAAAGGCTCCAAACTCCCCCGCGAGCCATCCCTAGCGACCGTACGTTTTCCACGGGAGAGCACCAATTGGCCATGACGCCGGCCATGTCTCGAACCCGGAAGGGAGATTCGTCCGCGGGAAATAGCCCGCCCGAGTCCGCGAAGCGCTTCGCTCCCCCCTCGGGCCGCGAGTGTTCGGTGGAGGATAAGGCTGGATCGTAGCGGTTTCCCCAGGGGTAAAACCTTCCGTCGGCTCCCCGCGCGGCCTTTTCCCATTCATCCTCGGTCGGAAGTCGAAAAACCCAGCGACCCCCGCCCCGAGTCTTCGTGTACCACTTCGCATACGCCTCGGCGTCTTCGTACGTGACCCACGATACGGCGGCGTCCGGTCGGAAAAGTCGGGAGTACTCGAAGCGACCGTTCAGTTCGATCCAGGTGGGTTTCTCATCCGAGAACCGTGGGACGTGCCGCCGGGCTTCCTCGAGTCCTAGATCCTGAAGAAAGAGCGCGTAGTCCGCGCAGGTGACCGAATACTGATCGAGGATGAATCCCGGAACCCACGTGCGCATCTCGTCGCGCCCGCGAGGCATGGCGTCCTTCATCGGATCCCCACCGAGGATGCACGGCCCCTCGGGTATGTAGAGGAAGCCCCGGGGCATCTCGGATGCGGGCAGGAGCCGGACCTCCATTTCGATCGGACTCGCGACTCCGACCCAAAGCGGAATCCGCATGTCCGCGAAGCCCTCGCGTCGCAAGAGGACCAAATAGGAACCGGGCATGAGGCGGACCGGGAATAGGATCTCGTTGAATGCGTCCGTCGCAAGAGGATAGGCGCTTCGAGTCCGGTGGGCGAGTCTCTCCTCCTCCGAAGCCGTCAGAGCCAGGGCATCGACGGAGGGAAGGTGACCTCGCCGAGTACGGCCATCCTCCGCGCACGGCTCCGGGATCATCCGAAGATGGTGGAGCACGTACCGGTAGAGAAACGCCCGTGTCCCTTCGGAGCGGGTGCGGAGCTCGACCTTGGAGACGGCACGATTCCGAAACTCCCCTTTCCCGTCTTCGAGGCCTCGTCGAAGCCAGTCGTCCAGTCCTTGGGTGTCGCGAGTCTCCCACGCTTCGACGGATCGGGCCAGATCGGCTTGGATGAGGATGTCGCGGGCCGCGCGCGAATTGGGATCGAAGGCCAAAGCCTCCCGTGCTGCGTGCATGGCCTCGTCCTCCTCTTCGCGTGCCCGGCGCTTCAAGTCGTGGAGTTCCTGCTCCCGGCCCCATCGAGCTTCCTTGGCGGAAGCCAGGGCGGAGAGTTCTACGGCGATCGGAGCGAGGGAGGCCGCTCGACGGCGGGCCTGTTGTGCGCGATCGAGAGCCTTGGCGGCGCGTCCAAGCGCCTCCGAGGTTTTTCGGCGGGCCAGGATCGAAGAGTCCTCGGGCGCGAGCCGCTCGGCCTGAGTGAAAAACTGGGCGGCTCGATCCCATTCGCCTCGCCGAATCTCGGCTTCCCCCGATTCCACCAGAGCCTTCCGTCGCGCGTGCTGGAGGAACGATCGCACCGTGAGGGTGCCGGCCACCGCGGTCGCAGCAGCCAGCGCCACCCCGATGCCGACGGCGGACGCCCGGTGGTGCCGGATCCATCGAGCCATCCTACGCGCGGGTCCCGGAGGCCGTGCCGTAATGCTCTGATCCTGAAGGTAGCGGGTCAGATCGTCGGCGAACTCCTGGGCCGTCGGATAGCGGCGGGCGGGCTCCTTCTCGAGCGCCTTGAGGCAGATCGTCTCGAGATCCGGCGAGATCGTAGCGTCCAGGAGCCGGGGAGCCCTGGGATCCGATTCCGTGATCTTCGCGAACACCTCCATCGGGGTCTTTCCGAGGTGCGGAGCTCGCCCCGTGATCATCTCGTAGAGAATGGCTCCGAGCGCATATACGTCGGTCCGAGGAGTGATTTCATGAGCCCGGCCATGGATCTGCTCGGGCGCCATATAGAGGGGCGTACCGAGGGTCGATCCCGACCGCGTCAGGGCGACATCGGTATCGACGAGGTGCGCCAGTCCGAAGTCGGCGATCTTCGGATCGCCGTCGGCGGTCACCAAGATGTTCTGCGGTT
>Ga0114945_10000106_pt1 | contig 48458 bp, 58 predicted proteins | sample OV2TP3_FD_87194 | JGI IMG/M metagenome (GOLD analysis project Ga0114945, IMG submission 87194) | Hot spring microbial communities from Beatty, Nevada to study Microbial Dark Matter (Phase II) - OV2 TP3 | ecosystem: Environmental > Aquatic > Thermal springs > Hot (42-90C) | place: USA: Beatty... | reverse complement strand
GCGAATGTGTTCGCCGCGGAATTACTCATGCCGGAGAACATGTTTCAAAAGAGATTAGAGCGAACGCTTCCAAGTCTTGACCTTGTTGAACGGCTGGCCGGGGAGTTCCAAACGACGCTCACCGCAACGGCGATCCGGTTTGTCGACCTTTGCGGGGAGCCGTGCGCCCTCGTCTTCTCCACAGACGGCAAAGTCGTGTGGACGCGACGGAGCCCGGACTTCAGGCATTGGATACGGCCGGGGCGAAAGGTGAGCTCATACAGCCTCGCCGCCGACTTTTTCGAGAAGGGCGCCGTTTCTCCGGGCATGGACGTCGTACGGCTTGACGCCTGGGTCGAGAACGCATCCGCGCGCATGACGGTCAAGGAACATTCGCGGGCGTTTCCCAACTACAACTCTGTGCTCACTCTATTGTGGCTTTCGTAGCTCTCCAACAGGCAGGAAAGCACAGTAGGCACGATAGGTGGAGGCATTCGTTGACCGATGCATGGATGCAAGGCAATAGTTTTCAAAAGAATAGGGTAACTTACGTCCTGTGCTCGACATTTTTATGCATGATAGGCAGATTTATATTGACATTGTCAGACGCCCTGGTGTATATGTTAGAACTTGCAAGCTGGACAAGGAATGGCATATGCCGGACGAAGACAGGTTTGAACGAATGCTCCGCGGACGCGGGTGGCGAAAGCTTTACAGGCTCGCGGCCGGGAACTCGCCCATTCCCATGACCGTGGATGCCGCGATGAGCGCGGCAGCCCACGCCTTGAGAAGCGACCTCCGGTGCCAGCGCCTGACTGAGATCGCGGGCGTCCTCAGGAACACCTTGCGGACCATTGACCCGGCTGACCCAGAGTCCTTCACCGTGCCTGCCGCCTTCTATGACGCCTCTGCGAGACTCGACGAGATCGGAGAAGATGAGATCGGATGCCTCGGCACTCGCCTGGCCGTGAAAGCTGCGAAGGAGACACTCCTCGAATTGATGAAATCAGGCAGGCGAATTTCATCGCACGAAGCGGAAACGAAGTTTGCCGAGCAGCTTGTCGTCGATCTGGTTGAACATCAATGCCTCGGCCGGGTACGCAGCGGCGTCGTCGAAAAGACGAGGCGCAGCCTCGAAGAGCAGGTTGAGTGGGAAAGAAAGCTGGGGCAGGTGCTCCGGCCGCGAGCCCGGCACCTCCTCAAGAGGGCCCTTGAGTCCCAAGATCCGGCGCGCATACGTGCGCCCAAGCGGCTTGTCGGACGAGTTCCGACGACGCTCGAACAGCTCCACCGGCCGATCGCATCACCGTGAGATGGTTTGGGGAGGGTCGATGCCAGCCCACGCAAACAAGTATTGGTTTGACTTCACGCAAAGCGCGAATGTTCGTTGGGGGCGGGACGCGGGCGCGGTCGAAACCGAAGTTGCGGATCACTCTGCGCTCTACTACGTTGACGACCGAAAAATCGCAGGAAGGTTCGGTCATATGCTCGCGCCCCTGCTCGCGGATTGGGTCGACATCGCTCTCGCCTTCTACGTAGCAGACCGGCTTGCGCTACGACGGGATTCGAGCGATCGAGCTCGCTCTCTTCAGTGGGGACGCATCCTTGACCTCAAGATTCCGGTCCGGGAGCTCGTGACGTGGAGGAGGCCTGGTGTCGTCGAGAGTCTTGTGAGAGCCCTTCGATATTTTACGGAGGACGATTGGCGAATCGATTTCGTACCGCGTGTCGGCGCGGGGCGGATCTCCGAGTCGCAAGGCTTTTTGTTTCCCTCCGCGCCGCCCGCCCCGGCGCGGGTCGCACTGTACAGCGGCGGCCTCGATTCGTTTATCGGCGCGATACAGCAAATGGCCGAGTTCCCGAGCGATTCGCTTGTGTTTGTCTCCGGCGTGACGAATACGAGACAGCGATCCGGGCAGCGTAAGCAGCTTGCCGCCATTTCTCATGCGTTCGGGCGCCAGATTTGGCATGTCGCTGTGCCCTATGGGTTCAGGTGGGCTCGATCAGGCCGCCGGCACCCCGAGGAGTCCTCACAACGAACGCGAGGGTTTCTCTTCTTGACGCTCGGTGTTGCAACGGCCCTGGCGACCCAGGCCCAGGAACTCTACGTATATGAGAATGGGGTGGGCGCGATCAACCTCCCGTATGACGGCACGCAGATAGGGACCTCAAATTCCCGCGCCATACATCCTTTGGCGCTCCGTCGCATGGAAGACTTTGTGTCCTGTCTGACGGAACACCGGTTTCCAATCAAGAACCCATTCTTGTTTTGCACGAAAGCCGAGATGTGCCGCCATCCGGCCGTAAGGAACCTTCAAGAGTGCATCCCTCTGACGTTTTCCTGTGACGGGTTTCCCGTTCGGGCACGGAACCGATCACAGTGCGGCTCATGCACGTCGTGCCTTTTGCGACGCATGTCGCTCGAGAGCGCGGGACTCTCACAGTTTGACCGGACAGGATATCTCAACGAACTTCCCGGCACGCGCGGGCTTACTCGAAAACGACAGAGAGATGCCTTGCAGACCATGGCTTGGCAGGCGCACAGGATCAATGTCGCGCTTGGGAAAGCAAATCCCTGGGAAGAGTTGGTGCGGGAATTCGTTGAATTGCAAGATCTGGCCGAAGGAATCTGCCGTGCCACCGGCGAGAACCCAATTGAACTCCAGGGAAAGCTGATGCGGCTGTACGGTCAATACGCCTCCGAATGGGCGGGCTTCTCGGCGACGCAAACGCCTGTCGGGCTCGGGCAAACCGCGTAGTGATTTCATAAGACTGTCTTGGGAGTCAGCATGGAAAAGCATGTTTTGGACGAGATGGACCCACGGGTCCTTGGCGCAAGGCTGCAAGAAGCCAGGAAAGCACGGGGTCTCACGCAGCAGGCTGTAGCTGACAATCTTGGGATAGCTCGTACGACGCTCGTCGCGATGGAAAAAGGGGAACGACGCGTCCTTCCAGACGATTTGATCCGCCTTGCGTCCCTGTACGGAAGGTCGGTTTCCGCGTTCGTCAGCCGAAGAGTTGTCACTGAGAGCTTTGTCCCCCAGTTCCGGGCTGCTTGGAGAGACGCGTTCGCACAGGACACGGAGCTCGAAAAGACGGCCGCTGAGCTCGAGAGTTTAGCGGAGGACTACACGGAGCTTGAAAGGCTCTCCGAAATGCCGCTCGTGAGGGCCTACCCGTTGCCCTATAACGTATCGGGCGCGTCGCCCGAACAGGCCGGTGAGGAGATCGCAGCCTCGGAACGGAATCGTCTGGGAGTCGGAGACGGGCCGATCAGTAATCTGCGGGAGAGACTCGAAAACGACGTGGGTCTCCGCATCTTTTATTTCCCGATGCCTTCCAAGATTGCGGGCCTGTTTGCGTACAACGACCTTCTGGGTGCGTGTATTGGCATAAACGCGGCGCATCCCAGGGATCGACGCAACTGGTCGCTCGCCCATGAGTACGGGCATTTCCTGACCGGGCGGTATCAGTCCGAGATCACCTTTTTGAGCGAGAAGAAACGCGGCGCAGCCCGGGAGCGCATCGCTGACAGCTTTGCAAAGCACTTTCTTATGCCCGCAACGGGCATCAACCGCCGATTCACGGAGATGCATCGGTCTAGCGAGCACGGCATCACGCTTGCCCATGTCTGCTCGCTAGCCGACCTCTACCAAGTTTCGGTGCAGGCGCTCATTCTTCGATTGGAAGAGCTGGGCCGCCTCCCCAGTGGCACCTGGGAGCGCCTCGAGTCTGAAGGCTTCAAGGTTCGTCGGGCCCAGGAGCTCTTGGGAATTGACGCGAATCCACCGGAGCTTGACCTGCTGCCAAAGAGATACTTGCACCTTGCGGTGCTCGCGTACAGCAAGCAGAAACTGAGCGAGGGCCAGCTCGCCAGGATCTTGCGGACCGACCGTGTGACTGCCCGAGCGCTTGTCGAGGATATCAGCCGGCGCTTTACCTCCGAGCGTGAAGAGGACTTCGCAAGCCTCGAACTCGACCTGGCTGCGCAACTGGAAGGAAGGTAGGACACGGATTGGCCACCGCGCGTCCCGTTCTCGTTGACACGTGTGTCCTCGTGAATCTCCTTGCCACCGGCCAGGCGCACGACATTCTCGGCATGAGCGGGTACTCATTCGCGATCTGTTCGGCAGTGCAACGCGAAGCTATTTTTCTGCGACCAAGCGACCCCCATGCCCAGCCGGAGTTAGTGAGACTTGAAACGCTTATTGGGCCAGGGCTGCTCAGCGTCCTGGACCTCGACACCGAAGAAGAGAAGACGCTCTTTATCGATTACGCCAGCCAATTGGATGACGGTGAAGCGATGTCAATTGCCTTGGCCCTGTCACGCGGATTCTTGCTGGCCACCGACGACCAGAAGGCGCGGCGGCTCTTTATCGAAACGACGAAGGATGCAAACCGCTTGCTCTTCACCTCGCAGATCCTCAAAACGTGGGCCACGAGCAATTCCATTGACAAAGACAAACTGAAAGCGATTCTCTCGCAAGTGACGCTGCGCGCGAGGTTCTATCCCGCGAAGAACGACGCTGAGCACCAATGGTGGAGCGATGCAGTTCGTTAGACTGGACTCACGAAGGCGGTCGTCCGGGACCTTGTTACATCGGCTCCCTTTGAACAATCCGTGACGCCCCGTTGGCGTGGACGACGAGGGCGTATCCGTTGCTGAATTCGAGTTCCAGGGATTTGTCCCGCATATCGATCGAGAACCCCACTACTCGAGTTTTGTCGGGCGAGAAGGCGTCAGCAATCCTCTCGAGGTATTTGAACCATCCGGGCTGGGGTCTGCTGAGGAGTGCAGCCCGGGCCATCTCGGGGAGGTGTTGAAACCACCAGGACGTAGCTCGTCCCCCTGTTTTTTTTGTGGGTTTTCTCGTTGAGAGTGGCACTTGAGAAGAATTTTATCTTTTCTCCAGTTTTTCCCTAGTCCTCCAGAATAGCTACGCCCTAACTATTTGTAAAAACAGAGCTTATCTTGACAAAAAGAGCATCATGTTTCATAATATGGTTATCAGAACTCTTCCAACTCCCTTCATCGAGAGCGCTACTGAGTTCCTTAATTAACCGAAGTTCTTTTGTCTATCGCCTTTCTCTTGGTTTCTGTAGGTTGGAGAGTTCACTATCCACGTTGTATGAGCCAAGGTCGCCGTCGTGAAAAATTCATACCAAATAAGCTGTGGATCGCACGCAAGTGCGCTGGCTACCCGCTGAAATGGGTGGCGTCACTCCTAGGCCACCGGTCGATCTCGCTCGTGTCAGAGTACGAGCACGGACGGAGTCTCCCCAATCTTCGGACGGCTCTCAAGCTCGAGTGCATCTACGGGACGCCGATTGCCGAATTGTTTCCCGATTTCCAGGCGGATGTGGTGCGCGAGATTGAGGCAGCAAAGGAGCGCCATGCTGCTCTACGCAGGCACGATGATGCAAGAACGAAACGCGTCCGTGAATTTTTGAGTGGCGTTCATGAAAGTGCGGATAGAAGCGCGCCAGTTGCGATCCAGTCTACCGTATGCAGTTTTCCACAAAGCCGCGCATCCTCGCGATCGCCCCTGGCGCGCAGTACGTAGGACTCGCCGTTCTTGAAGGAGAGGATCTTATCTGGTTCGGCGTGAAATCCTTCCCGGGACAGAAGACCGTCGAATCGCTCTTGGAATCCGCCAAGCAGATCGTCGAAGACTTCATCTCGCGCTATCAGCCGAGCATCGTAGTTGTAGAAGACCCATTCTACACACAGGCACGCCTAAGCCCTCTCGTGCGAGCGCTCCATGGCGCGATCAAGCGTTGGAGCCGTCAACGGGGACTCCGTGTCATGAGCTACCGGCCAACCGCCGTGAAAGAGCGGCTCTGCCCAGGAAAGAAAACGCGCAAGACCTTGGGAGAGGCGGTCGTTCGACGGTTTCCCTTTCTTTATGGGAGGCCACTGAAGACTTGGCACTATTGGCAGCAGATGCTCGAGGCGATCGCGCTTGGGATTCTCGCACTCACGGATGTGAAAAATGGGCGGGAGAACGCGGGAACAAAATAGTCTCCGCACGAAACTGCAGAGGAAGAGCCCTGCTGCCAGGGCTTTCGGGTTGGCCGCACAGCTTCATAAAAGGTTCGGGTGGAACCGAAGTTCTTTCATCTAGTGTGTCTCCGCCAATTCTTTATGATGAACTGTCGAGGCTTAGATACCCAAGCTCGTTGAAAAATCTTTCTCTGCGAAGTGCGGGAAACGAAGGGAAGATGTCTCCAGGCTGTCTCCGGATCCATGGTGATGGGACACGGCAGTGAGACATCGACCCGACCGCGGCGGAAGGTCATCATGGCTACAGATGCCCCTCCTCCGCGATCTCCAACTGTAGCTTTTGGAACGGCCGCCCATGTCCCTCACTGCCTGGTGGGGTAGACGTTGGCACTACTCGTTCTTTGTTCTTTTCAACTATGGAGCCCTTCGCTTCTCCCTCGGTGCGCCTCCAAGTGGGGTAGGCCGAGTCGCAGAGAGAGATTTCTCCGTAAGTGGAATTCGCCTCTCCTCACGCCATTATCAACCTGACTCCTCGTCGGCTACCGGCCAGAGCGCTCCTAGGAGAACCGCGCCCTGGCGGGAGTCTACGAGGAACCCCACGCCATGTCCAAAACCAAACTCATCGACGCGGTTGCGTCGGAAACGGCTGCCTCGAAGCGGACCGTCTTGAAAACCATCGACTCCTTCCTTCGGGAGCTTACCGGCGCTCTCGCACAACATGCGAAGGTGACGCTCAGTGGCTTCGGCACCTTTCAGGTCCGTTACCGGCGCGCTCGACCGGGACGGAACCCGCAGACCGGTGAGGCCATTCTCATTCCCCCGTCGCGGACGGTGGCTTTTCGCCCGGCAAAAGCACTCCGCAAAGCCATCAGTTGAACCTTTCTCGTCATCTTCCATGAGTCTTCGATCCTCCCTCTCCGCCTTCTTCCAGCCCCATCGCCCAACGCCGCGAGTCGAGCGCCGCGATCTTATCCTAGGCACCTCGCTCATCGGCGACCGCAACGAACCCGTTATTCTCCCGGAAGCCGCACGTCCTACACACCTCGGAATCGTGGGCCTCACAGGCGCCGGTAAAACCTACTTTTTGGAAAACCTCATACGGCAAGACATCGTGCATGGGACAGGCTTTGCCCTCTTCGATGTTCACGGCGACCTTTCGGACAACATCCTCGCGTTTCTCGCAACATGCGCCGCCCAGGTCCCAGAGATCGCGGACCGGGTACTCCTGGTCGAGCCGTTCGACCCTCGGCACAGCATTGGCTTCAATCCTCTCGAGCCCACCTCCGGCACCTCAGCCCATCTTCAAGCCCAAGAACTTGCCCACGTTCTCCGCTCCCGCTGGGAGATGAAATCCTTCGGCCCACGCACCGAGGAGCTCCTTCACCACGCCCTCTACACCCTTTCCCTGAACAGCCTCACGATCCTCGAGCTATCCTCGCTTCTCACCTCTCGGAGATTTCGCCACAAGCTTCTCGCACCACTCCAAGACCCAGTCGTCCTCCAATACTGGAGGACCCGCTTCGACCCGCTCTCTCCCGCCATGCAGCGAGTCGTCTCCGGTCCCATTCTCACCAAGATCTCCACCTTCCTCGCCCACCCGCACATTCGCGACATACTCGCCCAAGCCCGCAGCACGATTTCGTTCCGTTCTGCCATTCAACAAGGCCTCTGGTTGATCATCAATCTCTCGAAAGGAAAACTCGGTGAAGCGAACTCCCACATCCTCGGTAGTCTCCTATTCACCAAGCTCACCCTCGACGTCATGGCTCAGGCCGGCATCCCCGAATCCGAGCGCAGGCTCTTCTGCGTCTATGCTGACGAGCTGCAGAACCTCGTTGGCGCCCATGTCGCCACCCTCATTTCCGAGGCCCGAAAATACCGTGTCGCTCTCACGACGGGCCAGCAGTTTTGGACCCAACTCACTCCCAATATGCGGGCTGCGGTCCTCGCTATGGGTTCCCACCTCTTCTTCCGCCTCCACTACGATGACGCCTACCAGCTTGCGCCCGCACTCGATCCTGCCCGCCGCACCTTTTACGCACAAGAACTTACCAACCTCTCTCGAGGTCAAGCCTACTTTCGTTCCGCTCATCACCCTCCCGCTTTCCTCAACGTCCTCCCGCATCGCCCTGCCCACCCATCTTTTCAGCAGCTGGCCTCGCTCCGCACCCACTCCCGCCTTCGTCACACCAGACCACGCGCCGAGATCTCTCGAGAACTCCTCTCCCGCTACTCACTTACCTCACCCTGACCCCCCGCCATATGAAGACCTGCAATGACTGCAAGCGCAAAGCTCCAGACGACGCTGACTTCTGTCACTGGTGCCGCGCCACCTTCGACACCAAACTCTGTCCGCACCGGCACCGCAATCCTCGCCACGCCCGCTACTGCCTCCAGTGCGGCTCTCCCGAACTGAGCCGGCCTCACCACATCCCCCGTCTCGATCGCCTCTTCCTCTTTCGTCTCCTCGTCGCCCTCGCCCTCATCGCCACCTTTCTTCTTTCCTACATCATCAGCGCCCGTTAGCGCCTCTTTCACCCAGAAAGTATGACTTGTCGGCGACACTCACGCGTCTATGTCCAACAATGAAGCCACTTTTTGGGCACAGTCCTATTCCCGCCGCGGGTATACCTGTGGGAATAGGCTGGGTACGCCGGAAACCCTTTCCCAGTGCCTCTTTTCTTCACACCTCTTCCCCCTGCGGGAATACCTGCAGGAATACCCCTGGGAAGACCCGGTGCTGGATCCACCATGCGTCTCCAACCACGTGATCTCCAACTTCTCGCATACCTCGCGGATGACTTCCTCCTCCTTGCACGGGATCAGATTCAAGCGCTCATCCCCCGCTCAAAGCGGAGAATCAATCAGCGCCTCACCATGCTTGTGGATGCCGGATACTTGTCCCGCCGGGACCCCGAGAATGCCTGGTCGCCCCGGGTTGTCTTCTACTACCTCGGGGATCGAGCTGCGGAGGTTCTCGACCGGGACCGCCCGCTACTCACGGAACGAAAGCATCGTGCCGCCTCTCTTGCCGACTCGCACCTCCGCCACCTGTGCGACCTCGCCTGGATCCACGTCGGTTTTCTGCGAGCTCCCGACAAGGACTACCGCCTACTCCGCTGGACAGATCCTGACCGAGCCGGCTGGGACGGCGCATCGTCCATGCCGATCCGTCCCGATGCGTACCTCGAGTACGAGAAGGCCGGTTCACCCTACGCCGCCTTTCTCGAGTTCGAGCGGGCACCCGGCACAGAGAAGCGCACGTACCTTGCTGAGAAGATCGAGGACTACCTGCACTATGAACGCTCGGGCGCCTTCCAGATTCACTTCGGCAGGGACTGGTTGCGCGTTCTGTTCGTCACCGAATCTGAGCCACGCGCACGAGCCCTACTCAAGCTGTTTCCCTCTGACACTTTCTGGGTCGCCACGCTCGACACATTTCGATCCAATGAACTCTTCCATCCGTACTGGCAATCTCCCAAGGGAACCCGGTCTCTGGATTTCATCCCAGAGCACGAGAGGTCCGCCGCCCCATCCCAGGATGAGCGAATACCTGACCCGCCTGCGCCTCCGTCCGACGCTCCCGATCCGTCACCATCTTTGAGCGGCACACCACTGAGGTCGGAGTTCACCAAGTACCTTGAAGAGGACAAGCGCGAAACCCATTGGTACTGGCTCGTGATCCCCGCTGCCGGAGTTCTCGGACTCCTTGTCACGGGCCTTGTATACGTTCTCCACAAGCTCTATCTCGAGACGCTGGAACTCTCTACGAAAGTTGGCCTAAACACAGAACTTCTGGGGCTCATCGTCCTTGCGGCCATCTTTGCCCTAGTGCGAATAGCACCCTGAAAGATTCTGGCACCCATATGAACTCGCCTGACTTGTGCCAACTTCATGGCGTGGCGGATTTCCGGGATGGACCAAGGGCAGGTCCTCGCTCGCGCGGTACTCGAAGGATGGCGAGATTTCGCTTTTAGTGTCCGGCAATACCGAAGTCTGCATCGTAGTCGTAGTTCAGATAGCGATCCACCGTTCCTTTGAGGAGCCGCTTGTCCGTTCCCAAGTAGAATTTGCAGGTGGTCTCGAGTTGTTCGTGCCCGAGTAGGTCTTTTATGATTCCGATCGGCGCTCCGTTCATCTGGAGCGTTGTTGCGAACGTATGCCTGAGGATGTGGGCCGTCACTTTTTTCTTGATGCCCGCGCGATCTCGAACCTTCTTGAACCGGTGCTGCACAGGCTTGACCTGCAGGCGCCGCCCGGAAGGGAGCGCAAAGAGCCACGGCTTGGTGTCGCGTCGCCGGTTCAGATATTCCTTTAGCCACCCTAAGGCGGCGGCACTGAAGTAGACGGTGCGCTCGCGGTTGCCTTTGCCAATGACCCGGGCCTCCCCTTTTTCGAAGTCCACCGCGGAGCGGGTAAGCGACAGCGCCTCGGAGATCCGGAGACCTGTCCCGCGAAGCACCTCCACCACCGTCCGGAAACAGAGCCACCCGAGGTCGAGTGACCGCCGGCGTCCTTCGCGATTGACGATGGGGATGGCTGAGAGAAACGAACGCATCTCTTCGGGCGTGAGAAACACCACCTCACGCCGGGGAAGTCGGGGGCCACGAATCTGTTTTGTGTCCATTGTCTCGATGCTGAGCGCGAGCCGACAAAACCGCAGGAAGCACTTAAGGCTATTGAGAAGCCTCCGGATGCGGGCCGGTCCTGCCCCGCGTTCTGCCATGCGCGACTTGAGCGCAAGGACGTGTTCCGGGCGGATACGGTCAGGTGCATGATCACCAATGATCCGGGTGATCCATAGGACGTCGTAGCTGTACGTGTCCGCCGTCCGCGTAGAAAAACCCCACTCGTGGACGCAATAGGGGCGGAACCATTGCACGAGTTCACTCATCCGCGCGGGCCGTCCAACGGTCAAGTCAGGTTCTTCTCGAGTCTCGAGGGGCACAGAAAGCGCGAACTGCGAGGCAGAACGGGTGTTGCCGTCAGCTGAGCTTAATTCTGATGGGAACATAAAACGGCTCGCTTTTGACGCTAGCCGTTTCATGCTTCTCGCTGCCCTGAAGGTTTGGGGACATGAGCGAATGCCACGCTCGTGGGTCGTGAGTTCGGGCTCCACGACCAACACCCGACGGTTAAGGTCCCCGCGATCTCGCGGAGAGAACCGTCATCGACCTTATCCATCGCAGGATGCTATCGGCGGAGATGGCCTTGGTGGGCCGTCTTAGATAGCGGGATTGCCGCAGAACGGCAGTGTTCCCGCTTCCTTCTCGACGATGCAAAAGTGTGGGTAAAACACCTGCATACATCCAGGAGGAATCTGCTCAGTGAAGCCTTTTGGCTCAACCATGCGGATAAATGAACCGCAGAAGGCGCCCTGAGACGTGGATAAAAATAGTTGTTAGTCGAACACTTTAAGCGCCTTTACGAAACTCCCACGACGATCTACCCATGAATGGAGTTCGTAAGACGGCTGCTTATGCGAACACTTGACAGAAGAAAACTTGAAACGGCTCGGACGTACAAAAAGCGATGTTAAGGATTCGTCTCCACCCTACCACTCCAGGTGGAACTGTCAAACGGCCCATGCGGGCGCGGAGGGGTAGATGGTTTGAGCGTAGCAGGCGGAGCGGCATGTGGGGTTCTCGTTTCGTCCTTCAGGACCTCGATGTCGAGGTAGGTCGCATGAGCCTGTTGCACCTCTTTCTTGCTGAGGAGGCCGAGATAGTAACGACATGTGGTTTCCAAATTCTCATGCCCGAGAATTTCCTTTATATGACCGATTGGGCAGCCGTTCTTGAGTAGATTCGTGGCGGTAGTGTGCCGGAGGATGTGCGCCGTGACCGGTTTTTCAAGGCCCGCCCAACGCCCAGTTCGGCTGAACATCGCCTGGACCGCCTTTTGACGCAGTCGAGCGCCGCTTTCACAGGCAAAGAGAGCCTCGCCTTTGTCTGTGCGGAGGTCGAGGTAGCGAGTAAGCCAGTGGAGGGCGCGGTTCGTGAAGAAGACGGTGCGCTGCTTATTTCGCTTTCCAACTATGGTCGCCGTGCGCGTTTCCATCTCGACTGAGTTGCGGTCCAGCGACAACGCCTCAGACAGACGCATGCCAGTCGCGACGACAGCTTCGCAGAGTGCTCGGAATCGAAAGCCGGCAAGCCGGTGTTTGCCTGTCCAGGTGCGTAGCGGAATCGCCGCAAGAAACTGCTCGAGTTCTTCGTTAGTCAAGTAGATTACTTCCCGTCTAGGCGGCCGGGGCAACTTTATGTCGTTCGTGTCCAGCACTTGAATCTTCCTCACGTCGCGCGAATATTGGAGAAGGCACTTGAGCGCTGCAAGAACTCCAGCAATCCGTGATTCTCTTGCGCCACGTGCGGTTAGATGGGCTTTCAGAGAAATGACGTGTTCCAGTCCAACGGTTCTAATCGGCAAGTCGCCAACCTCACGAATGAAAAATCTGACGCTGTATTCGTAGGTTTTGACGGTTGTCCGTGAGAACCGTCGCTCAACCCAGAGATACTGCAGAAAGCCCGGAAGTGCCCCGCTTACGGTCAGAGATTCAGGAGAAATGACTGTGTTTTGGCCGGGTGTCATTGGCGAACCAGAAGGCTTAACGACTATTGTCTTCAGACGAGCCAGGATGATCGCGGCTATAAATATTTCTGTACTTGGTGAGAAGTGCCAGGGTCTCGAGGGCGAATCCTTCGAAACCGCACTCTTCGTAGTGGTCGCGCCGGTGCGCGCGTAGTGCACGCCCAAGAAGAAGGTAGAGCAGGTGTGCAGCCTCCTCTACGGCCTCATCAAGGGAATCTCCATCGACGATGATGGCGTATTTGGGTTGGCCGTCACTCATATTGCGAATCGCTAGTCCCTTCCTCGTCACCCCAAGAAACGTGATCCCCGGAGAGCCGGTCAGCGTGCCGTGAAAGAACACCAATCACGTCCCTGGCAAATGTTTCGAACTCGCACTCTTCCGCCTCGTGGCTTTCGTGTGCGGCCATCGCCTCTTCGATGAGCGCGTAAAGGGTGTTAGCAACCGACGCGATTGCTTCGTTGACGTCGTTAGTGCGGACAGAGACGTAGTACTCAGGCCTGCTGCTTTGCGAAGACATGGTGTGATGGGCTAGATAACTGCGGCCACCGTAGCATCAGCGCAGTAGCTCGGATAGATAAAAAAAGTTCGGCATCAGCCGAACTCGGAAATTTTCAACGGGAGAACGCAGCCTGTGCTAGGAGTTAAGATGGCTGGGGGCTCTCTTTCTCCGACAATGACCTCCAATCAAATGAAAACTTTCCTTGTCCTGCAGAGCCTGCAAGGCGCTCAGCGAGCGCGCCGGCTTCACGCGCGAGGTCCCTCAAGGCAAATGCATAATCCTGCTTGATGAAGTTCACCTCTTCTTCGGTTAGGTGCCGTCGAAGACCGCGAACTGTTCTGCTGGCTCCGTTAATGTCCGGGTATAGAAGGAATCGAGGTCCATCTTGTGCTGGGACACACAGACCTTCTCGCACCCCGATCCCTTGTAGCCCTCGGCCGTCAATATGTTCCGGCGATAAGTGGGAGTAGTGAGGCTGAAGGAGTCTTTCCAAATACCAGAGTTGGGGGTGTTCCTGGTCTATCCCCATTTCCCGCAGTTCTCTCAGGTCCGCAAGGGTGGGTCTATCGCCGCGCCCAAGCACAACTTGTGGATATAAGCCTATGCGATCACTCACGGCTTGCTCATCAGCCACCAGTTCTTCCATAAGGCTTATTAGCTTCCGACGGACTTGACTAATGGTTTCCAGATACTTTTCTCCGTCCTCCGGGTTCTTTGTGCGCCCGCTTTCCATGAGGAACCGGAGCGCTTCCTGTTTCCGTCTTTCTTTGCGTCTATTCTCGCGCGCGAGGCGCTTTTCCTCGACGTGGCCGAACTCCTCAGGATCTGAGGATGGCCATTTCTCTGTCTCTCGTGTTTCATGGGAAAACTTCACGGGTTGAGGTCACCTATCTCGGCCTACGACACAAGCCTTTCTTTATGCCGAATGACCAGAATAGATTTCCGAACACTACGCGGCGGACACCTTCAACTGTACAGGGCCCTGAGTTCTCGTCAAGGCACCGCTTGCGTTGACTTTGACCCACGTCATGACTAGTAGTTGTCCCTCGACACTACGGGCCATCCAAATTTGCTGACGAACCAAGAAGATCGCCTGGCAGAATTATTATTGCAATGGACACATACATGGGTATAAGAATGGCCGGTGCCTTCCTGCGGCACGGGATGTGTGATGAGTCTGCGCGAACTTTCCGACGAAGAACTTATCAGGAGATATTGTTCTTCAGGGGATCGAGAGGCCGTCGAAGCCCTAGTGGAGCGCTGGGCCCCAACGATTCGTAACGTGGCTGAGCGGATCGTCCTGCGCGGGTGTCTGTGGCCACGAGGGCAGGACCGGCACGAATTCTGCAAAGATGCGATCCAGCGGGCCTCATTAAGCTTTTATCGAAGCGTATGTACGTTCGACTTTCGAGGATCGTTCGAGGGGTGGCTTTCTATCCTGACACGAAATTCGGTAATCGATGAATATCGTAAGGCAACGGGCCGTGGCGATGAACCACTACCGCCGCTTGATCCGCTGGATAAAGCCGAGAAGAAGAGCGCGGCGGAGGCAAATCCGACGTTTCACTCCAAGTATTGGGCGGACCCAGCCGAACTTGTGCGGGATCGTGAGCTCAAGGACGTTGTTGTGAAGCTCCTAGCTTTGCATGCTACAACCTCAAGGTACGGCCCGCGACACGGCCAAATCAGCGCCGAGATTATCGCAAGCGAAGTCTGGGAGGAGCTTTCGCCAGCCGAGATCGCGGAGCTTCGGCATTGCAGCGAACGAACGGTCTATCGGTACAGGGAGAGCGACTACCCAGAACTTCCGTCGATTCTGGAGACCCGCTTGGGGATAACCAAACTTGAGCAATTATGAAGAAGGGCCCCGATGCCTGATTCGAAGCCACACGATCCTCGGCAGTTGACGCAGTATGCCTTCGGATATCTGTCTGCGAAAGAACAGACTCAGCTTACAGAGCACCTACGTACATGCGCACCGTGCCGGGAGTACGTGTCCTTCCTTCGAGCGTTCAAGGCAGCCTTGCGAGAAGCGAAGCCCTCTGGTGACCGGCTGGATGAACCCTGCCCAGATTCCCGCCTGATTGTTGCCCTGGAAGCCGGGGACATTGATGAAAGGACTGCAGAGCACGTGCGCGCTCACTTGATTTTCTGCAGCCACTGCCGCAAGGAATACTACGCATTGCAACAACTCAGGCCGCGGTGGACAGATGTGATTCTGGGGGCCGCGCGAAAACTCCTATGGGGGCTAGAAATCTCCGGAACCGGGGACCTTCTTGAACCTGCCTATGTTGGTGTTCCCCAACTCGGCTCGGAGCAACCCGGCCTAGAGGAACTGGTTGTGTCAGACTCGGTCACGGACCCAGAAACTGAGGTGCAGGCTGAAGTCAGAATCGCGATTGAGGCTACAGAGGAAGAGCCCCATCTTGCCCTTAGTTTTGAGATTGAGCCCCCTCAATCGGGTTGGGACGCGCATTTGTTTGACCCTTCGGGGCAGACAATGTCCATTGTCCCTATGGATAGACCGCGCGCATCTCTCGCGACCAGAGTTAGGCCTGACTCTTATAGGGTAGAGATCCGAAAAGGGGAAGCACTCTTAGCTGGCTTCGGGTTGATAGTTCGTGCCGAGGTTCCGTCGGACACTTAGCCCGCATCCTCATCTCAGATCTGGGTAAGCCCTGGAGCGTTATGTCCGATGGCAGAACGCGTTCATTCCGTTAGCGTTTCCCTCGAAGGCGACCATCTAGTATTCGTCTTTCCCGAGCACGCCACCGACAGATTGCTACCTGACACCAAAGGTCCACTGCTGAAACGATTCAACAGAGAACGGGTTCATGACCTGACCATCGAGGCGACAAGACACTTACGGAATGAGACATGGGGTGGCCTGGAGGATGCCGGAAGGGACCTCTATGATGCATTGTTACCGGAAAAGCTCGGTGACGTACTTTTCGGAGAAACCGCAAACACTTGTTTGGTTTTGAATCTCACGCGTGACCTTACATGGATTCCCTGGGAGCTTTGCTTTGGACATGGTGAGTTTCTCTGCCTCCATCTTAGAGTGGCGCGATCGATTGTCCTAACGCCCGAAGAAGAAGAAAAGACGCGACAAGAGCAACGCAGGCCAAGGCGCCGGAGTGGCGGCGCGCTCATCGCTTTGGGACCCACGGATGAACAACGCGACTTGCAAGATTATGAGGAGCTTCGCAAGCGGCTCAAACTGGTCTGTGGGTCCGCCGTCTCATCCGTCCGCCATCCTACTCGCGAAGAACTCCTTAGGAGCCTCAAGCGAGGCTACGAGATCGTTCATTTCGTAGGACACGGAAAGTATGTCGCTGGTGCCCCGCAGAGTACAGGCTTAGTCTGCGCGGAAGGGAAACTTCTCTCTTGCCAGGACATCCGCGACGTTAGTTCCCGACCCCCGTTTCCGCTTCTCGTCTTCGCGAACGCCTGCCGATCGGCAGAGGCTGATCCGTCTGCATTGCAGGATGGCGAGGCATACGCAAGTGATCTCTCCATCGCTTTCTTGACCAAAGGGGTTGCCCACTACATCGGCACAATCACCCATGTCCCCGATGAAATCGCAAGGCGATTTGCGCGGACGTTCTACGAAGAGCTGGCAGGGGGCGTGACTGTCGGAGCGGCCCTCGTGAATGCGCGGCGACACTTCTTCAAAGAAAAGGGGCAGCCGATTTGGGCGTGCTACGTTCACTATGGGAACCCCCTTGAGATGCTTACTGTTGAACCCCCTCCTCAAGAGAGAGCTGTGAAAAGCGTGAAACGAACCCGGAGCAAACTGCTTGGCCTCGGTCTCCTTGTCATGAGCCTTGTTGGAGCGCTTCTGTTCTTGGTCCGCTCTCGCTATCCTCCTGCTCCTGCATTTCCCGAAGACAGCTTCGGCATAGCAATTCTTGATTTTGCCGTTCAGAACCAAAGCACAGGCTCTTGGTACGACGTCAGGTACCTGGAGGCTGACCGTTTGCGCGCACAACTCGCAAGCCTCACATTTCCGAACACACTTGTGGTGCGGAACATTCCGCGCTCCTTCCGTGACGAAATTGAGGCCCGGCAATTCGGCGAGAAGATGCGCGCTCGTCTCGTCATATGGGGATATGGTGTCAGAGAGGGAGCTGAGGTTGTCCACATCGATATGGTCCAGAATTGGGTTCTTAAGGAACCCATGGCGCCCAAGAGCAGGCTGAGGCAAATGTTCGATCAGGCAGTCAGTGAGTATTTGGGCGTCCGCAAACAATATGAAATAAGTCTCGCAAAACCAGACGCAGCGACGTTGTTGCTGGAAGACATCAAGTTGACGTTGCCTCTTGTTACCGCCGCGGATTACTTCTTGACACACCCCGATGAGACAGGCTTCGACGGTGCTCAAAAGCTTCTCTCATCATGCGTTGACAGTCCAGAGATTGGCCGAGACTCTCGGGATATCTGCCAGATGGCTTTGGCCTTTACTTATATGGTCCGGGGGCAGATCGAAACCAGCGAACATCTCTTTGCGACGTCTGTTCCCACGATTGGGGACGCTGAAGCTGAGACATTTCTGCACGACATGGTGGGGTGGATTAAATACGTCCTCCTCGCAATTCCGAAAGAGCATATGCGTGATGCCTTTGGAACCCTGAGGCCGGGCGAAATTCTAGTTCGACGCTGGGCAATGGCTTCGACATTCCATGAGCTACGAGGTGATTGGTGGCGCGCCGAGGAGTACGCCTATCGCGTTATGGGCGGAATTCAGAACACGCGAGGGCAAACGCAATTTGCGACTGGGGACACCGAAGCTTCAACGCTAAGCTTGTTGGTCCGGACCTCTTCACAGTTAGGAAAATTTGACCAGGCCGTTGAATTCCTGAACAAGCTCGAACAACATCCACGCGCAAACCTCCGAATTGTAAGTAACGCGAAGTTTCATTTGTACCTCGCAAAATACCGAGAGAGCGGAGACCCCGCATGGGGCGAGCAAGCGCTGGCCGCGGCGGCTAGCGCGGAAGAACACGCGGCTGTGCAGGAGATCCTTGAGAAGAAGTCTGGGCTTCTAATCTCCGAACTTCGTAAAGAACATCGTGCAGGGCGAGCAGATCACTCTCGCCTTGCAATCGCGCTGGTCGAGGAAGCGATCCGTAACGGAGACCGGAGACTCTTGGAGGAAGCGATTCACGTTTGCGATGCTACAAGACCTACATGGATCGTCGAAGTTCTCTCGGATCGGGTGTGTGCACTTATAGGGGCGGATGCAGCCCTCTTTCTCGGCCGGGAGAGGGAGAGCTTTGAACGCCTGCAGCGCGTCTGGCCTGAGGAGGCGCTTGGGTTGGACTGGATCGACGAGGCGCGCCTCTTCGAAAGACTTGGCTACGTTGCGTTTAGACGTTTAAGGAGTCTTGCGCCGGAGAGAGGCTATCTGGAAATGGCCCGTGAAAAATGTGAAATGGGTCCTGAAGAATGGGTCGGAGAGAATTGCGACATCACACTTCTCGTGAAGCTTGGCTACGTCGCTGTACGCCGTGGGCGAGTGGCGGAGGGTGTTCGAAGGCTTTCAAAAGCCTATGCGTTAGCAAGTCCGGAATACAAAGACGAAGCCGCCCTATTTCTGGCGTGGGCGTACGTCCAAGCAGGAGAATCACACAGGGCCAACCAACTGCTCAATCGACCCTTCCCCGAAGAAGACCGCTTGATTCCCCTAGCTCGAGGGTTAGTGCGACATATTCGGCGCGACTTTCCCGGAGCCATCGAGAAATATGACCGTTCGCCACTCGGCTACGAGAGATTCGAGCGGAAGACCTTGTACCTTGCCTTGGCGAATCTCGAAGCAGGCAACGAAGAGAAAGCTTTGGAACACCTGCGAAGGCTCTCTACGTCACCCACTAATCGTTTTCGGTGGTCTCCGTCACTGCAATTGCAGTTCTTGCAACTGGGCTGGCCTTGGGAGCCCCGCCTCAGTGAGGATCCAGCATATATTGCGAAGCGGATCGCCGACGTCGAGGCAGCTCTCTCTAAGAATCCTTTGTCGGTTGAGTTGCGAGATCTACTCTTCGTACTCTACAGGTTTTCTAAGGCTGGCACGGGCGATTCAGCCAATGACATGAGAGCCCGACAGCTGGTCGAAGAAGCGATTAGGCTCGACCCTCGGGATGGGATGAACGCAGCCCAACTTTCGTTCACGCCGATGCGTCGCTTTATTGATCTTGCCATTCTTGACATTGAGGCAGGTAAGTCCCGTCAAGCCTTGGAAGACCTACAGGCCTGTATGCGTTGGTATGTTGGGGCGCCTGAGGCCGACCCATTCCTTTTTGAGGTCACAAGTCTCCTCGACGAATGGGTCATCTCGCCAAGACAAGGCAGGGTCCCTCCTTGGTATGTCCCCACTCTCTCGGCCCCGGCGGCTAGGTCTCCCTGGTAGCCGCAGTCGAGCTCCACAGGAAACAGGAAGCTTCCTCGTCGTAGGAGACCCCGGGGCTGGGCTTGCTCAATGACAAGAGAAAAGTGATGGAGCCACGCGGCAGTGGCAGAGACTCGGGCGCCGGGTCGTCTACCACTTTGAGTATTGGGCTGCGAGGGTCGTCCCTGAGAGCTAACCCTACCTAATTCTTCCGTTTTAAGGTCCTAAGTCCTTCGCGCAAAGGAGCAAGAACATGCTGAAGGCCACTATTGCTGAGATACTGCACGCAAAAGACCCTCTGCAGTTCGGAAAACTTATCGGCTACTTCATCGAGAGAGGGTTGCTCGACCTGGGCTCGACATGCCCAGGGCACGCTCGCAGGAAACGTGCCCCTACAGGGCGTCATCGTCGCCCGCACCGAGTCATCTTTTCTAGCGGGGCCCGGCGCACACGACTCCGCTATACGCCGCTTGTGCGCTGACGCAGGAGTTTATCTCTCGCCGAGCTCACCCGTCAGGATCCAGTCGATTGTCTTTCCTGAGTAAGTCTTGAGTTTCAAAAGGACCTCGAGCGTCGGGGCGCTTTGCCCAAGCTCGTACTTGGAAAGCTGCGTCTGTGCGATGCCAAGCATTCGACCGAATTCTGCTTGGGTAAGGTCGAACCCGCGGATCTCACGGATGCGCCGCCCGACGGCCTTCAGGTCGACGGTGACCCCGTGAATGCGCAGTTGACGTTTACCCATTTCAGTGGTAAATTACTCCAATTAAGAATATGACGAACCCCCTCTGCAAGGAAGAGGAAGCTCTTTATATATCCCACGTACTCATGGGCGACAACCGATTTCGCGCACCGAACACCAAAAGCGCTCGCAGTCTTGTCAGGGTAACCGAAGCAGAGTCGTCATAAGTGGTGGGAGGATCTTGACGTGTTCGAAGGCGACGACGAATTGAATTTTACCCCTGAAGAGGCTGCCCTTGTCGCCCGGGCGGAAGGGAGGGCCCCTAGACGCGCGCGACGAGCCCCTGTCGCACGCCCTCCGCATGGCGGCGGGGGCGGAATCCTCCTGGGCATCATCATCGCTGCGTTCCTCATGCTTGGTCTTGCGGAGTCGTTCAAAGTATCAAGCGGCAACTCCGCGCGAGCGGCGGCAATGGAGTCCGCGAAGCAGCCCGTACACCGGTCGCCGCGGCCGCAAAGCAGCCCAACGACAGGCCCAAGCCGACAAGGAACGTTGCCAACACGTCCCACAGGAGAGGCAAGTACGCAAAGCCCTGGCCAGGCTGCGCCAGCCACAGACTTCTTACCGCCCGGATGGCAGCCCACTACTGCCGCGCAACAGATTCCGCTTCTTGCCTATCCCCGGCAAGGCGCACGGTCTCTTGGGTGGATACCGCCAGGGGCGGAATTCCTTGTTCGCGTCGCGCCTGCCGGGGCCCCCTGTTCGGACCAAGTGCCACGAGCGGGCCAGTTCCTCTGGCATGCAGCCGTTCTCGCAACGGGAACTGGATGGGGATACATCTGCGTGGCTTTCCCGGAGTCGACAGGCGAAGACGCGCGATGGCCGTTGCCAGCGGGCTGGACGCGCAGGGTCTACCAGGGAGATAGAACAGCAACCCTTCAGTTTCCGAACGGCCAAATCGTTCCCGGCGCAGAGGTCCTGATGCGCGCCACGGGCAACAATACGGACGAGTTCTTCGTGCTGTCCGCTGACGGGCTGTCGTGGGGTTTTGGTCGCTTTCGCACGGTCACCTCACAAATGGACGAGCGGCCGGAGTCACCACCGCAGGAACGCGTTCCTGACCGCGCGACGGAGTTGCCCCCCGGCTGGGAGCGCGTCGCGTTGGATGCCGACATGCCGCTCTATGAAGCTCCCGGCAATACTTCCCGAGTTGTCGGAACTCTGCCTGCCGGAACGGTGGTCTTCATCCGGAACCACTGGCAATGCTGGCATGGCGCGGTGACGGAAAGCGGTGAGGCGTGGGGGTCGATATGCATCACGACGACGCCCCACGACCCGGTGCAAATGACATTCGGGGATTGGAATTACGAGCGCATGCCGAGCGGACGATGTGCGCTCATTCGGCGGCTTGCTGGCGACATCGTCCTCTACATCCTTGCTGATGGAAACGGATGGGGAAGAACTTCAAAAGCTTTGTTGTAGATAAGAGGCGGCGCGAGCCGCTCGTGCTCCGCAAGGGGCAGAAAGGAAGACTCATACATGTCGATCTTTAGCCGAAAGCGCGAAGACGTTCCGGAAATCCGCGTCGAGGGCGAGGAAGCCACCGTCGAGGCTCGACCGGGCACTCCCGAGTTCGAGGACCCGGCGGAGCGAACTCCCGAAGCCACGGAGTCTCGTCGGGTGAAACTCCCGAAAACGAAGTGGATGTAATCCGCAACAACCTTCCCAAGCGGCGGCTCTCCGCGAGCCGCCGCTTGGCCTTTTCCATGAGAGGAGGAATGAACCGTGGTGAGTCAAGCTCGTTGGGAAGCTGAGTGCCGCCTCATGAAAAATGTCTTCCCGCAATTCAGGCCGTTTTCCGCAGACGGCCTGATTGGATTTCGCGGCAGGCTCAAGGGAAAGCGAACCGGCCGCGTCTACGACATCACGATCCAGGCGAGTGTCCACACGTACGCCGCGTATGAGCCCGCAGTGTACATGGCCCCGCACCCTGAGCCGCATCATTGGATCAACGACAATCGGCTCTGCTACCAGCGCAATGGCCGGGTGTGGAATCCCGACCGAGGAACGTTTGCGAACACGTTGCTCATCGCAGCGAGGTACATGGATGAATTCGACTAAAGAAAAACTTGCAGTGGAATCTCAAACAACGCTGCTGCTGCCTGCCCAAGTGTACGCGGATATCTGTGACGTCGTCTCACGAGCCAAGGATGGATGCGAGACCGGGGTCTGGCTGTTCGGTGTGGCGGTTCGCCAGTTTCGCGTGGTTCTGACCATTGTTGGCCCAGGTCCGCGCGCGACGCTCGAACCGGCCCATTACTCGGCCGATAACGACTACGCGAGCGAAGTCTACAACGCCCTCCGGAGCGCACTCCCGTCCATCGAGTGGCTGGGAGAGCTTCACGTCCACCCGCGCGGGATGCCGTGGCTCTCTCGGGGTGATCGACGGACCGTGCAGGAGATCCTGGAGGGTGCAGCCGCGGATACAGTACGGCCGCACGAGTTCATCGCCGGGGTGATGCAGCGACGGGCGGGGAAAGTCGATATCTACCCCTACCATTTCGTGAGTGCCACCGAAGGACGCACAATGCCCATGGAACGCGTTCCGACCGAGGCGGAGATTGTGCAGGCCGCCCGGCTCGTTGCGGTCGAAAACCGCCATGTCGTCCCGCCGAACGAGCCTGCCTCTCAGAAGGAAACTCCAAGATGTCAGGGATGGCTTCGACGCGTCGTCTCCTTGGTGAGGAGGGGAAATACATGACACTCTCGAAAGCCCGGTGGGAAGCGGAATGCAAGCTCATGGCAGGCCTCTTCCCGGATTTCAAGCCATACGTGGAAGAGAGCCTCGTCGGATTTCGCGGCCACCTCCAGGGCCCGCGATCCGGCCGACCGTACTCTGTTGTTCTCAGGGCAGCGACAACCGAATATCCGCTACTCGTGCCGACAGTCTTTATCCACCCGCGCCCTGAACCCCAATATCACGAAGCAGACGGACAGTTGTCATTCCTGCTCAAGTGGAATCCCGCACGCGGTTCGTTTGCACGGACGCTTCTCGTGGCCTTCCGTTATCTCCAAGAATTCGATCGCAGCGAAGAAGGAGGCGAATCCAAATGACGATTGATCCCGTCTTTGCCCGAAATCCCCGAGAGGCGGAACGACTCAAGGAGAAACACATCCTCATCGTCGGTCTCGGGAGCGGCGGCAGCGCTCTTGCGCTCATGGCAGCGCGCGCTGGCGTCGGACGCTTCACTCTGATCGACCCGGACGAGCTCGCACTCGAGAACATCGGGCGCCACATGCTCTCGCGAGAGTTCGTCGGCCAGCCGAAGGTCAAAGCGCTCAAGCGCGCCATCAAGGCGGTAAACCCCCAGGCCGAGGTGCGCGCGATCGCGAAGGACTTCAGGGCCGTGAGGCCGGCGGAGACCTTCAACGGGACGAAGCCCGACCTCCTCATCGGCGCGACGGATTCATTCGGATGCGAGTCGATGTTGAACGCGCTCTCACTTGCCGAGGAAATCCCCGCCATCTATGCGGGCTGCTGGGGCGAGGCGTCGGTCGGCGAGATCCTCTACGTTATCCCCGGAAAGACCCCCTGTTTTGAGTGCTTCGCCCGCTTCCGCAAGGATACGGCACCGCTTCCCGCGGACGACCCGAGAAAATACACCGACCCGGACTACGACGGGACACGTGTTCCCGCTCAGGCGGGGCTCTGGCCCAATCTGCTCGTCATTTGCGGGATCGCGTTCCAACTGATCCTCGGTCTCTTGGACCCGGAAGGCGACCGCGGGCAGAGCCTCATCGATTGCGAGCATACGCTCTGGCTCGCCAATGTCTCGGCGTACGATTCGCCGCTCCAGCCTCTCGCGGTGACCTTCGCGCGGGTCGAGAAGGGTTGCGCGGTCTGTGACGAATCGAAGCTTGCCGAGCTTGGCAAGGAGCTACCCGAGGAACTCTCAACACCTACGAGCACGTAGAAAGTAAAGGAGGAATCATGTGCGGTGGCGAAGAAGCACAAGCGAAGGAAACTGCGAATTCAACGCGAGAGCAGCCGGGAAAGCCAGCCAGAATTAGGATTCCTCGGATGCGTTGGTGGTTTCCGGATGGTTGAACGTACTACCCGAAACGGAGGCACTCCCTAGATCCGCGTGCAGAGGCGGGAACCCCCAAAGAGAAATAGCTCTTTCGCACGCACTTCCAAGACTTTTCTTGCGGTAGCAGGTTGCCTCCCATTTGTTTGATCCTCTTCTCTGCTCGCCTCGGCGTCACGTACCGCGCCTCTTCCGAATAGAAATTTTTCTCTGCGGGTATCGCTCGCCAGGACGGTCAAAAGGTTCACCGTTCTGTTGTCGATCACCCGAAGACCTCTTTCTTGAGAGTTCACGAATAAGGAGCGCACTATGCGTTTGTCAGATCTGTTACATCCCGAACGGGTTTTCAAACTCGTTGGCAAGATGTTTCTCGGCATCTTCATTCTCCTCATCGTTGCGTCGCTGGTCCTTGGAGCTCTGCAGCGTATGCACGTGTCCCTGGCTGATGTCCTTGCGATGCTCCTGGGCTGCGGATTCCTCTCCTTCATTGCCTACCTGGTCCGCGAGCGACGCATCGGGCGCCGCCCCGCGAGCCGGGGCGCGCGCGGCGCCGAACGAAGGCCCGTTCTGGAAGGTGAGGAATGAGTGGCATCCTGGGGCTTGCCGAGCGTCTTTCGGGGAAGCGTCTCAAGCGCGCAACCGATGAGCACCTCGCGTCCGTCGCTGAGGCGCCCGTCCGTGAAGCGCGCCGGCAGGCGACCGTCATCCTTAACACGCTTCGCCGGGAATCCGGGCCTCACGTCTCGCTGGGCGAGACCACGTGGGGCGAGCGCGTCGATGTTCCGCTTCGCGAGATTGTGAGCGCCTGCGGGCTCACGACGGGTGGCATGGGGACGGGGAAGAGTATGTTTGCGCTCCTCCCCATCGAGGCCATGATCAGAAGGCTTCCGCATGCTAAGGACATGGCCTTCGGGGTGCTCGACGCGAAAGGAGAGCTCTTCGAGCGGGCGCTTTGGCTCCTGGCGCGGCGGCTCGAGGAGCTCAACGGCAGGGACCAGGAATCCCTGCTCAGGCGGATCGTCGTCATCGACTTCTCCGGGCGCGAGGCAATAAGCCCGTACAACATTCTTGCGCGCTGGGCTCGGGTGGAGCCCGACTTTTTTGTGACGAGCCGCCTTGAGACCCTGCGCGACCTCCTGCCGGGCCGGGACGGTATCTCGCTCCGCGCAACCGGCATCTTGAAGAACGTCCTCGCGCTCCTCTCGGAGTTTGATCTCCCGTTGACGTACGTTGAGTCCGTGCTCACCTCCGAGGCGCTGCGGCGGAAGCTTCTGAAACGCACACGGAACGACGCCCTCCGCTTCTACTTCGAGCGTCACTTCTCGCTCGAAGGGAAGCAGACCGTCGCGGCGCTCCGCGCACGCCTGGAGGCGCTCTTTGCCCCCGAGGGCGTGAGGCTCGCACTTGCCGGTTCCACGGCCCCGGATTTCTGCCGGCTCCAGAATGAGGGGAAGATCGTGCTCGTGAACTGCGCGGGGCCGACAATCACCCGTGGGGTCAGGCTCCTCCTGCAAGGTCTCGTGCTCTCTGACATCCGGCAGGCGATCTTTGCCCGGCCGAACCGCCCGCCCGTCACGTACCTCTGGGTTGCCGATGAGGCGCAGAACTTTTTCTTGACGCGCCAGCAGCAGGAGAACATGGCCGACATCCTCACGATGGCGCGCTCCTTTGGATCCTTCTTCTATTTCCTCTGCCAGAACCTGACGACCGCCGTTTCCGACACCAAAATCCTTGAGACGTTGCACACGAACATCCGGTGGTCGATGACATTCCGCTCGACTCCCCGCGATGCGCTCTTCCTACGGTCGGCGATACCAGTCACGGGACGCATGGAACGGCCGCAGTCGCACCCGTATCGCAAGGCGGGCTACTACTCCGTCGCGGAGGAACGCTCGATCCTCCATGACGGCATCGCGCACCTGCCTGACCGCGTGGGGTATTTGTGGCTCAAGGCGCGCGCCCCCGAGGCGCTGCGTATCCGGACGCCGCACCTGCCGTCGCTCGAGGGCCCCGCCTTCCGAGAAGTGATCGAGGCCATGCGCACCGAGGCGCGCCTTGGCGCGCGGCTCTCCCGAACTGACTACGAGCGGCTCGTCGAGGAGCGCGACCGGGAGTGGCTTTCCGAAGCGTCCGAGGATCAGCATTCGGTCGGCGAGTCGAGCGGGAGGCTCGAGCGGGAGTACCGGCGATGAATCGATACCTTGCCGACGCCATCCTGTGGGTCCTCGCGAGCCCCGTGCTTGCCCTTCGGGGACTCATCCGGTTGAGGCGGTCGTACGTCGCATTCGCACTCGCACGACAGGAAGCCATCCCCTGCGAGTGCGGCGCGGACGTCATGCTCGTGGGCTTCTGGCGCTGCAGCTGCGGCTACACCTATCGCGGGCATGTCTTCCGGGCCTGTCCGGTCTGCGCGGCCGTGCCGCGGATGGTCCGCTGCCAGAGCTGCGGCGCAACAGCTCTTCTGCCGGAGGTGTAGGGCATGGTGCGACTCACACGAAGGGATGTGCGGCTGCTTGCGAAGCTAGCCGCCTCGCGGTGGCTCTCAACCCGCCAAATTGCCGCGCTCATCTTCAACGGGAAGGATCCGTCTATTGCTCGGCGGCGCTTGGCGCAACTCGCGAAGGCCGGGTACGTCCACTCGCTGCGGACGAGCCGCACGGCGGAGGTATTCCATGCGGTCGGACGCGAGGGGAAGCCAGTGCTTGCGCGAGAAGGGCTTTCCATTGAGCTCGAACGTACGCTTCCGGGGGAACTCGAGCACCTGAAGGGCATAAACGACATCCGGGTCGCCGTCGAGGCGGAAGGCGTCCCGGTCCGCTACTTCTACGCTGCCTGGGAACTTCGCCGCTTTCCCCAGTTTCGGCACGTCATCCCGGATGCAGCTTTTGCCATCGAGGCGGAGCGGAAGCTCCGGTTCTTGGTGGAGTACGACCGAGCACGGGAGCCGCGGAAGGTTCTCCGGCAGAAGGTTCTCACGTATCAAGAGGGGGTGCTCGAGCATGCGTGGGACGGGCTCCTCGTGATCGCCGAGACGGCAGCACGCGCCGAGAGCCTCGTGCGGGGTCTCTCGCCGCTCGATCTTCCCGCACGGAGGTTCTTCGTCACTGACATGAGTGTGGTCCGTACAAAAGGATTCTTTGGGTCGGTCTTTACGGACTTGGCGCTCGCCGGGCGAGGCGGGCCCTTGAGTCTCATGGACGTTCACTGAGGCTGTCGGCCAGAGAAAACCCGCCACGTCCAAACGCCACAGCGATGTGGCAGGTTCTATTCGGCTTCTCCTGCATTCTCAGTGGATTAGGATCACCATCCGTCCCCTATGTAGGGGGCAACGCAACGTGCCGCTTCATGCTTCGCAGCTTCACTGCGACGGACGCTGTCAGGACCTCGCATTCTGTGTCGTCAATTCCATGAGGAGGCGGGGCAGGTACGCTTCCTGCCACCTGCCACCAAAGAAGGGAGGTTCAAACGTCATCCCGGCTCGGCAACGCTCTGGTCTCCGAACTCTTGGCGAGGAGAGCAGAAGGGGCCGAGCCGGGTTTCTTTTGCTGCCTTCTAGGAGGCGATTGGCAGGGACAGGTCAGTCTCAAAACTGATGACCCAGACATTCGTTGGCTGTCGTACGCCAAGAGGGAAACCGCAAAGAGGAGCACCGCACGCTGACCGCTCGGCGCGGCGACTTTCTTTTTTGCGTTTGAGTGAAGGCGAATGGGACAGGAAGGACAGGCCTGACGCGCTATGGACCATTCACCCACGAAGCTCACGAACACCGAATGGGAGGAGGTTCGCCAGGACGAGACGGTGGTGCAGTGTTGGGACCTCACGCCCGACATCACCGCAGACGATTTCAAGAAGTCCGTCTATGCCGTCAAGTTCGCGTTTGAGCCCCAGACGATGCCGAACTACCGCGGTGATGTTTTCGTTGTCCTTGGAGACAGTCTGGAACCGCTCGTGCTGGCGCGACACCGGGATGGCAAACTCGTGTCGCTCCCGAGCCGCGCGGACGTCCTGCGGTCTCTGGGCCGGATCTTCATTACGGTCAGGGGAGGCGTCGCGGAGGTCGAATCAGCGTCCGTACCTACCGGCGTCGACGTCGACATCATCGATCTTGATGAGCTTGGGACCGATGCTGAGGCGTTTCGCCGACTTTCACCCGCCGCACAAGCGTACGTGAAAGAGCACGGATACCTCTAACACGGGCTCGTCCGAACTGCTTTTCCATTCGCCTTCACTGAAACTTCATCCGTGGTGCCCTCTCGCGTTCCTCGGCAGGTGGGTTGTCGCGGCTGGCGCTCCCGGCTACGGTGGGGAACGAACATTCCTGTCGGGGTCGGCCTCTGCATGTCGTCTCTATTACAGGAAGGGCGTCTTGAGGCGGAGCGGGCAGCGGGGACGGACAGTCTCTACCCGTATGGACCAGGACCCTCAGGTGATCGTTACGTATACAGATGCGCAGGCGCTCGCCGACGGGGTGCTTGTTGCATTCCCGGGCGACGGCGGCGTCAACCGTATCACGAGAGCCGTGTTCGACTCTTTTACAAAGCTGTTGGGAAGCACTCCTCTCACCGGAGAGGTCACCGACATCACTCCGGTACAGGATGCAATCCGGGCACTGCTCAAGGTCGAGCCCGACGAAGACGGATGGCGGACCGGCACCCATCAAGGAAAGGAACTATGGCTTGTCCCCAATGAAGTGCGTGGATTAACGCTCATGTTCCCGGACGATTACTAGGAAACGTTCTAACCCGGGACTGCCCGGAACCTGCTATTCGTTCCGCTTCAAGACGCCTTTCCTGTCAGGATCGTCCCCACCCGTCGTCTCATCGTCAAGGGCCGGGAGGAATGGGTCCTCTACGACATAGGGATCAGGCGTTGCCGTGGAAAGTCGAACTTCGTTGTCATCTCGAAAAGAGGATGCGCCCACGTTTTTTAGTCGGTTGGTGTTTTTCTCTCGCCCAGTCTCCGTCTGCGGGCGCTTGCCCACCCCTAAGCTGGGGGCGCCTGGACTATATGCCGTACGAACTCCACGGGCCGGCCATGACCGTCGCCCTCATGGTGACGCTTGCGATGCTCGTCAAACATGAGCGACGGCTCAAGCGCTGGCTCTTGCGAAGTCGGAGGCGGCGGAAACAGGTACTCCGGCAAACAGCGTCGAGCTGAGCGCTGGCAGGCGGAGACGGGCGGCCAGACATGCAAACGCTCGCAGACTTGCCTTCAGCTTCGCATCGGCCATTTGCATGCCATTTCAGCCGCCTTGAGATGAGGCGAATGGCCGGGACAGAGTCAGTCATCACTATGGCAAGCCGAGAACGATTCGTGGAGTACCTCGCGAATCATTTCCGGTACTACACCATGTCGAGTTGGAACCGGAGCACGTCGTATGCGCGAAACGTGAAAATACACCATCTCACGCTTGACCCGGAGACCCGCTCGAGGACGTACGAGTTCCTTGATATCCCAGAAGCCTTTGAAGAGATTAACGAACTCATCGAAGCGTTCAGCCGAGGGCACGATTACCGGTGGCACGTAGGGTTCAACGGACGTTCCAACGGGTACCTCGTCCTCTACCGCGGCGGCAAGGAGAAATCGGGCTACAAGACCAGGTGCAACGTCTGCGGACGGCTGACCTGGTATGAGACCCCCGAGCCCTGCCACGTCGAAGCCTGCGACGGCACGTTGGAGCCGCTCTCCGAGGAACACTACCGCGTGTTCACCTACCCCGGTAAAGGCGTCGATGATGACGTTGATTTTTCAGAGTGGGCCACGGAGGACCTGGAAGACCGCGTCCGCCTCATTCGGGAATTCGACAGGCTCTGCGACGCGTGCGTCAGGTCATTCATTCGATTCGTCAAGACCCACAGGGTCGAAGAACGAGAGATTCTCGTTCCAAAGACCATGCGCGTTGCGGTTAACCTTCGCTGATTTTGGAACCGTATCATTCGCCTCATCTCAAGGCAGCACGCCCTCCGGGGCTGCACACACGAGTTTGTCCCACGTCGCTCGTCGCCGGCCGCAGAAACCCTCCCGCGGAGGAATGCGGAAACCAGGCAAGGGGCGCAGGACAGAACGGGGAGCGCGGCCGAATCTCGCGCCGACGATGCCCATCGCGGACATTCGCGGCGAAGGGAACAGGCACGCTCCCCTCTTTTTGTTTTCTTTCGAGTTGGCGTAGTTCGGTCAACACCCACGATTCTCCTTGGACAGAAGCGTGTGTGCAGGTGGCTGAGCTAGGCCTGGGTGCTGGCGCTTGCGGATGCAGGGGCCGCAAGGTAATTGCCACGGGCCTACCCAGAGGCAACCTCGCCTCGCGAGGCCAAGCAAAACCCGTCGGCCAGCACTCCATATCAGATAGCCAGATTAATTTCGCTCACCCGCCGGGTCACGGCCCGGGCTAATCATTAACCCAAACCGTATGGCTTGGCGATCATATGAGAACCTCATCAACGAAGAACTCGACAACCGCACCCCCGGCAAGGTGACCGGATGGATGCGTTTTTGTCGTCGCGGCAAGGAACCCCTACAGGTCACGCTCGACCTTGAGGGAGACTTCCACGAAGACATCCGCGGGAAAGTGATCAGGCTCAAGAACCCCACCCCGGCTGACCGGAACGAGGTGGAACTCGACCGGCATGGCACGTACATGGAGGGGTTCGCCCAGGTGCAGCGCGGCACGGTCGGCGACATCACCGCCGGACTCCCGCTCGGTCCGTGGACGGAAGCGCTCGCCCACAAGCTCATGGCGCAAAATGAGCTTCTGTGGGACGAGAACGGTCTTGACGGAGCACGACGCGAGGAACGGCGGAGGGAATTCGCCGAACGCTACCGCACGCACATCGAGGCGGGCGACCTCTACCACGCGTATTCCGACTATCCCTATGTGGAGTGGTATGCGGACAACGGCCGGGTGGTACTCGAGCTCGATCCTTCCCACGTGGAGGTCATCGACATCCATGGAGTCGCCCCGAGGCAAGAGAAGACCCCGCAGGAACTTGTCGAAGACCGCAAGAAGCGCGAGGCATCCATGGTCAAGTTTCTGTCGGGAATGGTGGAGGACCTCTCCCGAGAGAGTATGGAGAAGGGCGGCGACGGCAACGTCACCGGCTTCCTCGTCGGATGAGGGTTTCGTCGGGGCTCGCGCCCCGGCGGGTGGGCGGCCAGCTGCGGTGGGCTGTGCAAAGGACGCTTTGAAGCGGGAACCCCATCGTCCAAAATCGCGTGCCCTAAGGGGGGCGAAGCCATGACGAGGGTTTTCACTGACATCGAAGAACTGGTTACCGCCAAGGAGCTCGAAGCGCTTCTCAAGATCGACGTGAAGACGATCTACCGGTACGTCCAGAATGGATTCATCCCCTACGTGAGGATTCAATCGAACGTCCGGTTTCGCAAACGAGAAATTGTCGAGTGGCTTGATCGGCAGAGTCTCCGGCCGCGTTGACTGGGAAACCGGCAGTGAGACTCACCGCGAGAGACTTGGTTGGTTTTCCAACCAACATGCAGAAAGTCCGACAAAGAAGGTACCGCGCGCGCATGCTCCGCGTATGAGAAGAAACCGAAAGACGATCATCTACACGGAATTGGGCTTCGAGATCACCTGCCCCCGGCATCTCGGACTCAATCGAGGTAGCCGGAGAGAACGGGTACGTGCGCGTCCCCGTGGCCCCCGACGCCTTCTTCGGACTCCAAGACCCGAAAGGGAGGACGCAGTATTTCCTCGAAGCCGATCGGGGGACCATGACCGTGAAGCGCTTTCTCTCGAAGCTCAAAGCCTACGCCGCCTACTGGCAGGAGAAACGACATGAGACGCGATTCGGCATCCGGTACTTCCGTGTGCTCACCGTCACCACGAGCGCCGCCCGGAGAGAAAACCTTTTGCGCGCGGCGGTATCTAACTATGAGGTGGAGAAAATAGGCCGTATGTTCCTGTTCACCGAAGACGCAGCGCTCGACCTCAAAAGGCCGGAGAGCATCTTCGGCTCCATCTGTACCACGCCGAAGGGGGGAGAGACATGCTCGCTCCTCTCGTAGGCACAACGCTCACCCCTAACCGGACGTACCCAACGTCCCGTGGCTATCGCAATTGACCCGAAGACAGGCGAAAAGATCTTCGTGAAACTGGTAGAGCTGTACACAGCCCGGGAAGTGGCACGGCTCTGGAAGATCAGCCCGAAGACGATGTATGCAATGGCTCGCGGCGGACTTATCCGGCATGTCCGCATCCAGCGGAATGTTCGATTCATCGAATCGGATATTCTGGCTTGGCTAGAGGCTAGGATTTGCGCGCAGATTCGAGGAAAGGGCAAGAAGTAACAGCCGACGGGCACGAACGCTCCGCGCTATGCGCGGAAACGATCCAGGGGGTCCGAACACGAAGGACCCTTCGAGGTTCCGCCCACAAGATGCGGAACCGTTCACACGACGGACTCTTCATACTCCTTTCGGGACCCGCGGGCGAGGCGCGGGGCAAAACGCTGGCCATCCGGCCAGCGTTTTGCATTTCGAGACCTTTCCTCAATGCTCCTCACCTTCTCCGCATTGTAGCAACCACCCCGCCTCGTCAAGGTCCCGACCAACAGAGAGTGTAGGTTTCTGCCCACCCGAGGCGGGCGCTCCACCTTGACGACCCCTCGCCCGCCTGCGGCGGGCGGGTGGCGGGGCACCCCGGTCGCTCTTTGGCGTCGAGGCGAGTCGCATCGGCCCGACACCTCGACTAACCATTCAGGCCGAAGCTTATAAGTCGTATGTCTAACCCATACATCTCCGCAGCCGGGACATCCCCGAGGGCGAGCTTCGAGAGCTCATGGACGAGATCGTCGAGGCAGAGCGAGCGCGCGAGACGGACGCCGAGCGTTGCCCGGTGTGCGACTCTCTCCGGCTTGACCGGGGCGAGGCCGAGGGCACGACGAAGGTCAAAGAGTACGTCGCCTGCCGCGACTGCAAGACGCTCCTTGCCTGGGGCTAGGGGCGCACGGGGCGGGAGTCCGAAAGGGCTCTTGCCCCTTCGCGTCGGGGCGAATCGCCAGCCCGTCCCGCCTCGAACTAACAATTCAGGCTGGTGTTACAAACATATGTCTCACACGCACACAAGCGTAGAACCGCAGAGCCTCGAAGATTTTTTCGGGGAGCCGATCAGCGTCTACACGGACGAGGACGCAATCGAGGACGGCTTCATCATCGAGCTTGACCGGCTCGTCCGCGTCCGGTACGGCGGGGTGCCGATCACCCGGATGACCCGCCGCCTCTTCGACGACTTGACGCCGTTCGTCGACGCCGAGGCTCCCGCCTTCGACGGGAATTTCTCGCGGGCCCTCGCCTCGATCCTCACGACGAAGTGCCGGTTCGCCCAAAGCTCCCCGGACAACACTAGCGAGGTCGGCGACATCGTCCGCATCCCGCCGAATCTGTGGCTGGTACGGAACGAGTCGGGCGGCTGGACCGCCATGTACCCGGACGAGTACTAGCGCCTGGGCGCAACGGGGCGGGAGTCCGAAAGGGCTCTCGCCCTTTTTTCTTGCTCGGATTTCTTCGATGGGAAGGGATTACCTGAGACCGGCCTGCTCCGCGCCGTCGCCGCGCCAGACGCGCACGAGGTCTTTCATGGGCTGGTGCCGACGGCATACGTCAGCGCCGTGCGAAAGTTTCCCCTCTTTCTCCAAGCGCCGGTGGAGGTCCCAGTAGAGATCCGTCATAGAGGCCGCGGCGAGCGAAAAGTCACCTCGTAGCTCGTATACTCCGAAGCTTTGCACCGAGGTCTCGTTGACCTCTTCCGTGCGCACTTCCAGCTTGTCCGGAAGCGCGCGAATCGCGCGCACGATGTTGGCGGGGCTCCCCGTGACGGCGTTTAGCTCCGAGCGCGGGAACACGAAGTACCGGTGGGGCCGGGCCGCGGGGCAATCGAGGCACGCGTACAAAGAGCCGGGTGTCTGCGGCGAGCGCGCAGCCTGCCGAGTCGGGTCAATGATCGCAAGCGCACCCGCGTCGTACTCGTTGTTGAGTCCAGCCGCCACAATGTAACTTTCCGAGCCGTTCCGAAAAAGCTCTAGCTCCGTCACCCACCCCGCGCTCACGAACCGGAGGTCGGCCTCTCCCGTCTCGTCAATCCGGACGACAAACGACGGCCACCACGTGTGGTGGGTGAACGCCACCCAGATCGTATGCTTCGCGGCGGCTCCCGGCTCGACGAGCATGTCGCCTATCCGCCACGGCCCGCTGAAGGTCTCCCTTCCGAACTGGAGCGCATCGGCAGGCCTGTATCGCCAGCGGAGGGTCCCGGTATCCGAGAAGCAAAACACCTCCTCGACCTCGGACCCTGAAAAGCGCACGCCAACCACCACCTCGCGACGCCCGTCGCCGTCGAGGTCCGCCACGTGGACGCGCCGTGAGCGCTGTCCCTCGGGAATGTCGAGCGGAGCGGAGAAGTCGTGCGTCCAGAGGACGCGCCGCGACGGGTCTTCGGCGATTAGGCGCTGGCCTTCGAATCGGGCTTCGGCCAGATGCGGACGGTGGGTCGTACGCCACGCGAAAAGACCCGCGAATCCTAAGACGAGGGCGAGGCCACCGGCGACCACGAGGGGCAGAAGCTTCCGGGGCGTTTTCTCGGACGCGGCGCTCGCCTCCTCATCCGCCTGCCCCAAAATCCACGCGTCGATCTCTTCCGCGTAGGCGAAGACCGCGCTCCGCGACGCGCCCGGCAGCCGGTGCACCGGCAGACCTCGTTCCTTCTCCCATCGCCTGACGGTGCTCACATCGTGCCCGAGGTGCTGGGCGATGTCTTTCCACGTGTCGAGCCGCTTCCTGTCGTTTTCGGTCATGGGCTGGGTCTCGGGGCTCCGGAAACAAAGAACTTAGCCCGCGTGAGCGCTCATAGGCGCTCATGCCTGTTGCGAAACTCTATCCCAGCCATGTACTGAGGAGCAAGCAGGGCCGGTTTTTTTGTGTCCTAGCTGGGCGTGCAATAAGGGCCCTGCTCTTCGTTTTCCGGTTTTTGAATTTGGCAGTCCCTAGACGATTTCACGGTAGCAGTTAGGATAAAAGTATGAGTAGGCGCTATTCCAAATGGATACTTCTCGCAGTTGCTGGTCTTGTCGTGTTGGTGCTTACTCTTCGGCTGGGCGCATGGCCTCTGGCACAACCTAGCCCCGCCGCCTCGTCCCTCCTAACTCCCCCAGCAAGCCCGGAGCCGCAAAAATCCACAACCTCGACCCAGCCGAAGATCACCTGGTCCGAGAAGCAGGTCGAAGTGATTCTGTCTCCGGCAGAGAGCGCACCGAAAAGCCTCACGTTTGCGAGTTCGCTCGATTTCACAGATGCTGTTATCGAAGCTGCGCCCGAGATTGCTGGCTTCCTAACCATCCAGCCAAGCACGTTTGCGAACGTTCCGGCAAATCAGCCGCAGCAGGTCATGGTCAATTTTGCGATTCCTTCCACCGCCGCGCTCGGGACCTTCGAGGGAACGATTCGCGTGAGGACCGGAAGTCAGACATTGCCGGCGACGCTGAAGGTGGTCGTGAATGTGTGGGCGAGAGTGACCAATTCGCAAGCGGGGGCTGAGTTTAAGGTTCCGTCTCTCGGGGATGAAACGACAGTCGAGATGAGCCAAACGGCCAATGGAGATTTGGTTCTGGATTTCCAGTTGCGCGACAGGAATGCAGGGGAATTCTTCTCAGTCTTTGTGTTGGGTGTCCACAACAACCCTTCTCACTTAAGTCTTCGTGATTGGTTTGAGCAGACCGTTGACAGAAACCACATCCTTCTCGATACCGAGACATTTCGAGAACAAACACTGGCGAACGGGCTCCCGGCTTTGTTGCTTGAGCGCCCAGTACCGGTGGAATACGGCGATCAAAACGGGCCAGTCCAGGAAGGGTTCTTGATGTCGCCCTCATCAGATCGCGTCGTGAGCATCATTCAATCCCAGGAGAACAAGCTGTTTACGCTCGGATACTCCCAAGAACAGGTCATCGAACTATTGAAGGTGATCTTGGGGACAGTCCGGTTTCAATAAATCCGTGGCCAACGCCTCGGACGGGGACATACACGCAGGGGCTACCTAGTGAAGAAGCAGCTCATTTTCGTTGCCGGTTTTTTCCTACTCGGCTCCGGTGAACTGTGGACCCAAGGGGCCAATCCAGTACCACAGGCAATCGCTTTGTCTCCTTCCAGCGTCGAGGCTGGCGGCGGTGGGTTCATACTAACGGTCGATGGGTCCAGTTTTGTGTCTGGCTCCATCGTGCGATGGAACGGTCTTGACCGGCCCACTTCATTTGTCAGCCCGATGCGGTTGACTGCCTCCATTTCCGCTGCTGATATTGCCTCACCCGCGACGATAAGCATAACAGTCTTCAACCCACCACCGGGCGGAGGGACCTCGGGAGTTAAGTTCATTAAGATATTTCCTGCCTGCGGCCAGTTGCTCCACAGCTACAAAGGAGTCTCCGCCTTTTCGAATGGGATCGACCAAGGGAGTGGGAAAAGCTGCGGTGGTGTCAACGGGCAATTCGGCAGTCAGTACCAATGTGTTGAGTATGTGAGAAGGTTCTATTCGCAGGCATTGGGAACTGACACGAGCCGATGGAGGGGAAATGGTGGCACCTACTACAACACTGCAAGTACCAAAGGCCTGATCGCAGTACCCAATGGAGGCCCAGCCCGTCCTTATCCGGACGATATCCTGGTCTTTAGTGGCAACAACTTTGGACATGTTGCCGTCATCATTGACGTGTCAGCCAACTCGGTTGATCTGATTGAAGAGAATTGGTCTCCGACTGGAAGAGCTACAGTGCCTCTTACAAGCGGAGGCAGCAGCTATTCTCTGGCGTCACGGGGCAGTTATCAGGTGATTGGCTGGCTTCGCCGACCGCAAGCAATCCTAACAATAGAAACTCCCACGTGCCCGAAAGGCACGAGTTGCACTGGTCCTCAGGGGACCGTTTTCGATTTTGAAGGGATGGGTTTCACACCGAATGGAAGTGTCAGACGCTTCTTAGAAGATTCAACTGGAACACTGACGGAGCTGGCTCCGGTGCTGGTAGCTCAACCTGCCGGCCAGCTATCTTGGTCATTTGATTCGTGTACTGCGGCATCAGGGACATTCTTGATCGTTGCTGTCGATGAGACGACCGGGAGAATCACCAACAAGGTCAGTGAAATCATAACCCCAGGCAGTTGCGTGCCCCCACCGCCTCCAGCGCCAGCCATCGCCGTGACGCCGCCCTCATTCGACTTCGGCAACGTAAACATCGGATCGCCGCGGCAATCCACGTTCACGATCACCAATACAGGGACCGCGTTGCTGACCGTGAACAGCATTTCCGTTAGTGCTGGCGACTTTGCTTTGGACACTTCAAGCTTCCCGAATCCGCCATTTGATATCAACGCGGGAGACGGTCAGGCGTTCCAAATCTCTTTTGCTCCGACCGTCGTCGGTCTGCGTCAAGCGACGGTCACCATCACTAGCAACGCAACTACTTCTCCCACCGCGGTGAATGTCACGGGCACGGGGGCTGTTGCTCCATCGGGTTTTGTCGCGACCGGCAACTTGAACATTCCCCGCGCGTTCCACACCGCGACGCTCTTGAGCGACGGGCGGGTGCTCATCGCGGGCGGATTCACGACCGACAACTTTCACCCCATTGCGGACGCCGAAATCTATGACCCAGCCAACGGCACATTCACTCTGACCGGCTCTCTGAACGTTGCCCGCTGGGGACACAGCGCCGTCCCCCTCGACGACGGCCGTGTCCTCATTGTCGGCGGCAACACCGCCTGTTGCTCACCCTTCTACGTCGCCCAAACTGAAATCTACGACGCCGCTACCGGGCAATTTACCTTTGGTCCCTCGTTGCCGGAAGGCCGGGGAGGCGCGGCCGCATCTGTTGTGCCGCTCGTGAAGCTCCAAGATGGAAGTGTGCTCGTCATCGGCGGCTTCCGCCCTGACATTTGCGGCATCCCGACAGAGACCGTCTTCCGCATCGATGCCCAGGCCACGTCCATCTCGAACTTGGGAGCGCCGCTCCTCATCCCGCACGGCGGGCCGACCACCGTTGCCACGCTGCTCAAGACGGGCGAGATCCTCGTCACAAGCGCAAAGGGGAACTGCTTTGTTGCCGATCCTGGCCCGCCCTATTCCGAGCTCTACGATCCCGTCGGAAATACGTCCCGACTCACAGCCGGGGACATTCTTACGCAGCGGGTGGCCTTCGGCGCTGTGCTCCTAAACGATGGCCGCTACGTGCTCGTCGGCGGCACAAACAGCTTGGGGATGTTTCTGCCCATGGAGGTCTACAATCCTCTGGCCGAGATCTTCACGAACACCAACGACATGACGTTTCTTGCCACCGACGTAGTTGGCGTCCTGCTCCCTGACGGAAGAGCGCTTTTCACGGGCAACACCGTATCGCCCTTCGGCGCGCTGCTCGACCCGGCAAGCCTCTCTTTCACGGAGGTATTCCCAGGAGTACCGACGCGTCGCTTCCACACGCTAACCCGCCTCCAGGACGGCCGGGTGCTCCTTGCGGGCGGCGAAGTCGCGGGAGCCACAACCACTTCAGCAGAACTGTTTTTTCCCTGAGCTGTCGGGCCCACGCCCTGGACAAGTTTCCCAAAACATGCTTCCCTGAATAGTTCCTTCCCATCCAGTCCGCCTCGGTGGTCCTAAGAAGCCCGTCCCAAGCGTTTTTGAAGGATTGGTTTCTACAAGCCCACTAAGGAGGCATTTCCTTGCAAGTATTTGCTGACACGGCGCAAACGTTTCGGGAATTGTCGAGTGCCCGTCGAGACCTGCTCAACAGCGAAGGTTTTCAGACCGGACCCTTCTTCGGCCGACTGTGGTACGGGCGCCTGTACTGGGTCGTCGAATTCGCAAAAATCGAGCTTCGCTCCGCTGGGACGCTGACAGCCCGGAAATTCATCAAGCTCTACTGCCGCACCGCGGATCGCCTCTTCGGCGGCAACCGCTTCGAAGCGTATCTCGAAGCGCGACGGAAGGAAGCCGAGGAGTGTCGCAGAAAGATTCAGGAAGAGAAGACGCGGATGCAGAAGCGCGCGGAGCGGAGAGTTGCTTTGGAACTCACTCGACAGCGGCTGACGAATCCAAATTTCGTTCCGCCGTCGCGAGACCACATCAATTGAGGCCCACTCGGCCTCTTTTTCATTATGGAGATTTGATCCACCCTTGAGATTCCCTTGAACTTCGGCGGCACACAATTGAGGCGATGCCCCCACTCGACCACCTTCACCGATCCGCAATGAGGTTCGCCTGCGCGTACTTCCGCGCCCGCTGGTTCTACGTCGAGAAAGTCAAAGACAGGGAGGAACACCGCGGGTACGACCTTATCGCGCACCGCGCAAAAGAGCGCGTCACCATCTCCGTGAAAGCCGCAAAATGCAGGTGGGAGATCCCCGACCTCACCCCAAGAGAGGTAACCGAAACCGGCCGGCTCGTCGCCGACCTTCTCTTCATCGCCTGCCCCCGCCACAAGGCAGGTCACGTGCTCGTCATCCCCCGCGACGCCATCACACCCGCACACATCACGAACAATGAAGGGAACTGGTCCGTCCGCTCCACCCTCGCCAACCGCTACACTCTCCGCTCCTTCCTCCACCCCCTCTAGTTGGGCGCACGTTTCGGCTTCCATTGGTCAAGCGTGATTGGTAGGTTCTCTAGGTTCCGGAGGAGCGCCGTATGCATTCGCTCGCCGAGGCCTGCCGCCACGAGAGCATGGTGACAAGCCTTTTCAGTCGCCACCACATCGCAGTACGGGACGGCTAAAGACAGAGCGTCGATGTCGTAGATATCGTTGGCAGTCCATTGGTAATCCCTATTGCGGTGCCAGGCCGTCTTCAACTCGATCGAGACGACGGTGCTCGGCATGGCGCCAACGAACGCGCGAGCCGATTGAGGATCCGACATCACCTCAGTGAGCAGAAGCCCCCGCTCAGCTAGGGCCCGTGGGAGGATATCCTGAAACTCGATAATAAGCTCGCGCGCTGAGACCACGTCGCGTAACCGACTATGCCGCCATGGGCCACCGCCGTTGAGGCGAACGGACTGCCTTCGCTCTTCTTCAGCCCGACGCTCGGCGACGTCTTTAATAGCCTCGGGATTCCAACCAAGAGCACGTATGCGTTCGACCTCGTCGTCGGTGGGACCTCGAAGTATTGATCGCTCAAGAAGTAGATTCGCCTGGGTAACAAAGTCCTCGAATGCTTTCGTGCCCATGCGCTCTCTCACAAGGTGGGTCGCGTCCCCGGAAGGCCCCATGATCTTGAATCCGCTCTGCCGACCGGCGCTGTGGCGAACCCCTCGTCCTATGAGAGGGATCATTGGCAACGGATTTGGCACCCGCGCGAATCGATCGAGCATCGCCGCGAGCTCCAACTCCATGACGACCACGCGGCTGACGAGTGTGGCAAAGTCAGTGAGTTCCTCCATGATGTCGGCGAGTGCTCGACGTTGCGCCGGGTCGTTTATCTTGAGCATCTCCATGTACAGCGTGCTCGACAGGACGAACGATGCCTTACCCGCCGATCGCGCGGCACGGCAGGCTTCAAGCGTTTCCACGTACGAACTGCCCTTCGGATGACCGACCGACGCCTGCGCCAGACATATCCAGTGATTTAGGTCGAAGTAGACGACGTTCACGCTGTCCGATGGCAACTGCAAGAGGGGAGGCCACACAAAGGCGGGTAGATCATCTTTCATGCTGTGTTTATTCTAACCCAACCCGATATTCTAGCTTCCGTTCCGAGTCAGCAGGTCTGGTTGGCTGTTCACCTGAATCTGTCCAGCCCCACCGCTGCTACAATGCAGCCACCGCAAGGAGGCCCCATGCTCGATGACCATCCATCAAAGGCCGACGCATATGAGGTGAAAGCCAGCGACCCTAAGCTGATCTCCGAGGCTGAACTTGCAACCTGCATCGCCATCATCGAGGCGGGGGAGGCCGTGAATCCCGAACTGGCAAAAGGAGAATTGCCGCTTGCCCGTGTACTCGTTATCGCACGGTCAGGCGGAGACATTGTGGGCGTTGGAGCCATAAAACGAGCCCGACCCACGTATGCCGCGGGACGTGCGAAGAAAAGCGGATTTGCATTTGATAAGGACACCCTAGAGTTGGGGTACGTCGCTGTCTGCTGTAAACACCGCAAGCGCGGACTCTCAAAGCAAATCGTGGCGGAGCTACTCGCCAAATACAATGGGCGGTTGTTTGCTACTACAGATCACGACGGCATGAAAAAGACTCTTGGAGGGTCAGGATTTGTGAAGAAGGGTAAAGAGTGGGAGGGCGAGAGAGGTCAGCTTTCACTGTGGATACGAGAGGGCTCGCCGCTGCCGAAACCCGCCTAAGCGTCTGACACGCAGAACTCGTTGTGCAGGTGCGCAAACACCCGAAACGCTTCTTTCGCAAGCTCGAACGCCTTCTCCGTGTCCGATACGTGGATGACGAACGGCATTCCGTGCATGAATTTATTCCGAAGCTTCCGAATCTCTGCCCAGCCAAAATGGAACCCCGAGCCCTTTGACCGGGCCACGACGTCCCGGAGACTGACGCCCGCCAGTTTCGCAAATTCCTTCTCCCGGTCCCTGTGTCCGCGCATGGCTCGTACTGCGCCGCGAGCCTGTTCCCAACCCTTGCCGGTTTTCACAATCATCCGCTTCAACAGCTCTCCGAAGAGCTTTTCAAGCATCGCCGCAGTAAGAAGAACCACGACTTGGTGCTCTTCGTGCGTGTCCGAATACTGCAAGAGCGGCACGTAGGATTTGCGGGCATCTTCACGAGTGCACACGTCCAGCCCCAGGCGGATTGCGTTGAGAATTTTGTCGTATGCGGCCCCACTCCCATCCGAGGCCCTCATCAGGCTCTGCGCTTCGAGAGCCGTGGAAACCGCTATGTCCACGCCGTACTCCCGTCCATAGGTCTTTTCTCAATTCTTCCGCGAGGGCCGTCTGGGTGTCGTCGGTCCGCTCACAGGCCCTCGCGTAGAAATGCGAGATCATCTCTAGGAGCCGGTCGCTCGACATGTCCGGGAAGATGCGCCGGGCCTTGCCGCTCTTTTCACAGTGCGGACATGGCACGGCAGGCTTAACGAGTTCAAGGTCTTGCGACAAAAATCCGCAACACGGACACTCAAGCCACGTCACCGCGGCAATCCACGTCCCATTCTCCGCAAGCTCCCGATTGGTCAGCATCATGGCAGCCTCGCCTTAGGTTCACTCAAGAATACACTCGCATGATAGGCTCTCGCCATGAGCCGATTAGAACTGGCTCGATGGGCCCTCTCCATGACAATACCGGCCTTGGCCGGCTTTCTTGGCGTGCTCGTCGGTGCGTGGCTGACTTCTAAGCGTGAAGAGCGGCAGCGACGATTCGCCTTCCTTGAAAGGCAACTGCGGGATTTCTATTCCCCCCTCATCGGGTTGCGGAGCGAAATTCGGAAGAAAAGCGAACTCCGTTTGCGAATAAGCAGTGCCGCAAACACGGAATGGCAGCGACTGTGCGAGCAAATGAGGAACACGGCGCGGCCCGAAGAAAACCTCGAAAGGCTACAGAAGGAAAAAGGCCCGCAGTTCGACGCGATCATCAACTACAACAACGAGCAGTTTGCCAAGGACATCTTGCCAGCCTATCGGCAGATGCTGGCCGTTTTCCGGGACAACCTGTGGTTGGCTGACCCCGAGACCCGACCGCACTTTGACAATCTGTTGGAGTTCGTTGACCTGTGGGAACGCTGGGTCGCCCGAAGTATCCCTCACGAAGTCATAAAGTACCTCGGGCACACCGAGGAAACTCTTCACCCCTTTTACGACCACCTCGAAAAGAAGCTCGACGAGCTCCGCTTGCGTTTATCCGAGGGCCGGGCCTAACGCCACTACCACCGGGCTTCGCCAAGCCAATTCTAACCGCACTAGGCCGCAATCTCCGCGTCCCCTCCCTCATGCAATCTCCGAGGCCTACCCTGCAAAACCTGAGGCCTGATCCCCACTGCAACGGAGGGATAGCGACCGCTTCGCCGAGGGGCGAACTTTCTTGGGCTATTCCTAAGACGAAAATCGCCCTAGCCTGAGCACAGTACCTTCAACGTTCTTTCCGTCACTCCGCACCTTACCAACAAAAAAGGAGACGTATGTCCGAACGCGCGCACGCGAGGTCCATGCCATGAGCAACGCCGACAAGGACGCGATCCTCCAGGCCGCAGCAAAGACTCTCGCCTGGGAGCTCTACGCCGCAGCCGGCTACGGGCGCACGCGGACGCGGATCAGCGTTGACCGGTTCGACCGTGAGTTGCGCTCCGCCGCACGATCGTGGGTCGCGATTCACAAAAACCTGACCAAGAAAAGGAGAACACGCAGTGGACAAAAAAACGTCTGACCGTCCCTTCTGGCGACAGGGGGACATCTTCTTCGTGAAGCTCGACCGCGAGCCTGACCTGGAAGGCGCGAAGGCCGTGAAAACCGGCGTCATCGCCCGTGGCGAGACAACCGGACACGCGCACCGCGTCTCCCCATCGTCCCTGGCGGACGGCGCCGCGCTCATGCTCCTCGGCCGCGAGATGTTCTTGAAGACGGCCGAGGCTGGCGCGACCATCGTCCACGAGGAGCATGGCCCCGTGGCACTCCCGGCCGGCGCGTACGCCGTCGTCAACCAGCAGGAATTCGACGGCCTTCGCTGGCGGACGGTCCTCGACTGACCATGAAGGCCATCGAGAAGTCGCACAAGGCCGTGCGAGAAGCGCTATCCCGCGAGGGCTGGCGCTTCTCGCTTGTCTCCTCCGTGAAAGATCTCAACGCGCACCGCCACACCTGTCGGCACCTGACGCTTCCCGTCGGAGGCGAGTCCGACAACCGTGTGCGAACCATCCGCGAGCGTCTCCTGCGGCAGTTGCCATGGGAGATCAGGGGACAGCCCTTCCCGCGCTGGATGAGCTACATCTCGAAAGATGCCCGCAAGCGCCTTCAACCGCACATGCCGCTCGCCGCCGACTTCTGCCTCATCCACGGGTTCATCTTCCTTGTGGGCGAGGTGTGGGCGGAACGCAGCAATGGGAGATGGCGCATCCACCGCGATGACGCTCCGGCAGTGATTCTCGCTGACCGCGAGCTCTACTTCTTCCGCGGCTGGCAGGTGCAGAAACGCACGCTCACCCAAAAGCCCACCACCGACCGCATCCTCGCGGAGGAGAACCAAACCGACCGTGAGGTTTTGCTGCAACGCATGGGCGTGGACAATTTCGTCCGCGACGCGGAGCTCAAGCCCGCCGACACCTTCCGCGACAGTGTTCTTCTCAAGGTGGGCACGGCCCAGAAGCAGGGCCGCTGGAGAGGCGGCGAATGGGTCGAAGCGGCGCTCCCGCTCGCATTCCTCAAGGTCATCTGCCCCTCCACCCAGCATGTCTACTTCCTCCGCGTAAATCCCGACGTCGAGACCGCGAAGCAGGCCCTCGAATCAACCCTGCCCCGCTACCCCCGCGACTGGGCCGAAGACCTCGTCGCGGAGACCTGACGGAGAGACGCATGGGACTCGACCTGCTTGTGAAGGACCGCAGGGGCCGTGAAGTGTACGGCGAGAAGATCGCGAGCTACCCGCGCTTTCACGACTTTCGCGTGGCGTGGGCGCGTCTTCTCGGCATCAACCTCAACCGCATGGAAGGCTTCGGGGGCTTCGCGCCGTGGAACGGCAAACCGCTGAAGTGCTTCCTCCACCACTCGGACTGCGACGGGAGGATCTCCTGGCTGCACGCCCGAGCCATCCTGCGACAGGCGCGTGAGGACGCGCCCAAGCTCAAGCAATTTGCTTGGGAATTCCGCGTCCTCATCGCCGCATGCAAAGCTGCGGTCAAGCACCGGACCCCAATCATCTTCTGCTAAGGAGCCCCGATGGGAAGCACCGCCGCCATGGAATCCCTGAACCGCGTTCTTGAAAAGCATGGCGAGGAGTTGGAGAAGGAGTTACGAGAGCAGTATCCCTCGCCGCTCATCCGCCGATTCTCTCTGGAGAATTGCATCTACCACATCGCGGTCGAAGCAGAGCTTGTCGATGGCACGACCCTCTCCGTTGAGGCTTATGACATCGACGAACTTGCCGAGCGCTTTCCCGACTGCGAGATCGGCTACTAGCCTAGGAGCAGAAAAGAACATGGCCTACCTCGACAGAAACCCCGAGGGCGCAGCCGCAGTGATCATCCCGGTGCAGTCTATTGACCGCACGAAGCACGTATTCGCCGAAAACGGCCGCACGCGTGGCCGGATCGTGGGCGGCGGGGACCGGTGCACGCTCGAAGGCTGCCCCGGTGTCCGCATCTCCGTTCGCTGGCCGGACGGGTCGCTCACGCGCCCCTGCTCTGAAGGCTTGTGGCAACGAAAAGACAGCCACTACCAGATCGGCTAACAAGCCCCACCGCCTACTCGATCCCGACCCTCTTGGAAGTTCTGCTTCAACCCAAAAGAAAGGTAGACGTGCATGGATACCGTTGACCCTTGCAGTGAAATCTCTCACCCCGCTCCCCTGCCCATTTTGCGGAGTGAATCTCCTTGAGAAGGGCTTCTACAACTATTGCAGCGAGACCACCTCGCTTCGTGAGGACAACTACCTCTACGTCACGCAAGGCCGCATCTACGTTGACCACAACGAAGACGGCCACGAGACGCAGAGCCACGAATGCGAAGTGGACGCACGCTGCCGTGAGTGCGACGAGCTTCTTCCGTGGCCGCTCTACGAGTTGCGGGACCTCGACGGCTCAACGCCCGAGGAGGCGGAGAAGACTATCGCCGCGCTTATCGAGCGGGCAAGAGAGAAGGACGATGCAAAGGAGGCCCAAGCGTGAATCACGGAACCCTGATGTCCCACGTGGACACGGACCTTGTGAGCCGGGATCAACTCCGAGCGATTGAGACGCCACAAGGCACGGACACGTGGAAACCCATCCCGCATGTTGAGCTCGTCGAAACGCTCGATCGCGTGCTCCGAACATGCCAGATCACGATCCGCGAGGAGCAATTCGCACTGCGTCGCGACGGCTCCGTGCTCTTCGGTGTCCTGGAGCTCGCCTACGGCGAGACCCAGGAAGGCACCGCAGCGCTCGGCCTCCGCACCGCAAACGACAAGTCCATGTCCATCCAGATATGCGCAGGACTTGCCGTCTTCGTCTGCGACAACCTCGTCTTCCGGGGCGACCTGATTGCGCTCCGGCGCAAGCATACGTCCGGCCTCAACCTCCGCGAGGAACTCTCGACCGCGGTGCTCCGGTTCCAGGATCACTTCGGCCGCCTTGTCGGAGAGATCGAGGCCTTGAAGGCACGCGACCTACGCGACATCGAAGCAAAGGCCCTCATGCATGACGTGTTCGCAGAAGGGCTCATGCCTGTTCGACTCCTCCAGGCCGTTTCTGAGAACTACTTTGAGCCGAAGCTCTCGGACTTCGAGCCCCGGAATGCGTGGAGTCTCCACAACGCCTTCACGACTGTCGCCAAAGGGATGCCGATGAGCACTCGCCTGCCCGCAATTCAGGCAGTAGGAAAACTCTTCGGCATGTCGAGTGAGACGGAAGAGCGCTGACGTTCTTTCACAACTGAATACGACTCGAAGCATCAAGCCAGCGACCTCGCTGGCTTTTCTATTTCATCCCCAGCTTCTTCATAATCTCTTCGCGTTCTTGGTAGAGCGCGTGGAACTCTTTGACATCCATCCCTTCGGGCGGGTCGATTCCAAGTTGTTTCGGGTTGAGAAGCCCAAGTTTGTCGGTAATCTCTCTGAGCCGTGACTCCGGTTTGCGCCTTTCTTCCGGTTCCATTGCTCATCTCCACACAAAAAGTCTCAGAGTATCTGCTCTGCCAATTTTGCCCAAACTTTGCCAGCGGGCTAGAATGAATTATCAGAAGAATACTCCTGAAACCGAGCCGCCGTGTCCCCCATTCCTGCTATCATACGCGCGCCGGCGCCCGTCTACCGACAGTCAATTTCTTTTGTCATGCGAACCGACCAGCTCAAACCCAACGTTATCGTCCGAGGACCAATCCTTCCCGAGCCCGTCCAGATAATCATGTCGGTCCCGATGGGCACGTCCGTGAAACTCATCGGGAAGGGGCTGAACACTGGACAGGTGTATGAGCCGATCCTGAGCCCCGAGCAGGTGGCTACGCTAGAAGCCACCCCGGAAAAAGAGCCCTTCGACGGCGATGGGCAAAAATTCCGGCTGGGGGTCGAGGCGCTGCGCCTAGCACTTGCATATGAGTATGATCCTTTCTTCAGTCTCTCTATAGCTCGCGTTGACCCTCTTCCGCACCAGCTCGAGGCAGTTTACGACTATTTTGTTAGATTGCCGCGAATTCGCTTCCTGCTCGCCGACGACCCCGGTGCTGGAAAAACGATCATGGCGGGTCTGCTCATCAAGGAACTCAAGATTCGCGGCCTCATCAAACGAACGCTGATCGTGACGCCTGCAAACTTGTCCTTCCAATGGCAACGGGAGTTGAAAGACAAATTCCGTGAGAACTTCGAAATCGTTCGCGGGGATGTATTGCGCGCGAATTACGGAACCAATCCTTGGCAGGAGAAGCACCAGGTCATCACCTCCGTTTCCTGGGTCTCCCGCATTGAAGATGCCAATGAAAGCCTCCTCCGGAGCGAGTGGGATCTCATCATCGTGGACGAGGCGCACAAGATGAGCGCCTACAGCAGGGACAAGAAGACCCTTGCTTACCAATTAGGTGAGGCGCTCTCCGAAAAGACCGACCATTACCTCTTGATGACGGCCACGCCCCACAAGGGCGACCCGGAGAATTTCTGCTTGTTCCTCGAACTGCTCGACAAGGACGTATACGGAGACATCAAAAGTCTTGAACGAGCGATTAAGGTTCACGAAGCGCCCTTTTACCTTCGCCGGGTCAAAGAAGCCCTGGTCACATTCCCTGATCCTGACACGGGACAAGTGAAAACTCTTTTTACCAGGCGTGCGGTGCGAACCACGCCGTTCGAGATCGACGAGGAGGAGTGGGATTTCTACGACGCCCTGACGCGATACGTCGAAGACCAGTCGATAAAGGCCGCCTCCGACGAATCCCCACGGGGGCGCGCGCTCGGATTCACGATGGCCATGCTGCAAAGGAGGTTTGCATCGAGCGTATACGCTGTTCGCCGAACCCTTGAGCGCATGAAGGCGAAGCGCGAGAAAATCCTCGCGGACCCCGAGGCCTACCGAGCGGAGATGATCAGTAAGAGGCTTCCCGAGGATTTTGAGGATC
>Ga0114945_10000105_pt1 | contig 48458 bp, 41 predicted proteins | sample OV2TP3_FD_87194 | JGI IMG/M metagenome (GOLD analysis project Ga0114945, IMG submission 87194) | Hot spring microbial communities from Beatty, Nevada to study Microbial Dark Matter (Phase II) - OV2 TP3 | ecosystem: Environmental > Aquatic > Thermal springs > Hot (42-90C) | place: USA: Beatty... | reverse complement strand
GTCTGGACAGACGCGTCCTTCAAGGTGGCTAGATACGCGACCAAGGCGTCGATCTCCTGGTCCGTCATCAGCTCCTTGTACTTATCCGGCATCTGCTTCTTATTGTATTCCTTCTCGAACCCCTCGGCCATCCACGCCCGGGGATTGAGAAGTTTTTCCCTCATCTCTTCAGGCTTCATGAGGTTGCCGATATTGTCCATGACCGGCCCCCGCTTTTTGACCGAGCCTTTGCCGCCGATCTTGTGGCAGTTGTAACACTCCTGGAGGTCGTACTGCTCCTTGCCGAGCGCGACCAGATCGCCGCCGGCCGCGGCCGGGGCTTTTACGCCGCCCGCGCTCCCACCACCCACCGACGCTTCGATCTGCTTCGCCGCCTCTCCACCCAGCGCTTCCAGCCGCTTGAGGATCGCCTGGCTCTGGGCATTCAGCTCTTCGCTCCGCTTCAGCAGGTCCTCGATCTTGCCCTTCTCGGTCCCCGCCAGCTTCGGCTTGACGATCTTGTCGATCTTGCCCTTTTCGACCATGGGATCGTACTGCGGGAGCGCGCTGGCGCCGGCAATGTAGATCAGCGAGATCACCGCATAAAATCCCACCAGCAACACCACCGCCTTGAAGCCGCTGACGGGAGAGAGGGAAGGCGCATCCAGCAAGATGAAGACGCCCGTGCCGAGGAACGCGTAGAGGACGAACATGACCTGAAACACCGGGGGAAAGTGGAACGCGAAGCGGGTCAGGAGGAAAAGGACAACCGCCGCGACCCCGCCCAGGGAGATGCGCTTGATGATAAGCCCGATGACGCTTCTCTCTGCCGCCATGATCCCCCCTAATCCACACCGGTTACAGCCGGAATTCCCTTCGGCGCCTCGGCGTGGGCTTTCTCCTTCCCTGCGCGAAGCGTCAAGATGATCGCAAAACTCACTACGATGTAGAAGGTCAGCGTCACGCCGGTAATGACCCAACTGGAGTAGGCCAGCGTGGGCGTGAAGGACTCCGGCGTGAAATCGTAGACGAGGTTGAACACATGGAAGTACTTCCGGGTCAGCTCGCGCACGGCCCCCATCAGCCCCATCGTCCAGATCGCGCTGAAGGCCAGGAAGACGAGGACGAACTGGGCGACGAAATCGATCTTGCCCCAGATGATCCGTCCCTGACGCAGGGCACGATTGTAGAGGATGTAGTTCACGACGGTGACGAAGACCAGCGTGAACGCCGCCGCGTTCTTTGCGGGCATCAGCGCCAAGTCCCCCCAGGACACGGTCAATTCCTTCCAAGACACAGTCGTGAAGCCCAGGTTGATATGCCCTTCGGAGGCCAAGTGAAGCTCCCCGTGGGGCAGACTGAGCGAGCCGTCGTCGGGCGCCAGGGCCTGGGTGGCGACGAAGGCATGGGGCGTCATCCAGATCGCATTGCCGACGATCACCATCAGGAACGCCACCTTGACCAGGGTCTGCGCCCCGACGGTCCATTTGAGGAATCGGCCGGCAATCAGAAACAGCGCGACCCAGCCAGCCGGCAGGATGAGCGCATTGATGTCCGGAATCGGGAACGCGGTCCAGATCAGCATGAAGACCACGGGGATGCTCGCCATGAGGACCAGCGTGGTGGTCCTCATCCGGATCTGCTCCAACCCTTCGATCCGCTTCATACTGAGCCAGATGTAGTAGTTGCTGGCGAGGAAGATCAGCCCGACCATCGCCCCCTGCATCTCGAAAAACATGGAGAGTTGGTCGGACATCATGTAGGGACAGATGGAGGCGTCGTAGTCGCAGAGCTCGTAGGACAGCAGGTAGCCGGCGAACGGCAGGCCCAACAGCGCGCCCACGCCGATCAGGTTCCCCACGAACCCGAACCAATCGTAGAAGGCCCGCTCCTCGTCGGTCTTGGCCATCAAATACATATAGGCCGCGATCAGGCCGGTGATAAACCCGCCGAAGACGACGTTGCCCACCGTCCGGTGGATGTTCAGCGGCCACCAACTGAAGTTGTTCATCTTGTCCCACAGCGTCGCCGTTGTCTCGATGAAGGTCTTGAGGTCCAGCCCCTCCGCGGATTTGACCGGCGTGTTCATGAACGCCGTCGGGCCGTCAATCACGATGAGTGTGGTCAACCCGATGATGTTCAGGAGCACCCCGAACGCGATGTGCCGGAGCTTCTTCGGGCCCTGCAAGGCGTCCCAGGTGTACCAGTAGAGATAGAGGACGATCGTCTCGGCGATGAACAGCAGCGGATAGACGGCCGCAAAGATGACGAAGAAGTGCCTGATCAGCCACGCCGTCAGTTGCGGATAGGTGGCCAGCAGCACGAAGATGAAGAGGCCGCCGGTCAGTGCCGTCATGCTGTAGAGGATCACCGTGACCTTGGTGACTTCTTTGGCCAGCCGCTCGTACCGCACATCTTGGTTCTTCCAGCCGAGGATCTCGCTGACCACCACGAAGATCGGTGCGCCGAGGATGAATGCCGCGAACAGGATATGGAGCTGGGCCACGATCCAGACGGCCATCCGATCGCCCCCGTAGGGCACCTCACTTTGGACCTTGGGCTCAGGCAACTGGGCATAGGCGGAATCCGCTCCCAACAACAAAAGCCCTGCGCCAATTAAGAGGATAGGCAGCCAGCTCTTTGAAGCGCCGCGTTTCCCGGTCTTCATGGTTATCTCCTACTTCCCATCCTTCTTGGGAGCATCTTTCGCGGGAGCGGCTGCAGGGGTCTTTCCGTCTCCGGCCACCGGCTTAGCCTCACCAGGAGCGCCCTTCGCCGGCATCGCCCCGCCGGCCGATGGAGCCGCCGGAGCCGCCTTGCCTAACTGATCTAGCGGAACCCAGTCCTTCGCGGCTACATCGTAAGCCAACCCCTTGAGACCGAAGGTCCGCTCATAGGCCATGACTTTCCAGCGATCCTCTTCGGGCAGCTTGCTTTTCCACGCTTTCATCTTGGTGTTCGGCACGCCTTCGGAAATCCGCCAGAACCACACGCTATCGGAGTATTGCTTCATCCGCTCGGGCTTGCGGAAGTCGCGCGCGCCGGCCTTCACCGGCTTGCCGTCCTTGCCATGGCAGGAGGAGCAATTCACGTCAATGTTCTTGACGCCTTCAAAGATCGTCTTGCCCTCGGCGATGATCTTCTCGTCAGCCCACCATCCGGCCGGCATATGTTTGTCGGCATATTCTGCAGGCGCAGGCGGCGGCGGAGCCGTGCTCTCCTGCTCTTCCGCACATCCCGTCACAAGGAATCCAGCGCACCCCATGAGCACCGCTCCCATCAGGCTTTGGATCTTCATAACTTTACCCAACTCCTTTCTCAGGGCACCCGCACTCGAGCATCCATGCACAAAAAAGACGCTTTTCCTTATGGGTTCCGTGCCCCCATAGCAAAAGCGCCCGAGCCCCATCCTATCCCAAGCTGCTTACCGTTTCTTGCCTCGTCGCTTCTGACCCATCTTAGACTGCCTGGCTTGCCGACGCCGCGACCAGGCCACCGCAACGCCAATCGCCCCGCTAACCAGCAGGCCTCCAGCTCCATATAACCAGTAGGGTGGCCCCTCCGCTCCGATCGCCCCTACAAACCCGCCATCCAACGCCTTCTCAGTGGTTTTCCCGATATCCACCCGTGCTTGCCGTTCAGCCTGCCGGTTTTGGGGATCGAACTCGGCACGGAATTTTATGGCCTCGTCCAGGCCTGCTTTCTCATCCTTAACTGTGACCTGAATGGGGTCCCCGGCATTGTCGTTATGGAGGTGGACGACCACCTTATAATAGCCGCCGCCGTCCGTGTACGTGCTGACGGGTTCAACTCTCTGGTCACGCAGGTCCCGCACGTGGACTCGGGCATCCCCGACCGGTCTGCCCTCCTTGTCCCGCACGTAACCGGAAATCGTGAACCTGTGGTCGGTCTCGTGAGTGGCTCCGACCACACACGGAAACCCGACTTCCACGCCCAACAACCCGGCCACCCCTACGAAGACCGCTCCACCGAACCACGATGACCGCGGCCCCAAAGGTCTCGGATGTGCCAAGCTCACGGAAACACAAACAAGCCTGAAAAAACTTGGCCTATCTAACATAGGTGTCTACCTTTGTCAATAAAATCCTTCGACTTTTACAGAGCTTACTGTGCGTCAAAACCCCGCACGACGAAAGACCAATTCGGAACTGCCTTGACAGTCTTCTGCACATCGGTTAGCCTCCGCCCCCGTGAAGAAAATTAAGCGTCGGATAGGAGCGCCCCCCCTTAAACTGCCAACGTTTGTCGTCGGTTATACCGCCCCGGAACCTCCACCGCCCGGATTTCTCGCCACATGGTTTAACCAGGAATACGGCGGGCCACTCACGATCCAGCTTCCCCGCGATCCCGGAACCACCCAGTTCGAGGTGCATCATGGTCCCTGGGCCGCACTGGTAGACACTAACCTTCCCCCCTCCATCGCAGACCCCTGGCGTGAGCGTTTGGGATGGAGGCATACCCGAACAGCTCAAGTCATTCCGCTCCGGATGGCCGGCCGAGACAACCGGGATATCGTATTATTCATCGCACGGTTGGCGCGCGGCCTGACCCTTCTGACCGGAGGAACTGCGCATGATACCTCGACCGAGAGCTACCTGAACCCATCAGACTGGACCGACCGCCCGTTGCGGGAATTCCACGCGACGGACCATCTGCGGATCGAACAGGTCAGCGGACGCGAGGACGGCCGCGTCTGGTTCCACACCCGCGGCTTGTCCAAGTTCGGTCTGGAGGACATCGAGGCTTATCGCCCGATAGGCCTCTCAGAGCGACCGGTCATCGAGGCCTTCACCGCGATTGCCGACGCGCTGACGCTCCTGGGGAAAGCGCCGAACGTCGGAGCAAGTTTTGAGGTGGACGGTATGAACCGGATCGTCCGGATCGTCCGCCACCGGACCGATCAATCTTACGGGATACGCTTGAACCTCCGCGAAGTCGAGTGGGGTTAGCGTAGACATGACATGGACGACAGCCCGTCGTTTAGAGGTGCCCTCTGGCCCGGGCATCGGCTTCGACCCGCACGGCCTGCGCTTTCCGTTCAGACTCTTTTTTCTTGACCCACGACTCCCAGGACTTTCCGAGAGCGGTATCCTCACCGGTAAAACTCACGGTGACAATCTCGGAGTATGGAATGAGGCGCGGCGCAGCCTGCCCCATAAGGTACATCTGTAGGTGGGGAAGCGTGGCTTCAGCATTGCGGTTGAAAATATACCCTTTAACCCGCTCGCCGGAACGTAACTCCAGAGTCACGTCTCCGCGGTAGTCGAATGCCTTGTCCACAGCCTGGATGAGTTCGCTCAGATCCACTGGCCAGAAGGTCCGCCCTTCCAAAGAGCCGTTTGCAGGGTTTCCAACCTTGGGGTTGCCCACGTCACGCGAGCAAAGAGATTAACGGGCAGTCGGCAGCAGAGTCGCCTTGACCGTCCGACTGAAACCCTTCAAGGAACCAAAGGTATCGTTCACGGCCGACGCCTCGTACCCGCAGTGCACCATGCAATCGGCGCACTGCTCATGTCGACCGGTCCCATAGTTCTCCCATTGGGTGTCATCAATCAGTTCCTTGAAGGTTGCGGCATAGCCATCTTGGAGCAGGTAGCAGGGCTTCTGCCATCCGAAGATATTGTAGGTCGGATTCCCCCAGGGGGTGCATTGGTAGTCGACCTTGCCCCTGAGGAAGTCCAAGAAGAGAGGGGACTGGTTGAACCGCCATCCCCGTTTAGGCTGGTGCAGGATGCGTGCGAACAACTCCTTCGTCTGCCTCCGCTTCAGGAAATTCTTCTGGTCAGGAGCCTTCTCATAGCTGTACCCCGGAGAGATCATCATCCCTTCCACCCCCAGCTCCATCATGGCATCGAAAAACTTTCGCACCCGCTCGGGGTCGGCATCGTTGAAGACGGTGGTGTTGGTTGTGACCCGGAAGCCGCGGGCCAGCGCCGCCCGGATCGCCTTCACCGCCACATCATAGACTCCGTCGCGGCAGACCGCCTGATCATGCTCTTCCTGAAGACCGTCCATGTGAATGCTGAAGGTCAGGTAGCGAGAGGGCGTGTAGTCCTTTAGTTTGCGCTCCAACAAGATCGCGTTCGTGCAGAGATAAACGTATTTCTTCCGCTCCACCAGCCCCCTCACGATCGTTGGCATCTCGGGATGAATCAGCGGCTCTCCTCCGGGGATGCTCACGATCGGCGCACCGCACTCGTCCGCAGCCGCCCAGCATTGCTCGGGGGTCAACCGCCGATCCAGGACATGATCAGGATACTGGATCTTCCCGCAGCCGGCGCATTCAAGGTTGCAGCGGAAAAGCGGCTCCAACATCAGCACGAGCGGATAGCGCTCGACCCCCTTGATCTTCTGGGTCAGCACGTATTTCGTGACGGTATAGATCTGAGAGAGAGACACGGCCATGGCGCAGACTCTACCATCGCCCGGACACTCTCGTCAACGGATTACCGCACTTCACCGGCAGGCCCGTAGGGAAAGTATCCTGTGGTACACTGACTCCTCTAGCCCCTGCCCTATCGAGCAAGGAGCGCGCGACGGCCTCAGGGAGATGGGAAGGATACGGCGATGTGTGACCCCAAGACGATACTGGCAGGCCGGGAGTTGGACAAGCTAATCGCGGAGAAGGTGATGGTGGCCACGCTCGAGCGAGAGATCCCACCCTTTTCCACCGACATCTCCGCGTCCTGGAGCGTCGTGGAGAAGATGATTCGCAAGGACGGGGTCTATTTCGGGTGCCCGCACTTCAAGCACAAGCACCAGAACCTCGCTTCGCTGGGCTATCCCGAGGGTACCGAGTGCTGGTACTGCGTCCTCAACACTAAGCTGCTCAACAAGGTCGTGATCTGCGCCGAGACCGCGCCGCTTGCGATCTGCCGTACCGCCCTGTTGTGGGCCGTGACCCACGGCCATGAGGACCTGCCTACGGCTCACACGTGATCACATTCTGCAAAACTTTGCTCAGATCCGCGATTTGATATGGTTTCGGGGAAACGCCGCGGAACCCGTATTGCCTGAAATTTGCCATCACCGGATCATTGGCATAGCCGCTTGAGACGATGGCTTTCACGTGAGGGTCTATGGCGATCAATTTTTTAATGGCTTCCTTCCCGCCCATTCCCCCCGGTATGGTCAAGTCCATGATCAGCGCAGCATACGGATGCCCGGCATCATAGGCCTTTTTGTACAACTCAATCGCTTCGGCTCCAAACCTGGCCACGTCGGCCTCGTAGCCACAGCGGGACAGCACCTGAACCAGCACCTCCTGAATGGCCTCTTCATCATCCATGACCAAAATCTTGCCCCGCCCTACGAGCGGCTTTTCCTCCACCTCCTTCTCGAGGGGGGGAGTGGCCGGGGATGCTGGAAGATAGATGAAGAAGGTCGTTCCCACGTGAAGCTCGGATTCGACTGCAATGTGCCCCTTGTGGCTTGTGATAATGGAATACGCGGTCGCCAACCCTAGTCCGCTTCCTTGCTGCTTGGTGGTGAAGTAGAGGTCAAAAATCTTTGGCAGGAGGTCTTGGGGAATGCCATGTCCCTGATCACTGATGATGATTTTGACATACGTGCCCTCGGGGAGAGGCGGACGTGGTTCTCCCGAGTCGGTTTTGAGGACCACATTTTTCCCCCCTATCGTGAGGGTCCCGCCCTCCGGCATGGCCTGCTTCGCATTGATCACAAGATTATGGATGACCTGACTTATCTGTCCCTCATCTATTTCCGCTGACCACAGGTCACTGGGGAGTACAAACGCGCATCGGACATTGGAGCCCCGCAGCCCAAAACTGGCTGATTCTTTTAACAAGTCTGCAATCGAAATGAGTCTCGTCACCGGCGCTCCGCCTTTTGCAAAGGTGAGGAGTTGTTGGGTTAACCCCTTCGCCCGAAAAGAAACCTTTTCCGCCTCGGTCAACCGTTTAAAGAGCTCATCAGTCGGACTTAACGACATCTTGGCCAGGGAGATGTTCCCCACGATTGCGGTAAGAATGTTATTGAAATCATGGGCGATCCCTCCGGCTAAGAGGCCGATCGATTCGTGCTTGCTGGCCCGGAGGCGCTCTTCCTCGATCTTCTTGCGCTCGGTAATGTCTCGAGACACGACCACGCCCCGCATCTCCCCCGTAGTCGTCCGAAACGCCTTCCCGGTGCTCTCGAACCATCGCCACTCTCCGTTACGGTGGCGATATCGAAAAACCGCTTGGTCAGGCGTCAACGTGCTCATCCCGTGTTCGAATGCTGCCAGGACAGCGGAGCGGTCGTCCGGATGGACTTGCTCATCAATCGCGTGACCCAGCAGTTCGCGTGGCTCGTACCCTAACACCTCTTGGTAGTTCGGGCTCACGTATAAGTAACGACCTGCAGCGCTTGTTTCACAGATCAGGTCATGGGTGTTTTCGGCGATGGCGCGGTACCGTTCCTCACTATCGCGCAACGCCTCCTCCGCCCTCTTGCGTTCCAACTCCGCCGCGGCGCGGACCGCGAAAACTCCCAGAACCGATTCGGTGAATTGGGCTTTCTCTAGCGGTCTGCTGTCCATGGCGACGACCAAGCCAATAGGTCGGCCCATCGAGTTAAAGAGAGGGCTGCCTATGTAACTCTCGACCCCCCATTCAACCAGGAGTCGGTCCTTGGGGAATTGCTGCCGGACGCCGCTGGCGTAGCAACAGTGAACCCCTTCCGCAATGCTCACCCCAGGCGTCTCGGATAGCGGGAACGCAAAGTTTTCCCGCGTCTCCCCCTTTACGCACACGGCGACCGTCCGAACGACCTCCTGAGCATCGCCGGGCAACTCGGCAAGGTAGGCATAGTCCACATCCAACGCCTTTGCCAGTCGCCTGACCAACGAGCGCAAGAAGGCGAGGCTGCCGGCCGCAGGCGCCCGTTGCGCCATGTCGCGCAGGGCCTCTTCCATACGCTTGCGTTCCGTGATGTCCTTCACCACCGAGATGGCGCCCCACTGTTTCCCCTCGGGATCGTAGAGGGGATAACACGACACCAGAAACCATCCCCCCAGCTTGGGCAACCACGTTTCCGCCGACACGGAGAGAGCGCCGGAGAGAACTGCCGTCCACGGCGGGTTGGGACAAGGTGTCACCGTTCCGCAGTAGAGCACGCGATAGTCGAGTCCAACGAGATTCCCATGAAACTGTTCGAACCGGTCCCGCATGGCCTTATTGGCCTTCAGGATCACGCCCCCCCTATCGAGAATGCAGACATCATCGGTCAGCGCAGTGAAAGACTGTTCCCATTCTTCTTGGGCAGCATGCAATGCGGCATTCGCGCGCGCGCTATCAATGCCCGACGCTTCCAATTCGGCAATCCGCTGCCGCAAAGCAGACACTTCAAGGAGGAGCTGCTCTTTGGCGCGATCTTCCACTTTCACCATTGCCGCGCTCACGAGAGACCTCGCGAATTAGGAGCTCGTCTCTGGAACATCTGCATGCATCGCGAGAGAACTAATCGGCCGGCTTACCTGACGAGGTGCACAAAGACCTCAACCAGTTTGGGATCAAACATCTTGCCCGCTTGGCCCCGCACGTATTCCCTGGCCTCCGCCATGGTGAGCGGACCATCAGCCAGACGGTCCGTGAGCAGGTGATCAAACACGTCGGCAAGACAGACCATCCGCGCAAGCCAAGGAATCCCCTCGCCTTGCAGGCCGTCTGGATAGCCGGAACCATCGTAGCGTTCATGGTGGTGGCGAATGATCTGCGCCACTTCGGCAGGAAAAGGCAGCGTCAGCACCATTCGTGCCCCAATTTCGGGGTGACGTTTCACCCGCTCGTCTGCCTGGCTATCTGGCTTGGCTGGCTTTACGAGACTCCGGTCGTCGATGCCGACCTTCCCGATGTCGTGCAAGAAACCGCCAATCTGAAGCACCTCCCGATCGGCCGCGGTCAAATTTACATGTTCGGCAAGGAGGGTCGTATAGAAATTGACCCGGCTGGAATGGCGGAACAATTCCGGATTTTTTGCCTCTAATAGTTTCGACAGATTCTTCCAGACCATCGTCGAATCAAGATCCGTCCCCCACAGATTTCCTATTGTTCGAAGGGTATCCCGCAAGCCATCAAGACGGCGCTTTTTCTCAAGTGTTTGATTGATGACCTCGATCAGCTCCGTCACGTTGAATGGTTTCAGGAGATAGGCCGCCGCTCCGTACCGAATCCCGTCCATGGCCGACTTCAAGCTTCCGTATCCCGTGATGATAATCACTTCCACGTCTTCCTGCTCACCCTTGATCTCCTGCAATAAGTCCATGCCCTGCTGGCCGGGAAGTCTGAGGTCCAGGGTGACCAAGTCTATTTTCTGTTCCCGCAGCACCTGCATGGCCACCTCGATGTTATCCACCGCGTAGAGATTGAAAAAGGGACGGAGGATGACCTTGAGAGCTTCCCGTGGGCCGACTTCATCCTCAATGATGAGGATGGCTGGTCTGGTGGACTCGGCCTCGGCGATGGGTTCTTGATGCTTTACGGGAATGTTTAGTCGGGCAAGCTCAACCTTCATCCTTGCTCCTCGCACCGCTCCGGTTATGCCTCAACCCAGAGGACTTATTACGCAATCCCTATGCCCTAACTCCATCATTACCATGTCGCTCCTGCAGCCTTTCCCGAGAGGAAGAAATTCCTAAAGATGGCATGAGCTTACATCGCTCTTCGTCGGATTAGGCTCCCATTTTATGGCCGCCTACCCAGCGGTGTTGCACTGCAGGCATGTACAAAAATGGACAGTCTGAACCATTAGTGCAACATTCCGCTGTGGCTGAGGAAGGATGGCGCACCGTTCCCCTTAATTCCCAGCGTATCCATTCGATATTTGAGCATTCTCCGGGTTATTCCTAGGAGGGCCGCGGCATGGGTCTGGACATAGTTCGTTTGCCTCAGCGCATCCAATATAATCTCTTTTTCAAATTGTTTGACCGAGTCTTCCAGCGAGCACCGCCCGCAGAGGGTGTCCTCGCGCAAGACGGCCGAGCTCGAGCCCGTCTTGAGGGGCGTGGGCAGGTGGTCCGGCGTGATGACATCCCCGTGACACCAAACCATCGCTTGCTCAACGACATTCTCGAGTTCCCGGACGTTTCCCGGCCAACGATGGCTGGTGAGCACCTCCATCGCTTCTTTGGAGAACTCCACCGTTGACCGTTTTCCGTCTTCAGTCCGCTTGGCCAGAAAATGCCGGACCAGGAGCGGGATGTCTTCCCGTCGGTCGCGCAAGGGCGGCAGATGGAGCGAGACCACCTTGATCCGATAATACAGGTCCTCCCGAAACTGGTCACGCCGGAGGAGATCCTCCAAATCCTTATTCGTCGCCGCGATAATCCTCACATCCACTTTGATTGCCTGCGTGCCACCCACTCTGGCGAACTCGCGTTCCTGCAAAAAACGGAGCAGTTTGGCCTGTGTCGTGAGACTCAGATCCCCGATCTCATCGAGAAAAAGGGTTCCACTGTGAGCCAGCTCGACCTTGCCCAACCGGCGTGCCAAGGCATCCGTGAAGGCCCCTTTTTCGTGTCCGAACAACTCGCTCTCGATCAAGGTTTCCGGCAACGCGGCGCAGTTGATGGCGATGAAGGGGCGGTCCCGACGGGAGCTGTTAAAGTGGAGCGCGCGGGCGACAAGCTCCTTGCCAGTCCCGCTCTCGCCGGTGATAAGAACCGTCGTGCGGGCTTCGGCGACTTGGGTGATGCGAGTGTAGATCTCCCGCATGGCCGAGCTCTTCCCAATAAGGTTGTGAAAGGAGTACAAATTGACGACCTGGGCGCGGAGATACCGAACCTCTTGTTCAAGCTCGTGCGCGGCTAAAGTCTTGGCGACGATGAGGCGGAGCTCATCAATATCGAACGGTTTGTTGAGGTAATCAGCCGCGCCCTTCTTCATCGCCTCCACGGCCGTTTGGACCGTTTTCAAGGCGGTGAGCATGATCACGGGCACGCTTCGGTCCTCCGACCGAAACGTCTGGAGGAGCACCAACCCGTCCGTATCCGGCAGGACTACGTCTAGAAGCACGAGGTCTGGCGACTCCCGGCGAAAAAGGTCCAGGCCCTCTTGGGCATTCGAGGCGCAGAGCACCTCGTACGCCGTCTCCAGGACCATCTTCAGGGAAACACGAATTCCCGTTTCGTCATCAATCACCAGTATCCGCTTTTTCATGGTTCACTCATTCCCGTTGGCACAGCTCGTACTTCAAACGGCTGTCCCGGCAAATTCAAGAAGAAGGTCGTGCCCCGGCCAAGCTCGCTCTCCACCTCAATATACCCGCCGTGCTCGTGAACGATTTGGTGGACGATCGTGAGCCCAAGACCCGTGCCTTCCCGCTCTTCGCTCTCGTGCTTGGTAGTGTAGAACGGATCGAAAATATGGTCCTGATCGGACGAGGAAATACCGCAGCCAGTGTCCGTCACTTCGACCTGCACCCACGCGTCATTGGTCGGATTGGCCAACCGGCGGGTCTTCACGATCAACCGGCCGCCATTGTCTCCCATGGCGTCCATGGCGTTGAGAAACAGGTTGAGAAGAACCTGCTTGATCTGTTGGCGGTCCAGCATCACGACGGGAAGGTCGCCTGCCAGATCTTTTTCGAGTCTCACGCCCTTGCTGTCCGCGTTGATCCTGACGAAATAGAGGCAAGACTCCACAATCTCATTGAGGTCCTCCTGCACGAACTTCGGTTCCATGTATCGGGCATAGCTCAAAATCTCTTGAATCAGTCGCTCGATTCTGGCCACATCATCGGAAACGACCTTGCTGAAAGTGCCGATAAATTCCTTGTCTCCCTTTCGCTCCGGAATGAGCTGGATGAACGTTTTGATGGAGGTCAGCGGATTCCGAATCTCATGGGCGAACCCCCCCGCAATGGTCTCCAGGGAACGGAGGCGGTCGGTTCGCCGCATCAGACTCTGGGACCGTTTCAGGTCCGCGTACAGCATGGCATTATCCAAGGCGATGGCGGCATTCTGCGCCATCGCGGTCAACAGACTCAGTTCATCTTCTGAGTATATGAGACGGCCGACGCGGGGCCCCAGGCTATAGAAACCCACCAGGCGATCCTTGTTGACGAAGGGAATGCAGACTTCGGACCCCATCGCCCTCAGCGAGGCAAGGACGGCATGCAACGTCCCGGGAACAGCGGCGCGTTCTAATTCCTCGCGTACCAGAATGCATCTGGCACACGCCAGATAGTGCGGCAGTTCATCTCCTGCCCTGAACCTCGGCGTATTTCCACCGTCAGGGCTCAGCCCGTACGAGGCAGAAAGCACATAGACGCCCTTCTCCTGATCGAGCAGGTAGAGAGACGCAGCCCTGATGTCGAGCACATTGACAAGGGTATGAACGATCTCCTCGGTGAGCGACCGGATGTCCAGAATGGTCACCAAGGCCTTCGAGAACTCCGACAAGGTTTCGTACATGTCATATCGGCGCTTGAACAAGGTACGCCCTATCGCAACCTGGGCTTCGAACTTGATCCGGTGAGCGACCATCAGAATCACGGCTAAGATCAGAAGCAAAATCATTGAGAAGGCATAGCTGACCGTGCCGAAATAGGCTTCCTGCGCGGCCAACAAAATGATGCAGGATGGCCCCCCAATGATGATCAAGAGCAACAGGTAGGTGAGCCCTTTTTCCATGGCCACCGTGACGTCCATGAGACGGTAGACGGCGATGGCGTAGGTCATAATGATCGGGTACAAGACGATGGCAAAGTTCCCGTAGGGGTACAGGTCTATGCCGAAAATCGGGAGATAGTCCAACGAGCCGCCGAAGTAGCCGATGGCAGTGGCTAGAAAGAAGTATTCGATTTGGGTTTTTTTCTGTCCTGAGGCATGACGGTGAGCTTTTAAGAGTTCATAGTGACTGTAGACCACCGTTCCGATCCACCACACGGCAAAGAAAGGGAACAGCGGGCCAGGCAAGGAATAGTAAAAGGATGAGAAGGCAAATCTGACGCCCGGAAAAAACAGATCGGTGAAGATCAACGGGAAAAACACAATGCCGAGCCCGTAATAAAGCAGGAGGGACCTGGTGCGTTCGAGGCCACAGAACACGCACACAAAATGATGGAACAGGACAGGAATCCAGAGAACGCCACAGGCAAACGCCAGACGCCACGCCCACAAGGCCTCAGCGGGAGTCTTCGCGAGAGCGATCCACATCCCTCCAAATCCCCACACGGCCACCGATGCGGTAAAGACAAACCAGAGCCGATTTAAAGGCCTGTTCTTGCCTTTCAAATAGACAAAACAGCCAAAGGCTAAGGAGGTCAGACCCGCTAAGAGACCCGAGAGGGCAAAGGGGTTCATGAATCTCCCTGTCAAGGAGCTGAACAGATGTTTTTTTCTTCTTCCGAAGGTTGGAAGTGGATGTAACAGGTTTCCAACGCCATCAGGAGATATTCGAGGCTTCGCTGAGTCGCCAGCATGACCTTTTCTTGAAGGTCCCTCGTGGTGGCGTACAGCTTCATAATTTCCAGGGCCTGCAGGGGATGGAGATCGTCATACTTGGCATGGGCTTCCATCCACCAATAGGTCTTCTTGTCGAGCCGCACTCCGTCCAAGCCCTCGTAATGCGGAAACCCCTTAACTGTTGACTTGGCGATTCCCTGCGTGACTCCTTCCACCGCATAAGTAGTGGCAGCAATTGACTCCGCCAGCGTCCCATAGGTGTTAATGGACCACAGCCGGTGCGTGACAGCCTCAACAGCCGGGAGGGGGCGCACCGCGAAAAGTTCCTCCGCAGACACCCCAAAACCCTCCGCCATGTAACGCCACTGTTCGGCATGCCTCTTCTCGATGCGGACGTTATCAATGAGAAACCCGCGGGAGATCGGATCATCGGTCTTGGTGATGTTCAACGCGATCCATTTGGGAAAGGTTTCAATGAAGGGATACAACTGAACAATCCATGCCTTCATCTGCTTTAGCGGAAGCGTGCCCGCTGACGCCTCCTGAACGAGTCTGCATTCCAGAATAGCCTTCCACTGAGGCGAGATGTACCGATCCAATTCCGCAACCCAAGCCGGATTAGGGGTAAACTTCATTCGTCCTTTTCGTCCTTTGTGGACTTCGACCGACGAAAGATCTTGCGGTCTGGCAGAGAGATCGGCGGCCTCTTGCGCCAAGGTGTCCTTTGCGACACGTATCGTCAGCAACGATTGCGCTTGCATGGCCGGATCCTGCTTGAGTTCCTGAACCGCGGAGAGCAGGATTTTTTGTTCCAACTCGCGAATCCTCGAAAACTTGATCCCGATCCCATGCGGTCCGACACTCCCCTCGCCAGCCTCGCGCCCAAAGGCCACCTGGCCCGCCACGTTCATATGACAAACGTCTTCCCCAAAAGAAAACTGGAGGGTAATCGGGGTGCCGGGTCGTAAGACGGCGGGGCTGGCGACCCCGAGACCGATCGGACTGATATCACGGGTGTATCCGGAGACCTCTTTCCCTTGGGTCTTGAAGCGGACCGGAATATTGATGGACGTTCGCTCGTGACGACGGACGTCACATGCGGGTCGTTGTCGACTCGGCGAGCCGATGCGTTCCTGATTGCCGCTAAGGGCGATCCGCGGATTGTCAAGCTCCTTCGAGACTCTTTTCCCCTGCCGCCCACCGAATGATTTGGAACTCATGTTGTGCCGCTCCCTAAGAACGAGATCATCCACCACATACAATAAGACGGATTTATAAACTAAGAGTGTGTAATATACTATATATATTTAATATTGGGAAGTAAAGAGTTAAAAAAAGTCTCCTTCTTCGGAGACTAGAGCTGGGTAAGGCGGTGTTTTTACACGAGTCTTGGGAGTGCAGCGGAAGCGCTCAACTTCCTTCGCTTTTCCATGTCGACCGTGATCGCCAAGATGGCGCTCTGCGCGAGGCCCAGCAAGGCCGTCACTTCATCGAACGACAGCACCGCTTCAGGATAGACGGTGGGGTTTTGGTACAGAGCGCGAATTTGCTCAAGCAGCGCCAAGATTTTGGGATCGCCGTCATTCCTCCGAAGGATTCGGATATAAGGCCCCCAATTGCGCGCCACTGGTTTGGGTTGTTTCTTCACCACAAGCCTATAGTATTCACGGACCACAGTTTCAGTGGCGCGAAGAATGTGGAACCCTGCAGCAGTCGGCAGGTCAACCGCCAGACATCTGCCGGCCTGCCGAATATCGGCAAGGGCTTGACCAGGAATCAGTTTCCTGGCTGCTTCTGGAAGGAGGTTTTCCGCCCGTCCGACCAGGTCCGGCGTAGAAAAGATTCCCTTCTGGGGAATGACATATGCGGTGAGGGACTGCACTTCAGCGGAAAAGACGGTCTCAAACTCTCTGACCCCGTTTGTGAGGTTATACACCTCGACATGGTCCAACTCCTTCTCCTGTCCTTGGGGAAGCGCTTTGAGCAACTTCGCTATCTCGCCCAGGAGCATGAGGCCGGCGGGCTTACACAGGACTAAAGGAACGACCCGGTCATTCAGAAAAGAAACCAACTCATTTTGGGCCTGAAAAAGGCGTGTGGCAGTTTCACTCAGCCTCGTCCCAACTTTTATTTCGGAGAGGGAATGAAGCATCGCGCCCAACCGGTAAAACTGATATTCGTTGACTGGTTCCATGCGTTCAACCTCTAGCGGGAGAACACGCGACTCTCGATGTTGGGACAACCCGCCCACGCTGTCAAGGGGTCCTTCGCCCAAGGGTATTCGACGAGGAGGAACAGGTTCGATCGGGTGGGCTCTCGCCATGTCCGGTTTTGCAACAACTGCCACGTACGCCTGGTTTGCGAATCCGGAATAAATCTGGGGGTGATCCGCTCCCCCAGCGATTAACAACATCGCCAGGTCCTGCTTGTCGAAGAACCGCCCCGTTCCCACCCCTTCAGCCCGCTTAATTTCGCTCAGCTTGATCAACAACTGCTGGGCGTCCTCGATGTCTTCCGACCGGTTGCCCCGCTGGAGGACATTACGATAAATCTGAAACAAGTCCGCGTGCGGTTTCAGACTTGTAATGAGCATCCGCCCTTTCGGTGCCAGCACGCGCAGGAGCTCTCCGATTGCGAACAGCGGATCCCCAAGATAGCTGATCGCCAGGTTGCAGACAATCCGGTCAAACTGGTTCTCGCGAAAAGGGAGGGCCGAGTTGAGGTCAGCACATACGAGTGCTCCTTCCATGAGCGAAGGTCCACTGCCTGTGGCCGGAGACGTTGCCTGAATTTCCGCCGCAACCCGCGACAAGTTGACCCTGGCCTTGGTAAGCGCGCTCTCGAGAAAGTCCACTCCGACATAGCGCACGAACCCTGTGCCCATCGCGGCTCCGGATCGCTGACGATACGCTTGATTGACCAATACCAGAGTGCCGTAACCGCCGGTACCGCATCCTGCATCTAAGATTCTTGCCTTTTCGGGAAGTGGACCCATCAGCCGGTAGATGTGGTCGAGGAATTGCCAGTAATCATAGACATTCACCAGATCGTCGAAGTGATCGAGGTAATCCCGCCAAAATTCCATCAAATCCGATTGCCCAATGGCTCGGACGGCTCGCACATGTTCACGTTCTCTGCGATGTTGGAGGCTGATCTCGCGCGCCGGTGGCTTCTTCAACTCTTTGTGGGAAGACCCGCGGTAAAGCCGTTCCATGCAGCAGACCACTATGTGTTGAAAGACTGCCCGAGTATTTCGAGGATTCTCATGCAGAACGTGCTGGGCGTCCGGGATGATATGCAACTTCGACGATGGTTCCCGCAATGCCGCCAGCACCTCTTTCACCCCTTCCAGTCGAACCCACGCATCATGTTCTGCCGTAAAGAGGAGCACCGGGACACGGATCTGTTGGGCATCCAGGACGGCGGTTTGTAAATTCGCATAGCCCTCCTTGATCGCGTCCGCCAAAAAGCGATCCGCGTCTACGTTTAACCCAAGCAGATTCATCACGCCCAGATGGACCCCGCGCAGAAACTTGATCATGTAGTCTTCTTGATGGGCCACCACTAACGTGGTCTGAAGATCAACCACGCTTGTAAGGAGCACCACCAGGTCTGCCCTGTGATCTTGGGCGGCTCGCTTCAAGGCAACACGACCGGACAGGCTCGCGGCGACCACCACGATCGGGCTGGTCGGCCAGACCTGTTTGGCGTAGTCCATGATGGCACGGAGGTCCTGATTCATGCTTGTCAGGGTAGCATCCACAACCTCGCCATCGCTCTCGCCGGCCTGGTTCGTGTAGTCAAAGCGCAGCACGTGAAACCCGTTGCCGGCAAAACAATAGGCTAAGAAGAGGTAGTCCTTCTTCGTCTCGCCGAACCCTGGAGCAATGATCACGAGAGGGGTACCTGGAACGATCTCCACAGGACTGTCGTGGCTAGCAACAATGCGCCGGCCGGCTCTATTGAGGCATTCCACAATGTTGCTTGTGATCGTGGCCGCCTCCGGTCTCTCGGCGAGCCAGTCGGGGAAGGTGAGGGCATGCTCGACAAGCTCCGCGATCTTTCGACGACCCTCGGTACGGTGATGGAGCAACCGAATACCGATGCGGTATGCGCCGGCCGAAGGCGACCCCATGAGGTCAACTGGCACAGTCGCAACTGGGGCGGTCCATGCGACCTCGCCGGTGAAGGTGTATCCGGAAGCATCTGACCGTATCACCCCCATCTGGCTCGATAAAACTTTTGGAAGAGACAGGTTCAGCAGAAACCGCTGACCAAGCAAGTCCGGCGGCACCGTCAGCCGAATACAGACACCGTTTACGCTCAAATTGACGGTCTGTGCGGGCAATTGCCCGATGCCCGGAAAGGTATCGCACGGTACGACATGAAGAGGAATCGCAAGGTCCGCGCGGGGTACCAGCCGGCGTTCAGGTGAGCAGATCCCTGCCTCAACAGGAGAAGCAGGGCGGCTTCCTGTTGCGTGGACCGCTTCGGTTCCAGCCGAGCTGATTTCAAGGAGGTGGTCCATGGTCTCATGAGGCAGAAACGAGCCGATGATCTTTACCGAGACAGATTGCTCCCGCAGTCCGTCGAGGAGAGATGCAAAAATTTGTTCTTTCGTCGCGGCCAATTTTTCGAATTCGACGGCCAGGCCCAATGCTCGTTGGTTAGCGCCCGCTGTTCGCGGACTTGTTGCCTCACGGAGGTCCCGGATTCTCCCACGGATCTCCAACATCCCTGCTTGAGTGAGAAGCCCCAATTGGATCGGTTGGTCCTCGGTGACCGAGACCGGTTCGTCGAAGATCATATAGACGCCGCCGAGACTCAGGTTTAAAGCGGTTCCTTGCCATGTCGCGCCATTCAGGCTGATGCTGGCTTCCAGCCGAATCTCGATTCGAGGCGAACGACGGTCCATCGGTTTAGGCATAGCCGCTAGGCTCCAAATCCGAGAGTCAGAGGGGAAGGCCTGCTGAGAAACCAGGAGTATTCACAAATGAAGTTGACGAGGAAGGCGGGTAGGTTCGAACTAGTGCTTCTCAGTTTTACATAAACCCCAAGATATTGCGGCATGTGATCAGTAATGCCACAAGGCTACCACCCTATCCATATAAAAACAAGGGCTTTGCTTTCCAACTGTGACGATTGGGTCGGATTACCCTAGATGGGCAACCAAAACCTGGAGCAACGAGAAAGGGGCCTTAGTAGTATTACTGGAGGTCTTCGATGTCCAACGTAGTGATCGGGGCACACGATGATCCGAAGATGCAACGGTTCCCTGGGAACGAGCAAGCGAGGTTTGGAGGCGCCGAGCGGGTTCGAACCGCTGCATCGCAGTTTTGCAGACTGCTCCCTTAGCCACTTGGGTACGGCGCCTCGTCCGGGATTATAGACGGATCATTATAAGCGGCACAAGCCGCGAGGAACCGGCACTTGCAGATTAAACCTTCAAGACCGAAATTTCTTTCTTGGAGGAATCGCCGTGTCCGTTGCCCTTGTCTCCGGAGCCGCCCGCTTCCCGCTCCTTGGCCATGATCTCGATCTCGGAGAGCAACGTTTCCATCAACTCCTCGGACTTGACCTTCCGGATCAACTTCCCTTCTTTGAAGAGGATTCCGTGGCCCCCATGGCCCTCGCCGCCGGCGATGCCGATGTCGGCCTCCTTGCCCTCCCCGATCCCGTTGACGACACAGCCCAGCACCGACACCGTCAGCGGAACCCGGATGTGCCCCACCCGTTTCTCGATCTCGTTGGCGAGCTTGACCACGTCGATCTCCACCCGCCCGCACGTCGGGCAGGCGATGACGTTGACCCCGCGGTGGCGCAGCTCAAGCGTCTTGAGGATCTCAAACCCGACTTTCACTTCTTCCACCGGATCGGCCGCCAGCGACACGCGGATCGTGTCCCCGATCCCGTCGGCCAGGAGCATGCCGATGCCGATCGAGGACTTGATGGAGCCGGTCAGCAACGTGCCAGCTTCCGTAACACCCAGATGCAAGGGATAATCGGACTGTAGGGCAAAGAGCCGGTACGCGTCCACCATCAAGTGAACGTCCGAGGCCTTAAGCGACACCTTCATGTTCGTAAATCCGATGTCCTCCAGCGCATGCACGGCGTTCAGCGCGGACTCCGCCAGAGCCTCGGCAGTGGGATACCCGTATTTCGTCAGTAGCTCTCGCTCGAGCGAGCCACCGTTTACGCCGATCCGCAACGGAATATCCCTCTCCCGCACGGCCTTGACGACTTCCTCGACCTTCCACCAGGCCCCGATATTGCCTGGATTGATCCGGACACAGTCCACGACCTCCGCGGCCTTCAGCGCCAGGCGGTGATCGAAGTGAATGTCGGCGATGACCGGAATCGTGGCCTGGGCCTTGATGGCGGGCAGCGCCCGCGCCGCTTCGGAAGTGTTGACCGTCACGCGGACGATTTCGCACCCGACCTGCTCCAATTGGTGGATCTGCTCGACCGTGGCTTTCACATTAGCCGTGTCCGGCGTGGTCATGGACTGGACCACCACCGGCGCGCCCCCGCCAATGGGAACACGCCCGACGCGAACCTGTTTCGTCTTCCGGCGCGTGATGAACATGCCTAGCGGTGCTCCTCCACTCCCATGGTGGCTGTCGCCAGCAAGGCCTTGGCCTCTTCGTAGATGCCGTCCGCCGTCAAGCCGTACTGGACGCGCAGGATGTCCTGCGGTCCCTGCTCGATATAGTGATCAGGCAGGCCAATCACCTTCGTCGGAAGGTTGATGATCCCCTGGTCGGACAGCGACTCCAGGACGGCAGACCCGAACCCACCCATGCGGCAACCTTCCTCGACGGTCACCTGACACTTGACCTGGCTTGCAACACGTCCGATCAGCGCATGGTCCAAGGGCTTCACAAAGCGCGCGTTAATCACGGCCACCGAGATGTCCTCCTCGGCCAGCCGTTCCGCCGCCCGAAGGGCAGGGACGACCGTGATGCCGATCGCGACCAGTGCCACATCGCAACCCTCCCGCAGCAGTTCGCCCCGCCCGATCGGCAAGACCGTGGGAGACGGCTCCAGGTCCACTCCCCATCCGCTGCCGCGCGAGTACCGGACAGCGGCCGGCCCGTTGTGGCTCAGACAGGTCCTGATCATGTGTTGCAGTTCGTTCTCGTCCTTCGGGGCCATCACGACCATATTCGGCACCTGCCGCAGATACGCAAAATCGAAGGCCCCATGATGGGTCGTCCCGTCTTCGGCCACCAGCCCCCCCCGGTCAACACAGATGGTAACGGGCAAGTTCTGGGTCGCCACATCATGCACCACCTGATCGAAGGCCCGCTGCAGGAAAGTGGAGTACATGGCCACGACCGGCCGGGCCCCTTGTGTGGCCAGACCGGCCGCAAAGGTCAGCGCGTGCTGCTCGGCGATCCCTACATCATGAAACCGGTCGGGGAACTCCTTTTCGAAAGCGCTCAATCCCGTGCCTTCGCACATGGCCGCTGTAATTGCGACGATGCGTCGGTCCTCACGGGCCAACCGGCAAAGGGTCTTGACGGCCACAGTGGTATAAGAGGGAATTGTGCCTTTCTTCACAGGGCGGCCGGTTTCCCGGTCGAATGCCGGACAGGCGTGAAACCAGACCGGATCGTTCATCGCCGGTTCGTACCCGAGACCCTTCTTCGTGATCACGTGGAGCAGCGTCGGGCCCTTCAGCTTCAGCACATTCTCCAAGGTCGGCAGGAGATGCTCAAAGTTGTGGCCGTCAATCGGGCCGACGTACCGGAATCCTAGTTCCTCGAACAGAAGCCCCGGCAGGATAAGGCCCTTGGCCAGCTCCTCCGCGCGATGCGCCATCTTCCCGATTTGACCGCCGATTCCCGGGATCGACCTGAGAAGATGGCCCGTCTCTGCCCTCACCCTCGTCACGAACTCTCCGGTAAAGGTGCGATTCAGGTAGGCCGACAGCGATCCGACGTTCTTGGATATGGACATCTGGTTGTCGTTGAGGATGATCACCAGATCCTTGTGGAGTCCACCCGCGTGCTCCATGGCTTCCAGCGTCATCCCTGAAGTCATCGCGCCGTCACCGACCACACAGACCACCTTGTGCCCCTGTTCTTCAAGGTCCCGCGCGACCGCCATCCCTACGGCCGCCGACACGCCGGTCCCGGCGTGGCCCGCATTGAACGTATCGAACACGCTCTCTTCGCGTTTGCAGAAGCCGCTGAGGCCCCCGTACTGTCGAAGTGTGGGAAACTCCTCGCGACGCCCTGTCAGGAGCTTGTGGGTATAGGCCTGGTTGCTGGTATCCCAAACAATCTTGTCCATGGGTGTCTCCAGCAGGTAATGCAACGCCAGGGTGAGTTCCACCACCCCCAGGTTCGAGGCCAGATGCCCACCATTCGTGGCCGTCACCGAAATGATCTGCTCGCGGATCTCCTCGGCCAGGACGGGCAGTCGCTGACGCGGCACCCGCTTCAAATCGGCAGGACTGTTGATGGCTTGCAGGATGGGCACGGCTTCGACCTCTCAGTGATTCTCTTCTTCGAGCATTTCGTGCATTCTCACACCGCTCCGACAGGCTGTCAAGCAATCGCCTCTTTCTACTTGTGCGGGAACCGATACGTCAGGACCGTCGCCAGCGTGAAGTCGGCGGCGGAATCTCTGATAAAGTCCAGGTTCTCCACGCCATAGATTTGCCACAGGAAATTCGGCGTGAAACGATAGCCGAAGGCCAGCACGGCTTCGGTGACTCCGTGATCCAGCAGCTTGAGCCCGGTGTTGCCGAACGGCGACTGGTAGTAATCAAATTGGCCCGTGATGGAGAACTTCGGCGTGACCATGAACTCCAGGCCCGACACCGAGGTGAAGTAGCTCCGTAGCGCCAGTCCGAGGTAGTGCCCGGTAGGCAACACCTCATTCACATTGAAATAGAGGGCCGCCCGGTTCCAGAAGGCCTTCTGCAGCGCCAGCCCGACACCCAAATCGGCCACCCCTGTCCCGAACGCGCGCGTTTGGTCTCCAATCGGCACTTTCAACGCCAGCCGGAGCGCTATCGCCGGGGCGTACTTCCCCTCGGCAACCAGGAGGGTCTTGGTGTGCAGTACGGCATCGGCGAGTCCAAAGGCGCCGTTTGTTCCTTTCACCAACTTCTGGCCGTTTCGGCTGAGGAGATACGCGAACCCGGAATTCTTGAGTTGCTGGCGAAGGGGGGCCGGCCGGTCAACGAGATGCTCCACGGCCGTGACCAATCCGTCGATTCCGCCTGAATGGTGATAGCGCGAGGCCAATTCGAGCCCCACCTCCGTGCCGTCCATGGCCCCGTAGCGAATGGCCAAAGCCGAGCGAAGCTGATTCAGCTTGAGCACAGCATTGAAGGTCGGCGTCACGCCACGCAAGACCGTCGAGGTCTCGGCAACGTCGGCGCGCACGCTGAGTTCGTCCCTCTGCAACGGGACCGCCGACTCCCCCGGCATCTGAAGCGACAGCCCTTGGAGAGGTTGGTAGTTGCGAACAGGCACCAGACCCTGGCCAACAAACAGGTCGGCGGCCCTTGCCCCGGCAGGCACCCCCATCAGCGCCACCATCAGAGCGGCCAGCGTGGTCTTGACGTTCACCTGCATCCCCACCTCCATGGGCTAAAACGGAAAGTCCAGTCCTGCAAAGACCGTTTGGCCTTCGTTGCCCGTCGCGAAATCAACCCGGCCCACCACATTGGGACGCGCGATCGCCCGAAAGCCGATGCCGGGATTGGCCTCATACTGGGAGAAGGCACGGTAGCGGAAGGTGTTCGTCACTTTCCCGACGTCGAGGAACGGCGCCGTCTCAACCTCGGCGACGGTCCCGAATATCCGCAGGTGAAACAACTGAATCCGCTCTTCAAAGTTCAAGACAATGGCATGATTATCAACGAACCGGCCGACGCCGAAGCCTCGCAACGAATTCTGGCCCCCGAGACTGCTCCGTTCGAAGAACGGAATTTCCGCGCCGCCGACCGTGGCCTCCAGCCTCCCCCGAAACACAAAAGTGTACTTCTTGGTCTCATTCGGGATCAGTGTTCGGTATTCAGCCCCATAGCGGCTGAACACGGTATTGGTATCGGCCGTCAAGGACTGTGCCAGTTCCAGAAACATCGTGAAATAGGTTCCGATCGTCGGGGTCAGCGTGTCGTCGCGCGTATCGCTGAGAAACGCCAACTGGTGTCCCGACACCGTCGCGCCCCCCGTCCCTTTGATCGTCGGAAACACCGCTCGCGTGAACGGCAGATCGGGCACTCCCCCGAGCTTCACTTCCACATTCCGCAGTCGTTCCGTCCACGTGAACCGCCGGCTGGGTCCGACATACAGGCCTACCGTGACATGGCCGAGGAGCTCGCGGTCGGTATAGTTGGTCTCATTCGCCTCCGAAGTCTGATTGCCCAACCCGAAGAACCGGGCCGTCGCGTTCTTGAAGAACCCCGCACTCGCCTCCAAACTGAATCGTCCCCCCAGGAAATAACGATTCTTGTACGTCCCAATGAACTTGCGCTCGATCTTCTCCGTCACCGACGCGATCAGCTTGAATTCTTCTCCCCGCGTCGGATACCTGAACAGGTTGATCGTCGCCCGCGACCCCAGGAACTCGTTGTGGATATACATCGGAGCGAGGATTTGCGTGATGCGGCCCTCGTCGTCCGCGAAGAGGTACGGCACGATGACGCCAACGTCCACGCCGTCGTTTCTCGCGGTCGCCACGGCCGGAATGACGAAAAAGGTCTCCTCCTTGGCATGCACCGATGCCCACGGGAGCACGAGCCACGCCAGGGCGCACGCCCAACAAACATGGAAGCCGCGTCGGAGACGTTCCACCGGACTCCATTGGATACGGTTGATTCGACCTCGGGCGCTTAGGGGGCCTTGATGGCCTCGGATTTCTTCCGCAACTGCTTGGCCAATGCCTCAAACGATTCCTTACTGAGAATCCGCTTGAACTGTTCGCGATAGTTCTGGACGAGGCTGGTGCCCTCTACAACCACGTCGTAGACGCGCCACTCTTCAGAATTCTTCTGGAGCCTATAATCAATATCAATCACGGACTTCCCGTTATCAATCTTGGTCCGGACTTCCGCGTAGTCGTCGCTGACGAGTTCCTTCAGGTATTGCACCTTCTCGCCGGAATAGTTCTCGATCCGACCGATGTAGGTATTGATCAGCATCGTCTGAAAATCGCTCACGAAACTCTTCTGCTCTTCCGGCGAGCGCTTGGCCCATTCCCCCGTGAGGGTCCGCTTGGCCATTTCGGCGTAATTGAACCGCTGGCCGATGATCTGCTCGAGCATTTTTCGGCGCTCTTGTTTCTTCTCCGGTTTCTTCAAGTTCGGGTCCTCCAAAATGCGGATTACCTCATCAATGGTCTTCTTGACTGAGTCGGCTGGAGGCCCTGCCCAGGCCGGGGCTGCGATCATCACGCCCGCACCCAGCCATCCCGCCAATATCACCACCACCCAGAAATCTCTGTACTGTCGCATCACCTCATCTCCCTTTGGATTGCCGGCTGCGCCGCTCACTCGGCGCGCCTATTTAACATTTCCATGAATGAACTCTCCGATCAGCGCCTCCAGATCAACCCCGGATTCGGTGTCGCGGATCTTTCCCCCGGGAGCCAGCAGTTTCTCCGATCCACCGGGGGTGATCGACACATATTTGTCGCCGATCAGGCCGCGGGTCTTGATTGACGCGATCGCATCGCCGTACACCGTGACCCCGGGCTGAAGCGAGAGGAGCACAGCGGCCCTATCGCCGTTCAATCCGATCCGTTTGACTTGGCCGATCTGTACGCCGGCGATTTCGACCGTGGCGCCCGTTTTGAGCCCCGCCACCGAATTGAACTCGGCTACGATCTCCATCTGGTTCCCGCCTCCGATCACTTCCAGTTTGCCGAGCTTAACCGCCAGGTATGTTAAAGCCGCGATGCCTACTAGGACAAAAACTCCGACGATCATCTCCAGTTTGGTGTCGGTCACGGTCATCGCGCTCCCTGGACAGCTCCCGACGGGACGACCTCGGGCTTTCCCCCGACATTGATGAACTCACGCACGGCCGGGTGTCGCGTACGCTGGAACTCGTCCGAGGGCGCCATCTCGACGATCACCCCGTCCAACAGCATCGCGACATAGTCAGAAATGCCGAAGACCTCCGGGATCTCGTGGCTCACCATGACGGCCGTGAACCCGAACCGCCGCTGGGTCTCGACGATCAGGTCGTGAATAGTCCTCGCTAGGAGCGGGTCCAGGCCTGTGGTGGGTTCATCAAAGAGCATGATCTCCGGCCCCATCACAAGCGCCCGCGCCAATCCTGCCCGCTTCCGCATGCCCCCGCTCAACTCGGCGGGGAACTTGTGTCCCATCCCCGTCAGCCCCACCTGCTCCAGCATCTCTAGCACTTTCCGTTCAATCTCAGGCTCGCTCAGCTTCGTCTTCTCGCGCAAGGGGAAGGCGACATTTTCAAAGACGGAGAGCGAGTCGAATAGCGCCGCTCCCTGAAAGAGCATCGCGAATTTCTTCCGCAACTCGTTGAGGTCATGCGCCCCCAACTGCGCGATGTCGGTCCCGTCCACCAGCACCTGGCCACGATCCGGCTTCAGAAGGCCGATGATATGCTTGAGCAAGACGCTCTTGCCGCCCCCGCTTTGACCGATCACCGTGGTCAACTTGCCCCGGGGAATCTCCAAATGAAGACCTTTCAGCACCGGTTGCCCGCCAAGCTTCTTTTCCACCCCTACGAGCCGGATGGCCGGCGCGGATGCCTCTGTAATTTTCACTGCGCCTGCGGCCTCCGTAGTCGCGAGGTCTTGGCCGAGTGGCGTTTTCACATTAATACCGAAGTCAGAAAATAGTCCCAGATAAGGATGAGCACGGAGGACAGCACGACCGCCTCGGTGGTGGCCTTCCCCAGCCCTTCAGCGCTCATGGTGGTATGGTAACCCTTATACGTGCACACCCAGGCCACGATCAAGCCAAAGCTCAGCGACTTGAGAATTCCGCCGTAGACATCCTTCCACTCGACGCTGGATTCCATCGAGCTGGTATAGGACCCCGAGCTCACTCCCAAGAGTTCGACCCCGACCAGGTAACCTCCATAGATGCCGATGACGTCGAAGATCGAACCCAACAACGGCATGATGAGCACGCTGGCCAGGACTTTGGGCGCAATCAGGTACTGCATGGGGCTGACGGCCATCGTGTCCAAAGCGTCAATCTGCTCGGTGATGCGCATGATCCCGATTTCAGCCGTCATGGCGGAGCCCGCCCGCCCCGTCACCATGAGCGCCGACAGCACCGGCCCCAGCTCACGGATCATGCTCAAAGCGACAGCCGACCCTAGCAACCCCTCGGCCCCGAACTTCCGCAGCGAGTAATAGCCCTGAAGCCCCAGCACCATTCCGGTAAAAGAGCCGGTCAGCACGATCACGAAAAGGGACTTCACCCCGATGAAGTGGACCTGCTTCAGGACCTGCAGAAGCCGAAAGGGGGGGCGAACCATCCAGGAAAAGGTGCTGATCAGGAAGACCATCATGCGCCCCATCTCGCTGAGGAGCGAGAGGGAGCCCCGGCCGCACCGAGCGACCGCCGTTGCAACCATCAGAGTGCCTCCATTGTAACCGGCGCATCCGAACCGGTGGGAAGCCACTGCGATTCGAGGACGATGACCAAGGCGCAGAAGAATCGTCTCAGCCTCTCCGCAGCATAGTCCGTGTCCCGTTTCATCTGATAGAGCGATCGGAGGATAGACGGATGCCTTACGATGTGGGTGATCCCCCGAACCGGTCCACGAGGAGCAAGCCACACGTTGAAATCCATCGGGAGATCGTCTCCGGCTCGATCAGAAATCACTCGGGCAAGTAAAAAGGGTATTCCGGCCGAGGTAGCCGCGCTGGCGATGGCGGCGCTTTCCATATCAACTGCAACGGCTCCGCTGGCTTCCCCCAGCGCCCGCTTCTCGCTTGTCCGCCAGACCACGCGTTCCACGGTTACGATGGATCCTTGCGCCCAGGTAACGCCGGCCTCACGGGCCGCCATCCGCGCCGCTTGAAGCAACGCCGCATCGGCCTGAACGGCCGCCTGCGTTCTCTCCCGAGACCAATCCAGAGACTCGGTCCCAAGGATCACCTCACCGATTCCTGCGTGTCCCAAAGCGCCCGCATAGCCCGTGGAGATCACCGCATCCGGAGCCAACGCGAACACAGCCGATTCGCTGACCTCACGCGCATGGGCGGGACCGATCCCGGTCCTGATCAGATGCACTTCGACCGCGCCGGTCCGACCAACCTCATGGCGGAAGGATTCCAGGCAACCACGTCGTACCACGCTGAGCGAGGCGCGCGCCGGCGCCAATTCGCGTCCGGAAGCCGCCAGCACAGCGATCCGTCGCATCGTCATGATCCGAATCGGTATTGCCCGTGGAGCCTGTTCTGCTCCCGGATTTCATCCGCGCGAGACCGGCCGCGCGACTTGAGAGACCGGTACATCGCCAGCGCCCACAAGGGAAAGAACTGGCTGTAGCCATGGTAACGAAGGTAAAAGACGCGCGGAAATCCGGTACCGGTGTGATGGCGCTCCGGCCAGAAGCCCCGCGCATCCTGGTGCTTGAGCAGGTAGTTCACACCGCGCACTACGCTGATGGTATCCACCTCGCCCGCACAGAGCAGCCCGATGAGGGCCCACGCGGTTTGGGAGGGCGTGCTCTCCCCGACCCCATGCGCATCGGCCTCCGCATAGGAGAGACAGGACTCGCCCCAGCCGCCGTCGGAGTTCTGCTTGGAAACGAGCCACGCCACCGCACGGCGGACATAGTCAGCCTGCATATCTTCCCCAATGGCTTTCAAGCCGGCGAGCACGGACCACGTCCCATAGATGTAATTGACGCCCCACCGCCCGTACCAGGACCCGTCCTTCTCTTGGTTCTCCCGGAGGAAGCGCAGCGCCCGCACCGCCGAAGGGTGGGACCGGTCATACCCTAAGGCTCCGAGCATCTCCAATTCACGCCCCGCAAGATCGGCCGTGCTGGGATCGAGCAGTGCCCGGTGGTCTGCAAAGGGAATGTGGTTCAAAAACATCTTATTGTTGTCTTTGTCGTAGGCGCCCCACCCCCCGTCGCTTCCCTGCATGGCCAGGGTCCACCGCATCCCGCGCCTCATGCCCTCGGGTAAGGGGTCCGATTCCGGCATGGCGATCTTCGACAACGCAATGACCACGGCCGCCGTATCGTCATTGTCGGGATAGTGTTCATTCTCAAACTGGAAGTACCATCCGCCCGGCTCGGCTTGCGGGGACGAGACGATCCAATCCCCAACCTTCTTACACTGCCGCGAGAGAATCCAACGAGCGGCCTGGACAAGCGCGGGGTGATCATGCGGCAACCCGCTCTCGATCAGGCTACTGATGGTCAACGGCGTGTCCCAGACCGGTGAAAAGCAGGGCTGGAGATGCAGGGTAGCCCCCGAGTCCACTTCAAGGGCTTCGATTTCGCCGAAGGCTTTGCGCACGAGGGAATGGCTCACCGCATATCCCAAACAGCTAAGGGCCACGACCGAGTTCGCCATCGCCGGATAGATAGCCCCTAGCCCGCCCTCTCCCTCCATCCGATCGAGCATCCACCGGCCTGCCTGCTCGACGGCTCTCCTCCGCAGCCTCTGGGGGACCATCTGGTCGTACATCCTTAGGACCCCATCGAGCGAAATAAAGAAGTTGCGCCACGTGAACCAGCGACGGTCCTTCCGAAAAGGGGGCTGGCGCCGGAAGTTGACCAGTTCGCGGGCCGTGCAATACAGTTCGTCTATGCCCTGTTCCCTGGGAATCCGACAGACGGGCTTCATGCTGAAAATAATCAACAACGGGACCAGGACCGCGCGAGACCAATAGGAGAGGTCATAGAGACTGAACACGAACCGAGGCGGTAGGAGGATCAACTCCACTGGCATCGTGGGGATTCCGCGCCAGTCATACTGGTCGAAGAGCGCGAGCGCAATTTTGGTAAAGACATTCGCCCCGACAACCCCGCCCTTGCTTTGGATCACGTCGCGGGCTTTCACCATGAAGGGTTCGGTGGCGGGCACTCCGGCCAGCTTGAGGGCGAAGTAGGCCTTCACCGAAGCGCTGATCTCAGCGGGCCCGCCGTGGTAGATCGGCCACCCGCCTTCGGGTAGCTGGGTCTCGATCAGGTATCGGACGGCCTTGCGTTCCTTCTCCGGGTCCCGTACGCTCAGGAACCGGCGCAGCATGAGATATTCAGAGGTGAGCGTCGTGTCGGCTTCCAGTTCGTGGACCCAGAACCCGGCCTCCTCCTGCCGTCCAAGCAGCCACTGCTGGCTGCGTCGGATGGCCTCGTCAAGGACCGCCCCATGCTGGACGACATGGCTCGGCTCAGAACGTCCCGGGACGATCGGCGTTTCAGGCGCGACGTGAGGATTGCCGGCGACCAGGTGCAAGAACCGGTTCGCATTGCGCCGGGCACGCTGCTGAACGCGCACAGGTGCAACCGAAAACAGCCTTTCGGACAAACTGGTCAGGAGACCAAGCAACCGCTTCATGACACTCTTCTGGCTAGGCTGAGACGATTTGTCCGCCGCCCTGCATGCAGGCAGCTATGAACGAGACACATAGAATTGCAAGTATATCGCAAATAGGGGCAAGCGTGTCAACAATTCTACCCATGCAACTCTTTCAATTCACGCAGGTTTTGCACATGAAGGAGAGCAGGTTAGGCGTGGGCGAGGAGCTTGTTCAAGCGGACGGAGACGTAATTACTTCGGATGGGGGATGATATCGAGCAAGTAGTAGGTATCGCCCTCAATCGTGAAATAAAACCGCCATCCTACGTTGACACGCGCCTGCCAGATGCCCCGTGCCTCATCGTACTTTTTCGATCGCAGGGAAGGGTGGCGGAGATCACCGCTTAAGAAAACGGCTCGCCGGTCAAATGCCCGCTGGATGTTCGGGGGAGCGCTCTCATAACTCTTACGGAAGCGCTCTGTGTAGAAGAGGCGCATTACGCCTTTTTCAGTTTCTGCTCCTTATGTAAAGAACGAACCATCTCCTTGCTAGAGCCGAACGGTCCATGGACCCGACCCTTCTTGATGTCATACAGGCCCTCAGCCAGACGTACCTCGATCCGCTTGTCAACCAGCGTCTTGGGTGTCAAGACGACCTTACCTCCTCGAACTTCCACCTCCAGGTAATCTCCCGGCTTCAGCCCGAGATGGTCATGGACTGTCTTGGGTATTACCACTTGACGACTGATCCCAAGCTTCACGGCTGCCATGATGCTTTTCCTCCTGAGGTTGTATTTCCATAGATTTGTATTTCCATACTACCTGGACTCCGGCAAAAGTGTCAAGAAGAGGGAACGTTTTCCTTGGGCTCGGCCTCCGGGGTGATGACGATGCCGCCGGGAGCTTTCTCCTGAGTGCAGGAAATAGGGGTGGGATCAGCGGGCTCGGGCTGTCAATTTTTGATGAATCTGACACCCGCTTTGGTACCCGAGGTTGCACGATTGTTTCGCGTCCTTCAGGGCATTCGCCATGTCACCCTTGTGGTAGTAACTTCCCCCTCTTTCGTAATAGGCCTTCCCGCTCTCCGGATGCAGGTCTATAAACCGAGTCCAGTATGCTGCAATCGTGTCCCATTCGCCTTTCGGAGCGAGAAGAGCATCCAAGGCCTCGTATGACTCAATCATGTCGGGATTCACTTCAATTGACGCCTTTAAATCCCTGAGCGCAAAGTCATTCATCCCGATCTTGGCTAAAACAGCGGCCCGCCAGTAATAGGCTTCCCCACTTCGTGAATTCAGCTCCAGCGCTTTCTCTAGTTCATCTTGCGCCTCAACGAATTTGCCGCTCTGGAGCAGTCTTCGACCTCGGGAAATATGCGCCGTACTGCGGAATAGCCCATTGACCCCTTGAAAGTCTGTTGAGTCGCGGACCCACTGAGCGTCCAGAGGCCAGGTGGAAAACCGCCAGCGCGCATTGGCAGCACGCCGCTCGGCCAAGGGGTGGGTAGAGAGTAATTCCCCGAGTGGACCCTCATGGCGCTTCTGCCACAAAAGGTCGAGAAACGTGGCCACGCCTTCCGGGTGATAACCCGCCAAGTACAGGTAATCCACAGCCAGGTCATCGGCTTGTTGTTCTTCCCAACGACTATATGAGAGCTCTCCCAGCTGCGTCATCAGGCCCGTGACGGGGGAGGCGACGGGGCCGAACACCAACGTACCTCCCACGGCAATCGCGCCTTCAACAAGCTGACTCTGTGACAACTGTTTGGTTCCGTGGCGCGCCACCACATGCCCAATCTCATGAGCAAGGACACCCGCCAATTCCCCTTCATTCCGAGCGGCAAGCAGCAGCCCCAGGTTCACATAGATAAAGCCTCCTGGGAAGGCCTGCGCATTGATCGCTTCCGTGTTCAGGATCCGAAACCGGAACTGAAAGTCGGGAACAGCCGCAACGGCGGCTATGCGTTCGCCAAGCTGTTGGAGATAGACGTTGAGGGCAGGATCTTTCACGATCGGATTTTTCGATTGAAATCGTTCTGCCCATTCCTTGCCCAGCCGCTTATCGTCGTCAACTGAGTAAAAATTCAGTCGGGCGTGCGTCAACCCGTGCGTCAGGTCCACATAGGGGACCAGCAGAAGCATCACCGTGGCAAGGCCCAATGCCACAATGAGCGCCTGAACCCGGTCGGTGGTCGGTGGCAATCTCATGTTATTGGGAAGCCGCGGCATTGAACTTGACCGTCTGCTTTTTAATAAACTCGCTCAAATCGCAGACCCGGCTGACATTTCCTGCCACGTCAAACATCAGATAAATCGCCTGCGCCATAGACTTCATGATGAGGTAATAGACCGCTCCTACCAGACACACTCCAATACCCGAGCCCACCCTCGCAGCAAGTGGGGCCTCGTTGGCCAGTGCAACAATTCCTATCAGGATCATCGAACCGAGAACGAGCGGCGCCAAGATGGTATAGAGTCTGGCAAGGGCGCGCAACGCTCGATAAGGGCGCTCTCGTCCGTCGGAGCGACGGCGATTCAATTCCGCATCTTGGCTGGTGTGTGTTGTGACTTGAGCTGCAGACGAGGTTTGATCCAGCATGAGAGCCTCCTTGTCTCCGTTGCAGTCAGTGGTGGGGTCAGGCTTTGATATCTTAACATTCTTTCGCCTCGCTTCCTGTTCAAAAAGATTATCAAGATATCAAAGCCTGACCCCATCCCATCCCCCTGCTACATCACGCGTGGGCGTGGGCGAGGAGCTTGTTCAGGCGGACGGAGACCAGGGAGGAGACGCCGGCTTCTTCCATCGTGATTCCGTACAGCGAATCGGCCATTTCCATGGTCTGCTTGCTGTGGGTGATCACGATGAACTGGGATTGCCTGGAGAGCTCTCGCAGGACCCTGGTGAAGCGCAGCGTGTTTTCCTCATCCAGGGGCGCATCAATCTCGTCCAGGACGCAGAACGGAGTCGGCCGGATCAGGAAGCTGGCGAAGATGAGCGCCATCGCCGTCAACGCCCGCTCCCCACCCGACAGCATCGAGATATTCTTCAGGCGTTTCCCCGGCGGTTGAGCCACGATATCCACGCCGGGCTCGGTCGCTTCCTCATCCTCCACCAGGATCAACTCGGCCCGACCGCCTTCAAAGAAATTCCTGAACACCTCGTTGAACTTGGTCTGGAGATCCTGGAAGGTATCCAAGAAGAGCTGCTTGGTGGTTTTATTGATGCGGGCGATGATGCCCTTCAACGAGGCAATGGATTGTGTAAGGTCCTCCTCCTGGGTCGTCAGGAAGCGGAGGCGCTCTTCCAATTCGCGATGCTCATCAATCGCCAGGATGTTGACAGGGCCCAGCTCCTGGAGGCGTCCTCGCTTCTGCGCGAGCTTCTCACGGACTGTTTCAATGGCGGGTTGTTCGCCGTTTCCAAGTTCAGCCACGGCGGCGCTGTAACTGACTCCGTACGTTCCCGTCAGTTGGGCATCAAATCCCTCCAGCCGGGTCTGCGCCTCTACGCGCCGCATGCGCACCGATTCCTGCCGGCGATGGATCTCGTCAAGTCCATGCCGGAGCTTGTTCCAGTCAGTTTCCAGCGCGCGGACCCTGCCGACCTTGCCGGCCTGCGCTTCCTGCGCCCCGGTCAGCCGTTGACGGATTTTCCCGACCTCCGCCTGGGTACCCGGCACTGTCGCTTCGATCTGCCGTCGTTCGGCTACGGCCTCCGCGTAACCGGCCTGAAGCCTCGCGATTTCTGTCTCCAATTCCCGGATCCGCGCTTCCCGCTGTGCGGACGCAGCTTCAATCCGAGCAACCTCGGCCCGGGCCTGTTCCAGCCGATCCCGCAATCCCGCCACTTCCACCCGCACATTGGCGACGGATGACTGCTGCTGCGCGACCGAAGCCTCGCTTCCCGAGACGGCCTTCTGCCGTTCCAACAACGACTGTTCCGCCGCCACCCGCTCTGCCTCCAGCCGTTGGAGCTCGTCCAGACCTGCCCGCTCGGCAACGGCCAACGCGGCAAGTTCGGCCCGCGCCCCTTCCCCTTCAGCCTTGAACACTTCGATCCGTTGCCGACACTGGGCGAGGTCCTGCTCGCCCCGTTGCTCATCCTTGCGCTCGCCCACCAGAGCCATCTCCAACTCACGGACCTCGGTCTCCAATGACCCCAAGCGCGCAGAATCTCCGGCCAGCGACGCCACCAAGGTTTCCCGCCGCGCCTGGGCGGCATGTAGATCCCGCTCCAGTTCGTTCACTTGCACCGCCAGGGACTTCAATTCGCGGTCACGGCCCATGGTCCCGATCACAGCCCCGACAGGGCCTCCGATGATCATGCCGTCCGGCGCGATCATTTCACCACTCAACGTCACCAACAACGCCTGCACGGCTTCCGTCATGCCGTGCCATAACCCGACGGCCTGCTCCAGCGTCCTGACCACCACCACGCCGGCCAGGAGATGCGCCACAAGGATCTCGTACCCCTTTCTCGCAGCCACCAACTCCTGCGCGAGTCCCACCACGCCGGTCCCTTCAAGGCGGACGGACGAGGGAGCGCCGAACACCCGCGGGCGCTTGGGGATGAAAGTGCCGCCTGCTATGCCTCGTCCTTTGAGCGTCCCCAGCAACTGCGCCGCCTCCGCCGGCCCTTCAACAAGCGTTCCCAGCAGCCGATGGCCGAGGACTGCTTCGATCGCGCGCTCGTACTCTGTAGGAACCGAGAGCACCTGGGCCACGGTCTCTTTCAGCAGGTCCGCGCTTTCGGGCAGTTGGGCGGCAGACTCGCGGGTCACGGATTGAAGGACCTTCTGTCGGGCGACCGCCACGGCCAACTCTTCCTGAAGACGGCTTGCCTGTTGTTCGGCGCCTGAAAGTTCGGCCTTGAGACGCGCAACTGACTCCGCCAGACCGGCGCGCGCGGCTTGGGTCTCTGCCAGTCGTGCTTCGGTGCGGGTTCGCCGTTCGATGCACGCCGCCAAGGAGGCCGTTACGGTTTGAAGAGCCGCATCGGTCTGGGCCCGTTCCTGTTCTGTTCGTTCGGTCTGCCGGCCAAGCTCGGCGGCCCGTGTCCGGTCATTGTCAAGACGGCCGGCCGCCACCGTTGCGGCCATCACCCGGTCCATCACCAAGGCGCGCGCCGACTCAAGTGCGGCTTGGTTCTCTCGATGATGCTGCATGCCGTTCGCCAGGGCAGCCTCGGCGTCCATGGCGACACCGGATCGGATGGAGAATTCTTTCTTCAATTCTCCGACACGCGCCCGCAATTCGGCGAGACGGCCGCCCTCCGCCTGTCGTTCCCCTCGCACATGTTCAAGATCCGCTTGGACACGGATGCGCTGCTCTTCCTGGAAGGTCGCCCGCTGAGCCAGTAGTTCGATGGTGTTGCCGGCCTGCGTGAGGCGGGCCTCGGCACGGGTCACGTCGTCCCGCAAGCCCGTGATGAGCGCCTCCCCTTCCGTTACTTCGAGATGGAGCGCCTCCACCTCGGCAGAAAGGCGGGAGCCTGCACTGGCTTCGGCGCTCTCGTGCACGGCAAGGTCGCTCAGAACCCGATCGGACTCCTCGCGCTCGGTCACCACCGCGTGATAGTCATGCAACAGCACCTGAAGCTCCAGGCGACGGAGCTCCTGCCGGAGCGCCTGATACGCTTCGGCCGCTCGAGCCTGGCGCTCCAGAGCCCCCAGTTGCCGCTTGACTTCATTGACGACATCGCGCACCCGCAACAGATTCTGGTTCGTGGCCTCCAGTTTTCGCAGGGCCTCGGCTTTTTGCTTTTTATAGCGGATGATCCCGGCTGTCTCTTCGATCAGTTCGCGCCGTTCGACCGGGGAAGCCTTCAGCAGGCGATCAATCATGCCCTGTTCGATGATCGTGTGGCCCTTGCTGCCGGCGCGGGTATCCAGCAGCAAGCCCCGAATATCTTTTAAGCGACACGGTGTCTTGTTGATGAAATACTCGCTTACCCCATCGCGGAACAGCCGCCGCGTGACCATCACTTCTTGGTAGTCGCCGAGGGAATATGGGAGACCCCCATCAACCCCACCGAGAATGAGGGAGACCTCTACCATGCCCAACGGCTTGCGGGCCTCGGTCCCGTTGAAGATGACGTCTTCCATCCTCTCGCTACGCAACGTCTTGGTGCTTTGCTCTCCCAGCACCCAGAGGATCGCATCGAGGATGTTGCTCTTTCCGGTCCCGTTCGGCCCCACCACCGCCGTGATTCCCGGCTGGAAGAGCAATTGCGCCTCCACAAAGGACTTAAACCCGTTCATCTCCAATCGCTTCAAGTACATAGGCTTCCTTTCCTCTTTCCTCCTTGACTAATTAGGGTGCGCGTCCACCGGTGTAGTCCTTGGAGGAAACCCTCTACCATATCTTGTGGCTAATTGCAAACAAAAACACATCCTAATGGGTTCTTGGTTAGAACACAATCGTGTACTGGAGGCGGAACCGGTTTTCCACCAACGAGGCGTTACCACCGACGTCAGCACCGGCAAGCCGCGTGGTGATCACACCGTAGTCGAACTGCAATTTGTGCTCGTGGCCGCTGAGATACCAGTTCAGCCCGCCCACGGCTGACGTAATCAAGTCGTGGCCAAGCCGCGTGTCGGGATCCATCGCGTTGTATCGCCCAACGACTTCTATCGTCTTCGGCACGAGGAAATATCCTGCCTGGACGTAGTACCCCGTCGAGTTCCCGATCCGCTTGGAGTGGTCGCGTGTATCCACGTTCCGAACGAAGCCTTCCGCTTGAAGGGAGAACCCCTTGTATTTGAAGACCACATCGACGCCGGCGGTGCCGAGATTCACCGCTCCCTGGTTGAGCAGCCGCCCATTGCCCAACGACGCGATCGCCGCGGAGACCTGGGTGTTGCTGGCGACGCCGGTGGTGTTCGTCTGTAGCCCGCCGTTGTATCCATAGCTCGCCCCAACGGCTAATTGCAGGGTCAACGAATAGGCCAGGTCTCCTTCCTGATACCCAGGCTTTCCGAGAATATCCGCCGTGATCCGGCCGACATACAGCAATTCGTTGGCGTTGCCCGGCGTGCTCAGGCCGAGCTTATTCAGATTAATGCCGACGCCGTTGAAGACACCGAACGAGTAATTGACCTGGTACATGGCCTGATCGCTATAGAGGGTCACGCCCTGATCGCGGCGGTCAATGGCGTTCGGCACGAAGGCCTCGGCGACGAAACCCCGATCCACGAACTGTAAGAGCGCGGAGGAGAAAAACTCCTGCCGCCCAAAATGCGTGCGGTACTGGCCGACGCGCAGATTTGCCCAGGGAATCTGTTTGAAGGTCAGGTAGGTATCGTAGAGCTGCGTCGTCGAGCGCGAGCCGCCCAATTGCGTGGTGGCGTCGGCCGTGTCGTTCCGAAACTGCACGAAGTAATTGATGTCCGGGCTGAAGGCGAATCCTTCGAACACCAGCCGCGTGCGGTGTACGCCGAAGAAGGCCAGATCTTCGGCATGTTTCGTGGCCGAAATCACGCCGGCCGAGGAAACGCTGGGATAATTCTTCACATCCCCGAACGTGTTGTAGGCCGAGTTGAAGTTGCTATCGGTGAACCGCGCCTGGATCCGGATCCGGATCTTCAATCGGAACTTGTCCTTGAACTGCGTATAGAGCCCCCGGTCGTAGCCGAACTTGATCCCCTTGCCGAGATCCACCGTGCTCTCCGATCCCGAGACCGACGGCGCCGCTTGGGTGGTGGTCGGCTGAGCGGCCGGAGCAGGCGATGCCTCTTGATCCTCCCCGACCTCCCGCAACGCCTGGTCGTATTCCTCTTGCGTGATGATGCCTTTTTTCAGTAGCAGTCTGAGCGCTGGATCGGTCGCGCCCGCCGGCCCGGCCGCGAGCAACAGGACAACGGCGGCCGCGATTAGGACATGGGTCCATGGTCTATTCATAAAATTGTATCCTTTCTTTGTAAACTTAATAAACTTGTACACAAAAAAAAGGAGCTAGTCTAGAACAGGTTTCGCTGTTTTCAAGATTCGCCTGATCAGGGGCGGCAAATCTTCGTGTCGGTGATTGAAACGAAATTCCATCTCTTTCCGGTACAGCAAAAATTGATTCCGGGGGATTCCATAGTAGCGTTTCAGCTTGGTCTTGGCATAGCCCCAGAAGTTCTCAATCCCGTTGATGTGCTGGCGCCGACTCCGCGCGAAGCCCTCGCCATGGTTGATCCGGTAGTGCCGATAGCCTTGCGTGATCAGGCCATCATAGCTCGACAATTGATCCGAGTAGATCGTCGCGCCCTGGGGCACCTTCTGGCGGATCACGGCGCGCAGCGTCTCCCGGGTCACATTGGGTACGGGGCGGGTATAGACTTTGCCACGCCGCTTCAGGAGCCCGAACACGGCCACTTTGCCGGCGGCGCCACGGCCCCGCAGACCCTTGCGATGGCCCCCGAAATAGGACTCATCGACTTCGACTTCCCCCCGCAGCGGTGCGTGCCGTTCACACTCCCGGGCCAGGTGCTGGCGGATCACCTGGTAGACTCGCTCAGCACTGTGGCGATTGATCCGGAGCACGTGGGCGGCCTTCACTGCCGGGACCTCCAAGGCAAAAAAGTCGATGAGCTGACCCAGGTGTCGGTTTGATAACTTGCTCCGGGGAATCAACCGCTTGCTCATAGAACCAGCCTAACGAGCTAGGCTGTTCTAGACAAGCTCCAAAAAAAGACTCTCTAGACGGCCTCCGATTGTATGACAACCTGTTTCCTTGTCTTAAAAAAAATATACAAAAGGTAAGCGTCCAGCAGAATCGCAAAAACCATGACGCTGTAAGCCAGCGGGCTTTCCATCAATTTCAGGTCGATCAGCACGCGGGACAGGCCAAACCCCACGACCCAGACATCAAAGCTCATGCAGATCCGACGGAACGTTTCGGCGTCCAGGCGCCGGATAAAGTAGGTGCCGACTGGAATTCCTACAAGAACGCTCGGCACAATGAGCCAGAAAATTCCATGGCTTTCGCCGGAAAACAGGCCGAGTTGATAATACGCAATGGCGGTGAGGCTCGACTCCGCAACGCGAATCAGTCCCAGCGCAGCCCGGAACTCTCTCTTGACAAGGCCTTGATTGTTGAACAGCATGGCTAGGGGCGGCCCGGAGACGGTGGTGACGGAGTAGAGAAATCCGATCCCCGCCCCGAAAGGAAGGCCAATGAGCCTTTCCGACCGAATCGGCCTCCGAATGCCGGCCGCCTGAAACAGGATGAGCGGGAGAATAAAGACATAGGTGCAAAACTTGATCCAGCCCGGATGAACTGAGGCGAGAAGGTAGCTGCCGACCAGAATGCCGGGCAACAGCCCAATGAGAATGGGATAGACCCTCTTCCACACAGCCGAAACACTGCCCCGATTCATGAAGAGAACAAAAACGTTGATGAAGACTTCGACCAGAACCAACGCGGGATTCAGGATGCGATTGGTATAGAACAGCAGGGCGACGGGTACCGTGAGCGATGAAAACCCGTACCCCAGGGCTCCGTTCACGAAGGCCGCAAAGAGCGTAATGCCCAAGAGCACGATCACGCTGATGTCCAATGAGGGCATGGTCTATTTCCGACGTTGACGAGAGGTGCGGGCGACTGAAATGAAATCCGCCAGGCTGTAGTTGTCCAGGATATTGGCGATGGCGTTCCGAACCTCGCCCATCGCATCCTGCAAGGGGCAATACTCCTTCTTGGCGTACGGGCAATCTTGGCACTTCTTGTAGGCCGTCTTGCTCACGCAGCCGATCGGCGCCAAGGGGCCATCCAACGTGCGGATGACCTGACCCAGGGTCACCTTCGACGGCGGTTTGATCAGAGCATATCCACCCTGCGCCCCGCGGGTGCTGGCTAATAAGCCGGCGTGCTTCAGGGCCAGGAGGATCTGCTCCAGAAACACGATCGGGATGTGCTGCCGTTCAGCGATCTGATGCCGCGGGATCGGATCCTTGCCGTAGGCCGCCGTAAGCTCGATCAAGGCCCGCAATCCGTATTCGCTCTTTTTCGAGAAACGCATGGTTTGAATGCCTCTCAGCGGCGTCCGTAGCGGCGAGGTCCGGGCCGAGCTGCGTTCCCATCATCCGCGGCTAAGGAAGCCGTAGCGCTCTATTGTTTATTAAACTTGTCGAGATAGTACACATTTGAAGGTGTCTAGTCAAGCAATTCTTTGTTCTCCAGATCGGAACGTGACTTCATGCAGCCCCTTGGGTATAATCAGCCCTCCCGCGAGCTGTTGTGGGGTCCTCGAAAGAAGGAGCCGTGATGGAATTGGTATTTCTCAGACACGGGATAGCGGCAGACCGAGAAAGTTGGAAGGGCGACGATGCTGATCGCCCGCTCACCGCGGAGGGGGCCGACCGGACCAAGGAGGTGGTGCGGGGGATGCGCGCCCTCAAGATTCGCCCCGATGCCATCCTCTCAAGCCCTCTCTTGAGAGCGCGCGAAACGGCCGAGATCGCCAAGAAAGGACTGATCACGGATGCGAAGGTCGAGCTTGCGGACGAACTAGGTCCCTCCGCCTCAGCGGACCGGCTCATCGCCCGGCTCGCCGACCTGGCGGAAAAACCGGTGGTTCTCTGCGTCGGCCACGAACCTCACATCAGCACGACTGTCTCGGCGATGATCTCAGGTAAGACGGCCGCGTCGGTCGAGATGAAGAAGGCCGGCGTGTGCTGCATCCGTTTCACGGGCATCCCCAAAGCCGGAGCCGGGACCCTGCTCTGGCTTCTTCTCCCCAAATTCCTGCGTCTCATTGGAGACCGCTAGACTGCGCCCCCGGCGTCTCCAGTTTGCGGACGGCAGCCCGCGCGCGTTCTCGGTACCTTCGATACTCCTTCTTGATCTCGCCCCGACAAGCCAGCCCCATTTTCTTCGCCAGGCGGCGGAACTGGTCGCGGTCGCAGTAGTCCCCGAGGGTTCGTTGGAGCCGCTTGAGCGCGGCAACCTTTTGCGTATTCCCCCAGCTCGTCTCCAGGGCGATCTCTTCCTGGTAACGAAGAGATTTGACCAGCAACCGCAGGCGATGGAGTTCTTTCCGTGTGGCCTCTGGTGACAATCCGAGAAGGGCTGCATTCAGACGATCCGCATGTTCTCGGGTGAGGGAGTCAAGCCGCACCCCAAGGAAGGACTCGGGCCGGCGCATCCGGCCGATCGAGGGGCCGGTCAAGGCATTTCGGATTGCCTCCGGGCAGCCGGTGCTGGTGACCACTTTCTCCTCTTCCCGAACCGACCAATTCACCCGTCGCAGGTCCTCCGTAAGAGCGCCCCGCCGACGAAGGTAGCTTTGGAAGACATACAACGCCCGAAGGCGGCTCAACCGTGAGACACTCTCAGCAAGTCGCTTAGCGGCCGTCGGTCGCTGCAATAACTCCGCATACGCCTGGAGGCGTCGCAGGTGCGTGCGCAGCCGATGCACGGTCTCAGGGTGAAAGGGCGGCTTCCGGATCGCACGCGCATAGACTCCGGCTCGAGACAAATAGAGAGCGGCACGGCTCTCCATGGCCTGCATCCACGCCCCCACGCCCGGCAGGGCGCCGACCGCCCGCGGAAAGCCAACGCTGCGTTTTGGTCCGACGCTCCTCATGATCGCTATCAGTTTGAAGAACTCTTCTCAGTATATCAACCCACACGACCAGGATCGGACCTGGCTTGACACCTAAGTAGCCCTCCGATACCCTGACGCCATGAGTGCCGCGCGCAAAATCCTCCTCGTCGAGGACGAGCGAGACATCCTGGACCTCCTCAGCCACTATATGGAGAAAGAAGGCTTTCGCATCCGCACGGTCATGGATGGGGCCGCCGGCCTTGCCGCCGCCCGCCAGGAACACCCGGATCTGATCGTGCTCGATCTCATGCTGCCCGGCATGGACGGCCTGGATCTCTGCAAGAAGCTCCGCGCGGATCCCGCCACTGCCCTCACGCCGGTGATCATGTTGACGGCAAAAGCCGATGAGACGGACAAGATCGTTGGGTTGGAACTCGGCGCAGACGATTACCTGACCAAGCCCTTCAGCCCCAAGGAACTAGTCGCCCGTGTGAAGGCCTTGCTGCGCCGGTCCGAGCGGAGAACGGATGAGCAGAAGCTGTACGCCTATGATGCGCTCAAGATGGACTGTACGCGGCATGAGGTCCGGGTCGGCGAGGAGGAAGTGACGCTCACCGCCAAGGAGTTCGGCCTATTGGAGCAATTGCTCCGCAATCAAGGACGTGTCCTGACCCGAGACCTCCTGCTCAATACCGTCTGGGGTTATGACTACCATGGGACCACTCGAACGGTGGACGTCCACATCCGACGCCTCAAGCAAAAACTGCCCCTTCTGACGGCCGCCATCGTGGCGGTCAAATCGCTTGGGTACAAGCTCCGGGAACCAGGCAAGTAGAGCCTCATGCGCCTCTCCCTTCAATGGAAAATCCTGATCGGCTACCTCGCCATCGGAGGGATCACGCTCGGAGCCGCCGGCTGGTTGGCTCTGGATGCCTTCGAAGCCGCCGACATGGACCAGTTGCGCGCCGGTCTGACGGCCCAAGCCGGCATCGCCGCCCAGCTCTTTGCCGAGCCCCTCGACCGAGCCCAACCGGACACCACCGCGACCGACATGCTGGCCGACCGCCTCGGCAAGTCGGTCAATGCCCGCGTGACCGTGATCGCACCAGACGGCACCGTCCTCGGCGATTCCTATGAGTCCGGGGAAGCCTTACGCCGCATGGACAACCATCGCTCCCGCCCCGAAGTCCGAGACGCCATCGAAGCCGGAGTCGGGACGAGCATCCGAAGGAGCGACACCGTCGGCATCCGGATGCTCAACCTGGCTCTCCCTATCCGGTCCTCCAGGTCTGGCGAGCGCCTATTAGGCGTCGTCCGGTTCTCCCTCCCGCTCACCAACATCGAAGCACGGCACCGTGCCCTGCGCGGTGTACTCGGCGCGGCGCTCGGCGGGGCGTTCCTTCTCTCGCTTGGGTTGAGCTACTTCGTTGCCACCGGGATCACACGCCCCCTGGCCCAAATGGTTGAAGCCGCAGTCAGGATGACCCGTGGCGAATTCCGCGAAAAGATCCTGGTCCGCTCCAAAGACGAAGTCGCCGACCTCGCCGACATCCTGAATCAAATGGCCGTATCCATCGAGGAGACGATCCGGACCCTCTCGGATGATCGCACCTGGATGGCCGCGACCCTCACCGCCATGCAAGAAGGCGTCATGGTGCTGGACGCCATGGGCACCGTCCGCTTGGTCAACCCAGCGATGGAACGGATGATGGGACGGCAGGAAGCCGAGGTCATCGGCCGAACTCACCTTGAGGTGATCCGCCACGCTCGCCTGAACGAGTTCATCACTCAGGTATTGCAGGAAGGCGGCGCACCGGCCACTGAAATCGCCCTCGGCATTACTCCAGCGCGGGTCTACCAGGTCCAGGCCTCGACTCTGTCCCACCACGACCCGGCAAATCCCGACCGGTCGTCCGGCGCGGTCCTCGCGTTTCACGATATCACCGACCTGCGCCGCTTGGAACAGGTTCGGAAGGACTTCGTGGCCAACGTCTCGCACGAACTTCGCACCCCCCTGACCGCAATCAAGGGATACGTCGAGGCGCTCCAAGAAGGAGTCAAGGAACTCCCCGCCCAGCGCGACCGATTCCTGGAAGTCATTCGCACGCAAGCCGACCGTTTGAATCTCATTATCACAGACCTGCTCCTGCTCTCGAAAATCGAGTCGGGACAAATTCCCCTCAAACAGGAACCCGTGGCTCTTCCGGCCCTTTTGAACCGGACGCTCGGCCTCCTCCATCCTCTCATCGAGCAAAAGCAGCACACGGTGGTGAGGGACCTGCCGGAGGGCCTACCGCCGGCGCTGGGAGACGAGGAACGGCTGGGCCAGGCGTTCGTAAACCTCTTGGACAACGCCATCAAGTACACGCCGGACCATGGAACGATCACGGTTGCCGCCGCTTTCGACGGCCGGATGGTGGAGGTCAGCATCGCAGATACCGGCATCGGGATTCCACCGCAAGACATCCCGCGGGTCTTTGAGCGTTTTTATCGGGTGGACAAGGCACGGTCTCGTGAACTGGGTGGAACGGGCCTGGGACTCGCCATCGTGAAGCACTTGGTGGAGGGACACGGCGGGACCGTATTCGCCGAGAGCCCGCCGGGAAAAGGTTCGCGCTTCAGAGTACGATTGCCGGTCGCCTCTGCTCCAGCCCGACCGAGCCGGAAGTAGAGGCGGATCAGCGCTCCGTATAGAGAATGAGCTGAACGGCGAACACGATCAGCAGCATAGGCCAGAGGAGCGGTCTGTATCCTGTCCCAAGCACCCCGCGGTCGCGCAACAGCTTACTCACTCCAATGAGGATCCCGACGAGCGCAAACGACACGTGCTGCCAAAACACCTGGGGCAGATGCGCATGCACAAAGGAGTGCAGCCCCAGCAGCACGCCTGATCCAATCCCGAGCAACGGGAAGACAAGCCCCCAACTTTTGCCATTCGGCCAGCCGCTGATCTGCCGCCCCTCAATGACCCCGATCGCCACCACCACGACCGAGAAGACCTTATGCTGCAGCGTTTCGAGATCGCTCAAGGTCTCGATGAGCCCGATGGAACCCCATGGCCAATTATCCGGATCGCTCCGGATGAACAAAAATGATCCCAACAGGATCCACCCCGCAGGCCAGAGCCACTGGACCGCCTCCCTATGGGGCCGGCGGGCGAGCCCGAGCTCCATCCCCATCGCCATCAGCCCGATCACGAGAAGACCCGCGCCGGACATGTGGTGATTGAATTCCGAATACAGGATCTTCTCGATCGGCCTGGCTTCCGACTGCGGCGGATGCTGGTGGGAGGAAGCCGCCTGGGGGGCATCCGCAAGCGACTGAGGAAACGGGAATGCCAACCAGGCAACGAGGAGCACGGCCAGCACTCCGGAAGAAGAGGCGCTCACGTGACGAGCCTGATCGGCGAAGAACCAGAGCCTCAGCCGCATGCGTCACGGGTAGCATTCAACCGTGAATGAGTCAAGCCTTAAGTTCCGCAGCCGCCATCAACCGGCGGCCAGGGGCGACGGCTTCCCCCAGCGTCCAGCGAAGACGAAGTCCCGGATGGGCTTGCGGGATCGCGGCGCCAGTTCGCGTTGTTGCAACCGCTCCGGCAAAGTCTCGGGATTGCCGGGATAGCCCAGCGCGATTCCGGCAACGGCCTCGAATCCATCCGGAATGCCGTACAGTTCCCGAATCTTATCCGGAAAGATCCCCGCCATCTGATGCACCGCCAGACCGAGCGCCGTCGCCTGGACCGTGAGATTGGCGACCGCCTGGCCGACGTCGTGAAAGGCATGGCGGTTCGGCTTGTCATTTTCTTCGAAGGACAGTCCGGCTACAGAGACCATCAACGCAGGAGCGCGCTGCGCCCACTGGACATTGCCTTCCACGAGGCAGCTCAGCAGCCTGGCGTACTCGGCCGGGTCCTGCTTCGTAGCCACGATGAAGCTCCACGGTTGCTCGTTATAGGAAGACGGGGCCCAGCGAGCAGCCTCCAGCAGGGTACGCAAGATGTCGGGCTCGACATGCCGATCGGAGAATGCCCGTGGGCTCCACCGTCGTCTTACGAGTTCATGTATCGGATATTGTGCATCCGCCGGCTTTTCCACAATCAGCCTCCCTCAATTCATCTCCCAGATCAGCACTTCCGCGCCCGTGACCGGATCGGCCGTCAGCCGTCTGGTTCCCGCCGTGGTCAGACGGACCGCATCCCCCGTCGCCAGGCGGCCGGCCTCTTCGAGTTCCGCTGCGCCTTTGGTGATGTAGAGATGCGCGTGGGCCGCGTCGGGGACCTGCACTGTTTCGCCGGGCTTGAGGCGCCCGCCCCACAAGACCGCGCCGCGCTGCCGAATCTTGATCGCCGCGTCATGCCCGCGGCCAGAGGCGACGGGAACAAGCCTGCCGCGGTCAAGTTGCGAATTGATGTCCAGTTGCTCGTAGTCGGGCGCGATCCGTTCCGTATCCGGCAGCACCCACATTTGGACAAGATGCACGTCCCGGTCGTCGCGCGGGTTCATCTCCGAATGCCAGATGCCTGTCCCGGCGCTCATCCGCTGAGCGAGGCCCGGAAAGATGATGCCCTTGTTGCCTACCGAATCCTTGTGCTCGATCTCTCCGCTGAGCACCCAGGTGACGATCTCCATATCTTGGTGGGGATGGGTCCGGAACCCGGTGCCGGCCTTGATCACGTCGTCGTTGCTGACCAGCAGCAGTCCGTGGTGCGTGTTCGCCGGATCGTAATGGTCCGCGAAACTGAAGCTGTGGTATGAGTCGAGCCAGTCCATCTGCGTCTGGAAGCGGTCCGCGCTCCGACGGATGTCGATCGCCGGCCTCACCGTGCTTCCCTGGATCGTCTTCATGAGCCGCCTCCTTTCACCCTGGCAGTTTCTTCGCAATGGCCCCGTCCACCGACCACTTGCCGCCACCCGCGACCAGCAAGGCGAGGCTCATGCCGATGACCAGCAGGTGATACTCGAACCCTTCGCCCGCCTGCTTGCCGAACCAGTTCATGAAGAACCCGTTCGGCAGATGGACCATGAAGATCGCCCCCAGCATGGTGCAGAGCATCCCGAAGGCCGAGAACCGGGTGAGGAAGCCCGCGATCAACCCCAGGGAGCCGAAGGACTCGCCCATGATCACCAGAAAGGCTAGCGCCGCCGGGATATGTATCTGCTCGGTGAAGAAGCCCATCGTGCCCGCGAATCCGAACCCGTCGTACCAGCCCAGCAACTTCTGGGCCCCATGCGGAAACATCACCAGGCCCAGCATCACCCGGATGATCAGGCTCGACCATGCATCATCGGTGCGAAAGACAGCTTTCATGTCATCTCTCCTTTCATGAGTCCCGCTCAAAACTGTCCTTGAGCCGCAGGAGCAACTCGCGCAACTTGTTCACCTCGGCGGCCGTGAGCGCCCGCTCGAAATACGGCTTGATGTAATTGATGTGGGCCGGAAAGACCTTCCGGAAATGCGCATCGCCCTTCGGCGTCAGCCGAATGAAGATGGAGCGGCGGTCCTCCAGCGACGGCACCCGTTCGATCAAGCCCTTCTTTTCCAGTCGGTCCAAGACGCCGGTCAGGGTCCCTTTCGTCACCAGCGTCTTCTCCGACAACTCCTTGCACGTCATCCCCTCGGTATCACCCAGAGTCGCGATCACGTCGAACTGCGAGGACGTGAACCCCAGCGAGCGAATGTGGGGCGTGTCCTTGTCCAAAAACGCGAAATAGGTCTCCACGAGCGGCCGGAGCAGTTTCATAAAAGGGTCTTTACTTGGATCAACCGTCGGCTTCCGAGCCATCACAGTTCCTTATTGTTTGCATTAGAATAGTCCTAACTAGGACTAATGTCAAGCCCTTTTGAAAAAAATCTCTCGCTCCCAACTTAACACTGTAGAATTGAACCGGGAAACCCGGGGTGACCGCCATGGAAGACAGACAATACCGCCAGCGGGGCTATCGGGAACACGAGAAGGAGCGGCCGGGAAAGCCCACGGAGCCTGCCCGATCGGGCGCGCCTGCGATGCCTCAAACCCGGACCGTCTCC
>Ga0114945_10000104_pt1 | contig 48639 bp, 47 predicted proteins | sample OV2TP3_FD_87194 | JGI IMG/M metagenome (GOLD analysis project Ga0114945, IMG submission 87194) | Hot spring microbial communities from Beatty, Nevada to study Microbial Dark Matter (Phase II) - OV2 TP3 | ecosystem: Environmental > Aquatic > Thermal springs > Hot (42-90C) | place: USA: Beatty... | reverse complement strand
GAGGACCACCATTCGCGCGACTTGAGCGAGCCGAAGACGAATCCCACGTAGCCGTGCAGGCCATGCGCGGCCGGGATGCCCGTGACGGCGAGCGCAAAAATCCATTTTTCATCATAGCGCATCGCCTTCTCGGCGAGGTCATGCGATCCCAGAGCGGCCACGTGGCAGAGCTTTCCGAGAAAGCCCGGCCGCTGCTGCGCCTGCTGCACGAGGTAGGGCCGGTACATGAACCAGACTTCCAGGATCAGCAGGAGGACGTAGAAGCCGGCCGCGTAGCCGAACACGGCGATCGCCGAGGTCCAGTGCGGTGTCCACACCGGATTGAACGCGCGTTCCGGATGACCGAGGTGGAGCAGCAGCGGCGCCGGCACGAAGATCATGAACGCGAGCGCGGTGAGCAGGGCGAAGCGCCCCACCGGCTTGAACTGCTCCATGCCGAACACGTGGTACAGGCTCGAGACCGTGAACGCGCCCGCGACCAGTCCCGTGAGATACGGATAGACCACGATGAGCACGGTCCACGGGATCACCGTCTCGTTCGGGTAGACGTAGCCGATGTAGGGCGCGGTGTGGGCCAGGGGTTCCATCAGGCCACCTCGCTGTCCAGGCCGACGTAGAACACGTTGGGCTCATTGCCGGTTTCGGGCCGCAGAACCTGCACCCGGTACTTGTTGTTGCGCATGAAGATCTTGATCGGGCTCTGGCGGTCGTTGCGGTCGCCGAAGATGCGGGCGCCGACCGGACAGGCCTCGACGCAGGCGGGCTGCAGCCCCTTGGTGATGCGGTGGTAGCACCAGTAGCACTTCTGCGAAACCCCTTTCTTCGCGTTGAACCAGCGCGCGCCGTAGGGGCAGGCCTGCACGCAGTACTGGCAGCCGATGCAGTACTTCTGGTCGATCAGCACCACGCGGTCCTTGGTCTTGAACGTGGCGCCCGTCGGGCATACCTGCACGCAGGGCGGATTCGAGCACTGGTTGCACAGCTTGGGGACGAAGAACGCTTTTTCCACTTTCGCGTCCTTGTAGCGATTGGCGAAACGGTATTCGCGTTGCGAGCCCGACGCCTCGATGTTCACCGGGTCGTGCTGGCTGTCGATGCGCGGCTTGTCCTCGCCCTCCAGATAGACGTAGCGCTCGACCCAGGTGTTGAAGTGATGGGCGTCGAGAGGAACATCGTTCTCCTTCTTGCACGCCTCGACGCAGCGCAGGCAGCCGATGCACTTGGTCGCATCGACGCCGAACGCCCAGCGGTGCTTGGTCCAATCGTAATCCTTGGTCGGAAACGAGCCCGATTCGGCGGGCCGGCTTTCTTTTTGCGGCGCGCCGCGCGTGGTGGCGAGCGATCCGGCGCCGGCGAGCGCCCCGCTGCACGCCACCGCGGCGCCGCCCAGCCTGCGCAGAAACTCGCGCCGCGCCTTGCCCGAAGGGTCGGATGGATTGGTCATCGTGTTCCCTTTCCTTGCGCCGCCGGCCGGCAGCTCTGCCCCGAGTAGTACGCCGCGAGATTGGCGATGTCGGCGTCGCTCAGCGCCCGGACGACGCCCGCCATCATCGGGTCCTTGCGCAGCCCGGCGCGGAACGCCTTGAGCACGTTCGCGAGGTAGCCGGCTCTCTGTCCCGCGAGGTGCGGCCAGGCAGGATTGCTCGCGATGCCCGTCTCGCCGTGGCAGGCGGTGCAATTCCTTGCCACGTCCTTGCCGGCTGCCGCATCGCCTGCGGTCGGCAGGATCGGGGGCGCGTCGCAAGCGAGGCCTGCGTAGTAGGCCGCGAGGTTCTGTATGTCGGTGTCGCCGAGCGCCTGCGCGAGCGGCGTCATCGCCACGTCTTTTTCGTCTCCCGACTTGTACGCCGCAAGAATGCGCGCGAGGTAGGCTGCATGCTGGCCGGCGAGGTTCGGCCAGGTATCGTTCGGGCTGACTCCCGCCGCCCCGTGACAGCTGGCGCAGGCGGCGGCGGCTTTCTTCCCGGCTGCCGGATCGCCGGCCACCGTGGTCGCGACGGCCGCGATCTTGGGTGCGTGGGGGTTGTGGCACGCGATGCACTGCTGGCCGCCGGAATGCGCCTTTGCCTCGATCTGCGGCTGCGTTTCCGGCCGGCCCGCCGTCGCCTCGTGGCACAGCGTGCACAACTTCGCCGTGTCCGGCGCAATCGCCATCTTCCTGCTCTGCGGATGCCCCTGGGCGGCGCCGTGACAGACTTCGCAGGTCACGGTCTTGTGGCTGCTGGCCGTCCACTGCGCGTGCCGCTCGCCATGGCAGTTCTGGCAATAGCGCGGCGTCTGGAACACCGGCTCCTGCGAAGCGATTTCGGGGACCGAATCGGCGCGGTAGTGGCCGAACCGGTAAAACGAATCGGGAGTGAAGTAGAGTTTCGCCGCGTAGGCCACGACCGCAAACGCCGCCATTACCAGAAGCAGACGAACGATGTGCCGGGGCATTGGCCGTGGATCGATGACGTGTGCGCGATCGGAGTCAACTGGGTGATTTTTCGGATTTTCCCGGCCGCACTACGGGCGCGATTGACATGGATCAACCGGGCCGGGGAAAGGGCCCTTCTCCGGAGCCGCGCGCAGGCACGCGCCGCAAGACCGCGCGCGGAAACAAAAGGGCCGGCTCGAGCCGGCTTCTTATTGAGAACCGCTGCGAGCTACTTCGTCGCGAGCACGTGCGCCACGGCCGCCTTGATTTCGGCGTCGGACGCGGCGGCCTTGGGATGCCCCTTGCCCTCCTTGAGCTTTGTGACGAGCATGCCCTCGGCGTCCTTGCTGCCCTTGTGCTTTGCGGCGATGTCCTTGAGCGACGGCCCCACTTTCTTCTTGTCGACGTCATGGCAGCCGACACAGCCCTTTGCCTTGAACACGTCCGCTCCGGACTGTGCCTGGACCGAGCCGGTCGCGAGCGCGCCCGCGGCGGCCAACACCAACAGCGTTGCTTTCATGGTAGTTCTCCTTTCATCGTGGATGACATCGAATCGAGCGCGCCCCTTCGCTAAACCCCGCCGCCGAGAAATCCGATCAGAACCAGCGCGAGGAGGGTGAGGCCGATCGCGAGCAGCGCGAAGCCGAGGGTCCGGGAGCCGAGCGTCATCGGCCGCGAGGGCGCGTCGACCAGGTATTTCTCCAGTTCACCGGAGGCGACCAGGCGCTTGTATTCGAGCGCGTGCTCGCGGCGGAATTCCTCCAGCGGCACGCTGCCGGTGAACATCACGATGTCGGGCGGCGGATACTTGTCCGGCCGGAAGTGGTTGTTGAAGAAATGCACGGTGAACAGGAACACCGCCGCCAGAATCGCTTCCTCGCCGTGAACCAGCGTGGCCACGTTGAACACCCACCCGGGCACAACCGAGGCGGTGAAGATCGGAAACGCCAGCATCATGCCGCTGCCGCCGATGATCGCCATCCCCCAGAACACCGCCCAGTAGTCGAATTTCTCCCAGTACGTCCAGCGGTCGAAGACCGGGCGCGGCCCGGCGCCGAAGAACCAGTTGAACATCGCGACGATATCCTTCAGATCCTGCCAGGTCGGCACCAGCGACACGGGCCCGAACCAGTCGAACGTTCTCCAGTTGCGACCGATGCGGAACGCGAAGTAGACCAGGTGAACAAAGAAGATCCCCAGCATGAGGGCGGCGCTCGCTCGGTGCACGATGGCGGCGACCTTCGGGCTGCCGAACGCCTTCACGACGACCTTCGCCCACGCGGTTTCCCCGTAGAGCACGGCCATCCCGCTCAGGACCAGCATCATCACGCTCACGGCGAAGACGAGATGGGCGAGCCGCCACAGAGGGGCGAAGCGCTGGAACTGCTTGCCCTGGTGCTGCGGCAGCTCGTCGGTGCGCACGTGCGGCCGCTCCTTGCGCGCTTGCCGGTCCTTGTATTCGCGGTAGAACCACAGCGCCGTGTGCGACCAGAAGAAGATGAACACACCGGCGAGCAGCGCGATCATGAACTTCGCCGCGGTCCACAGGTAGGGATAGCGCTCGAAATCGCCCGCATTCGCGTGCGGCTCGAAGGTCACGAACCCCCTGGTTGCGCCCTGATGGCACTGCTGGCAGGTCTTGAGCCGGTTCTCGGCATGCACGCGCGAGCCCGGATCCTTCACCCGCTGGATGGTGTGGCTGCCATGGCAGTCGAAGCACTTGGCGGTGTACGCGTAGCCCAGCGTCTGGACCTGCCCGTGATAGGTCGCGGTGTAGGTCCGGAAGCTGTCCTGGTGGCAGTTGCCGCAGTTCTTGACGATCCCGAGCTTGATCGGGTCCTTCTTCGGCGAATCGACGTCGTGCGTGGTGTGGCAATCCGAACAGATCGCCGCGACCGGGTTGGCGTTCTGGAGAACCTCCTTGCCATGGACCGACGTCGCGTACACGTCCCTTTGCTTCGCGTGGCACTTGCCGCAGGTGTTGGGAACGTTCAGGCGCCACTCGGCGCGAACCGTGCTGCCGACCGGGTAGACGTAGTGCGCGTCGTGGCAGCTGTAGCAGGTCGCGTTGGTGCGCGACTGGTCGGCCCGGCTGGGACGCGCGTGGACAGACTTCATGTAATGCTCGATCTGCTCCACGACCACGCCCAGGCGCGCGTTCTCCTTGGTCTTGTCCTCCTTTCGCGCCGCCTGCCACAGGTCCTCGTGGCACTGCACGCAGCTCACCTTGTGCAGCACGCCCGGCTGGTGCGGGATCTCGGTGATATCCCTGTGGCAGTCGACGCACAGGCGCTTGCCGTGCACGCTGTTCGCGAACTTGTCCTTGACGACGTGCAGCAAGCGCGGCTTTGCGTCGGCGCCCGACGCGGAAAATCCCTCGTTGCCGTGGCAGGCGAGACAGACTTCGTTGCCGGGTCGCTCGGCGGATTGCTGCGTGTCCGGTGCGCCGCCGGGCGCGGCGTCCTTCGCCGTCGATTGCGCGAGCGCCGGCGCCGCCGCCAGACCGGAGAGCGCCGCAATCAGCCACGCGGCAAGCCGGGCGCGCTGCACGCGCATCAAGCGGGAGCTTTCATCTCGAACACGTCCGCAACGGTAGAGCAATCGACCGGCAGGGTAATATTGCACGCTCCGGCCGGCGTTGATCCAGGTCAAACGCGATTTTGCGCTGCAACCGATCATCGAATTCCGCTGTTCTGAGTGAGGTCTGTGGATGGTCCTGTTCTGGCTGTTCTCCGGCCTGCTGCTGATCGCCGTGGTGGCGTTTCTGCTGCGGCCCCTGCTGCTGCGGGGCTCGGGCGCGGACGTCTCGCGCAACGCCCTGAACGCCGCGCTGTACGCCGATCAGATGCGCGAGCTCGACGCCGATCTGCGCTCTGGCGCGATCGCGGCAGACGCCTACGAGAAGGCGCGCCGGGAACTCAAGGCGCGGCTGCTCGTCGATGTCGGCGAGGCCGAGGCGCCCCGGTCGGCGGGCGGCGGGCGCGGGATGGCGATTGCGCTCGGCGTCGCGGTTCCCATCGCTGCCGCCGCGATCTATTTCCTGATCGGCAGTCCGGCGGCGATCGCGCCTCAGGACCGGGGCGGAAGCGATGCCGCGCACCAGCTCGACGCGCAGCAGATCGAGGCGATGGTCGAGAAGCTCGCCGAGAAGCTGCGGCGCGAGCCGGGAAACGCCGATGGCTGGATCCTGCTCGGGCGCTCGTACAATCTGTTCGGCCGATTCCGCGAGGCTGCCGACGCCTATGCCAAGGCCGCGAAGCTCCGTCCCACCGATGCGCAGTTGCTCGCCGACTATGCCGATTCGCTCGGCATGGCAAGCGGACGGAGCCTCGCGGGCGAGCCCGAAAAACTCATCGCGCGCGCGCTCGAGATCGATCCCCGCAACCTGAAGGCGCTGGCGCTCGCCGGCACCATCGCGTTCGAGAAGAAGGACTACAAGGCGGCCGCCGCGCTGTGGGAGCGCATGCTGCCGCTGGTGGCAGCCGATTCCGAGGACGCGCGTTCGATCCGCGCCAACGTTGACGAGGCGCGCACGCAGGCAGGCGAGGCGGTCGCGCGCAAGCCGCAGGCCTTGGCGCAGCCTTCGGCGCCCAAGGGCGAGTTGCGCGGCAGCGTGCGCCTCGCCGCCGAGCTTGCCGCCAAGGTGGCGCCCACCGACACGGTGTTCATCTTCGCGCGCGCGGCCGAAGGCCCGCAGATGCCTCTCGCGGTGCTGCGCAAGCAGGTGCGCGACCTGCCGGCGACGTTTGCGCTCGACGACTCGATGGCGATGGCGCCGGGCATGAGTCTTTCCAGCGTTCCGCGCGTCGTCGTGGGGGCGCGGATCTCCAAGTCGGCCGCCGCCGCCGCGCAATCCGGCGACCTGCAGGGGCTGAGCGCGCCGGTGGCGAGCAATGCAAGCGGCGTGGCGATCGTGATCGACTCGGTGGTGCGCTGAACCGGATTCGGGGCTCAAGGCAGCTCAACCGGTTCGACGCGCAGCGCCTCTCGCACAACGGACGCGCGCAGCCAGCGCACGTGCGGCGAGCCGAACACCTCGATGCGGCGCAGTCCGGAAAGGGGCTCGTCGTCGCGAAAGGTGTGCGTGTCGCCGTGCGCGAGAAACACCCGGCCGGGTCGTTCTTTCGCCAGAGTCCCCAGCCTTTCGATGAGAGCCGCGTAGCCGTTCGGCTCGCGCCGGCGCGCGAACGGATTCGCATGCAGCAGCACGACGAGCGCCTCGTCGCGCCATCGCGCGAGCCGCGCCGAGGATTCCAGCCATGCGAACACGGCCTGCATGCGATCCTCGTGCTCGAATTCGTCAGCGAGGTTGTTGTTGCTGCCGGGGACGTTCAGGGCGACGAACAGCAGGCCTGCGCTCGACCAGCGCACATGCTCGCAATACGCGCCCGCCTGGCGCTCGAACCGCACCAGGGCGGGTTGCGTGCAGAACAGCGTCCTCCATTTGGCGAGGCGCTCGGGCGGCTCGAATCCACTGCGGTGGCAGTCGGTCCAGTCGTTATCGCCCGGCAGGAGCACGAACGGGTGGCGTACGCGCCCGAACTGGCGCCGGCGCGCCTCGAGCCACTCGTCATCGCATGGGCCTGTGCCCGAAGTGATGTCGCCGAGGTGCACGACGAAGGCGAGCGGTTCTGCATTCATCCTGTCGATCAGGTTGTCGAGCAGGTTTGCCTGCGCCTGCGAATAGGGCACGTCGCCGAGCAGCGCGAACGAAAAGGCGACCGACGCGGGGGGCGCCGGTGCGCACCCCGCGACGGCGAGCAGAAACGCCACGAGCGCGGCGCCGCGCAGGCGGATTGGCAGCGGCACGGACGCTAGATGCCGTAGGCCTTTCGCAGCAGCGCAAGGGGGTGCGCTTTTTTCGCTGCGGGCGCGCTGTTCCCCATGCCCTGCCGGATGTGCCGAGCGGCGATCGGGCAATCGGAACTGATGTAGTCCGGCTCGCCCCCCGCCATGAGGCGAAAGACCGGCCCGCCGATCTTCATCGAGTTCTCGTAGTACTCGCGCTTCACGCCCCAGGTGCCGTCATGGCCCGCGCACCGCTCGACGGTGTTCACCTTCGTTCCGGGCACCATTTCCAGCATTTCGCGGGTCCTCTGGCCGATGTTCTGCACCCGCTGGTGGCAGGGAACGTGGTACGAGACCTTTCCGAGCGGCTCCTTGAAATCTTTCCTGAGCAGACCGTCGCGATTGCGCAGCACGAGGTACTCGAACGGATCGAACATCGCTTCCTGCACCGCCTTGACGTCGGGGTCGCCGGGAAAAAGAAGCGGCAGTTCCTGCTTGAACATCAGCGTGCACGAGGGCACCGGCGTGAGGATCGCGTATCCTTCCTTCGCCAGCCGGGCGAGCGACGGAATGTTCGCCTCCTTCCGTTTCGCCACGGTCTCGAGGTCGCCGAGCTCGAGCTTGGGCATGCCGCAGCAGGCCTCCTTTTCCAACGTCACGTACGGAATCTCGTTGTGCGCGAGGATCGCGAGCAGGTCGTGGCCGATCCCCGGCTCGTTGTAGTTCACATAGCAGGTGGAAAAAACCGCCACCTTGCCCGGCGTGTGTTTGCCGTTCTTCGGCGCGAAGGGCGCCGAGGCCGGCGCGTGCGGGCGAAAGGTGCGGCTTGCGTATTCGGGAAGTTCACGGTCCCGGTGCACCTTGAGCACGCCTTGCATCGCGACGCGTGCGGCCTTGTTCCGGCTGAGCGCATTCACGCTTTGCACCACGACCGGAATCGTGGCGAACTTGCCAAGCGCGTCGGTGGCGCTGAGCAGCCGGTCGCGCAACGTGGCCCCGCTCTTCTTGAACTTCACCGCCTTGCCGCGCAGCATCAGGTGCGGGAAATCGACGTTCCAGGGGTGCGGCGGCACGTACGGGCATTTGGTCATGTAGCACATGTCGCACAGGTAGCACTGGTCGACCACCTTCCAGAAGTCGTGCTTGGCGACGCCGTCGACTTCGAGCGTGGAACTTTCGTCGACCAGGTCGAAGAGCGTCGGGAACGCGGTGCACAGGTTCACGCAGCGCCGGCAACCGTGGCAGATGTCGAACACGCGCTGCAGCTCCTTGTACAACGCGCCCTCTTCGTAGAACGCGGCGTCGTTCCAGTCGAGCGGGTGGCGGGTGGGGGCTTCGAGGCTTCCTTCGCGCATGGGGACTTCGGCTCCGTGGGACCGGGTCAAGGTAGCAACGGCGGCCCGATTGATCAAATCGATTTTTGCAATTCGATGAATGGTTTCGGGCTATTGCGGCGAGAGACCTTTGACGTATGTCAAGCACTTGCGCGCGCAGGCGCCTAGCATCGCTTGCGTGGGGCAAGGAGGGCCTCATATTGAGCGTGGAAAGGAGATGGCCATGGCAAACATCCAACGCTACGGCAACATGTTCGAGGACTTTTTCGGCGATCTGAACAAGGGGTTCTGGGTGAAGCCGTTCGCCTTTCCGGGCGAAACCGACCTCAAGATGAAGGTCGACGTCAAGGAAGGCGACAAGGCGTACACCGTGCACGCCGAAATCCCGGGCGTGAAGAAGGACGACATCCAGGTCGACATCAATGGCGATCAGGTCTCGATCCGCGCCGAAGTCAAGCGCGAGAAGGAGAAGAAGGAAGGCGAGAAGGTCCTGCACAGCGAGCGCTACTACGGGATGGTGTCGAGAAGCTTTTCGCTGCCGACCGATGTCGATGCGCAGGGCGCGGCCGCGAACTACAGGGACGGCGTGCTCGAACTGACGCTGCCCAAGAAGGCGAGCGCGCAGGGGCGTCGCCTGGCGATCCAGTGAGCCGCGGGGAGGCGGACGCACGGGCCGCCTCCCGGGGCACCGCGGCTGCGGTGCCCGCGTGCTTTCACTGCGGCCTGCCCGTGGCCGAAACGGGCCGGTGGGGTGCGCTTGTGCTCGGAGCGCGGCGGCCCTTCTGCTGCGCGGGCTGCGAGGCGGTAGCGCGCACCATCGTTGCCGCCGGTTTCGAGCGCTACTATGAAACGCGCGATGCGCCGCGCGCCGACGCCGACGCCGCGCCCGCGCGGCTGCCTGACGATCTGCCCTGCGCCGCGATCTACGACGATCCGCGCGCGCAGCGCCAGTTCGTCGCCTCGCTCGACCCGCACCGGCGCAGCGCGACGCTCGTGCTCGACCGCATTCGCTGCGCCGCCTGCCTGTGGCTGAACGAGCGCTGGCTGAAGCGCCAGCCGGGTCTGCTCCGGGCGGACATCAATTTCGCCACCCGCCGCGCGCAGGTGGAATGGGACGCGCGTGCAACCCGCCTGTCGCGCCTCATCGAGGCGGTGCGGGCGATCGGGTACGACGCGAGTCCGTTCGATCCGCAGCGCCAGTCGGGGCACGACCGCGGCGAGCGGCGCGCCGCGCTGTGGCGGCTGTTCGTCGCCGGGTTCGGCGCCATGCAGGTGATGATGTACGCCATTCCGGCGTATCTCGACGATGGCGCGAGCATGGCCCCGGGGCTTGCGCAGCTCATGCGCTGGGCGAGCCTCGCGCTCACGCTTCCGGTGCTCGCCTTCTCCTGCACTCCTTTCTTTTCCGCCGCCTGGCGCGACCTTCGCGCGCGGCGCATCGGGCTCGATACGCCGCTCGCGCTCGGGATCGGGGCCGGATTCGCCGCCAGCACCTGGGCAACCGTCAGCGGGTCGGGCGAGGTCTACTTCGACTCGATCGCGATGCTCGTGTTCCTCCTGCTCAGCGCGCGCTACGCGGAAATGATGGCGCGCCAGCGAGCCTCGCGCGGGCTCGACCGGCTGGCGCGCTGGATGCCCTTGTTCGCGCTGCGCGTGGATGGCGAGCGCACCGAGCAGGTGGCGGCGCATGCGCTTTGCGCCGGGGACGGCGTCCTCGTTCCCGCAGGCGAGCAGGTCCCTGCCGACGGCGTGGTCGAGCAGGGCGCGTCGAGCGCCGACGAGTCGCTCCTCACCGGGGAGTCGCTGCCGGTCGCGAAGAGCGCCGGCGCGCAACTCCTGGGAGGATCGGTGAACATCGAACAGCCGCTCGTGATGCGGGTGACCAGCGCCGGTGCCGACACCGTCGCCGCCGCGATCGCGCGGCTGGTCGAACGCGCGGCGGCCGCGAGACCGCGAATGGTGGCCGGCGCTGATCGCATCGCGGTGTGGCTCACCTGGCTCGTGCTCGCGGCGGCGGCGCTTGCGGCGCTCGCATGGAGCCAGGCTGCGCCGGAGCGCGCGCTCTGGGTGGCGGTGGCGGTGCTGGTCGTGACCTGCCCCTGCGCGCTCGCGCTCGCGGCGCCCATCGCGCTTACCGCTTCGGCGGCGCAGCTGCTCGAGCGCGGCGTTGCACTGACGCGGCCCGGGGCACTGGAAACGCTGGCGCGCGCGACCGACGTGGTGCTCGACAAGACGGGCACGCTCACCACCGGGCGTTTGGCGCTCGTACGCGCGACGGCGCTCGGGCATCTGGAGGAGCGCGACTGCCTTTCGCTTGCGCGTTCGCTCGAGGCGGCGAGCCGCCATCCGATCGCCGGCGCCTTCGCGCGGCAATCGTCCGCCGGCCGCGAAGCCGATGCGATTGCGCTCGCGGGACGGGAGAATTTTCCCGGCCACGGGATCGAGGCGCGGTTGGGCGGACGGCGGGTTCGCATCGGCACGCAGGCGTTCTGCCGCGAACTCGTGCACGTCGCGCCGCTGCAGGATCCTGCGATCTCCCCCGGGCAGACGACGGTTTTCCTCGCCGGCGAGGAGGGCTGGCTTGCCGCGTTCGTGCTGGAAGACGAGCCGCGGCACGACGGCGCGTCGATGGTGGCAGGATTGCGGCGCTCGGGGCTCGAAGCGCACCTCCTGAGCGGCGACGATCCGCGCGTTGTGGAGAGCCTCGCGCGGCGGCTCGGGATCGAGCGCTTCACGGGCGCCGCGACGCCGCAGGACAAGTTTGCCTACGTGAAGCGGCTGCAGGCGGCGGGCAAAGTCGTCGTGATGGTGGGCGACGGACTGAATGACGCTCCGGTGCTGGCCGCCGCCGATGTCTCGTTCGCGATGGCCGGCGGATCCGACATAGCCCAACTCCACTCGGAAGTCATCCTCCTCGGCGAACGGCTGCACGCGGTTCCGGAGGCGATCGCCGACGCGCGCCGCACCATGCGGATCATCCGGCAGAACTTCGGCTGGGCGCTGGCCTACAATGCCGTTGCGCTGCCGCTTGCGGTGGCGGGCTGGATCGGGCCGTGGGAAGCAGCGATCGGCATGGCGGCGAGCTCCTTCATCGTGGTCCTCAACGCGTTGCGCGTGGCCGCGCAAAAGGATCGCAGGCAATGGAAAGCCTTTACATCCTCGTTCCTCTCTCAGTCGCGCTCGTATTCCTGATCGGCTGGGTGTTCTGGCGCGCGCTGCACGGCGGGCAGTTCGACGACCTGGAGCGTCCGGCGTATTCGATCCTGGAGGACGATGAGGGAGGGGATGGCGATGGCCGAGATGCACGCGCACGGCGCGATTGACGTCCACGCGCATTTCTATCCGCAGGCGTTTCTCGACGTGCTGGCGAAACACGGCGCCGCGCACGGGCTCGAATGGCAGATGCTCGAGGGCAAGGGCCCGCAATTCCGCATCGGTCATCTGCTGACGGGCCCGCTCGGGCCGGCGTACGTCGACCTCGCGACGCGGCTCGACGCGATGGACGCGCAAGGGGTCGAAGTGCATGCGCTTTCGCTCTCGCAGCCGATGGTGTACTGGGCCGGGCGTGAACTCGGGCAGCGGCTGGCGGCGACCTACAACGACGAAGTGGCGCGCGCGCACGAACATCATCCGCGCCGCCTCGTCGGGCTCGCCGCGCTGCCGATGCACGCGCCCGATCTCGCGGTGCGCGAGGTCGAGCGCGCCGCGGCGCTCCCCGGGGTGCGCGGGTTCTACTCGGCGACCCGCGTGCTCGACAAGGAGCTTTCGGACGCCGCATTCTTCCCCGTGTACGAGCGGATCGAAGCGCTCGGCATGCCGCTCTTCCTGCACCCGGTGTTCGTGATCGGCGCCGAGCGGCTCGGCGCGTTCTATCTCACCAACCTGCTCGGCAATCCGTTCGAGTCGGCGATCGCGGCGGCGCATCTCATCTTCGGCGGCGTGCTGGACCGCTTTCCGCGCCTCGCTGTCGTGCTGCCGCACGCCGGAGGCGCGTTTCCGTGGCTCGCCGGGCGGCTGAACCGCGGCTGGGAAAAGCGCGCCGAGCTGAAGAGAATCCGCCAGGCGCCGGTCGAATACCTGCGCCGGTTCTACTACGACACGATCGGCTATTCGGACCCGGTGCTCGAATACCTGGTGCGCGTGATCGGCGCGGACCGCGTGCTCATGGGAAGCGACTACTGCTTTCCGATCGCCTACGAGCAGCCGGTGCGCATCGTCACTGCAAACCCTGCGCTCGACGAACCCGCCCGGCGCGCAATCCTCTCCGGCAACGCGCGCGCCCTGCTAAGGCTCGATCAGATCAGCTGAACCGCGACGCTGCCCAGGGCGCCGAAATCGGCGCGCAGCGTGTCGCCCTTGTTGGCCCACACCGGGCGGATGAATGAACCCGAGAGCGTGAAATGGCCCGGCTCGAGCGTGCGCCCGAACCGGCCGACCTTGTTGGCGAGCCAGGCGATGCCCATCGCCGGATGGCCGAGCACCGCGGCGGAGACGCCCGATTCCTCGATCTCGGCGTTGCGGTACATCAGTCCCGGGACCCAGCGCAGGTCGACGCCGGTGGGACGGACGGGACGCCCGCCCACGATCACCGCGGCGGCGGCGCCGTTGTCGGCGACCGTGTCGAAGATCTTGCGCGGATTCTGCACCCGGGCGTCGATCAGCTCGATGCACGGCACCACCCATTCGGTCGCATTCATCACTTCGAGCAGCCCCACGCCGGGTCCCTTGAGCGGCTTGCCGAGGATGAAGCCGAGCTCCATCTCGACGCGCGGCACGCAGTAATTGGCGTGCGGGAGCTTCGCGCCGTCGTCGAAGAACATGTTGTCGAGCAGGTGGCCGTAGTCCGGCTCGTCGATCTGCGAGGAGAGCTGCATCGCCTTCGAGGTGAGCCCGACCTTGTGGCCGCGCACCTTCGCGCCGGCGGCCACCTTCGTCTGCGTCACCATCTCCTGGATCGCGTAGGAATCCTCGATCCGGATGTCGGGCCAGGTCTTGGAGAGCTGGACGACCGGCTTGCGCTCGCGCTCGGCCTGCAGGAGCAGCTCGGCGGCCTTGCGGCGGTCGGCGTCGGACATCATGGGGTCATTTCCTCCACGGTCGGGTCAGAGTTTCACGCAGACGTTGCGCAGCTCGGTGTAGAACTCGAGCGAGTGCACGCCGCCTTCGCGCCCGATCCCGGAATGCTTCGAGCCGCCGAACGGCGTGCGCAGATCGCGCAGGAACCAGCTGTTCACCCAGATGATCCCGACTTCGATGCGCGAACTCACCCGGTGCGCACGCGCGAGGTTGGTGGTCCAGACGGTGGTGGCAAGGCCGTAGGGCGTGTCGTTCGCCAGGCGCACCGCCTCGTCCTCTTCGTCGAACGGGCACAGGTGCACGCAGGGGCCGAAGATCTCCTCGCGGATCACGGCCGATGATTCGGGCAGCCCGGTCCAGATCGTCGGCTCGATCCACGATCCCCGCGCAAGCTCGCCTTCCAGCTTCGGCACCCCGCCGCCCGTGACCACGGTTGCGCCGTCTTCCACCGCCTTGCGGTAGTACGAAAGCACCTTGTTGCGGTGCTCTTCGCTGATGAGCGGGCCGATGCCGGTGGTTTTCTCCTCGGGACGTCCGGGGCGCATCGCCACGGCCCTCGCCTTGAGCGCCTGCACGAAGCGCTCGAAAATGGGGCGCTCGACGTACACGCGCTCGGTGCCGAGGCACACCTGCCCGCAGTTGGCGAACGCGGCGCGGCTGATGCCGTCCACCGCGCCATCGAAATCGCAGTCGGCGAACACGATTCCGGCATTCTTTCCGCCCAACTCGAAGGACACCGCGCGCACGCCGTCGGCCGCCGCCTTCATGATCGCCTCGCCGGTGCGCGTCTCGCCGGTGAAGGTGATCGCGTTCACGCCCTTGTGCCGCGTCAGCAGCTCGCCCGCCGAGCCCGGGCCGAAACCGTGCACCACGTTGTACACGCCTTTCGGAACGCCCACCTTGTTCATCACTTCGCCGAGCAGCGTCGCGGTGGAGGGCGTCTCCTCCGAGGGCTTCACGACCACGGCGTTGCCGCACGCGAGCGCCGGCCCGACCTTCCAGGTCATCAGGAGCAGCGGCAGATTCCACGGACAGATCACCCCGATCACGCCCTTGGGCACGCGGATCGCGTAGTTGAGCGCGCCGGTGCCGTCCGGCGTCGCCATGTGGAACGCCTCGGTCGGAACGCTCTTCACGACGTCGGCGAACACCTTGAAGTTCGCCGCGCCGCGCGGGATGTCGATGTGGCTGGCGAGGCTCACCGGTTTGCCGGTATCGGCGACTTCCGCCTGCAAAAAATCGTCGAAGCGCCGGTTGATCTCGTCGGCGACCGCATAGAGCATCTCGCAGCGCCTGGCGAGGTCCATGCGTCCCCAGGGGCCGGCGAGCGCGGCGCGCGCCGCGCGCACTGCCGCGTCCACTTCCGCCGGACCCGCCTCGGACACCGTGCCGATCCGGCGGCCATCGGTCGGCGAACGGTTCTCGAAGGTCTTGCCGCTGCCCGAGCGAACGAACTCGCCGTCGATGAAATTGAGAATTTCGGTGACGGTGGCGCGCGGCGCCACCTGCGCAGGCATGCTCATCGGATTGCTCCTACGGGGAGCCGCATTTTCCTGCTTTGCGCCTGGGCAGGCAACACTTTCGGTATTCTCCCGCCATGGCGGCAATGATGAACGCGATGCGCCTGCACGCGCCGCGCGGCGGGCTTGCGCCCGACACGATCGCGGTGGCCGATCCGGGGCCGCGGCAACTGCTCCTGAAGGTGCGCGCCTGCGGCGTATGCCGGACCGATCTGCACGTGGTCGATGGCGAGCTCGCGCGTCCGAAGCTGCCGCTCGTTCCCGGGCACGAGATCGTCGGCGAGGTCATCGCGCGCGGCGCCGGCGCCCGGCGCTTTCGCGAGGGCGAGCGCGTCGGCGTGCCGTGGCTGGGCGGCACCTGCGGCTCGTGCGAATTCTGCCGCACCGGCCGCGAGAACCTGTGCGAGAAGGCGCGCTTCACCGGCTACGATCTCGACGGCGGCTACGCGCAATACGCGCTCGCGGACGAGCGTTTCAGTTTCCCGATCCCGGAGCGCTATGGCGACGAGGAGGCCGCGCCGCTCCTCTGCGCCGGACTGATCGGCTACCGCTCGCTCGCCATGGCGGGCGAGGCGCGCAGACTGGGGATCTACGGCTTTGGCGCCGCGGCGCACATCGTGGCGCAGATCGCCAGGCACGAGGGCAGGGGGGTGTTCGCGTTCACGCGGCCGGGCGACGCCGCCGCGCAGGAATTTGCGCGCCGCCATGGCGCCGACTGGGCGGGCGATTCCGGTGCTGCACCGCCCGCGCCGCTCGATGCCGCGCTCCTGTTCGCCCCCGTCGGTGCACTGGTGCCCGAAGCGCTTGCGCGCGTGCGCAAGGGCGGCATCGTGGTGTGCGGCGGGATCCACATGAGCGACATCCCGCAGTTTCCGTACGCGCTCCTGTGGGGCGAGCGCAGGCTGCAATCGGTCGCCAACCTCACGCGTGCCGACGGCGAGCAGTTCATGCGCCTTGCGGCGCAGGTTCGACTGCGCACCGAGACGACGTCTTTCGCGCTGAAGGACGCGAACAAGGCGCTCGCCGCGCTGCGCGAGGGAACGCTTTCCGGCGCCGCCGTCCTGGTTCCCTGACCGCGATCGACGGCCGCGCCCGCGGCCATGCGGCCTTGACCTATGTCAAGTACCGCGGCCCATCACTCTCTAGCATGTGCGTGACTTATCGCCGTTCAGGGAGCCGCCGGGCATGCCGGGGGAGACGTACAACTACACCGTAGTGCGGCAATTCGCGATCATGACCGTGATCTGGGGCGTGGTCGGAATGCTGGTCGGCGTGCTCATCGCCGCGCAGTTGCTCTGGCCGGAACTCAATTTCGAAGTCTCGTGGCTCACCTACGGCCGGCTGCGGCCGCTGCACACGAACGCGGTCATCTTCGCTTTCGGCGGCTCGGCGCTTTTCGCGACCTCGTACTACGTGGTGCAGCGCACCAGCCACGCGCGCCTTTTCTCCGGCGGGCTCGCGGCGTTCACGTTCTGGGGCTGGCAGGCGGTGATCGTGCTCGCCGCGGTGACGCTGCCGCTCGGTTACACCTCGGGCAAGGAATACGCCGAGCTCGAGTGGCCGATCGACATCCTGATCGCCCTGGTGTGGGTCGCCTACGCGGTGGTGTTCTTCGGCACGCTCTACAGGCGGCGCGTGCCGCACATCTACGTCGCCAACTGGTTCTTCGGCGCGTTCATCATCACGGTCGCCGTACTGCACATCGTCAACAGCGCCGCGGTTCCGGTCTCGCTCTGGAAATCCTATTCGGCGTATTCGGGAACGCAGGACGCGATGGTGCAGTGGTGGTACGGGCACAACGCGGTCGGCTTCTTCCTCACCGCCGGGTTTCTCGGAATGATGTACTACTTCATCCCGAAGCAGGTCGAACGCCCGGTGTATTCGTACCGCCTCTCGGTAGTGCATTTCTGGGCGCTCATCTTCACCTACATGTGGGCGGGCCCGCACCACCTGCACTACACCGCGCTGCCCGACTGGGCGCAATCGCTCGGGATGCTGTTTTCGCTCATCCTGCTCGCGCCGTCCTGGGGCGGCATGATCAACGGCATCATGACGCTCTCGGGCGCGTGGCACAAGCTGCGCACCGACCCGATCCTCAAGTTCCTGGTCGTCTCGCTTTCGTTCTACGGCATGTCGACCTTCGAGGGGCCGATGATGTCGGTGAAGACGGTGAACGCGCTCTCGCACTACACCGACTGGACCATCGGCCACGTGCACAGCGGCGCGCTCGGCTGGGTCGGGCTGGTGAGCATGGGCTGCATCTACCACCTGGTGCCGCGCCTGTACGGCCGCACCGAGATGCATTCGGTGCCGCTCGTCAACACGCATTTCTGGATCGCGACCGTGGGCATCGTGCTCTATATCGCGTCGATGTGGATCGCGGGGGTGATGCAGGGCCTGATGTGGCGCAGCGTGAGCGCCGACGGCACGCTCACCTACACGTTCGCAGAAAGCGTGAAGGCCTCGTATCCGTTCTACGCCATCCGGCTGCTCGGCGGCGTGCTGTATTTCGCCGGCATGCTGATCATGCTCTACAACGTGGCGAAGACGGTGGCCGGCGCGAAGGCGGTCGAAGGGGCGATCCCGGTGCCGGCGGCCGCGCACGCCTGAGCGGGAGGAGCTCGCCCGATGCTCACGCATGACAGGATCGAGCGCAACCAGGCGCTCATGATCATCCTCATCATCCTGGTGATCGCGGTCGGCGGGCTGGTCGAGATCGTGCCGCTTTCGTTCCAGAAGTCGCTCACCGAGCCGGTGGCGGGTCTCAAGCCCTATTCGGCGCTCGAACTGACCGGCCGCGACGTGTACATCCGCGAGGGCTGCTACAACTGCCATTCGCAGATGGTGCGCCCGTTCCGCGCCGAGGTGGAACGCTACGGGCACTACTCGGTGGCGGGGGAATTCGTCTACGACCATCCGTTCCAGTGGGGCTCGAAGCGCACCGGTCCGGACCTGCACCGCGTCGGCGGGCGCTACTCGGACGAGTGGCACCGCCTGCACCTGCTCAATCCGCGCAGCCTGGTGCCGGAATCGAACATGCCCTCGTACCCGTGGCTCGCGAAGGCCGCGGCCAATGCCGAGGACATCGAGGCGAAGATGCGCGCGCTGCGCAGCCTCGGCGTGCCCTACGGCGACAAGGAAATCGCGCAGGCCAAGGGCGAACTGAAGGACCGCACCGAAATGGACGCGCTCATCGCCTACCTGCAGGTGCTCGGCACCGCGGTCAAGCTGAAACAGTGACTGCCATGGACATCAATCTGGTGAGAAGTCTGCTGATGATCGCCGCATTTGTGGCGTTCCTCGGCATCGTGTGGTGGGCGTACGGCGCGGCGCGCAAGGAGCGCTTCGAGCGCGACGCGCAGCTTCCGTTCGGCGACGAAGAGCCGCGCGAAGGGACGCCGCGATGAACGAGTTCGTGAACGAGTTCTGGAGCCTGTACATCGGCGCGGTGACGGTCGTTTCGATCGTCGCCTGCGCCGTGTTCCTGAAGATGCAGAGCGTGCGCAAGGCGGTCGAGCCCGACACCACCGGCCACCTCTGGGACGAGAACCTGCAGGAATACAACCACCCGATGCCGCGCTGGTGGGCCTGGTTGTTCTACCTCACGGTGTTCTTCTCGCTCGGCTACCTGGTGCTGTATCCGGGCCTGGGCAGCTTTACCGGAATGCTCGGCTGGACGCAGATCGGTCAGCTCGAGCGCGAGGTCAAGGCGGCCGAGCGGCAGTTCGGCCCGCTCTACGACAAGTTCGCGCGGCAGGAGCTGGTCGAGGTCGCGAAGAGCCCCGAGGCGGTGGCGATCGGGCAGAAGCTGTTTCTCAACTACTGCGCGCAGTGCCATGCTTCGGATGCCGGCGGCAGCCGCGGCTTTCCCAGCCTCGCCGACAAGGACTGGCTCTGGGGCGGGACGCCCGAGGCGATCAGCACCTCGATCGCCGAGGGCCGGCGGAGCGTGATGCCGCCGTTCGGACCGCTGCTCGGCGACGAGGGCACGAAGGACCTCGCGCACTACGTGCTCTCGCTTTCGGGGAGCGCGAGCGATTCGGTGCGCGCCGCGCGCGGCAAGGAAAAATTCGGGCAGCTGTGCGCCGCCTGTCACAGCGCCGACGGCAAGGGAAACCAGCAGCTCGGGGCGCCGAACCTCACCGACCGGATCTGGCTGCACGGCTCGAGCGAGGCGGCGATCGCCGAGCAGATCGCCAAAGGGCGATCGAGCGAGATGCCCGCGCACAAGGAACTCCTGTCGGCGGCCAAGATCCACCTGCTCGCCGCGTACGTCTATTCGCTTTCGCAGGCTGGCGCGGCTCCCGGGAAGTAGGGCGGCCGGGGCATGGCTCAGCCGGACTGCGCAGCGGATGGGCTCCTGGAGACCGAACTCTACGAAGCGCACAAGAAGGTCTATCCGCGGGCCGTAAGCGGCTGGTTCGCCGCGTGGCGCTGGGGCCTGGTGTGGGCGACGCAACTCGTCTATTACGGCGGCGCGTGGCTCACGTGGAACGACCGGCAGGCGATCCTGTTCGACATCGTCCACCGCAAGTTCTACCTCTTCGGGCTCGTCTTCTGGCCGCAGGACATCATCTACCTCGCGGTGCTGCTGATCATCGCGGCGCTCGCGCTGTTCCTGTTCACCGCGGTGGCGGGGCGGCTGTGGTGCGGATATGCCTGCCCGCAGACGGTGTACACCGAAATCTTCCTGTGGGTCGAGCGCGTGATCGAGGGCGACCGCAACCGCCGCATCCAGCTCGACCGCGGCCCGTGGGGCGCGCGCAAGCTCGGCCTCAAGGCCGCCAAGCACGCGGCCTGGATCGCGATCGCGCTCTGGACCGGCTTCACCTTCGTCGGCTACGTCACGCCGATCCGCGAGCTGTGGGGCGAGGTGATGAGCCTCTCGACCGGGCCGTGGGAGACGTTCTGGATCCTGTTCTACGGGTTTGCCACCTACGGCAATGCCGGCTGGATGCGCGAGCAGGTCTGCATCTACATGTGCCCGTACGCGCGCTTTCAGAGCGCGATGTTCGACGGCGACACGCTGATCATCACCTACGACCGCGAGCGCGGCGAACCGAGGGGGGTGCGCACGAAACGGGGCGCGCGCGAGGGCCTGGGCGATTGCGTGAACTGCGACATCTGCGTGCAGGTGTGTCCGACGGGAATCGACATCCGCGACGGGCTGCAGTACCAGTGCATCGGCTGCGCCGCCTGCGTGGACGGCTGCAACCAGGTCATGGATCGCGTCGGCTACCCGCGCGGCCTGATCCGCTATTCGACGCAGAACGCGATGGAACGCAAGTTCACGCGCCGGCAGACGCTCGCGCAGGTCTTCCGCCCGCGCGTGCTCGTGTACAGTGCGGTCGTGTGGGCGGTGATCGTTGCGGCCGGTGTCGGTCTGTACCTGCGCGTGCCGCTCAAGGTGGACGTGATCCGCGACCGGGCCGCGATCGCGCGCGAGGTCGAAGGCGGGCAGATCGAGAATGTGTACCGCCTGCAGATCGTGAACGCCGCGGAAAGCACGCGCACCTTCGAGATCGGCGCCCAGGGCCTGCCGACGATCCAGGTGGCGGGGCCGCAGCGCATCGAGCTGGAGCCGACCGCCAGCCGCGTGGTCCCGGTGCGATTGCGCGTGGATCCGGGCGCGGCGCAAGCGGGGATGCACAAGATCGAGTTTGTCGTGCGCGCGCTCGGCATCGAGGACGTCGCCGTCCGCGAAAAATCCGTGTTCCTCATCCGGTGATGCAATGGGGTCAGAGTAAACGGGGTCAGAGTAACCTTCCATGAACCGAGACGATGAACGGAGCGAGTCGACCCCATGGTACCGGGAGCCGTGGCCGTGGATCCTGATGGCGGGGCCGGCGGCGGTGATCGTCGCCGGCGCGGTGACCTACTGGCTCGCGGCGTCCACGGCCGACGGGCTGGTCGCGGACGACTACTACAAGCGCGGGCTGGCGATCAATCAGGAGCTCGGGCGCGAACGACTCGCGGCGCAGCGCGGCATCGAGGCACGGGTGACGCGCGAGCGCTCGCTGGTGCGCGTGGCGCTCGCGGGGGCGTCGCCGGATGCGCTTTTTGCGCACCTGGTGCACACGACCCGCGCCGGATTCGACCAGCGTCTGCGTCTGGCGCGCGTTGCGCCGGGCGTGTACGAATCCGAACTGCCGCCTCTCCCGCCGGGCCAATGGCGCCTGATCCTGCAGGATCCGCGCGGCGAGTGGCGCATCACCCCCACGCTCACGCTTCCCCTCGAAACGGAAGCGCCGGGCAAAGGCCGGGAGGGAACATGAAGAACCTGATCTGGATTCTGTGGCCTTCGTTCCTCGTCGGCGGCATCGGGGAAGTGCTGTTCTTCACCGTTTTCGACCCGAAGGAGCTTTACCTGTTCGGCGAACCGACGAGCCTCAGCCGGCTCGCCGTGTACTCGATCGGGTTTTTCCTTTGCTGGCTGTTCGCCGCCGCATCGAGCGCTCTCACCTGCTTCCTGCAGCGCGCGGACGCGGGGAAGGGCCGATGAGGCGCTTGAGCCTGCTCGCGGCGCTCGCCCTGGCGGCGCTGCCCGCCGCGGCGCAGAACGCCGAGCGCGGCCGCCAGCTCTACCAGACGCATTGCGGCGGCTGCCATTACGAGCGCGTGCACCAACGGGCACCCGAGCGCTCGCGCGTGCGTTCGCTCGCCGAACTGCGCGTCGAGGTCGTGCGCTGGGCACCGCAGACCCGGCGCACGTTCACCATCGAAGACCTCGACGACCTCGCCGAGTATCTGAACCGCAGCCACTACAGGTTCGAGAAGTGAGCCCCGCCGATCGTCCTGCCGGGGGAGTTCGACCGCTCCCTCGCTTCGCGACCCCTGCTCCGGCGGCGCGTCATTTTCCCGGCGGAATCCGGATTTTCCGGTAGTCGAATTCGGGCTCCGGGTACCGCATGTCCAGGTCGCGCAGCGTCTGCACGATGAGCGAGCTGACGATCAGATTTCGATACCACTTGCGGTTCGCAGGGACGATGTGCCAGGGCGCCCACGGCGTGCTGGTCCTGCTCAGGACGTCCTCGTACGCTTTCATGTATTTCGACCATTGATTCCGTGCGTCCAGGTCGCGCGGATCGAACTTCCAGCGCTTGTGCGGATCGTCCAGCCGCGCCTGCAGCCGCCGTTTCTGCTCCTTCTTGTCGATGTGCAGGTAGAACTTGAGCAGGGTGGTCCCCTCCTGCACGAGCAGGCGTTCGAATTCGTTGACCAGCGCGTAGCGCCCGGACCAGATCTTTTGCGGAACCAGCTCGAGAACGCGCGCGGCAAGGACGTCCTCGTAATGGCTGCGGTTGAAGATGACGAGTTCTCCCTTGCGGGGCGTCTGCTTGTGGACGCGCCACAGAAAATCATGGTCGAGCTCCTCTTCGGTCGGCTTCTTGAAACTCGCCACGCGCACGCCCTGCGGGTTCACGCCGTCGAACACGTGACGAATGACGCCGTCCTTGCCGGCGGTGTCCATCGCCTGCAGCACGATCAGGACCTTGTGCTTGTGCTCCGCGTAGAGGAGCTCCTGGAGTTCCTCGAGTTCCGCGTTCAATTCGAGAAACCGCTCTCGCCCTTCCTGTCGTTCCCTGGGGAAGGCGCTCACGTCCTCCGGATCCCAATCCTCGAGATCGACCTGTGTGCCGGGCCTGACGCGATAGCGTTGCATCGTGGCTCCCCTCGCCTCGTGCTACGGGTTCACTGTCGGACGCATCAGCCGAGCAGCCGCCGGCTCTCGCGCGAATCGGGATAGCGCCGATGCTCGATTGCGTAGTATGCGCGCAGCAGCTCTTCCTCGATTCCGAGCTCCCGCCGGATGCGGCCGAGCGTCCAGTCGAGGAGCGGAGCGTATTCGACTTCGGCAAGCGATCGGCAATCGGAGACCGTCGCAAGCCGCACGGCATCGCGATACACCGCCGCGTCCTGGTCATCGAAGCGGTACGGACCCGGATAGAGGTAGCGCGCGATCAGGGTGAACAGGCGTTCTTCGATTTCGCCGACGCGGTTCGAGCTTCCCATCGTGAAGCCAAGCACGAACGCCTCGTCCTTGGGCAGGAGTCCGCGCCCGAGCAGGATGTGCAGATAGTCGTGCGTGCGCAGGTCCGCGGCGCCGGAAAAAATCTCGATCCCGGGGAGATCGAAGCGCGGGTTCTCGGCGAGCTGCACGATCAAGGGAATTTCGCGCTGCTGCATCCCGATCGCGGCAAGCGACCCGTAGGCGTCGCGCAGCGTGCGGTCCGCGCAGGAGAGCGGCACGTGCCACTCGCGCCAGGTCGCGCGCTCCGGTTTCGGCGTCCCGCGCACGGCGTCAGGACCCGGTTTCGCGACGCGCAGGCGGCGGCTCCATTCAATCGGCCTTGACGGTGCGCTGATCGGCCCAGGCGCGCAGCCAGGCGATTCGCTCGGCCATGACCACGGAGAGCGGCTTGGTCGCCTTCATCTCGGCGAGCACCAGGCGCGTCGCGAGCGGGGCGCCTGCCGCGAGCGACTCGTAGAGCGCGGCGACGATCGCCTGCTCGATCTCGGCGCCCGAAAACCCGGCCGAGGCCGCGACCAGGGCCGGCGCGTCGAACCCGGCCGGATCCTGCCGGCGGCGCGTCAGGTGAATGCGCAAGATCTCGGCGCGCGCCGCCTCGTCGGGCAGGTCGACGAAGAAGATCTCGTCGAGTCTTCCCTTGCGGACCAGCTCCGGCGGCAGCGCCTCGATGTCGTTCGAAGTGGCGACGATGAATACGCGGCTCTTGCGCTCGGCCATCCACGTGAGCAGCGTGCCGAGAATCCGCCGCGACTCTCCGCCGTCGGTGTTGGAATCATTCGTCGCCACGCCTTTCTCGATCTCGTCCATCCACAGCACGCAGGGCGCCATGGCGTCGGCGACCTTCAGCGCCTCGCGCAGGTTGCGCTCGGTCTCGCCCAGGAATTTGTTGTAGAGCGCGCCGAAATCGAGCCGCAGCAAAGGCACGCCCCAGCTTCCCGCCACCGCCTTGGCCGCAAGGCTCTTGCCGCAGCCCTGCACGCCAAGCAGCATGATGCCCTTGGGTACTTCGACCGCGGCGTCGCGGCTCTTCTCGTCGCCGAGAAACGCCCCGCGCCTGCGGTCGAGCCAGCGCTTGAGGGTGGCGAGCCCCGCCACTTCCGAGAAGCGCGCGGTGTCGATCTCGAAGCTGAGCACGCTGTCCTTGCCGAGAAGCTCGTGCTTGCGGCTCACCAGCAGGCCGACGTCGGAGGCGTCGATCAGGCCGTCCTCGAGCGCGTGGCGTACCAGCCGGCGCACGTCGGACTCGGTCAGGCCCGCGAGATGGCGCACGAGCTGGTCGAAGGAAGCGCGTTCGCCCTTCACCTCGAGGCTGCGCTGCGCCTGCCAGGCCTGCACCTCGTCGCGGATGATTCCCTTGACCGCGTCCGGGTCGGGCAGCGACAGCCGGAAGCGAACCGCGAGTTTTTCAAGCTCCGGCGGAACGGGAACGTCGAACCCGACGAGCACCAGGGTCCGCGCCACCCGTTCGTAGTCGAGCGCGATCGCCTTCATCACGCGCACGTTCACCGGCGCCTCGAAGTAGGGGTGGAAATCGAGCAGCACGTAAACGCCCGCGGGCCCGACGCGCTGAATGTGGCGCAACGCGGCCGCCGGCTCCTGCGTCTGCAGCGCGCCGGCCTGCGGCCAGCCCGCTCCGTGAATGCCCTCGTCGACCGACCAGGAGAAGAGCGGCCAGTTCTTCCCGCGCGCGATGCGTTCGATCAGCCCGAGCGCCCGCTTTTCCTCGTGCGTCTCGAGCGCAATGAGGGGAAAGCGCGATCCGAGCAGGGCCTCGAGGTCGCGTTCGTCGTTCACGACCGCGCCCGCGCCGCGCGCGCCTCCTCCGGCTCGAGCGTCTGGAACGAATCGGGATGCTGCAGGTTGAACTCGGTCACATGCCGCAGCACGTCGGGATCGAATCCGATGCGGCGGATCTCCTCGGCGAGCGCGATGAACTCGGCGGTCTTTTTCACCCGGGTCGAATTCACCGCGCTGGGCAGCGCGTAATCGCCTACCACACGCGCGCCGCGGCGCACGCCCGGGCCGCGCCCGCGGTCGTCGGTGTAGTGCTGGGAGAGCACCACCACGCGCGTTCCGAGATAAATCGCCTCTTCCATGTCGTGCGTGACGAAGAAAATCGTCATGCGCTCGGCCTCCCACAGCTCGAGCAGGTACACCTGCATGTTCTCGCGCGTCTCCGGATCGAGCGCGCCGAACGGCTCGTCCATCATCAGGATCTTCGGGCGCTTGACGAGCGCCTGCGCGATCGCGACCCGCTGCTGCATGCCGCCGGAAAGCTCGTGGGGATACTTCGCCGCGTGCTCCGCGAGCCCGGTGCGCTCGAGGAAATGCCGCGCCTCGTCGCGGTGTTCGTGGCGCAAGCGCACGCGTTCGAACAGCCCCGCGGCGAGCGTGCGGCCGAGCATCACGTTGTCGAGCACCGTGAGATGGGGATAGAGGGAGTAGCGCTGATAGACGATGCCGCGATCCGGCCCGGGCCGCGCCACCTGCCTGCCGTCCACGAAGACGCGGCCGGAGGTCGCCTCCTCCTGTCCCAGGATGAGCCGGAAGAGCGTTGACTTGCCGCAGCCGCTGGGGCCGACGACGGAGCACAGCGTCCCGGCGCTGACCGAGAGGTCGATGTTCTCGAGCACCAGCTTCTCGCCGTACGCCTTGTAGACGTCTTCGAGATGCAGGAGCCTCCCTCCGGGCGCCGCGCCCGCGCTCACGCGCCCACCGCGGCGTACCAGCGGAACCGCCGGGCGATGAACTGGCGCAGCAGCCAGTCGGCGGCGAACCCGAGCATGGTGATCCAGAAGACGTACGGCAGGATCACGTCCATCGAAAGGTACCGGCGCACCAGGAAAATCCGGTAGCCCAGCCCCTCGGTCGAGGCGATCGCCTCGGCCGCGATCAGGAACAGCCACGCCCCTCCGAGCGAGAGCCGCACCGCGTCGATGAGGCGCGGCAGGACTTGCGGCAGCACGAGCCCGTAGATCACATCGGCCGACGAGGCACCCAGCGTCAGCGCCTTGACGATCTGTTCGCGCGGAATGCGCTCGGCGGTGAGCTGGATGTCGCGCGCGATGACCGGAAACACGCCGAGAAAGATCAGGGCCACCTTCGACAGTTCGTCCACGCCGAGCGCGATGAACAGGATCGGCAGGATCGCGAGCGGCGGAACCATCGACAGGAACACGAGGAAAGGCGAGAAGAGCGTCTTCGCCCGCGCAATCAGGCCCATGTTGAGGCCGGCGAGCAGCCCGGCGAGCGCCGCAGATCCAGCGCCGAGTGCGATGCGCTTGAGGCTCGCCCAGGTGTCGGCGGCGAGCACGTACTGGCCGCTCTGCGGGTCGGGCTGGAGCGCGTACCGGTCGATCGCCTCCGCCATCTGTGCCAGGCTCGGCAGCAGCTTGTCCTGCGGGTTGTCGGCAAGCCGCTCGTGCGAGGCGAACAGGTAGACCGCGACGATCAGCACGAAGGGCAGCAGGCCCAGCAGGACATTGCTCCGCACGGCCGCCGCCGGGGAGGTCTGCTTTGCCTCGGCTGCCACGACAGGCACGCCGGTTCCGGGCCGGCCGTCGCTACAGCTTCCCGTCCGCGGCCGCTTTCATGGCGCTGGCGTCGAAGCGCAGCTTCACGTTCTTCGCATTGCCGAGAACGGCGCCGTCGGGGAACTGGATGCCGATGAAATCCTTGGACTTCGCGCCCTTGCCGAACAGGCCCTTGGCGAAGGTGAACGTGCGCACCTGCTCCATGGTCTTGCGGAGGTCGGCGCTCGCGGCGAAACCGGCGGCCTCGGCGGCCTTGTAGAACATCGCCGTGGTGGCAAGTTGCGCCTTGAACTCGGCCGCCGTCGCGCCCGAGGCCTTGGCCATGAAATCGATCGCGTCGGCCGCCGCCTTGTCGCGCCCCGACATGAGCGCCATCGTCTCGTACCACGCGCCCGCGAGCGCCTTTCGCAGCGGCTCGGGTGCGGCGGTCTTCACCACCATGAGGTCGATGATCTCGCCCGGGATCTGCGAGGAGTCGAACACCAGCTTCGCGCCCTTCGCGTTGCGCGCCTGCTGCAGCGGCGGGTTCCACGTCACCGCCGCGCCCTTCGGATCGGCCCCGAACACCGCGGCGATGTCGGCGTCGCTGGTGTTGACGGTGCGCACGTCCTTCTCGCTCATGCCGTTCATCTGCAGCGCGCGCGCCAGCAGGTAGTGCGAGACGGAAAATTCGACCAGCTTGACCGAGCGACCCTTCAGGTCCTTGACGCTGGCGCCCTGCTTGAGCACGATCCCGTCGTTGCCGTTCGAGAAGCTGCCGACGATGAGCGCGGTCGTGTCCACGCCGCCTACCGCGGGGATCGTGAGCGCGTCCATGTTGGTCATCGCGCAGGCGTCGAACTTGCCCCCGGTATAGAGGTTGATCGATTCGACGTAATCGTTGACGAGCACGAGTTCCACCTCGATGCCCTGCTTCGCGGCCCACTTCTGGATGATGCCGCGTGCCTGAGCGTAGCCCCAGGGCTCCCAGCCGGTGTAATGCGACCATGCCACGCGGTACCTGGACTGCGCCGAGGCCGTGGTGGCAAGGACCGCGCCGGCGAGCGCTGCAAGGACGAGTTTCAGAATTGACATGCGGGCCTCCCTATGAGCTTTGTCCCATGGACTTTTCGAGCGTCGCGCCGATCCGGCGCGCGTTCTCGGCGTTCGCGATCGCCCGTCCGGCCTCCTCGGACAGCTTGTCCAGTTCGAGGATCGCGTTCGCCATCTGCGGCAGCGCCTCCTGCCGGAAGCGTGAAATGTCGTCCAGCGCCGCGCGCACGTCGGCGAACGCCTGCTTCAGCGTCTCGATATTGAGGCTCGTCCCGGCCGCCATCTTGTGGATCTCGGCGCCCTGGGTGCGCAGGGTGCGCGCGGTATCGGCGATCAGCTTGTCGGTGGTCTCGGTCACCGCCTGCACCTTTTCCAGCGTGATGCGCTGATTGGCGAGCGCCATGGCGAGCGTCACGGCCACCTGCAGCGCGCTCACCGTCACGTTCACCGCGCGGTCCACGCCGCGCGCCAGTTCGATGTTGTTGCGCATGATGATGTCGATCGCGAGGATTCCCTGCTGGTTCACGATCAGCTGCTGCTGCAGGTCCTGGATGCGCTGGCGCAGCGGGAACAGCCACTCGTTCTCGGCGAACGCGCGGCGCGGGTCGCCCGGCGCAAGCTCGCGCTCGAGTTTCTCCGACAGCTTGGCGTCGATGAGGCGGCCGAGCTTGATCGCCTTCTCCAGTTTCTCCGTCAGCAGCCGCATCGCCTTCTGGTCGTCGCCGAGGGTGGCGTTGTCGCGCATCAGCTGCTCGCGGCCGTTGCGGAGCGAGCGCACGATCGCGTCCATCACCGTCTTCGCGCTTTCGTAGCGCGAGAAGTAGCGCTTGAGCGGCGTGCCGACGAACGGCAGCCGGCCGAGCACGCGCGTCATCCATCCCGGCTCGAGGTCGTACTGTCCGGGATCGAGCTCCTCGACCTTGACCTTGAGGTCGACGAGCGCGTTGCCCACCTCGCCGCCCTCGGTCGCGCTCTCGTAGAGCTTTTTCACCGGCTGCTTCAGCATTTCGCTGCGGCGCGCAGACTCGCGCTGCAGCTCCAGGCCCATCGATTGGATCGCGTTCCGGCTGCGGGTCTGGGCGTCCGCGTTTTTCGGGTCGACCGTGAGGAGGTGCCCGACGATCTGATCGGCCTGGCCGTCGAGCTGGGGATCGGCGGGTGCCGGCTGCGCTGCCCCCGGCACGTCGAGCCACGACATGACCGATTCGAGTTCGGTCTTTTTCTCCTGCGGCTGGGTCGTCTGCGTCGTCATCGGACTCTCCCTTTTCCCCGTTTCAGCCGTACTCGCGCGCCCGCTGCGCGATGCGCGCAAGCTCGTCGATGGCGGTCTCCATGTCGAGCGCGGCGCGGTCCGGCTCGGTGCGCATCCCGGCGACCGCCGCGAGGGCCGCATCGAGCCGCCCGAGCGCCTGTTCGTTCTGCGCCAGGAGCGCGTCGATCCTCGCCAGGTGCTCGCCGCGCACCTTGAGCTGCTCGCGCAGTCCCGAGCACTCCTGCTCCTGCGTCGCCGAGCGCCGCCCGATGTTCTCCAGCGCCTCGATGCGGCCCGCGATGTAGGCCTCATCGATCGCCGCGCTGCCACGCGCCGCCACCGCGATTCCGCGGAGGTTGTCGATTCCCGACAGGTACACCTGCTCGGCGACGCCGAGAAAGCGCGCGTGCGTCAGTTCGTGCGGCCCCAGCTTGTCCCCCAGCACTTCCTCGAAGGCGCCTATTTTCTCCTGAAATCGCTCGAGCTGCCGCGCGCCTTCCCGCGCGCCGACCGCCTGGAGGTCCTGCTCGAGATTCTCGAGCATCGCCTGACGCTCGGCGAGGATCGCGGCGCTCGCCGTGGCGAGGTACTCGCGGGCAAAGCGCTCGCGGCGCAGCAGGAAATTCACCCCGAAACCGATCGCCGCGACGCCCCCCGCCGCGGCCGCCGCGGCGAGCACAAGCGGAGAGCCCGCCAGCAGGGCGGCGCCGGCCCCCCCGAGGACGCCGATTGCAGCCGGGTACACCACCGCCGGATGCTGCAGCGAGCGCGCCAGCACCGCAAGCTTGATCGCCGATTGCGACAGATCGGGCCGCCGGGCGCTCATCGCGCCGTTACAGCGCTTCGGCCACGAGCGAGAGCTCGACTCGCGGCAGGCGGTAGGCGTACGCGCGGTCGGACTCGCCCGCCTCGCGGGCAAGCGGCTGCTCGGAACCCAGCCCGATCACGCGCACCCGGTTGCGGTCGACGTTGTACGTCACGTTGAGGTAGCGCGCCGCCGCCTCGGCACGCTCCTCGGAGAGACGCTGGTTCTCCGCGGCGTCACCGCGCAGCGCGGTATGCCCCTTGATGACGACGCGGAAGTTCGGATAGTGCGCGAGCGTCTCCATGGCGCGGTCCAGCTCGATCTTGCCTTCGTACGAAAGCTCCGCCGTGCCGCTCTGGAATACGACCGGCACCGCCTTCAGCGTGCCCACGGCCTTGAGCGCCGCCCAGCCTCCGTCCGAGAGCGCAGAGAATTTGCGCTCGAGCGAGGGCGCGTCCGCGACGGGCGCTTTCTGGCCGGTGACGCTTTTCACGTACACGGCGGAAAGAAACTGGCGGTTGATGATGCGGTAGGGGTCCTGATCGGGCAGGGGGCTCGCCTTGAATTCGCCTGCGTCTACCAGGATGCGCACCGCCGCGTGGATCGCGTCGACGAGCGCGTCGCCGCCCGACGCGCTCCCCAGCCAGGTCTGGAAATTGTCCGAAAGCGAAGTCCACTCCACGCCCGCGAGCAGGCGCCTGACGCTTTGCGCCGGCAGGCGCGTGGACTCCGCCACCGCCTGCTCGAGGCGCTGGGAATTCTCGCGGTATTCGCGCAGGACCTGGAAGTATCCCGCGAGCAGCGCCGTCACCGCCGCCGGGTCCTCGGCCGAGAACGCCCGGTTCACGAGCAGCACGTCGACGATCAGCCGGCGCGTGTCCTCGGTGCCGAGCAGTTTCACCAGTCCCTCGGTCGAAAGCGCGCGCGTCACGTCCGGCTCCCACAGCACGGCCACGTCGGCCTGGCGCGCAAGCAGTTTCTTCAGGGCGTCGGGGGAACCGTCGGACTCGATCCGCCAGGGCCCCTTGCCGCGCAGCGCCTGGATGTCGAAGTGCACCGCCGTCGCCCGCAGCAGGTGCTCGCTCGGGCTGTTGGGCGTGAACGCGACCTTTACCCCTTGCATTCGCTTCAGGCCGTCGAGATCCGCGACGCGGTTCTTCCACGCCACGATCGCGTCGCCGCCCTTCGATTCGTCGATCACCGCGACGATCGTCCCGGGGAACGCCTTCGGCGCGCCGTTCAGGAGATAGGCGTCCACCGTGGCGACCGCAAACTGCAGTGTGCCGTCCTTCAGGCGCTGCATGCGCGTCGCATAGTCGGCCTTGTCGTCCTCGCACACGAGGACATACCCGGCGACCCGCATTCGCTTCTGCATTTCGCCCGAGCACAGCGGGAAGTAGCCGATCCAGTTGTCCACGCCGATCCGCAGCTTGCCCTTGGTGTCGCGCGCATCCGAGGTCGCGCGCTGGGTGCGCTCCTGCCAGATCGGCCAGCCGTACTTTGCCGCGCCGATGAACACCAGCCCGAGCACGACGATCGTCAAGGCGTACTTGACGTGAGCGTTCATCGCCGCAGGGCGCTACTTCCGGAATTCGAGGACCGCGAACGACGGCGCCTCCGCGAGCACCGCGCCCAGTCCGGCGCGCAGCTGCTCGGGGTTGTCCGCAGCGCGGTACAGCGTGCGCCCCGGCTGGTTGAGCGAATGCTCGGTGCCGATGCAGAACCCGATCGTGTGCAGCACGACCGGCGACTGCGCAAGCAGCTGGTTGACAGCCGCGGTCGGGTCCTGACCCGGGTTCGCCTCGCCGTCGGTGACCACGACGAGGTGGTACTCGCCGTAGCCGAGCTGCCGTGCGCCCTGCGCCTGCAGCCGGTCGTAGGCGAGCGCCACCGCGTCACGCAGCGGCGTTCCGCCGCTGGCGCTCGCGCGCCCGAGCGCGGCGCGGAACTTGTCGCGGTTGCCCGTTCCGAGCGGCAGCCATTCGCGCACGCCGCTGCGGTCGAAGACCTGCAGGCCGAGGTTCGCATCCGCGGGAAGCGAATCGGCGAAGGCGGCGAGCGCATTGCGAGCCGCGGCGATCTTGGTCAGGTCCCCCGAGCAGGCTCGGCCGTCCATGCTGCCCGATGCGTCGAGCACGACGTAGTAGTTCCGCGCAAAGAGGTCGCGCGAGATCGCCGCCTGCCCGGGCTGTCCCGGCGGCCATGCGGGCGTTAGCGGCCGGCTGCTCACCTGCCGCGGCGCAGAGGCGGCTTGGGCGGCGGGCTTGGCCGGAGCGGGCTTGGCCGGTGGCGGGGGCTGTTCGCAGGCGCCGAGCGCGCCGAGCGCGCCGGCAAGCGCGAGCCGCACCAGGACCGGCGCGGGGCGCGTGTTCACAGCGGCTTGAACGCGGAAGCCTCGGCTTCCACCTGGATGATGCGGAATTCCACCCGCATGTTGCTCTGCCATTCGGCTTCGGACTTGGGCGCACAAGGATCGGCACCGCAAACGCCGGTCTTGGGCTGCGTGATGCCATGCCCGATCACCGCGAACTGCGACGGGTCGAGCGACACGCCCTGCGCCCTGCCGTACGCGATCACGCTGTCGCGAACCGCGATCGCGCGGGAAAGCGAGAGGTTTTTCGCCGACTGCTGGGTGCGGCCGAGCACGACCTCGGGCGAGCCGTCCCTCTTGGCGCGCAGGTACGCCATCGGATCGCTGTGGCCCTCCACCGTGATGATCGCGCCGCCGTAGGTCGCGGCGAGCCCCACGACCCGCTTGAACGCGTCGCTGTAGAGATCGGCGGTGAACTTGTCCTGGTTGGGCTTGAAGTAGACCTCGAACGCGAACAGCTCGCCTTCGCCGAGCCGGCCCTGGCTCTGCTTGCGGGCTACCATCGACGCGACCTTGTCCGAGTCGAACCTGCGCGCCTCGGGCGCGGCCGCGACATCGGCCGCGGCGCCGAACTGGCGATAGTCCCACTGCGCGTGCTCGAGCGGCGCAGCGCGCGCCACCAGCCCGAGCGAGACGAACGCGGACTGGATTTCCCGGTTCAGCGTTGCGAAGTTGCGCGGGTTCTCCGCGCGCGTGAAAAAGGCCGCATTGCCCGCGACGGCGACGAACTCCGCATCCTGGAACATGCCCTCGACCTCGGCGAGCGCCTGCGGGCTGTCGAGCAGCTCGCGCGCCGCGGCCGCCATCACCTCCTTGTACTCCGCGCCGCGAGAGGCCTTGGCGGCGACGAGCTTGCGCAGCGCCTCCTCGCCCTGCATCAGCCCGCGCACAAACTTCTCGACCTCGGGCCGGTTCGCCTGGAAATAGTCGGCACGCACCGCGTACACGTCCGCGATGATGCGGTTTGCGGTCTTCGTCGAAAGCAGGATGCGGGCGCCTTTCACCGAGTCTTCGGCGCCCGTGCCCACCGTGCCGGCCGAAGTGAGAGCCATGGCATCGGGAATGATGACCAGCGCCGCGTCCACCTTCGGGTCGTGCAACGCCGCGGCGGGCGATTTCGCGCCGGCGGTGAGGTCGGCGGTCCAGCGCAGGTTCACATCCTTCGGCGTAAGTCCCGCGTCGGCGAGGATCTTCGAGAGGTAATCGACGTGCGGCCCGTAGGCCTGCAGGGCGACCGTCTTGCCCTTGAGGTCCTTCGTCGTCCGGACGCTCTGCCGCACGACGAGCGCGTCGCCGCCCGCCGACCAGGTGAGCTGATGGATCACCACCGGCTTGGTACGCGGGTCGCGGCCGGCCGCCTCGGCGGCCATGTTGATCATGCCGAGCGTGCCGCGCAGATACGGCGATCGGCCGGCGAGGTACGCTTCGAGCTGTCTGGCGAAGACGTCCTCGCGCGAGAGCCGCAGGTTCAGACCGAGCTTGCCGAGAATGCTCGCCTTGGCCGTCCCCTTGGCGTTGCCGTTGGCGAGGATGGTGGCAATGTCGCCGCCCCACGTGATGATCGGCACTTGCACCGGGCCGGACGCGACCGTGCCGACCGGTGTCGTGACCACCTGCGCCAGCGGCGGCGACTGCACGAACTGGCCCTGCGCTGCCGCGCCGCCACAGGCGAATGCGAGCGCAGCCAAGTGCGCGATCCGCCAAGTGGTCCTGACCGTCTCTTTCTCCATAGACGCCCCTTTTGCCCGAACTCGTCTCCGGGACGGCACCGCAGCCGGGTCTTCGGTGTGCGCCCGATGGTAGGAACGTGGCAATGGTACGTCAAGGCGGCCGCGCCCTTGACGTGTATCAAGTGCGGGCAGCCGGCCGCGGTAAGAATTCGCAGTGAGGCGGTGGCACCGTGAACGCTCTACAACTTCGCGCGATCGCGCTACCGCGGCTGCGCCACCACCCGCAGGTACGGTTTCAGCGTCTTGAAGCCCTGCGGATACTTGCGCTTGGCGTCCTCGTCGTTCACCGACGTCGGGATGATCACGTCCTCGCCCGGCCTCCAGTTCACCGGGGTCGCCACCGTGTGCCGGGCGGTGAGCTGCACCGAGTCGAGCAGGCGCAGCACTTCGTCGAAGTTTCTGCCGGTGCTCATCGGGTAAGTGAGGGTCGCCTTGACCTTCTTGTCCGGCCCGATCACGAACACCGAGCGCACGGTCGCGTTGTCCACCGCCGTCCGTCCGGAGGCGGCGCCGCTCGCGTTCGGGTGGATCATGTCGTAGAGCTTGGCGATCTTCAGGTCGGTGTCGCCGATCAGCGGGTAATTGAGCGCGTGCCCCTGCGTCTCCTCGATGTCCTTGGCCCATCTGCCGTGATCGCCGACCGAATCGATGCTCAGCCCGATCACCTTGCAGCCGCGCCGGTCGAACTCCGGCTTGAGCCGCGCCATGTACCCCAGTTCGGTGGTGCACACCGGCGTGAAATCCTTCGGATGCGAAAAGAGGATCGCCCATCCGTCCCCGATCCACTGGTGAAAGCGGATGCTGCCCTCGGTCGTTTCGGCGGTGAAATCCGGTACTTCGTCTCCTATGCGCAATGCCATGACTGATCTCCTCTGCAAGTATTTCCTGCGGACTCGCAATCCTGTCCGCGTCCGGGCGCGCTTCGGCGCGCCGCCACGCTATGCTCGCTGACGTGAATCCCTCGCCGCAACCGGGACTTTCGGCGGCCGAAGCCGCGGCGCGCCACGCCGCCGAGGGCCCCAACCGGCTGCCCGTCGCCGAAACGCGAAGCACGCTTCGCATCGCCCTTGAAGTGCTGCAGGAACCGATGTTCCTGCTGCTCGTCGCCGCCGCCGGGATCTACATGCTGCTCGGGGACGTGCGCGAGGCGGCCGTGCTCGGCGCCTCGATCGTCGTTGTCATGGCGATCACCGTGGTGCAGGAGCGCAAGTCCGAGCGTGCGCTCGAGGCGTTGCGCGATCTGTCCAGCCCGCGCGCCCGGGTGGTGCGCGGCGGGGCTGTGCACCGCATCGCCGGTGCCGAAGTGGTGCGCGGCGACCTGATCCTTCTTGCCGAAGGCGACCGTGTGCCGGCCGACGCGCGACTGGTGGCGGTGAACGACCTGATGGTCGATGAGGCGCTTCTCACCGGGGAATCGCTGCCGGTCGAGAAACGTCCCGACATGCCGGTCTACTCCGGCACGCTGGTCGTCAAAGGCCAGGGCAGGGCGGAAGTGAGCGCGATCGGCGCGCACACCGAATTCGGCCGCATCGGCACTTCGCTCGCGTCGCTCGACACCGAAAAAACGACGCTGCAGCGGGAGACCGCGCGCATTGTCAAGATCGTGGCGCTGATCGGACTTTCGCTTTGCACGCTGCTGATCGCGTTCTATGTCGCGACGCGCGGCGAATGGCTCGCCGGGATCCTGGCAGGGCTCACCCTCGCGATGGCGATCCTGCCGGAGGAATTCCCCGTGGTGCTGACCGTGTTCCTTGCGCTCGGCGCCTGGCGGATCTCGCGCCACGGCGTGCTGACCCGCCGGATGCCGGCGATCGAGACGCTCGGCGCCGCAACCGTGCTGTGCGTCGACAAGACGGGCACCCTGACCGAGAACCGGATGGAGGTGGTCGACACCATCGCCTCGGGCGTGGCGGCGGCGCAGGTGCTCGAAGCGGCCGCGCTTGCCTGCGAACCCGAGCCGTTCGACCCGATGGAGCGCGCCATCCTCGAGGCAGCAGGTCCCGGCGCGGCGGAGATGCGGCGCGCCTGGGCCCTGGAGCGCGATTACCCGATGACCTCGGATTTTCTGGCCGTATGCCACGCCTGGCGCTCGAGCGCGGGCGAGCGGCGCGTGTGCATCAAGGGTGCGGCGGAAACGGTGCTAGCGCTCTGCGGGCGCAAGGGCGGCGGGGAGGAGCAGATGCCGGATGCGGCCGCGCGCGGCCTGCGCCTCATTGCGGTGGCCGAAGCCGCCTGGCAGGGCGATGACTGGCCTGCGGATCCGAGACAGTTCGAATTCCGCTGGCTGGGGTTTGTTGCGCTTGCCGACCCGCTGCGCGACGAAGTGGCGGAGTCGGTGGCGCTCTGCCGCCGCGCGGGCATCCGGGTGGTCATGATCACGGGCGATTACCCGGGGACCGCGCTTGCGATCGCTCGGCAGGCCGGCATCGACGCCGAGGGTGGCGCGCTCTCCGGCGCCGAGATCGCTGCCCTGGACGAGACGGCGCTCGCGCAGCATGCGCGGCGCGTGAACGTGTTCGCGCGCATCCGGCCGGAGCAGAAGCTGCGGCTGGTGCAGGCCTTCAAGGCGGCAGGCGAAATCGTGGCGATGACGGGCGACGGCGTGAACGATGCCCCGGCGCTCAAGGCCGCCCACATCGGGGTGTCGATGGGCCGGCGCGGCACCGACGTCGCGCGGGAAGCATCCGCGCTCGTGCTGCTGGAGGACGACTTCGGCTCGATCGTGCACACGGTGCGCCTGGGCCGCAGGATCTACGACAACATCCGCAACGCGATGCGCTACCTGATCGCGGTGCACGTCCCCACGGCAGGGATGTCGTTTCTGCCGCTCGCCTTCGGCTGGCCGGCGTTCCTGTTCCCGGTGCACGTGGTCTTTCTCGAATTCGTGATCGACCCCGCTTGCTCGATCGTCTTCGAGGCCGAGGAAAGCGACGCGCGCGCCATGCAGCGCCCGCCGCGCGACCCGCAGCAGCCGTTGTTCAACCTCGAAATGCTCGGCGTGAGCCTCGCGCTGGGCTGCTCGGCGCTCGCGGCGGTGTTCCTGGTCTACTGGTGGGCGGCGGGCGCCGGACGCGGCGAAGGCGAGCTGCGGGCGCTCGGCTTCGCGGCGATCGTATTCGCCAACATCGTCATGATCCATGCCACGCGCTCGCGCGACCTCAGCATCCTCGGGTCGCTGCGCCGGCCGAACCCGGCGCTGTGGTGGGTCACCGGCGGCACGCTCGCCGCGCTCGGCGTGTCGATCTACGTGCCCTCGGCGGCGGCGATCTTCCGCTTCGCGCCGCTTTCGCCTGCGGACCTCGCGATCGCCGCGGCGGCCGGCATCGCCGGCGTGCTCTGGTACGACTTCTACAAGCTGCTTCGGCCGAGACGCGCGCCGTAATTCGCGAAAAATTGCAAGGGCGGGCTCGAGCTTCAGGGGTACGCGCTCGTCGTGCTTGCGCAGTGAAATCTCAGTCCCCGAGCACCGCCTCCAGACCGGCGATGTCGAGGATCTGCACGTGCTTTTGCTGCACCTCGATCACGCCGTCGTCCTGGAAGCGCGAAAAGAGGCGGCTCACGGTCTCGAGCTTCAGGCCGAGGTAGCTGCCGATCTCCTCGCGCGTCATGCGCAGGTGGAAGTTGGAGGGCGAATAGCCGCGCCGCGTGAAGCGCTTCGAGAGGTTGAGCAGGAACGCGGCGAGGCGCTCCTCGGCGCGCATCGAGCCGAGCAGCATCATGACTCCGTGGTCGCGCACGATCTCGCGCGAGAGTACGCAATGCAGGTGCCGCTGCATGGCCGGAATCTCGCGCCCGAGTTCCTCGACCAGTGAAAACGGCAGCACGCACACCTCGCAGTCCTCGAGCGCGACCGCGTTGCCGTTGTACGAGCCGGTGCCGATGCCGTCCATGCCGAGCAGCTCGCCGCCCATGTAAAAGCCGGTCACCTGCTCGCGCCCGTCGTCGTTGAGCACGGTGGTCTTGAGAAACCCGCTGCGGATCGCGTACACGGCGCTGAACGGATCTCCGGCATTGAACAGCGCTTCGCCGCGCCGCACGCGCCGGCGCGCATAGACGACGCTTTCCACCCGCGCGATGTCCTCTTCGCCCAGGCCCTTGGGCAGGCACAGCTCGCGCAGGTTGCAGTTCGAACAGGTGATTTCGAACTTGCGCGCCGCCGGCAGCGGCAGCGTGGCGGGCGTGTGCAGCGAGAGTCGGGCGACGGTTGCGGTGTGCATGGTTCCTCCGGAACGTTCAATGCATTTTCTCGTTGGCGCGGGCGCTCAGCACCGCGCGCACGTCGTCGAATTCGGTGCTCTTGTCGAAAAAACCGCGCACGCCGAGGCGCTCGGCGAGGCGGCGGTACGCATCGGCGGTGAAATTGGTGAGCATGTAGACGTCGATCGCGGGCGCTTGCGCGCGCACGGCGCGGAGCACGTCGAACCCGCTGCCCTGCGAGAGGTTGATGTCCAGAACGACCGCGTCGGGCCGGGTGTCGAGAATGCCGTGGATCGCCTCTTCGGCGCGCGAGGCGTGCCCGACCGTGGCAGCCCCGGTGATCGTGCCGAGCATCGCCTCGAGCCGCTCGAGCACGATCGGCGAGTCCTCCACCAGGAAGACCTTGAAGGCTTCGAATCGCGCGCTGCACATGGCCGCCAGTGTGCTGGGCGCGGGGTCCGCGCGCTATCGGCGTTCGCCGCTTCCGGCTGTAGGCGGCGGCGACTGCCGTGTAGGAAATGTCCTACAGGAGTTTCTTTTCCACCGCGTAGCGCACCAGCTCCACCGTGTTATCGAGCTCCATCTTCTGCAGCAGGCGCGTCTTGTGGGTGCTGACCGTCTTTACCGAAACGTGGAGCTTGGCCGCGATCTCGCTCAGGCCCTTTCCGGCGACGAGCATCCGGAAGACCTCGAATTCACGGTCCGAAAGCCGCGTGTGCGGCGGGGCGTCGCCGCCCTGCGCGGCGCCGACGAGCTGCGCCGCGGTCGTTTCGCTGATCTGCACGCCGCCGGCGGCGACCTTGCGGACCGCGGCGACGAGCTGCTCGGCCGCGCTGTCCTTGGTGAGGTATCCGGAGGCGCCGGCCTTGAGCGCGCGCGCCGCGTACTGCTGCTCGCCGTGCATCGACAGCACGAGGATGCGCAGATCCGGCTTTTCGATCCTGAGGCGCTTGATGAGGTCGATCCCCGCGAGCCCCGGCATCGAGAGGTCGAGCACCGCGAGGTCGAAGTCGTTCGCCTTCACCTGCGCGAGCGCTTCGTCGCCGGTCGCTGCCTCGCCGGCGACCTCGATGTCCGCGGTCGCGGCGAGAAGCTGCTTCAGCCCCTCGCGCACCAGGGTGTGGTCGTCGGCGAGGAGCACCCGGATCACGCGGCTTCGCCCTGCGCGGGAAGGCGCGGAATGCGCACGAACACGCGGGTGCCGCCGCGCGGCGCGCGCCCGATCTCGACGATGCCGCCGAGATAGCGCACGCGCTCGCGCATGCCCTTGAGACCGAGCGAGCGCGGCCGCGCGAGATCGGCGTCGTCGATGCCGCGGCCGTCGTCCTCGACTTCGAGCTGCAGCATGCTGCCGCCGACGCCGAGCACGACCCAGGCGTGGCGGGCCTGCGCGTGGCGCGCGACGTTGGTGAGCGACTCCTGCAGCACGCGGTACAGGGCGATCGCCACGCTGCGGTCGACGTCCGCGAGCGCGCCGTCGCCCGGCATTTCGAGCTCGCAATTCACGTTCGCGCGCTTGGCGAAATCGTCCACCAGCCAGGAGACCGCATCCTGCAGCCCGAGATCGTCGAGCATCAGCGGCCGCAGGTCGGCGGAGATGCGCCGCACCGAGCCGACGGTGCGGTCGAGCAGCGCGTTCATCTGCGCCACGCGCGCGTGCAGCGCCTCGTCCTCGGCGGGCAGCCGCTCGCGCACCCACGCGACGTCGATCTTCAGCGCGGTGAGAATCTGGCCGAGCTCGTCGTGCAGCTCGCGCGCGATCGTCGTCTTTTCCTCCTCGCGCGCCTCCAGCACGCGCGCCGAAAGCTCGCGCAGCTCGGCCTGCTGCTGGCGCAGCTGGTCCTCGTACTGCTTGCGCCGCGTCATGTCGCGGAGGATGACGGTGAAGAACAGGCGGCCGCCTTCCCGCGCCTGCGAGATCGACGCTTCGATCGGGAACTCCTCGCCGTCCGCCCGCAGCCCCCAGAGCACCGAGATGTCGCCCATCTTGCGGCTGGTGACGCCGGTGCGGCCGAATCTCTCGATATGTCCGCGGTGCGCGCCGCGAAAGCGCGCCGGAATGAAGCGATCGAGCGGCGAGCCGAGCACGTCCTGGCGCCGACAGCGGAACATCGCTTCCGCAGCGCGATTGAAGTGCACGATACGATGCTGCTCGTCGATCGTGAGGATGGCGTCCATGGCGGATTCGACCACCGCGGCAAGCCGCGCTTCGCTTTCGCTCAGCGCCGCGCGCGCCTGTGCGCGATCGGCCTCGGTGCGGATCCAGTACCAGATCGCCACGCCGATCGCCACGGCGAACAGCACGAAGTCGGCGACCAGGATGACGGCGAGCAGCAGCGGCCGCTCCTCGCCGTAGGCCAGCGCGACCATGTTGAGCGCCAGCAGGCCCGCGGCAAGGGCGCCGTTGACGACCCAGAACAGGGTGCGCGTGGCGTGTTTCAAGGCGCTAGGCCTCTTGACTCAGGTCAAGAGGCCGCAAGCACCGCGGGGCATAGTGCATGCAATGGCGTATCCCGCTTCCGAACTGGTCATCGATCCGGTCCTGATCCGCAGGTACGACGTAAGCGGCCCGCGCTACACGTCGTACCCGACCGCCGACCGGTTCGTGGAAGCCTTTGGCGAGGCCGACTGGCGACACTGGATGGGCAAGCGCAACATCGGCGGCATCAATCAGCCGCTGTCCGTTTACGTCCACCTGCCGTTCTGCGACACGCTGTGCTACTACTGTGCCTGCAACAAGGTCGTAACACGCGATCACGGCCGTTCGGCGAAGTATATCAAGTACCTCGGCAAGGAACTGGCGCTCACCGGAGCGCTCCTCGGCGCACCGCACGGCCCGGATCGGCGCATCTGCCAGCTGCACTGGGGCGGCGGAACGCCGACCTTCCTGACGCGCGAGGAGATGGCCGCGGTCATGCGCGCGCTCGATTCCGAGTTCGACCGCGATCCGCACGCGGAATATTCGATCGAAGTCGATCCGCGCCGCGTCGAAGAGGGGCGCATGGCGTTCCTCGCCGGACTCGGCTTCAACCGGCTCTCGGTCGGCGTGCAGGATTTCGATGCCGGGGTGCAGAAATCGGTTCATCGCATCCAGAGCGAAGCCGAGACGCGGCGCGTCATCGACGAGGCGCGCGCGAGCGGATTCCGTTCGGTGAACCTCGACCTCATCTACGGGCTGCCCAAGCAGTCGCTCGACAGCTTCAGCGTGACGCTCGACCGGGTGCTCGACATCGCGCCCGAGCGCGTCGCGCTCTACAGCTATGCGCACCTGCCGCGCGTGTTCAAGCCGCAGCGGCGCATCGCCGAGGCGGAAATTCCCTCTGCCGAGACGAAGCTCCAGATCCTCACGCTCGCGATCGGCCGGCTCACGCGCGCCGGGTACCTGTACATCGGCATGGACCACTTCGCGAAGCCCGACGACGAGCTCGCGCAGGCGCAGAGCCAGGGCCGGCTGCAGCGCAATTTCCAGGGCTATTCGACCTATCCGGAGTCGGACATGCTCGGGTTCGGGATCTCGGCGATCGGCCGGGTGGGCCCGACCTATTACCAGAACCTGAAGTCGCTCGACGAGTACTACGACACGCTCGACGCCGGGCGTGCGCCGGTCTGGCGGGGGCTGGAGCTGACGCAGGACGATCTGGTGCGCCGCGCCGTGATCCAGGCGCTGATCTGCAATTTCCGCCTGTCCATCGAATCGATCGAGATCGCGTACCTGATCGATTTCCGGCGCTATTTCGCCGAGGAGCTCGCGGATCTGAAGCGCCTGGCCGACGATGGACTGATCGAACTGAATCCGGACTGGATCGTGGTGACGCCGCGCGGGCGGCTGATCGTGCGCGCGGTCTGCATGACCTTCGACCGCTACCTGCGGGCGAGTCTGCAGCGCGCGGGTTACTCCAAGGTGATCTGACTTGGACGCGCACGCAGGCGGTCTGCTGCTCGCGATGCTGGTCGCCGGGGTTGCCTCCGGCGTGCACTGCCTGGGCATGTGCGGAGGCATCGTCGCGGTGTTCGGTGCGCGGCGCACGATCCCGGTCGTGGCGGCAGGTGCACGGACCCACCCCGAATTCGTGCGCCAGCTCGGGTTCAATGCCGGACGGATCACGAGCTACACGATCGGCGGCGCGCTCGCCGGTCTTCTCGGCAGCACCGCGCTCTACATGGCGGGGGCGCGACCGGCGCAGACCGTGCTGTACATGCTCGCCAACGCGATGCTGGTGCTCGTAGGGCTCTATCTCGCCGGGGCGGGGAGACTCCTCGGGCCGCTCGAGCGGCTCGGGGCGCCGCTCTGGCGCCGCGTGCAGCCGATCGCCGCGCGCTCGCTTGGAGCGAGCACGCTGCCGCAGACCTACGCAGCCGGGCTCCTGTGGGGCTTCCTGCCCTGCGGGCTGGTGTACGGCGCGCTTGCGGCGGCTGCATTTGCCGGTTCCGCCGGCGCCGGCGCGGGCGCGATGCTCGCGTTCGGCCTGGGAACGCTGCCCAACCTGCTCGCCGCCGGCCTGCTCGCGGCGCGCACGCGGGCCTTGCTCGCGCACCGCGCGGCCCGCCTCGGCGCCGGCGCCGTGGTGCTGGGATTCGGCGTAGCGGGGCTGATGGGTGTGTTAGGAGAAAAACAATGAACCGGGCGATCCGAATTCTGCGCGATGAGCATCGCTCGATCGCGGCGGTGCTGCATGGCCTGCAACACCTGGCGCGCGTGGCGCAGGAGCCGGAGGCGCGCCCGCGATTCGAGGTGTTCAGGGCGATGATCCACTACATCGACGCCTTTCCCGAGCGCCTGCACCATCCCAAGGAAGACGCCTACCTCTTCGAGTACGTTGCGCGGCGCGCGCCGGAAGCGGTCCCGCTCATCGAGTCGCTGCGCGCCGAGCACCTCGAAGGGGCGAGGCGCGTGCGCGAACTGGAGCGGGCCGTCGCGGAGTTCGAGCGCACCTGGCCGCTGTGGACGGGCCCGTTCGTCGCGGCCGTGGACGAATACGCCGAATTCCACTGGGGCCACATGCGCAAGGAGGAACAGGAACTGCTGCCGCTTGCCGAGCGCGTGCTGACCAAGGCGGACTGGCAGGCGATCGGCGACGCCTTCGCCGGAAACAAGGACCCGATCGCGGACCTGCGGGAACAGGACTTCGCGAGCCTTTACACGCGCATCGTCAACCTTGCACCGGCGCCGATCGGCCTGGGCGAGCGCTGGGAGACGGCGCGCGAGCGAAGCCCCTGACCCGAGGTGCCGGGCCGCTCAGCGGCAGACCAGCACCGGGATCTTCGTGTGGGTGAGCACCTTGGTCGTCTCGCTCCCCAGCAGCAGGCCGGAAAGCCCGCGTCTCCCGTGCGAAGCCATCACGATCAGGTCGCAGTCCTTCGACTGCGCGGTGCGGATGATTCCTTCCCAGGCCTGGTCGGAGGAAATCGAGACGGTCTTGCACGCCACGCCCGCGCTTTGCGCTTCGGCTTCCACCGCGGAGAGCGCCTTCTTCGCCTCGCGCTCGGTGATCTCCTTGAAGCGCCTGGGCGTCATGGCGGGGACGTAGATGACTGCCTCGCCGTAGACGGGAGGAACGTACGGCGGGGTGACGAAGACGCCGGTGAGCTTGGCGCCGAACGTTTTTGCGAGCCGGGCGGCGGTCCGGATCGCCTTGGCGGAGAGCTTCGAGCCGTCGGTAGGCACGAGGATGTGCTTGTACATGGCGTTGCCTCCTGGTCTGTTCACCATAGGTCCGGATATGCCCTCCCGGCTTGATCTGCGTCAAGCAGGCGCGCGCGGTGCGCCGCTAGCCTGCTCGCCTGGGGGGAGTCGAAACTCGTCGTGTACCAGCATATCCTGATCCCGTCCGATGGGTCGGAGCTCGCCGAAAAAGCGGTCGAGGCGGGCCTGCGGTTCGCGCAGTCGATCCGCGCGCGCGTCACCGGTTTCACTGCGGTCCCGGAATACAAGACGCCGAGCCACGGCGAGCTGATGTCCGGGAGCGCGGTGTCGCTCGCCGAACACGACCGGCGCGCCAGACTGCGTGCCGAGCAGGTGCTGCAGCCCATCATGCAGCGGGCGCAGTCGCTCGGCGTGGAGTGCACCACCGACTATGTGCAGAGCGACCATCCCTACGAGGCGATCATCCGCGCGGCGGAGATGCACGCCTGCGACCTGATCTTCATGGCCTCGCACGGCCGGCGCGGCTTCAGCGCCCTGGTTCACGGCAGCGAAACCCAGGGCGTTCTCACGCACTCCCGGATTCCGACGCTGGTCTATCGTTGAGCGCGCGTGCCAGCCGCCGGGCGAGCCATCTCAGCGAGCCGCGGGCGGTCGCGCAGCACGATGTCGCGCTTGTCCACGGTGATCAGCCCCTGGCTCGCCAGTTCGCGCAGCAACCGCGAGAACGTTTCCTTGGTCACGCCGAGCCGCGAGGCGACCACGGTCTTGGTCACCGGCAGCCGCACCCGGCTCGCGCCGCTTTCGGCGGCAAGCGACTCCAGGTACATCGCGATACGCTGGCGCGCGCTGAGCAGGGTGCTCGCCTCGATTTCGTCCACCATGCTGTGGATGCGCTCGGAGAAGCTGCTCAGCAGCCCGCGCGTGAAATTCGGGTCGCGGTCGAGCAGCGTGAGGATCGCCTGCCCGGGGAACACGACGAGCATCGTGTCCGACAGTGCGACCGCGTCGAGCGGATTCGGACGCTCGCGGAACACCAGCGCCTCGCCGAAGGTTTCGCCCGGGCCGACCAGGCGCAGCACTTTCTCCTCGCCGCCGTCGGCGCGCAGCGCGAGCTTCACGTGACCGTAGGCGACGCCGAAAAAGCACGTCAGCCATTCGCCGCGCCGGCAGACCGTGGCGCCGCGGCGCAGGTGCTGCACGCGCGCGTGCCGCGCCAACTCCGCCAGGTGCTGGCGCGCCACCTGCTTGAACATCGGCATGTTGGCGATGATGCCTTCGAGAAGGCCTGTTGCCATGCGTCAAATGCTGGCATGCCGCCCGGCCTTGTATTTGAGTCAGATCAATTGATCCGGCACCGTCGGGCGTAACAGGTTTATCGGGCATCAAACACGCGGCGGGGCTCAAAAGGGAAAATACCCAGTTTTTGCATGCTCATGCAGACCGTCCGCATCCGCACCAAGGAAATTCGCCCGCTCGTCCAGGGCGGAATGGGCGTGGGGGTGTCCGCCCACCGGCTCGCCGGTTCGGTCGCCCGGGAAGCCTGCGCGGGCACGATTTCGAGCGTCGATCTGCGGCGCCACCACCACGACCTGATGCGCGCGCTGGGGCGTTCGCGGGACAAGCAGGCGATCGAGCAGGCGAACCTGGTGGCGCTCGACCGCGAAATCCGGGCCGCCCGCGAGCTGGCGCGCGGCGAGGGCCTGATCGCGGTGAACGTCATGCGCGCGGTGACCCAGTACGCGACCTATGTCAGGCAGGCGTGCCGGAGCGGTGCCGACGCCGTGGTCGTCGGCGCCGGCCTTGCGCTCGATCTTCCGGAGCTGACCGAGCCCTGGCCCGATGTCGCGCTGGTGCCGATCGTCTCGGAGGCGCGCGCCGCCGCGCTTCTCGCCCGGCGCTGGTTGCGGCGCGGGCGGGCTCCGGACGCGATCGTGGTCGAGCATCCGCGGTTTGCCGGGGGGCACCTCGGCGCGGCGCGGCTGGAGGAAGTGGATGACCCGAGGTTCGATTTCGCGCGCGTGCTGCCGGAAATCCGCGCCGCGCTGCACGGGCTGGGCCTCGATCCGGCCGCGATTCCGCTCATCGCGGCCGGCGGGATCAACTCGCCGCGGCGCGTCGCCGAGGCGCTCGATGCCGGTGCCGCCGGCGTGCAGGTCGGAACGCCCTTCGCGGTTGCGACGGAGGGCGACGCGCACCCGAACTTCAAGCGCGTGCTCGCCGAGGCGCGGCGCGAGGACATCGTGGTGTTCATGAGTGTCGCCGGGTTGCCGGCGCGCGCGGTGCGCACGCCGTGGCTTGCGCACTACCTCGACAAACAGGACGTGCTGCGGCGCCGGGCCGGCAAGCGGCGCGAATGCACGCTCGCCTGGGATTGCCTTGCCCAGTGCGGGTTGCGCGACGGCATCGCGCGTGCCGGGCAGTTCTGCATCGATCACCACCTCGCCGCGGCGCTGCGCGGCGACACCGACCGGGGGCTTTTCTTTCGCGGCTCGGAACCGCTGCCCTTCGGCGCCGAGATCCGCCCGGTGCGCGACGTCGTATCCTATCTGCTGAGCTGACCCGGGCGGGGGTGGCAAAGCGCCGCCTGCGCCCGGCCGGCCCGCACGCATGGACGCTACCGCCTACCTGCTCGGGAAATCGCTGCACGTCGGGTGCGCCGCCCTGAGCATCGCGGGTTTTTTCGCGCGCGGCATGCTCATGCTGCGCGGCTCGCGCCTGCTCGAAGCGCGCTTCGTGCGCGTCGCGCCGCACGTCGTCGACACGGTGCTGCTCGCGAGCGCGCTCTGGCTCGCCTGGGCGATCGGCCAGTATCCCTTCGTGCACGGCTGGGTCAGCGCCAAGGTGCTTGCGCTCGTCGCCTACGTCGTGCTCGGCAGCCTTGCGCTGCGGCGCGGACGCACCAGGGCCGTGCGCCTGGGCGCCTTCGTTGCGGCACTCGTGGTTGCGGCCTACATCGTTTCGGTCGGGTTGACGCGCGATCCGCGCGGTCCCGTGGCGTGGCTTGTGCCTTGAACGGCCCGCGCTCAGGTCACGCGGTCGCGGCGCGCACTTCGTGGACGTCGGTGAGCCCGTCGAAGCACTTTTCGATGCCGTCCTGGCGCAGCGTGCGCATTCCTTCGGCGATCGCCGCAGCGCGCAATTCCTCGACGCCGGCGCTGCGGTGGATGAGCGGCCGGATGCGGGGCGAATTGACCAGCAGTTCGTGGATCCCGAGGCGTCCGGCGTAACCCGACTTGCCGCAGGAATCGCAGCCGGGCGCCTGGGAAAGCATCGGCGCGCCGCCATAGCGCTTGCGCCACTCCGCCGCGATCTTTTCCGGTGCGAGCGACGTGTCGGCGCAGTATTCCTCCGACAGCTCCAGGATTTCCTGGTCGCTCAGCTTTTTCGAAGTCTTGCACTTCGCGCACAGCCGCCGCACCAGGCGCTGCGCCAGGATGCCGAGCAGCGAATCGGCGAAATTGAACGGCTGCACCCCCATGTCGAGCAGGCGCACGACGCTCTCCGGCGCGCTGTTGGTGTGCAGCGTGCTGAAGACCAGGTGCCCGGTGAGCGAAGCCTCGACGCCGATCCGCGCCGTCTCCGCATCGCGCATTTCCCCCACCATGATCACGTCGGGGTCGGCGCGCAGGAACGAGCGCATCGCCGCGGCGAAGGTCCAGCCGATCTTCGCATTGACCTGCACCTGACGCAGCCCCGGCTGCTGGATTTCCACCGGATCCTCGGCCGTCCAGATCTTGCAATCCGGCGTATTGATGTGCGCAAGCAACGAGTGCAGGGTGGTCGTCTTGCCCGAACCGGTCGGGCCGCAGACGAGCAGGATTCCATAGGGACGCTCGACCTGCTTCTTGAGCCGGGTCAGGACGTCTTCCCGCAGCCCGAGCTTGTCCAGGCCCGGCGCTGCGCCGCCGTGCAGCAGGCGCAGCACGGCGTCCTCGAGCCCCTCGCTGGTGGGAATCGTCGCCAGGCGCAGCTCGAGCTTGGCAGGGCCGAAATTCTGGAACTGGATCTTGCCGTCCTGCGCGCGCCGCTTCTCCGAGATGTCCAGGCTCGCCATGATCTTGATTCGCGACAGCAGCGCGCTGCGGTAGGTCGCGGGAAGACTCAGGTACTCCTGCAGCGCGCCGTCCTTGCGGAAGCGGACGCGCACCGGGCTGCGTCCCGGGTAGGACTCGATGTGAATGTCGGATGCTTTTGCTTCGTGGGCGTCGAGAACCATCTTGTTGACGAGGCGCACGAGCACGCTGTCGGTCTCGCGGACCAGTTCCTCTTCCGCCACGTCCTGCGGGGTTGCGGTAATGTCCAGCTCGGCGGCGAGATCCTCGATCTTTACGGTAGGCGCTTCTGTCACGCCGTAATGCAGCCGCACCGCCGCGCGCAGCTCGGTGCCGTCGGCCATGACCGGCGCCACCGGCAAGCCGGTCAGAAAGCGGATCTTGTCGAGCGGTCCCGGATCGAGCGGGTTCTCCACCGCGAGCACCAGCGCGCGGCCATCGAAGCACAGCGGCAGCACGTTGAACTCGGCCGCCACCGCGGCGGGCACGATCTTCGTCGCCGCGCCCTCGGGTTCGAAGCGGCTGAGGTCCACGAACGGGATGCCGAGTTGCTGCGTGAGCGTGCGCTTGAGTTCCTCGCGCGTGATCAGGCCCTGCTCGACCAGGATCTGGCCGAGCGGCTTGCCGCGGTTCTCCTTCTGCCGGGCGAGCGCCTCGTCGAGCTGGTCCACCGAAATGCGCCGCATCGCGAGCAGCGCCTCGCCGAGCCGCATCACCGGCCGGGACCGCAGGCGCTCGATCGCAGCCGCGAGGTCGCCGCGGCTGATGATCTGCTCGCGCGTCAGGAATTCGCCCAGTTTCTGGCTGCGCCGCGCGTGCTGCTGCTCGATCGCGGCATCGACCTGGGTCGGGCTGAG